>Ga0208279_1000042_pt1 | contig 112782 bp, 169 predicted proteins | sample AntAceMetag02UKM_FD_184766 | JGI IMG/M metagenome (GOLD analysis project Ga0208279, IMG submission 184766) | Saline lake microbial communities from Ace Lake, Antarctica - Antarctic Ace Lake Metagenome 02UKM (SPAdes) (version 2) | ecosystem: Environmental > Aquatic > Non-marine Saline and... | reverse complement strand
ATCTCCAGCGGCCGCACAAAGATATACAGAATGTAAATCCAATAAAGAAATATTGGATATGGCATTTGAAAATATCAATATTGTTCCAATGGAAGCAAGAGAGATTGACATGGAACCAATATTCCTCCCAACTAAATATCCATTCTGTTTATTGGGAGAATCATTTTGTCAAGGAATAGGATTTGGTTATCGAACAATCATTCCTTGTTATGAAAAAAAGGATTTGAAGAAACGTCTTGAATGGATACTCAAGAGACGTAAGACAGAACCTGTTATTAACCCGAAAATCGACTGTGACTTGAATTCTATTGATAAGAGTATCTTGACAACGGGTAAAGGAAAAATGGAAGTCAAGGGGAGATACACGGTCGATACGGTAAATAAATCGATTCTCATAACATCAATTCCTCCTGGCAAAACATTCATTTCATTGTTGAAAAAGTTTAGTAAAGAAGTTGAAATTGAAAAATCTATTGGTTATATCGATGAGTCTAAAACATCAACAAAAGTCAGGTTAAAAATTCTGAGACCTAGAATGATTAACATGCAAAAACTTACTGAAAAATTGGATAAAGAATTAACTGGAACTATAACATTTGAATGTAACATGGTCAATACAAAAGGAAAAGTTGTATTGATTTCTGTTGATGGAATGTTATTGAATATATACAAATTACATAGAAAAGTTGTTGAAGGAGTTCTAACAAAAGAAATTGCAGATATAGATGATAAGGTACTTGAACTTCAATATCTTTCACATATCAAACCAGAACTATCAAAACAATTACAATTGAATCCGAATAATATTGATTTGGTAATAAAGAATATTTATAATATTTTAAACATTGATATGATAATTGTGAAAAATATATTTGATAAATTCACAATTTCACGAATATTCAAAACAAATACAGAGACTACAGAATTGACTGTAAAGAGAAAGGATAAAGTCGATAAGTTAAATAAAATAGACGAATATATATGGAAAGAAAAATATAAATAGGAGTTGTCATGGAATGTATAAAATGTAAAAGTGATAGAATTATTGATCTACAGGCACATTGTAGTGATTTATTCTGTTTGAATTATAAAGGTCGAGAAATTATTTCTTCTGATTATGTTCCTTATGAAATGGGGATTGGCGGAGGAGATGATGTTGATTTAGAAATTTGTATGAATTGTGGTCAGGTACAGGGCACATTTCCAATTGAACATGAATTATTAACCGATAAGGAGAATGAAGAAAATGATGGAAATTAAAATTATACATTTGGGCGGAGAAATTATCATTGCAAGAGTAGTAGCGGAAACAGATCATTTCATAACTATTGAAAAACCTTTATCAATGTTTCCACATCCTGAAAAAGGCGGACTTGTATTTACACCACCTCTGTTTGTGATGGTATCAGGATCATCTAAGTTTGACGTTCAGAAGTCTGCAATTGCATTGATAACAAAAGCAGTGGAATCGATTGAAACCGATTATCTTACAAATACTTCTGAAATCACCGCAGGTATGCGAGAAGGAAAAACTGGCGCTACGACACAAAAAACAAAATCATCTATAATTACTTTATGAGGCGATAATGATTTGTCGACTATACGAATTTAAAGAAACCACAGGTATTGATGTTGAATGTCAAATTGATTGCAATGAAGAATGTGTGAATTTTTTAAGTGATGAAAATGACATAGATTGTAAATTATGTAGTGATAAAGAAACACCATTGGTAAGACGTCAACGATTTGGATGGACAATAGTTCGTTTGATTGATTTTTCAAAAACAGTTGAAGTTATTGAGGAAGAAGAAACTGCATATCAAATTATAAAATTAATTCATCCATCTAAGAATCCTTTATGGATTATACGGTGGGCAATAAAGATGGGCGATGAAATCACGGATACTTATTCAATTCATTCAGGGGGAAGTGAATTTTCTGAAAAGACTTTGTTTGATTTGAATTGGTTTCTCAATCATAAATGTCAATATGATGGAAGACTTTTAACATTAAAGGATTTCAGAAAGGATGAATAGATGAAATGTAAAATATGTAATAAAGAATTTCTTATGATCACTGCTACTCATTTGAAAAAACATAATATGACGGTGGCCGATTATAGAAAACAATTTGGTTCTAATTTTGATCCGATTGTAAGAGAAAAACTTTCTAAAACAAATAAAGGTAATATTAATATGGGTGATTCAAATCCTATGAAAAGAGATGATGTGAAACAAAAAGTTTCAGAAAGTATTAAAGATCTTTGGAAAACTGGTACATATAAAGATAGAATAAATGGATGTTTGAAAATTGATACTGAATTAAATTTAGAGGCAGATTTAGGACGCCAATGTAGAAATTTATTAGTAAACTTTCAAGATATTGAAAATTGTGTAGAATGTGATTCTGATAAAAGTGTTCAAGTTCATCATATAGATGGGAATCATGATAATTTTCTAATATCAAATCTTGAACCGTTATGCGATAAATGCCATGGTAAAATCCAACTTCGAACTCCATTTGTAACAATAACGAAAAAATTTTCATTTGCTGCTGCACATTTTCTTCCTAATTATGATGGTAAATGTGCAAACCTTCATGGCCATGAATGGTTCTTTGAAATAAGTATAATGAAAAGAATTAATCATACATCAGGAATGGTAATGGATTTTTCAGATTTGAAAAAGATTGTAAATAAATATATTGTCGATTTATTAGATCATAGTTGTTTAAATGACTATATTGAATTGCCTACTGCTGAAAATCTTTTAATTATGTTATGGGAAATATTAATGTTTGATGCAAAATTAAAAGGTATATCATCTATAAAAATATGGGAAGCTCCTGATAGTTGGGCACAGATTACATCTGAAGGGATGTTATCAGTATTTCAAAAAAAAATAAAAGATTATTTTAAGGAATAATTATGATTTTAAAAAGCGATTCGTGTATTTGGGTTCCCATTCGATTAAAAAATGAACCATGGGTGTTGAATGCGATTTCAGAACTTACAAGAAAACACAAATCGTTTGCGGATGTAGAAGAAGAAGAGATTAAATGGTATTATGGTCAAGTCAAATCTCATATACTTCTCCCACGTTGCTATTCAGTCCCACATCAGATACAGGATATTTCCACTCCTGGTCATTCGATAAACGTAAAATCTAATATTACTCCTAGGAATTTAAAACAGGAGTTGGCAATGAATTGGATGTCCGAAAATCGAAATGGTCTTTTATGTATGCAACCAGGAGAGGGAAAGACTGTTGTTGCAATTGAAGCGATTTGTCGTGTTGGAGAAAAGGCAATTATATTTGTCCATAAAAATGGTTTAGGTACTCAGTGGATTGATAGAATTGTTGAACATTCGGACATGGATGCAAATCGTGTTGGTTGGTTGAGAAGTTCAAATTGGAAAGCGGACTTACAAAAACAAATCATTGTAGCAACAGTTCAGACATTCTGTTCATTGATTAAAACAAAGGGAATTGAATTTATCAAAGAAATACGTGATGCAAAATTTGGAATGGCGATCTGGGATGAATGTATAGATGGAGAACATCCTGTTTATACAAAAAATGAATCTATTAAATTAAAAAATCTAAAAATTGGGGAGTATATTAGAAATAATAAAAATGAATATATTAGAGTTAATGCAATAAGAATTACTGAAAAGGAATCTGTGAAGATAACTTTAAAATCTGGAAAAACTTTTATAATGAGTTCAGATCATCCTGTATTGACAAAATATTATTCAAAAAATAAATATTATTATGAATGTAGAGAATCTTCAAAATGTGAGAATTTTCTATTTTATATGAAATCTCATCATGATACAGTTCAAATAGATAATGAAGAATATTTAATTGGGTTGTATTATGGAGATGGACATATTGCAAATGATGGATATGAATGCCATAAAAAAATGGCATTTTCATATAGAAAGAAAAAATACGAATGGGTGGATAAATTCAAAATGTTATTTGAAGGAATTCATAATATAGAAGAGAATAAAAGAGGTGATTTGACAATCGGATTTTCGAAAGAATATACAAAGAATATGATTGAAAAATATGAACTTCAAATTGGTAAAAAGAGTGGAACATTTTCAATAAATGAAAAATTGTATAGAAAAAATAGTCCTGGGGTAATAAAAGGACTATTTGATTCTGATGGTTATCTGCAGAATGATTCATATAAAATTGGTCTGGAATTAACTTCAAAAAATGCAATTTTGCAAATTAGAGATATGTTAGCATATTATGGAATTAGATGTTCTATTACATGTATATCTCGTGAAAAACCAGCAAATAATTTATATAGATTAATAATTGATGGGAAAAATACATTAAGATTTATATTATTATTTGGTAAACCATTCAAATCAAATACCATATTATCAACTCGAAATACAATGAATAGACATGATAATATGGAAATGGATAAAGTTATTAAAATTGAAAATATTGGAAAACGTATTTTATATGATATAAGTATTGATTCGAATGATGAATTATTTGTATGTGATGGTTATGTTATGCATAATTGTCATACAAGTATCTCTGCTGAACAATTTTCAAAGACTTCATTATACACACCAGCGTATCGATATTTTGGTTTGTCTGCAACACCAGATCGAACCGATGGAAATACAGATATTATGAGTATGCATTTAGGGGATACATTCATACCGGAAGGTGAAGCAGAAACAATGACCCCAAAAGTCATAATGATATATATCGACCATGGAATAATGAAGAAGTATAAGTTTAGAATAAATCAATTGTATTTGAAAGAAGGTAATAAGAATAGAGGCAGATTTAGTAAAGGCACATATCTGAAATGGATGTGGAAGTCTGAAAAATTCATGAATATGTTAAATGAAATTGTACGTCAAATTGATACTTCTGGAAGGTTTGCTCTTATATTATCGGAGAGAATAAATGTATTAGAAACCGCAAGAAAAGTAGTGAAACATCAGAAACGGGATTCTAGTTTATATGTTGGTTCGATGAGTGATGCAGATCAAATTGATATGTTGATGAAACGTATTATATTCTCCACATATTTAAAGGCAAGGGATGGATTGGATATTCCTCGTCTTGATTCAATTGTATTTTGTAGTCCAGTTAGTAATATAGATCAAGCAGTGGGCAGAGTTGTTAGGACATGTGATAATAAAAGAATGCCTGTTGTCATAGATATTGTTGATACTGGGTGTGAAGAAATGAAAGATAGATCAAAGTATCGACGAAAATTTTATGATGAAAAAGGTTGGCATGTTGAGGAAAAAATTCTAAGTTGAAGGAGGAGATTATGAAAAAGGAACTTGAGAAAAAATTACATGATAAATATCCAAATTTGTTTATTGAAAAAAATCTTCCAGAAACACAAACCTGTATGTGTTGGGGTTGTGCTCATGGTGATGGTTGGTTTGATATTCTTAATGATTTGTGTGGACAAATAACACTTGTGAGTAAAGATATTAGATTTACTCAGATTAAAGAAAAATTTGGAACATTGACAGTATATTTTGATACTCCTAATCAAGGTGATTATTCTACAATAAGTTCTTTGGTTCAAGTGGCTTGTGAAAGATCAGCAAGTACATGTGAGGTATGTGGAAAACCCGGAACATTAAATTTAGGAGGTTGGTGGAAAACATTGTGCGAAGAATGTAAAAAAAGAAACGGTTACCCTGATGACCCAAAATCTAGCACGAGGACTGATAAATGGGTAGACGAGACCAAAGAAGAAAAAGATCAAAATGGTTAAGACCAAAAAAACTTCCTACAACTATTGGAGAATATAATCTTGATGAATTGATTGGAAAGGTCATTCGATTCGTGGAAAAAGGTTATTATAAGGAACCTGAATATATAGGGATTGTAAAAGAGTATAAAATATCAAGAGTTATATTACAATCCAAATATGTGAGAAAGGGATTACCCAAAACATTCTATTGTGCAAATCTGACCATTGTGGTTGCCAAAGGATTTTTAGAGGAACGATTATCAAGGATTCGTGTATATCCTCTTTATCCAATGGAGGGAGTATATGTTGATGATGGAAGTAGGGGGATAACTATTTTGATTAAGGAGATTTACGATGAGTTTGAACAGATGATAAAAAAATTAGAATATAATTTCTAAAGGAGATAAAAATGAAAATAGGTTTTTATATAGGATATGTAGATGATGTAGTTTTCTTATCCAATGAAAAATTGAAAATGGATATAAAAAGGTTTAGGTTCAAAGTTTTAAAAAAATCAGAGAATGAATCATTTTGTGATAGAGCATTAGAACTTCTTGGTATTCGTATGAATGATATGGATTTGAAGTTTGTAAATCTATCGGAAATGAAATACAAAGTTGTAGATGGTGCTATAAAAGATTCTCTTAAAATGGGAACTAAAAAAATTGCATCTTTTCCGAAAATGAAAGCGAAGCATGGCCGATGTATTTATATTGCGAATAGTGGTGATAATTATGGATTCTCTAGATATAAATTATCAATTTCTGATCCAGATGAATCTGATGATGAATTTTACTGTGAAGAAGAAGATATGATGAGTTGCAACCAATTTGAAAAGATATTTGGATTTAGTATTCCACAAGGATATCAAATTGTTATACATTTACCAAGTCTTATTGTTGAGCATATTGATAACTACTGGCCTTTTAAAGAAATTAAATACAATGTAAAAGTTGTACATGTAGATGTGATTAATGGAGTTCCTGTAACAATTAAAACCGAGGCCAAACTCGATTGTGAATTCATTTCGGGTAATAAGTATTTTGGTCTTCATTTCACGAAAGATGGTTTGACTGTACTTGATAGGCAAGATATGACAATGTCCGATCTGATTAAAATAAATTATTATATTAAAAATTGTTGTGATGTATTTAATGATGTAAAAACACGAATCAAAAATATTAATATTGAACATATACAGAGAGGAACTGTTATTAATGAAGACAATGCGCGCTCATAAATCTGAAAATTATAATTGGGTTTTTAATACGGTTAACGGATCATTTTGTCGATGGGGAAAAACAACCAAGGATGATCCCAAATTCAGTCCGATAGGTCCTGAGATTTTAGATCTTGAAATTTCAACTATCTGTCATGGAATTAAAAATGTTCCATGTAGTCATTGTTATAAATCGAATACGGGAACAGGAAAGGTTATGTCATTTGAAACCTTTAAAATCATATTCGATAAGATGCCAAAGAATCTTACACAGATTGCATTTGGAATTGGTGATATTGATGCAAATCCTGATATGTGGAGAATGTTTAAATATTCTCGTGAGAATGGAGTCATTCCAAATGTCACCATTAATGGCGATCGGATGACACCAGAGGAATATCATGCATTGGTACATTATTGTGGTGCTGTGGCGGTGTCTCGTTACGCACAGTATGATGTATGTTATGATGCAGTAGACGAATTGACAAAACTGGGATTGAAACAAGTCAATATTCATCAGTTATTATGTCGTGAAACATATGACAGTTGCTTTAAATTAATCGATGAATTGACTACCGATGATAGACTTTCAAAATTATATGCAGTTGTATTTTTAATGATGAAACCTAAAGGCGATAGAAATAAAATGACCTCTGTTGGAAACATGGATGATTATAAAAAATTAATCGATTATGCATTTTCAAAATCTGCTCGAATAGGTTTTGATTCATGTTTCGCTCCAACGTTTTTGTCATGTGTTAAAGATCATAAAGATTTTAATAAATTTGTTGAAATGGCAGAACCATGTGAGTCATCATTATTTTCATCATATATAAATGTTGATGGTCGATATGTCCATTGTTCATTTACAGAAGGTGAAGATGGATGGGATGGTGTTGATGTTGTTGCGTGCGATGATTTCATAAAAGATGTATGGTACGGCGAAGAAACTATGAAATTCAGGGAATCTTTAACATCTCAGAAACATGATGATATCGCTCCTGGATGTAGAAAATGTCCTGTATTTAAACTTGTATAAGGGAGACTGAAATGGCAGGAGAATTATTATTAGGAGATACTGTTGATTTAGAACCTAAGAAAACACATTTTGTAAATATGAATGGAATATTTGATACAATGGAAACATCCATTAAGGAAAAAATTATTCCACGAATAGAAAAAAAATTGGAAAAGACCTCAAAAGAAGCAATTGGTGATTTTACATACAATGGCGATATAGGTCAATTTTTAAATATTGATAAGATATGTGAGCAAATTTATAAGAAGGCGTTAGATGAATTGACATTTGGTAATTTAAAATCTCTTGACATGGCCTCTGCAAATACAATATCATCTCAATTTATAAACGGTGGTGTATTTACATTGAAGATATATGACACATGGAATAACTCATATAAAGACAAAACTTATTATATGAGAACTATTCATAATGGTCGAATTAATGATTATGTAGATAAGAATAATAAAATTCAAAATGAATATGAATTTATATTATTTTCTACTCATGGATTTGAGCATAGCATAGAACATATGGTCCTTCAATCGATTGAAGTTGTTGATGAAGATTTTTTTAATGTTTGGCTCCCAGATAAATTTGTATGGCAAACATATAGTCCTGATAATGTAATCAAAAAATTTATTACAGTATTTAAAGAAGATTTTGAAAAATGGTGGGATGATTTTAAAACTCATGTATTGGGTAGTTATGAACTTACTAAAAATATTGATAAAGTGTTAAATGTTTTCAAACATTTACACGAGATTGTTCCTGAACACCGGGATATATGGTTGCCTGAGAGTGAGTGTATAATTTCAAAAAATTATGATGCGAGAGCATTATATCACCATTGGAGAGATTATGCACAATATCTACCTGCATTGTGGCCGAATGGAATCAAACGATGGATGAATGCAAAAAGTTTGCATAAATGGGTCAATGATAAAATGTTAGAGAACCTCAGAGTGTATTGTGCAGAGGATGGTGATATATGGATGCCAATCGTTTTAAAAAGATAAATTAAATAATTAGGAGATCATAAATGAAAAGAAAAGGTTTTACATTAATTGAATTGATGATAGTTGTTGCTATTGTAGGAATCATTGCTACAATTATAGTGCCTCCACTTTTCGGTGTAAAGAGGAATAGTGGAAGTTCATTTGAACAGGCGGTTCAGACAGAAGAACAATTGAGAATTACGGAACTTGAAGATGAATTGGAGGAATGTCGAGATGGGAATTAAAAAGAAAAGTTCTTCAATATTTCGATTATTGTTAATTTTTATTATTGTAGGATTGATGAGTATTCCAGTTGTATTACATACACTTTTTGGTACGAATGATAAGAATAAAAAAACTTCATTTGAACTAGCAGTTGATTTAGAAAAAGATAAAAAAATTATGGATTTGGAAAATGCTTTAGAGGCATGTCAGAATGGGAGGTAGTCAATGAAAATTAGAGCATCATTTGTTTCAAATAGTTCAAGTACATCATTCATCATGACAAATATATCATCAGAAGAAAAAACATTAATGGATTTTGTAAAAGAAAATGCAAATCTATTGGAAGAATTTGATGAAGAATTTAAAAATGTTTATGAAGAAATTAATGAAAATCCCAGACCTGGAATTGAAGTCATGATTGAAAATGCTGAAGAACGTGATGACAATCAATTCAAACCAGGCGAAACAAAATACATTCCATTTGGTGACGAAGAAGGGACTCTGTTGGGTCGTGTTTATGATTACATGTTAAGAGAAGGGGGCTCCAGTAAGAGTTTCATATGGAGCTTTCATGAATGGTTAAGATAAGGGAGGATTTATGAGCATCGATTTTAAAAATCTTGAAAATTATATTGGCAAAGTAATTAGTGTTGAATATAAAGATTACTGGAAATCATTTGAAGGTTGTGGCGTTGAAGTAAGAACAAAAGACAACGGTACACAAGTATTAGATTTGACTACTCATGATAAAAAGAAAACATGGGGATTAGTTGAAAATGTGTTTGAAGGTTCGGGTAGAACTATAACGGTCCTTCCTGAAGAAGATCAAATCATTTGGAAAATTAAACATAACTGGAGGTAAAATGGATAAAGGGAAATTATTTTTAAATTCATTTATTGCATTTCAAGCATTGGCAATGATTGTTGTGGTTGGTGTAATAACTTACTCATTCAATCAGACTATGATTGAAGCATTTAAAACGATGGGTAAAAATCAAGATAAAACAATGGAAGAATTGAGATTAAAGGTACAAGAGTTAGATGCAGGAATTACATTCGAAATAAAACGAAAGAGAATGATTTTAGGACTTCGTGATATTATTTTGAAAGAGAATTCCAGACTGACTAATAAAGAAGCATATTCAATTGCAGAAACAACTGTGAATGAATGTGATAAATATGAAACAATATCTCCTATATTATTGACTGCAATTCAAAAGGTTGAAAGTAATTTCATCTATGATGCAGAAAGTGAACAGGGTGCATTGGGATTAAATCAAATATGGCCACCGACAGGAAGGATGTTATGTCGGTTGGTTGATTGGGAATATAATCCAAAAATACTTTTAGATTTCAAAAAGAATACACGTTTAGCAGTATTATATTTAGATATTCTTTCATCTGAATATGATGATATTAAAATTATGGTTGCCGCATATAATGGTGGTCCTAAGAATGCATATTATTACATGGATGGAAAAGCACAAGAAACAAAAGATTATGTGAAAAAAGTTTTCATATTCTATGAACGATATAAAGAATCATTAATTATCAATGCGGAGGCTTAAGAATGTCAAAAGATAAATCTGGAAAATTCATATTGTGTTTGAAAAAAGATGATATGGTTCTGAAACCATCAGAAGTATTTGATGTATTAAAAGAGTTTGATGGAGAAATGGATTGGAATGAAGCAAACTCAAATAAATATAAAATCAAAGAAATGATGAAGAAGAAATTGATTGAGTCTTGTCCTATTCTCTTGAAGCGAAAAGATGATGGTGTTGATAAAGTCAAGGAACGTTTTATGGAGGAAAATAAAAAATTAAATAATGATGTTAAAAAACCTAATAAGGAAATAGTTGATATATTGACAAAACAATATACCAATGATGATGTAGATCCTTTGGCAACAATTCCAATTAAAGAAGATTAAGGAGACTAATGAGAAAATTATTTACAGCAGACATTCATCTATCATTGTATTCGAATGATAGATTGATTGAAGGTATACCAGAACGTTTACATAGTGCGTTTCATGTATTGGAACAAATGGCGATGTATGCAAAAGCAAATGGGATCAAAGTTATTGAAATTGCGGGAGATTTATTCAATGATAAATCCCTTCTTCATACAAGACCATTTGTAATGTTGACTGCATATTTTCATAAATGGAAAGAATTGGATTTTGTTTTGATGAGTGGTAATCATGATTTGGATACAACTGCCGATGATCAGATATCAATTATATCAGGATTCGAAAGTGTTCCAAATGTTGCATGTATTGTAAATCCATATATATTTGATAATATTACATATATTCCGTATACCAAAAATATTGCACAAGATATTGAGGAAGCAGAAGGTGGTGATATTCTCATAAGTCATTTTGGATTGAATGAAGCACAAATTGTTCCAGGAATGTCATTGACTTCTAATATTAAAATGAGCGATTTGAAAAAATGGAAAATGGTTCTTTTGGGTCATTATCATTTACCACAAGATATTGATGGAAAAGGAACTATGGTATATTATACAGGATCACCGTATCAAAAAGATTGGAATGAAAAACATCAGAAGAAACGATTTCTTGTATATGATTCAAAAACTCTTAAAGTTGAATCGATTTTAACTGATGGTTATAGAAAATATATTGAATTGATAATTGATAATAGTAATAAAGAAAATGCAAAGGATATTTTGGCAGAGGCGAAACAACAAAGAGCCGATGGTAATCATGTACGAGTCAGAAATAAAACAGAGGAAGTGATTGATGAAGATGATGTATTTGTCATATCTGAAAAAGAAATTGATATTACAAATCGTGGAGTCGAAATTACAATGTCAACTGCTGATAAACTTCGTAAGTATGCAGAAATAAAAGAAATACCTGCTACTGAAATGGCAGAGTATTTAAAAATGGGCATTGAATTATGTCAAATAAAACAGATATAAGATGGTCTAAAGATGTACATTTAAAAATGAAAGAATTACATCTTAAATCTTATAATAAATCAGAAAATATTGCGAGATGTTTGGAAGGTAAAGTTTGCATGGTTCATATCAATTTTCTAGATGAACCAATCATAGATAAAATAGTAGGTATGAGATATAGAGCTGAAAGAGTTGTTGAATTAACAAGTGGTTTTTATCTTATAAAATATGTTCAGAAAATTCGAGAAATTTCATTGGAGGAACAGTTGTTATGGAAACTGAAAAGATAGTTATAAAAAATTCTGATGAATGGGATTGGCGCTATGCACCTCCGAAACGGTGGAATGAATTTAAAAATAAATTGATAAAGATTGAAGGATTCCATAAGGGTAAAGGAATTCTTAAATTGGCATATGAGGATAAACGTTTTCATCATTCAATGGGTTTGATTATGATTCCAGGTAGAGGAGAGATTCCTCATTATTTAGGAGGAACAACAAGTGTGACAATTTATCCAGAGGAGGAAAGAATTCTATGGGTTCTGCTAAATACATAGGTTTAAAAGATACTGTTTCCTTCGAAGATGAATATGGCAGTGAACATGTCATGACTCGGGAATTTAACGGAACACAGTATTATATTCATGTAAGTATAATAAAAAATATAGGAGGGTTCGTTGCAATATACTCGGAAAATTATTCGCAATCGTGCTCAATATTTCAATTACCTCCTGATGATAAAATGTTTAATATGATGGTATACTCAACAATAACTCAAGGAAAAAGAGAAAATATATTATTTAACTAGGGAGATTCTATGGAAGAAATTATTTTCGATAAGATTCTAATGAAAAATGTTAGATGTCATGATGAACTTGAAATTGATTTTAAGTTGAATGCATTAACAGCGATTGTTGGAAAAAATGGTGCTGGGAAATCAACAATATTTCAAGCATTGAATACAGGACTATTTGGTGATCCCGGTGAGAAGTCTGTCACAGTGGGAGATATGGTCAATAAAAAAGTTGGAAAGAATATGGAGATAATTATCAGACTTCATAAATTGGTTGATGGTAAGAAGACCAAATATGAAATTCGAAAATATCATTCTCATAAGAAGTTCAGCAATAAGACCGTATTGATTGAAGGTGAAGATAATGATATAAGTGGGACAACAACAACTGATACTCATAAGATTATTGAGTCACTTATATTACCGAAAAACGTATTTAAGAATACAGTATATTTCTCTCAACAAGTAAAAGATTTCTTTACAGCATTGGGAGATGCAGATCAAAAACGAATCTTTGATGCAATCATGGATTTGGCAGAATGGAAATTATATTATGGAAATTCTACAGATAAAATTTCTTTAACTGAAACAGAAATTGCAACAGTTAAACAATGCATCATTGTCATTGATAATGTAATTCCTGAAAAGGAAACGATGATTAAAACTCTGGAAGAACAGAAAAAGACTTTTCATAAAGATCATAAAGAAAAAATTGTATTATTGAAAGATGAAATAAAACAATTGGAAATGGACGATGATGGATTTCGAAATGCGAGATCTAAGGTTCAAATAGATGAAGATGTATATGGACAATTATTGGCAGATAAAGGAGATGTTACAGATAAAATTGCATCTGTGAAAACTAATGCTGATGATGAAATAGAAAAGGTTGAACAGGAAAAATTAAAGTATATGGAAACCGTAAATTTGAAAGCGGAGAATACTATAAATTCTGAGAAAACTGTTCATGAAGATAAATATTCAAAATTGAAAGAAACTTGTGATACGGCAGTAGAAGTTATCATGACAGAATTAAATGTCATTGCTAAAGATGAAGTGGGATATAAATTATTACAGGAAAAGGGTGCTGCAGTTGGTCAATTAAATACTGATAAGGCCTCAAAACTTAAAATTGCAACAGATATAAAATCAGAAGCACAATCAACACAAACAAAATTTAATAGTTCAGTTGAAGCATTTGATAAAAAAGAGAGTGATTTTAAAATGCTTATTGTTCCAAATGCGAAATGTCCGACATGTGACCAAGAGATGGATGCAGAAAAACGTCAACAGGTTAAGGGTATATTGGAAGAGGAATTGAAAGTACTTCAAAATGAAAAGACAACATTGATGAATGAATTTAATAATTTTAAAACAAAATTCGCTGAAGCAAAAAAGGAATATGATACCGTCTGTGAAGGCGAAGAAGGTATGTTAGATTCATTCAATGATAAAATAAAGAAACGTGATGATGAAGTTGAAGTACAATCATCAGAATTAGAAACAGAGAAGAATAAATTACAAAATAATCTGAGATTGGAACGTGTGTCGACATTGGAAAAGATTCAAGAAATTAAAACTCGCATTGCTCAAGATGTTACTGATGAAACATTAGAACAAATAAATAAGGATAGACTTTCCGTAGAGAAAATTAATGCGGATGCTACTAAACAAGAAAAGGAGTTAAATGTTAAACTTCAGGAAATTGATAAACAAATTACCGAAACAGTTAAGTTGCGTAATCTCATTAATGAAATTTCAGATGACATTAAAAGAGTGTCTATGGAATTAGAGAATAAACATAATCAGATTACAAATTGTGAAGAAGAAGTTTTCGATTCTTCAGAAATAGTAGAACAAAAGAAACAATTGACTGAAAAGAAAAAAGAACGTACAAAACAGACAAAGATTTTAACGACTCTAAATAAAACGTTGAAGATGTTAGAATTTTGGAAAGAAGCGTTTTCTGATAGAGGAATTAAATCTATGCTTCTGGATAGCGCAATCCCATTCTTGAATAAAAGAATTAAAGAGGAATTGGAACGAATTGTACCAGGAAAATTTATTGTATCATTTGATACTATGTCTGAAACAAAAGCAGGAGATGTACGAGATAAATTTAATGTAAATATTCTCAATACAGAAACTGGAGCTGATTCACATAAATTATTATCAGGTGGTGAGAAAAGGATAATTGATGTTTGTGCATTGTTATCACTTAGATCACTCACTGAGAATTTATATGGGAAGCGATTAAATTTATTACTCATGGATGAAGTATTAGATAGTCTTGATACAGAAAATTCTTCAATATTCTGTCAAGTTCTGAAGAAACTTTCAGAGGGTATGTCTATCAATTTAATCACCCATGAATTAAAAGTCGATGTAGAATGTGATAACATTTATAGATTATAGGAGATGAGTATGTTTGATAAAAAATTCCATTGTCTTGAAATAGATGAGGATAAGAAACAATTTACAATTGAACCTGATACATTCATTGCTACTAATCGGATAATATATGATGGTTCAATAACTGAGACTGAAGAAGGATATATAATTGATGGTGAACAGCATGAAGCAGCGGTTCATAATAAAGATTTTGGTCCTGTTGATTCTGCACTAGTTGAAGATCGTTTTGTCAACGAGTATGATGTTACACATAAAAAAACAGTATGGTTATGGAAATGGGGTTTTCTTTTACTCCCATATTGGAAGACGACTAAATCCATAAGAAAAGAAGTTAAACCAGGTTGGGTATTATTGAAAAGAAGAAAAAAAGTTATAATAACACTCATGGAAAAATTCACCATGGTTATTGAAATAAAGAAGGAAGAGAAGAAAGAAGAAGTTAAGGATGGAGAAGTTAAGGATGGAGAAGTTAAGGATGGAGAAGTTAAGGATGGAGAAGTTAAGGATGATAATGTTTCTGTTAAAAATAAACAGAAAAAGATATGAATGAACCCAGTTGTTGTCATTCAACAGAACAAAATTGTTGTAATTGTGAAAACTACAAACCGAAAAGTGTAATTACAATAAAGATTGAAGAGGATGATGATGGAAATCAATATGTCCTCGATGATGAAGGGAATAGATTATGATAGTCAAAACAGGAGGTACATTATATCTGTTTGATTTCGATGGAACTTTGATGGGTCAAGATGCATGGGACGGTTATTTCAAAAACTGGAAATATGCATTGATGCGAGGTCCATTTATCAATCCTCACGATTTTGATATTAGATGGTCTATACTAACGGGTCGGCCGACGATTGATAAATGGCCATTGTTATTTTGTTGTTGGAAGAATGGGATGTATCCTGAAAAGGTGTTGATGTCTCCCACTCCATTTACAATGCACAAAAAGGAGCAAGTCTTTGAATGGAAACTTCGAAAATTACAGAATCTATGTGATACAGATTTCGCAGAATTTCAAAAAATAAGACCTGCTTTAATATCAAAAGTTGTTTATATTGATAGTGATCCAGAAACTATAACGTACATAAATGCGACACGAAAACCTTCAGATCCTTATATTTCAATAGGGGTTCCAGATTTTGTGTCCGGTAACTTTCAGATTTACATGTAAGGAGAAAAAGATGTCAATGTTTAGACCAATCAATTTAATTTTAGAGGATGTTGTTAAACTTGTAGGTAAAGATCGTTCAGAAGAATTTTTCTATGAGGAAAAAACTGAAATGACTGTAACTCGTGAAAGATTAATGGAATGTAAATTATCGGATTCAGATAAAGATGTATTGAATGATATTCCACCTAAAACGGTTCTTCGGGTTCAGAATATTGAAATGGGTACATTTGCAATTCAGTTATTTTAATGAAAGGAGAAATATTAAATGAAAAAAAGACCAGTACCAGTACAATCGTTTGATACGAAAGTTGATAATTTTGTAAGAAGTCAAGGAAGAAAACTCCAGCGTGTAGCAGTAATTTTAAAAGGAGTTGGGTTTCCTGTTCGAATGTTTCGAATCCTTCATACAGATACATATAAATTCTATGATCTTAAAAATGAAAAAATTGAGGATTATGGAATTATTGAAATGAATGAACTCGGTGTGGATGATTGTAAAGAGATTGAAGAATTTTTGAATGCACGTAATTGTGAAGTATTGAAGACTATCGGAATAGAGTATGAAGAAAATCAAAAATCTACTGGAATAGTTATTCGAATTTCATCTATCAAGGATAATATATGAAAAAAACCGTACATATTATTGGATGCGGTAATATAGGTTATTATTTGACACAATTGTTATTTTTAAAATCTGAAATTGATGAACTTCATATATGGGATCCTGGTGAAATATCAACAAGTGATTCAAATACATATCCAAAGAAATATGTAGGAAAAGGATTTTTAAAAATAGATGTGTTGCCTATAATATGTAATTTATTAGATAGGTCTAATACAACAAGTATAAAGACACATGGAGAGTTGGTAAGTGGTAATTTTATAAGTACGATAGCTCCTGGAGGTATCGTGGTTGATTGTACAGATTCGAAAAATAAATCTCAAATTCAATCAACATTTTCAGTATCATATGATGGAGATATTGCGGTATTTGATTCCCGAAGACCAAAAGTTTTCAATGAAATTGATTATCCGTATTATCAATATCGTAAGATTCATCGACGAGGAAGATTGTTTGCACGAGCAGTATGGAGATATATAACTTTGAGTTTGCCTAATAAAAACGATAAAAGAATACTCGATTTAACAAATTTGTGGAATAAGGAGGCAATAGAAAATCTACAATATAATGATTATGAAATTATCGAATGTTAATCAAGGAGATTGTATGGGAGAAAATCTTAAGTATAATGATTATGAAATTATCGAATGTTAATCAAGGAGATTGTATGGGAGAAAATCTTAAGTATAAAACAAGGATTGGTGAATTATTAATGGAACATAAACCTGAACAAGTAGTTCTTCGTCCAGAACCTAGATTTAAAAAATTGATATCACCGGTTTTTATTGATAAACCGGGACTTTACTTTACTAGTGAAATGGAACAACAAATTGAGAATTTTATTAAAAAAATGCCATTTCCTACTGTAATACAACGAGAAAAAGTTGTTGGTAATACTATTAATATTAATTTTATAAACCTACCAAATACGGCATGACAACTATTACAGATGTTGCCACAAAAACATTAGATTGGTTACAACTACCAAATACTCAGAAAAAATATGAGTTCACAATGAATAAAGTTGGTGGTAAATTTTATATAGATTCTAAAGAAATTAAAACTAATATTACTGATATTAGACAAAGTATACGTAATTCTTTGAATAAAGTTTCAGGATCTATGATGAATAAACGATTGTTGATGATTGAAGAAATTGTAAAGAATGTGAACGATGATTTATGTGAGTATTCTAAAATTGTTAAGGAATATGGAATTAATAAAACTCTTGATGAACGATTGACAGATTCAGGTTTTATAGTACAAGACGAATTTCTATATTATCCGAACCCTATTCCAATAGTTTATATATCTGATAAACAAGGATTGATTACTGAAATTGATTCTGAAATACAAAATCTTTTAATAAATTATGGAATACACGGAATAACAGATTTCAAAATACATAGACAACCAAAAATCCATGAAATTCATACGAAAGGAATACATCCTAATTCAAAAAATGGATTATTTTGTATATCAGATCTTCCTTTGAAATATACATATGAAAATATTATGGGAATTAGGGAATCTATGAGTTGGATTAATTTGGGGAGTTATTATTACGAATTTTATGATTATGGATCAGATTCTCATAAAATAAATGGACTTGAATTGACGGAAAAAATTGATGAATTGTCGAAATTTAAGAAGGAAAAAATAACTCCAATTCATAAATTAGGATTGATTACAAATAATAATAAAGGAGGAGGAAGAATATATGTCGTCAAATAATTTGGTTGTAGAACGATTAAAAAAGATTCTTGTTGTTGGTCAAATGTATAACAAACAATCAATGAAGATGTTATTACAAAAAGGATCTTTTGCTGCAAAGGATAAGGATTTAAAGTATGCAATGAAAATATTGAAGGATGAAAAATATATAAAATATCTTCCAAAAACAAAATTTTGGGTAAGATTAAATTCTGTAAAGGATATTATGAAAGCAGATAATCCTGAATCAATAGATCTACAAGATTTATTCAATCAGGATTCATTATTTAATCCAAAGAATGTAATAAAATTGGAAGATTTGATGACAACATTGGAAGGTTATGTTGATAAGAAAATTGCATTAATAAAACCTGAACCTATCGATGCTCAGGCAATGATTGAAGGTATTGACCGTGTTGCAACAAGAGTTGTTGTTGAAAAATTGAAAGAGGTTACTGCAGATCAATATGAAGAAATTATTACAGCGACAGTCAAAACTGTAGTGAGATCTGAATTCAAATTGAATGTTGTACCTACTTTATTGACGAATCTAAGATCACATGTCGATTCGGAAATTCAGAAACAATTAAAGAATATGATTGAAATAAATTCAATACAGGATAGAGAGGTGAAGAAGTATGAGAATTTATTTGAAAAATTAAAACAAATGCTGGACGCTAAAGGAGGAACTGAATGAAAATCCAATTCTTGGATATAGATGAACTTTGTAAAGATTTACCTCCTATTACAAGTAATAAGATTTATGCAAAGAAGGGTTTCCATGAGGATGGTTTATTCAGTCAAAAAATATTTGGGCCTATAAAGAATTATTCATGTGCATGTAGAGATTATTATGGTCGATCAAAAATTGGTCAGAGGTGTCCTACATGTGGTGTTGAAATAAATCATTCAAGTGCTCGAAGAAAACTATTTGGCAGAATACAATTACCATTTCCGATTTTGAATCCTATAATGTATTATCTATTATGTAGAGCAGGTAAAGTTACATTAAAGAAAATTATTGATGATTTATTACTTATCGATATGCCAATCTCATATGTGTATGATGAGAAAACAAAGAGATTTCGTAAATTGATAGAAGAAGAAGTGGCACCTTCGGGAGTCAAAGAATATAAAAATGGGTTAGCAAGTGTTCGAGAAATTGTTGAACTCATGATTGAAAGGGATAAAGAAATTAATCCTATGTGGAAATTTATTGAGGAAAAACTTGATAGTTTCTATATGTCAAATGTTATTGTACTTCCTCCTGCATTTCGTCCGACATCTAAAACAAGAGATGTGCAGAAGAGAGATAAATTGAATGATTTCTATTTGAAGATATTGAATTTCACTCTGACAAAGAATGAAGAATTATTCAATAGTAATAAAGATGAGAATTTGAAATTGATCCATGCAAGAAATTTACAGAAGTTTATATTTGAATTATACAATTACGTTCTGTCAAAATTCGGAAAGAAACAGGGATTAATTAGGAGTGCCATATTAGGAAAAAGGAGTGACTTTTCGGGAAGAGCCGTTATTGCACCTTGTCCTACATTGAACCTTGATGAATGTGGTATTCCTTATTGGATGTTATTGGAATTGTATAAATTGGAAATCGCTAACGCATTGATTGATAAAAGGTTATTTAAGGAATATGATGAGGCAATTACTCATATAGATAACCTTATGAAAACCTATGATTTTGAATTGTTTGATTTGGTTTGTAAGATATGCAATGGTCAACATGTTATTTTAAATCGTCAACCGACTTTGCATAGAATGGGAATGTTATCATTCAAAGTTGTTGCAAATAAAGAAATGGTGATTCAAGTTCATCCCATGGCATGTGAACCATTCAATGCAGATTTTGATGGAGATCAGATGGCGGTATACAGAGCATTGTATGCAGAAACCGAAGCAGAATGTAGAGAAAAATTATCATTGATGCAAAATCTATTATCTCCATCTACAGGTGATTTGATTATCGGAATCAATCAAGATATTGTATTGGGACTGTATTTATTGACAGAACCTGAGGAAGATGAAAAAGATGTGTTTGTATATCCTGATGGTGAAAAGGTTAACACTTATAAAGGAAGAATTAAATTTAATAAGTGTTTACCAGATGGTTATAAATTCTGGAATGAAACAATGACCAAAACATTCTTGCAGTTGATTTTAAATGATGTTGCTCGAACTTATCCGTTGGATGAGGTAAAATCAGTGTTAGATAAAATTAAAAGATTGGGATTTGAAACAACAACCTTAAATGGTTCAACACTTTCATTGGATGGAATGACTCTGAAAAATTCTGCAAAATTAGCAGCAGAAATATATGAAGATGACTCTTTATCAATATCAGATAGAATCATTAAATTGAAAAGTAAAGAAGTAATGGATCAGGTAAAAGCGGAATTTGGATCTTCATCATTTATTGAATCTGGTTCTCGTGGTTCATGGGATCAAGCATGTCAGATTGTATTGTCAAGAGGATATGTTTCGAATGCGGCAGGTCGTATTATGCCAGAACCAGTTAAAAGTAATTTTGTTGATGGTCTATCTCCTGATGAGTTCTTTACATCATCATATGGAACTCGAAAGGGTCTATTGGATGTTGCAATGAATACAGGAGTTAGTGGTTACTTGACCCGAAAGACAGTATTTGGTACTGCAAATTTAGAGGCGAATCTTGAACTTGAGGATTGTGGTACGAAAGATACAATTGATTTAACAGTTGATACTATGAAAAAAGCACGTTGTTTGGTTGGTCGTTGGCATCTTGTAAATAAAAATCTTGAAGAAATTACTTGGGAAAATTATAAAGATGTTTTGAATAAAACGATTAAATTAAGATCCCCTATAATGTGTACATCTCCAAAAATATGTAGAAGATGTTACGGAACAACATTGGATTATATACATACAAAATACGTAGGAGTATTAGCGGCACAGGCATTAGGAGAAGTAAGTACTCAGTTGGTTATGAGAACTTTTCATACATCTGGTGTTGCCCAAATTGGTAAAGGTGGAGGAGAACAGGAAGATATAATTTCAGATTTAACTATGGTTAGATCTATCCTGCATTGTAATTTAAATTTAACTTCGCTTGAGATTCTGAATAAATTATTCAATATCTATGTAACTCATAGGAAAATATTGATAGTTCATTTTGAATGTATTGTAAGTCAGATGATGAGAGTTGGTTCAATGAGATGGAGATTACATAAAGATCGAAACACAACTACACCTTCAATGACATCCATTCTCACAGTACCACAGTTGGATTCATGGTTGTTGGCGTTGGCATTTCATAGACCAAAGGAATATATTATAGATGGTCTTATGCACGAATCTCCCGATGAAGAGGGATTTTTGGAAAAAATAATGACTAATAAAAAGATCTAATAATAGGGGGATTCTGATGATAAAATTCCAGAATCCCCCTTCTTTTGAAAGAGGAGATCTAAGTATGATATTACAAAAGTATAAGTTGCCTAAACGAAATGTTTTTAATTTTCGTAAACGGGAATGGGACGAGAATCAGATTGTATCAACGATTACAGAAATGTTAAAGGTAGGAGAACAATACGATATAATTGTGAAAAAAGTTGAATTTGTAGCAGGTAAAAAGTCTGCCTTATCAGAAATTAAAAGAACCATTTCAAAGTTCTTGCGTATTGAATTTCTGGTGAAGGATGCTAAGACTATTGAATTGAATTATGAAATTCCGAATTTGATTCAGAATTATTTCTATGTTGGTGGAAATAGAAAAATACCTATTCTGCAAATATTCGATAAACCTATTATTGCCCGAAAAGATATGATTAAATTGAGGACTAATATTCAGTCTGTTCAATTAGAAAAATCATTTACGGCAAAAACTGGGTTTCATTATATAACTCATATATTCAATAAGAAAATTCCATTGGCACATGTTCTTATTGCGATGAAAGGAATTGAACAGGTAAAGATTGATTTCAAGTTGGATAATGAGAATGCAAAAGTTGGTGAAAACATATTACTGTTAATTGAGGATTTGAAAAAATCAATTGCTGATCCAACTCTGGTAGAAGGAAAAATATTATCTAAGCTCTTCAGAGGAAGAGGTGAAAATGATATTTTGGAAAATATACGTCTCTTAGCAGATATAGATATTTTCACAAAGAAATATATGTACACTGATAATGTTATTGATGAATTGGTTCATGCACTCGAATTAAAGGATTCGACTAAAGAGGCTGATCGGAATCTCCTAGATGATTGTTCAGTAGAAAATAAAAGGTTGAGATTTTTAGAGTATTATCTGTATAGTTTTCTATGTAAAGATTTCTATAATATGATTGTTACTTTGAAGTCATCGAAAGCAGCAACCTTTTCAAATAATTCAAAAGTGGTTCTTGTAAATGCAAATTCAAGTCCTATTATTCAGTATGAGTCTCCAATCAATCCTATTGATGAATTGGCACGATTGACTCGTATTGCAATGACTGGTCCTGGTGGATTTAAAAAGGATAATATTCCTGCATACTTGAGAGATATTCATCATACTATGAAAGGAAGAATTTGTCCTGCGGATACAGGTGATAGAGAAAATTGTGGAACATTATTATATCTGATTCCAAATTTAAAATTGGATACAGATGGTTTGTTTACGGATCAAAAGAAAGATACTCCTGTATCAATTTCTATTCTACATGTTCCTTTTCTTGAACATGATGATCCTACTCGTTTGCAGATGGCATCATCTCAGATGAGACATAGTATCATGTTGAAGAAGTTTGATTTACCATTGTGCCAATCAGGTATTGAAGGAATGTATACTGAAAATACATCGTTTATATTTATTGCGGAACGTGATGGTTCAGTGATTTATAAAGACAAAGATGTTATTGTAGTTCAATACAATAATAGAAAATGCCGTGCATTCAATATTGGATATAAGAAATCTCGTTTGTCTATTGTTGATTTCTATAAAACTTATTTTGAAGTTGGTGAAAGATTCAAAAAAGGAAATATTATTTCAGAGAGTAATTTCCTTCATGATGGTAAGACTACAATTGGTCGAAATTTAAGAACTGCTGTTATGACATGGTATGGGTATAATTATGAGGATGCCGTTATCATTTCAGAAAAAGTTAGGGATGAAGGCAAATTAACATCTATACATTATTTAGATCTTACATTTGAAATTAGTCCTGATAAAGTTCTTTTAGGTTTGGATGATGAATTGTTAGGTGGTTATGATCCATTACCACGAGTGGGTCAGAGAATGAAAAAGGGTGATGCGTATGCTCGTATCAAAACAGTCTCAACTGGTAACGATAGAAATTTTGATGTTATATTCGATACCGAATCTATAAAGACTGTAGATGAAAATTGCACTGTTGTTGATGTTAAGGTATACGTGAGTAAATTGAATGACAATATTGAACAGTACAATCATTATATTAAAAATCTTGTTAAGAATCAGAATAGTAAAAAACAAGATTTGGTAAGTACATTGAAGAACTTTTTAACAAAGGATGAACTTGAAACGTTTTTAATTGATTTGGAAATTGATGAATCATCTAAGGACGAAGAAAGATTCAAAATTAAAGGTGAAGCGATTGAAGGTGTTCTGGTTTCTATTACTGCAATTTATGAACGTTCAATAAAAGTTGGAGATAAATTAGGTAATAGACATGGTAATAAAGGTATTGTTGCTGCGGTTGTTCCTGATGCAAAAATGCCTGTAACACCAGATGGAAACAGAGCAGAAATTATTATTAATCCTTTAGGAATTCTATCAAGGATGAATGTTGGGCAGTTGTTTGAATTGCATATGGCAGGCGCAACAATGGCTCTTCGTGAAAATATTGCTGAGAAGTATCAAAAAGGTCTGAAACCAATTCAGAAATTGATGGTTGATAATAAGGATGTAACTTCTGAAGAAAAGAAGGGTGTTATAGATCAATGTCGTGAAATGGCAGATGATTTGAAGGATGAAATTTATGAGTATGTGATGGGTTTCATTCGAATTATTGATAAAACGGGTAAGAATTATTATTCGAAACAAATGCAATTGGAATTAGATAATACATCATTAGAAGATTTTATGTCGGATCTTGATAATTTCTGTATTATTCAAATACCTTTTGAAACTGTTAAGAAAGATGATGTAACACTCGCATTGGAATACGTTGGAAATAATTATGTAGATCCATGTTTTGAACCTATTTCCAAAAAGCAAACGAAAAATAAAGTAGCATTTGGTTACATGTATTTTCAAAAATTGAATCATATTGCAGAAGATAAATGTGCCGTTAGAGGTATAGGTCCATATACATCAAAAACATCTCAACCTTTACATGGAAAAGTTCGTAAAGGTGGACAGAGATTAGGTGAAATGGAAATATGGTCTCTTGTGGGTCATGGCGCAAAAGAAAATCTGAATGAAATTATTACAATAAAATCAGACAGTATTCAAAAACGAGATACATATATTTCGTCTATGATTAAAAATGACCATTTATTATGGAAAGATGATGAAGATAGTACTTCCCAATCTGTAAGGGTATTACAATCTAGCATGTTTTCAATGGGTCTTGGTTATAATGTACGAGAGGAGGATGATTGATGGGTTTTAAACATGATGCGAATTGCAAACGATGTGGTGTGGTATTTCAAATTGAAACAGTTGATTCATATGTAGATATGGAAAAATTGGATTTCATGGACCAATTGTGTGAATGTTGTCAGAATATATATTCTGATGAACTTCAATATTCAGAAACACAATTTGTCGGGAATGAGAAAATCAAAGATGGTATGACAAGCCTCTTTGAAGGACTTGAAGAAGAATTTGGATTGGAATGGCAAAATGATGAAAATTTCAAAGGAACACCTGAAAGAATTGCGAGAAGTTATATTGAAAAATGCAGAGGAATAAATTCTGTAAAGAAGTGTAGTGATATTTTAAAGATTGGATTTCCGTCAGACTACAAGAAAATTATTGTAGTGCCGGGAGTGAGGGTGTATTCATTATGCCCTCATCATTTTGAAAATGTAGTATACTCGATTGATATTGGATACTACCCGAAATCAAAAGTTGTCGGGTTATCAAAACTTTCGAGAGTTGCTATATTGTATGGAGCGCAACCGATTTTACATGAAACATTGGTCAAGGATTTGGTAGATATTTATCAAAAAGGACTTGATGCGGTAGGCGTTATTGTTCGTGCTACAGGTCAACATGGTTGTATGACTGCAAGAGGAATCAAACAACCTGGTTCCTGTGCTGTCATGGTTGACTATAGTGGTCGTTTTGAGACTGGACCTACTGGGTTCAGAACACCTGAAGATTTTAGAAATGAGTTTTATCAGCATATTTCACATGCACAACAGGAGATACATAAATTATAATTTACGTACGTAAAAGGAGAGCACTATGACCACTGAAAATAAAGAAACTTTGAAACTGTCTGATCTTATTGGTGATTACGAAAATGATACTCACGGAAGTGGATCTATGGAAACACCTAAAGATGTAATGGCCGCAATCGCAACCAGTACTGAGGAGGTAAATAATATGGAAAACAATCCAGAAGTAGTAGCAGACACAACAGTAGAAGCCACTGAGGCACCAGTAATTCCTGTAGTTGATACTAACACCGATGCCGTTGAAACAGCAGCATCAGAGACTGACAAGGGTTCAGGATCCGCTATTCCTGAAGAGGATGATGATGGTAAAACCATAAAAGCCGCTGCAACTCCAAAGGTCAAAAAGGAAGTTGTTGTTATTCCGGGCATGGTTGATCTGCATTCATTTATCGCTGATAACAAGGACAATGTTGTTAATGCAAAACTTATCAATCTGAGTATTTCTACAGTTCCTGCTGGCAAGTACCTGATGTATGTTACCAATGAGGAAAAAGATGCTTCACTCATCAAAATTGATACACCTGATAAACTGCAGCTCCTGAAACCTGAGGCAGCAGTTTCTATTCATGTTTACAATTCTGGTCTTGCAATCGTTACAGCAAACCAGCGTATTTACACAAGGAAATCTAATTGTGTCATGTTCGATCTTGATGCATCTGGGCATCCTATTGTAATGCGTACTATTACTAAAAAGGGTTCCGCAACACCAGTTACTGAAGTTGTAGCAGAGGAAAAATATGTTGATACTGATGACCTGAAACTTCTTCTGAAGAAACAGGCAGTAACTCTGTTCAACAAGAACTGTAAAGACAAAGCAACGATCGCAGAGATCATTCCTGAGGTCAATACATTCCGTCCAACATGTACGGATGTTGAGTATCAGATTAAACTCGATCTGATTCTTATGCATACCAAACGTTAATATGTGACCAAAATGGGGGATGGACAAAGTGTCTGTCCCCTATTTTTAAAGGAGATATATGAAATCACTTTGAATTATCAATAGAGGATACTATCATATTTAAATTGAGGTATGATTTATGAAACATGATGATTGGATAGGAAAGGTTGTAAAACGAAAATCTGGCATTTGGAGCAAAAATAATTCAAACAATTATTTATATCTTCAATCAATTGTATTTGAAGTTATATATAGAGATTATGGGGGGGTGAAAATTCCACGATTTAAAACATTCTTTTATAGTCGTACAAGAAAGGAATGGGTATGGAAAAAACGTAGTGTCTTACAAGTTATGAAACATATGAAATCTGTTTCAGATATAGATATGATAATGTTCAAATTGGAGCATGAATTATGAAAGGATTTGAAATAGGCGCATATTATAAATATAATTGTGAAGAAGTTAATGCACAAACAGGTATACAGATAATTACTAATTTTAAAAATGGAGTAGAATATAATATAAAATGTTTTAATGAAAAATGTCTTAGACTCAAATATCCAGGATGTCGTGTATACTCAAAGGATTTCCATAATGCAACTAAAATAAACGATGATGTAGAATGGATACTTTTTAAATTGGAGCATGGATTATGAACCTTAGACCACATACATTTTATTTATTCGATTGTGCAGCAGCAGAAAAAGGAACTGAATCATATATACCACCTCGGCCTATCTATGTAGAAGGATATTCTGAAAAGAATAAATCATGGATGTGCGTTTGTGAAGATTTTGATAGATGTTCAGAAGCAGATGATCCCGATACTTGGGGTAGATGTATGATTGAAATTGATAAACCAGAAAACAATGAAAACCTTATAATTAAAGAATTAACAGAAAATGAAATTATTGAGTTTAAAATTATATTTAAGTTATTGAATGATTGGGATCTTGGGGAATTTAATATTAAAGATAAAGATGAATGGGAAACATTATTTGAATGGTTTGGAGCTAGTCTATGAAAATACAAACAGAAGAATTATTTTTAAAAGATTTATATTTTTATGATATTAAAAGTTGTTATGCACAAATCGCTGATTCGGTACATTATAAGTTACCTGATGTAGATCGGGAGAATAAAACGGAAAGAAACATTGCGATTGGTAAGGAACAAATTGGAAATCCAGGACTTGCAGACTTCATGAACAAATCAGCAGAAGCAACTGTGAGTTTTTATTTGACAGACAATAATGTTGATCTTGATGATATAGTTCTAATACAACGAGATGGTTGTATTTTGAAAAAATTATTGAAGAACAATACAAGTATGATGACTATGGATCTGAGAGCACATTATAATTTTATGATTATAACTCCAGACCGTTCAAAATATATGGCAGCAACTGATGATGAAATCATTGTAAAAGGAGTTGCAAATAGATATCCTGAATTGGATAAAGTGTATATGAAATTCAGAGATTTGAATTTTCATAATAAAAAATCACTATTTAAACAATTGAATGGAATACGAAAACTTGTATTCGAAAATAAAGATCCTAATTTCTATTTAATAGAACATAATAAAAAGAGATTGTTAATGCACCGTAAGCGTGGATTATTAGAGATGAAATCAGGAACTAACGTATCAATGAAAAGTATAGAGGTCGAGAAATATTATGATGTATATTTCAGACCATTCATAGAGGTATTATTTTTATATTTTTATTAAGGAGATAAAATGGCAGAGATATTCTATAATATTCCAGGAATTAAAATATTTGATTATGGTATGATTGTTAAGGACATAATTGGTGCAAAAGATAAATTGGCAATTGCAGCAGGATGGTTTACAAAAAATGATTATGCAATCGCATTTCGAAAATCATTTGCAAAAGAAAAGATTGTATTTTTTAATGAACCAGATTTAGAAAAAGGACTTAACGGAAAATCTAAACATGCAAGTGTACAGGAAATGATTCTTCGATATAAAAAAGCTCCAGGATCTAGATTTAAAATTTACGCCTTTAAAAATAACGTTAAGGATCCATCTGATCCTGAGAAAATAATATTCAAACGATTGCATATGAAAACTATTGTTATTGACAATAAGATTGCATGGGTGAATACTGGTAATCCAACATTAGGTTCTGAATTATGTGTCGATATGTATATCAGATTTACAGATGTAAAAGAAGTAAATAAAATTTGGGATATAATATATGAAATGGAAGAATCTGAATATTTAATATCCTCAGAACTATATATCAAGAGAGAGGAACAAAATCCCAAATCAATTTACATGAAGGACTTTAATGAAAAATATAGTAAACCATACGGAGGATCTGTATAATGGCAGTACCAGGAACTATTAAATTCTTTCAAGAACATCAGGATTTTAAAATTGATAAGATTGATATTCCACGATTGAGATCACTTCGAAAATCGATTGCGATGAGAATGAAGACCCCATTTTATAGTATTAGAAATCAAAGTGGTTTTGTTGAAAGATCTATACAAATATTTTTTCAAAAGTATATGAGTGAATTTGATCTATGGTGGGATGATGATTTTAAAAAAATAATTGCAAAAGATCATGATGATTTGTATAGCAAACTATTTTCAGTAGGTAAGAAATATAAAGAATATTGGTTTGATATAGAAACATTCAATTGGAAAGTATCATCTAACCTGTTTATTTCTAATAATACATTTGAAGAAGTTATATTAAATTGGAATTTTATTGTATGGACAGAAGAATCAATTGAATCAATGATAGATTCATTTGGTCAAAGACATTTTAAAATGTTTTGGGATAAATGGGGCGAGAGAGAACAAACAATCGCTAGAAAAGAATGTGTTTGTTCATTGACTATGTTTTGTAATAAACAATTCAATACATGGTTCGATAAAGATATTGTACCGGTTGGAGATTATATTCAAGATTTATCACATTATGCATCCGAAAATTTTGAGGATTGGTTTGATAAAAGTATAATTCCAGATGATGAAATATATTGCTGTACACAATCATTCTGTTATTATCTCCCAGATCATTTCATAGATTGGTTTGATAAAAAAACATTTGATTATAAAAACTATTCTGAATTTCTCATAATAAAATTTCCAGAACATTTTACATTATGGTATGATGAATCATTGATTCCATTATCCCGTAAAATTAAAATATGTAAAGGAGATATGAGATCATTAATAACGAAACAAGAAGTATTGAGATTTAAACATTTTATTCAGATTAAAGATTTATTATTCTTGACATTGAGTGATAAATTTAGATTATGGTATAAAAAGAAATACTTTAGACCCCGAGATGAAATGTTTATATTATTGAAGCACTATGCAATGGAACATCAAGATTTATGGAATGAACAATACATTTTACATCAACTTAAGAAATAGGAGAAAGACAGTGGGAAAGTTAGATAAGGCGTTAGATGTTGTATCTGCAATAAAAGAAGGTAACACTATTTTGAATCTTGGAGCAGGAAAAATTAGTGAAGATCTTACACTCATGGCATCAAAATCTTTTCTTGTAAATGTAGATCAGAGTTATGGATGTGAAAGATTGTTAAATAGTTATATTGTAGAAATTGAAGAGAATCAAAATTCTTATGATGGAGAAGAAACAAAAATATACAATGTGGGTGGAAGTATTTTTGATTTTCTTGGAACTTATAAATATAAATTTGATACGATTTTTATGAGTCGTATTGCAGAACATATGTTTTATGATGCGGGAGAGGTTGGTCAATTACTTTCAATGAGTCGAAGTGTATTGGAAAAGAATGGAAGGATGTTCATTTTAGTTCCTAATCATGAAATACTTGCAAATAAATTATTGAATTTTGATCTTAATGGTAAAGCAACGCTTACTGCATATGAAGCGTTGTTATTGAATACAGAGTTTTGTAATACTCGATGTGATCCTCATGGATCTGTATGGACTCCAAAGACTGCAGAGTATTATATTGAAACAGAAGGAAATCTTAGTATCACTGCAATTCATGAATCTGTTAAATGGGATGGAAGAGATTATATGTTAATCGTAGTTTCAAAACGTGGAGACGATTGATGAAAAAGAAACAAAAAAAGAAACGAGAGTATGATCGTGTTTCTGGAAGTGGAACAAATCAGGTATTCAAAAAGAAAACAAAAAAACAGGATCGTAACAATTCTAAAATTGATTTACGAGAATATAGATGAATGAAAAAAGATTGTTTTATAAAACAATAATAGATGAGTGTTTTAAATGTCCTGAATTAATTGATATTGTAGGAAATGAATATCATGAAGATTTCAGATGTAGATTTTTATATAATGATGAATCTACAAGACATTTAAGCACCCCTCGAGATTTACTTTGGATAATCGATGATTGTCCTTTACCTAAAGTTAATTAATAAAATATGAATAAGGAGGCATTACATGAAGCAAAGAGTTGGTTTTGTATCAAATAGTAGTTCTTCATCATTTGTAATTGTTGGAGTTGTATTGAATAAATTAGATGGTAACATTTTCGATTTGTATGGAAATGTTTATGGAGTTGAATTGATGGATATTATTTCTATTAAATTATTTCAAAAAGATTATATTGAATGTTCAGGTGATGAAAAATTAAAAGTTATTGAAGTTGTCGATATTGATTGTAATGAAATTCAAATCTTTCGAGATGATGCTGAGGAATGTCCTGTTGGAAGTGTAATTGTAGGATATAAATATTCAACATCTGAAGGTAATTTAATGGTTCGGGAATTGGCAGAAATTATTAAAATATTGGAACCAATAAAGAATCATTTTTCAATTAATGATCTTCAGATTATCAGCGGAACAGTATATGATAGTTAATAAATATTAATCAAATTTACAACAGGAGATTAAAATGTCAGACGAAACATTGACAGAAGTAAAACGTAGTGAGTATAAAGGTAGTCCTGTAATATCATTACCAACTGGTTGGGGTAAAGGTATGACATTCGGTATGAAAAAGGCCGAATCGATTATCGAACATATCGAAGAAATTAAAAAGTTTGTAGAGGAGAATAAAAAAAATGAAGACTAGAACATGTTTCGTATCAAATAGTTCAAGTTGTTCATTCATACTGACAGGATTTGTATTGGACGAATCAAAATATACAGTATTGAATATTATTGATTTGGTATACGAAGATAAATTAAAAAATGAAGTTGCTCAAGAACATACTCAAAAGAATTGGGATGAATTGATCGACGATGAAAAGGATGATTTACTCTGGGTATTTCAAAATGAATTAGGTATTTGTATTACTGATTCTGATGAAGATGGATGTCCAAAAGGAAAAATTATGGTTGGCAATCGGATCAGTCTTGGTGATGATTGTGCAGAAACTCAAATTATTTCAGCAGATAGTATCACCAAGGATTTAGGATCATTAAAAGAAAAATTTCCAGATGAAACACCTTGTGTCGTTACTGGATCAATGATGTGTTGAGGAGATGATATATGAAAATGAGAGCAAGTTTTGTATCGAATAGTTCTAGTACTTCATTCATTGCAGTAACTGATAATATTAATACATCTGTACCGGTTCGTGGAACGAACAATACACTTGAAGATTTCGGGTGGAAACTTACAACAATGAAAGAATTGATAGAGTGGATAGATCAAAATTGGATTGAATTTAAAGATGATGAAAATATTGAAGATCAAATTAAAGAACATTATAATGAAAATTCTGTTGCAACATATCGTATGATGAAAAAGGAAATTGAATCTGGACGTGCTATAATTACAGGTTCATTTGCAGATGATACTGGAAGTGATGTTGAAACAGATTTGCGTAATGGTGAATTTGATAATTATATTAATGAAGCAGAATTGCTTCAATATTATTCTGAATAATTAAAGAAAGGATAGATATATGTGTGGAATAGCAGCATTGTATATATGTGAAAGTGTACCTGCCATTAGTGTATTAGATAAAATGATGACGTGGTGTGAGAAAAGAGGCGTTGATGGTTCTGGTTATGCATTGATTAGAAAACATCCAGTAGAAGGATGGATTGTTGATGATTTTTATAGAACTACAAGACCATTTTCTGAAGCGCGAATTGATATGATGATGCATGCTGAAGATCATGGTCCTAAGGTTGGTGATTTATATCTTATGGTTAGTCGTGCATCACCAGAGACTGAACCATCTTCTACTGAAATAAATATGCAACCAATACATAATGCTGGTTGTGTTATTATTCATAATGGTGCAGTAAGTCAAAAGATATATAACGAGTTGGATGAATGGGCAAAAGATAACGAATTCAAATTTACAACCGAAATAGATAGTGAAGCAATCATTGCTGCATATGTGAAAAATGGTCGAAACATGAAAAAGACTATGGAATATCTATCAGGTGGATTTGCATTTGTTATGGTTGATTTGAATAAAGGTCAGATGTATGTTGTTAACGATTTCAAACCAATTGCAACAGGATATATCAAAGGTACAGGATATATGGCAGCGAGTGATAATGATTGTTTAGGTGATGTGGTTCAGGAGTTAACTGATTGTTCAAGAACAGGAATGAATGTGTGGGAATATTATTATAATAATCCACAGAAAGGTCCTCTTATTAGAATGATAGATCTTGAATCTGGTTTTGAACAACATATTAAATTCAGTCCTCGATACATAACAAGTACATGGGATTCAAGCAAACCAAGATCTCAGGATGAGTTATGTCTGGTATCATGTTCAGGTGGTCTTGATTCTTCTGTTACATTAGCAACATTGAAATATGCGGGATATAAAAATATTATTGCATGTCATTTTGATTATGGTCACCGTGGAAGTGAGGCAGAGAAAATTGCATTTCACAGAGTCTGTAATGAATTGGAAATTAAAAGTAAAGTTTTTGATTTAGGGTCTTTCTATAAAGATATCGAAGCACAATCAATGCTTCTTGATGCAGAGGCGGAAGTTCGTACAGGAACTGATGTTGCATTGAAAACTACAGAGGCTTGGGTTCCTGGTCGTAATATGATGTTTCTAACATACATGGCAACTCTTGCAGAGTCTATGGTGATGAAATATAATTACAAAAAGGTATATCTGTTAGGAGGTTTTTTGAATCTTGCAGAGTCGGGATTTTATCCAGATAACTGTGAAGATTTTATTAGATCATTTTTGCAGACTACAAAATATGGTACATTGATTGGTGATCGATTTCAACCATTATATTGTTTAGCAAATTTGATGAAGTCTGAACAATGGTTGTTGGTTAAGGCATTAGGAATTGAAGATATCATTAAACATACAATCTCTTGTGATAGACCAATAGTTGATTGTAATGGTGTCCCACAAAATTGTATGAAGAATGGACTTCCTGCATGTGGTTCAGGATTACTGAGTTGGTGGGGTGCTAAGATGGTAGGGATGAAAGATCCTCGACGATTTTATGAAATAGCGGAAGATTATACGCCCCATCATGCAAAGCATCTTGATAGTGGTGTAAAGTTAGATTTAGATATCTATAAAGTCGTATCTCGGATTTTACTACCTGAAGATAAGAAGAATAATTTACAAAGGAAAATCAATGAGATAAAGGCGTTAAAAAGATGACGAATTATGTCATTATTAAACTTTTAAAATGTAAAAGACCTATGACTATCAAGTGGGCAATGGAAATGATTGACAGAGCCAATAAGGATGGACTTGATGATATAGCGGAAATGATTGATGACTGTTTGGATGGATTGATAAAACCAAATGTGAAAAAACTTACGATGGATCATCCCCACCGTATGAAATTCATTCAAACTATCATCAATAAATTTATGGATGTTAAAGGTTATTGGATATACTTTGCAGGCGGGAGAATTTTTGAAGTCAAAGATGTTGATATGGCAAAAGGCAAAGGATTGAAAATATATACAAAAAATAATATTAAAGATGTAATGTATGAGGTTTTGATTGAGGATGCAAATTCGACAGTGTTGAAACAATTAGCGATAGGTCGAAACGAACCAAATCATCTAAAGAAACCTCAGTACGTTAAAATATTGAAAGGAGGAAGATGATGCAATATCTATTTATGGGAGACTGTTATGGATTAGAATCATTGGTTCCATATGAATCGAGTATTGTCCATGTATTAAAACTTCGTATGAGAGTAAATCCTCAAAGAAATTATGTCATGGGAACAATTGAATTGGATGAAGATATGGCCGCAGCAGTCATGAAAAGTGATCCTATGGATGCATTAAAAATGATTGCTAAATCGCCAATTGGAGTATTGAGTAAAGAATTGGAATTTAAAAAGGCAATGATTGAAAATGTAAAACAGTATGAAGCGAGAAAAATTACTGACAAAATAAATCGAAAGGATTATATCAATGAAGAGTTCAGTAAAATTGTTCGATAAAGGAAAAGAGAAATCAATAAAAAAAATTGTAATGAATCTAGAAGTAGATTTTATGTCATTGGATCTCGCAGAGTTGTTTGAAACAGTTGAAGAAATAAAAGAAAAATGTTGCGAACGGGGTTCAATCAATGACATTAAAATAAAAATAGAAACGTAGGAGAATATTGTTATGACAAATTCATCAACAACAATTCTTACTGCAGCAGATAAAAAGTTTAGAGCCAAACTTAAAGCACAACTTGATAAAATTATTGCTGATCCTTTTAAAAGATGTATTAATTGTGCAGGATATTTTAAGGAAAGTGATTACTGTGGTCGTACTTATGTACATTCGTGGACGAAACCCACTAATACATGTATAAACTGGGCACCTTTATCAGGAGTAAATCATGAGTAAAACCTTCATAAATAATTCACCAAAATGTTGTCACATAACTTGTCAATATTCAAAATATTTAATAGGTTTCGGGCGTTGTAGCAAGTTTGGTAAACTTAAAATGGATTTATTGAATAATACATTTTATTGTCATGATGATTGTGATGAAGTGGATATTAATAAAATTAATATGTAGGAGGATAAAGTGGGTCGTGATGTGACTGCACTACTAACAGATCGGGAAGTTAAATTATTAGAAGAATCATATGCAAGGATCATGGCGGATGCAATAGGAGAAAATCCTGACATTGTAAAAATGGTTGAAATTAATATGGTCAATTTCTTACGACCACTTCTGACTCAACAGATGGCCAACGATTTATGTGTAGAAGAATATGATATTGAATCTTTATTTAATATCTTGATAACAAAAGATCCGGAAAAAGGGATTGTCATATTATCATTAACAAGAAAGTTACATTAATTTAAGGAGAGTGTATATGAAAAAACGTAAAGGATTTGTATCTAATAGTTCATCATCATCATTTGTATGTGATGTATGTGGTAATGATGTATCAGGTATGGATATGTGTTTGGATGAAGCGGAGATGGCAGAATGTAAAAATGGCCATACAGTTTGTCAAGATCATATGAGAGACAGAATTGAAAATATGAGTATTGAAGAATTAAGAACATTGTACAGTGCCTTTGAGGATACAACAGATGATGAAAATATTTCTGATGTAGATCTAAAAGAAACAGTGAAAGAGAAAATCTTCGAAGGTGACGAAGGATATTATGAAGTTCCGATTATTGCATGTCCTATCTGCAATTTCGATACAATGATGGATAGTGATTATATCACTTACTTTCAAAAGAAATTCGGGATAAAACGTAATGATATTCTGGACGAGATTCGTGATAAGTTTAAAACATATGATGAATTTTGTAACGCAATGAAAGAAACAAAGTAATGAAATCTAGAACTGGTTTTATATCAAATAGTTCTTCATGTAGTTTCATTGTTGAGAGTCGAGCGAAAGGACATCTACCTCCACTGCATGGTCAACATATTAATCGTGTTACTGATGCAGTTGAAGGAATTGATTTCGGAATCGTTTCAAATGATTATGCGAGTGGATATTTCGTAGATGAAAATAAAAACGAAGAAAGACATGTATCAGTTTCTCGGGTGCGTGATGAAAATGACAATCTATTGACTATTGTATCTATTGAATTATCGAAAGAATTAATTCAAAAAAGTGAAATAGATTTAATTGAAGAAACAGAAAGAATATTTTCTTCAATAGTGGGTTGTCTATTCGATGATGATGAAGGAAAAATTAAACTAAAAAATAAAGAAGGTATTCTTTATTATTCACAGACTGCAAAGTCATGTGGTGATGGAGGATGGGATGGTGGAGATCCTTCGGGATATTATGCTTGGTCTCGGGATCTATTGCAGGAACAAACAAAGGCAGGAACTATAACATTAAAAGGTAGAAGAATTAATACAAACATAAAATGTTCATTTGAGGAGATATAAATATGAATACTATAATTGTATTTATTGCGGGAATCATCTTAGGATGGTGGATCGCAAACAAAGTCAGGGATGGTAAAAATCCAATTCAAGAAATTCAAAACATATTCGAAAATATATTTAAAACAATTTCAAGTCTGTTCAAAGAAAAAGGTGATAGACCCGATGCATAAGATACTCGTAAAGAAACTTCATAAAGATGCTCAAATTCCGAAATTGGCCACTGAAGGATCTGCTGGTTTTGATTTACATTCCATGATTAATTGTGAATTGAAACAGGGAGATATTTATATGATTCCAACAGGATTGGCAGTGGCCATTCCAATCGGATTTGAAATGCAGATTCGACCACGAAGTGGACTCGCAAAATTGGGAATAATTGTCGTAAATTCACCTGGGACGATTGATAGCGATTACAGGGGCGAAATTAAAATTCTTGTCACTAATTTATTACCTCATATAGTTTATCAAATTACAACAGGTGAACGAATTGCACAAGGGGTAATTCAAGAAGTACCATCAATCTATTTCGAAGAAGTGGAGGAACTAGATGTTACAGAAAGAGGAGCAGGAGGTTTTGGCCATACGGGTAAGTGAAATATTGGAACCAAAAATTAGTGAAATGATTAAGGAACATCTTGCAGATTTCATTATTCGTGTTGTTGATAAAGAGAGTAAAGTATTTGAAGAAATTGAAGAATATATTACTAGAGGTGTTTCGAATATTGTTGAAGCATATATAGATGATAATCTTGATGAAACAATGATAAATGAAGAGTGCGCAACATCTATAAAACAACTGGCCGAGAATTATGATATGGATGAAGTGGCACGGGATGAAGTTGCTCATGTGATAAGAAATGAAGATTTCACTCAGGTTATTGAAAAAGAAGTAGAACAAGAAGTAGCAAGACATTCAGTTGAGGATGTAATGAATGAACAAATTACTTCAGATTTGGATGATATTGATATTAGAGATAAAGTAGACTTAATGATTGAAGAAAAAATTGAGGAAGAAATAAATGATATTGATATTAATGAAAAAGTTGATAATATAATAGAACAAAAAATGGAACTAAAAACTGCAAAGCAAGTGGAGAAAATAACATGATTGAATTCAATTTCGAATCTTCCGAAGAAATGGTGAGTTCATTACGGGATTGGAATGAATCATATAGTCTAGGATTCCCACAAGTGGATGATGGCACATATGACCATTTCAAACAAGTATTAGAGAAAACAGATCCTGAAAATGAATTTCTCAAAGAAGTCGGGAATAAACCTAAGGTGAATAAAGAGTTTCTGCCATATACAATGGGTAGTCTCAAAAATAAAACATCCATTGATCTTGATCCATGGTTAGCGAAACATCCTTCACTCATATATATTCTATCTCATAAATTGGATGGTATTGGTATTGAGGCACAATATAAAAATGGGGATTTTCATAAAGCATGGTTAAGAGGAGATGGAACGATAGGTGAAAACGTTACAGAAAAAGCGAGAACGTTTGTACCTCGGCATATATTGTCCGACCGACCAATTGCAACTTTCGTTGGTGAGATCATTTTAACATGTGACCATACTAAATTAGGTTACAAGAATAAACGAAATGGTGTTGCAGGAATAATGCATCGGGAATCAGGAAAACATTTGGAACATCTAAGTGTATTATTCCATGGTTGGAAAGATCCTGACGGTCCTGCTGCTACATCTGAAGCAGTGAGAATAGATAAAATTGCTAAAATGACTAGTCGTTGTGTTCGATATAAGATAGTGAAATTTCCTACAAATGATAAAGAATTAAACATTGAAGGTGCTGCATTGAAACTTCTCGAAGAGACTACTGATTATGACAAAGATGGTGTTGTTATCAGTGTTGATAATTGTGAAGTTGAACATATAAAATTGCCTGAACATAAGATTGCATATAAGGCAAATAAGATGGTTGCAGAAACAACTGTCAAACTAGTTGAATGGAAACCATCAAGAACAGGAAAAATCATTCCGGTTGTATGGGTGGAACCTGTTGATCTTGGAGGAGCAACAATAGGAAAGTGTACAGGTTTCAATGCAAAATTCATTTTGGAGAATGCAGTTGGAATCGGATCCATCATCAAAATTGTTCGTTCCGGTGATGTTATTCCTTACATTGAGGATGTTGTTCAAAAAGCTCCTAAGGTAACATGGCCGAAGGTTTGTCCTTCATGTAATTCAACATTGATTTCAGAAAAAGTTCATTTAGTTTGTGGTAATCCTGATTGTTCCACAAAGGTTCAGAAAGGAATTGCACATTTCTTTGAACGATTAGGACTTGAATTCTTCAGTGAAAAAATGTTAACGTCACTGGGTTGTAATTCAATCATTGATGTATTCAATTTGAAACAAGGTGATATTGAAAAACTTTCAGGATGGGGTGAAACATCAGCAACTGATTTTATAAAACGAGTTGGTGAAGTCAAACAGACAACTCCCGAAAAACTTTTATCATCTTTAGGAATAGATGGGTTGGGTCGTACAACATCAAAACTTCTTCTTGATAATTTTGAATTTAAGGTTATTCTGAGCAAATGTGTTCTTAATGTATTCTGTGATGACCTCGTAAAGATTAAAGGTATAGGAATGAAAACAGCAGAGAAAATTGTTAATGGATTGAGAAGTAATTTAGATTTATTGGAGCAATTGAGACATATCGGATTGGAAACAAATACGAATACAGTTGGTACATTGACTGGACATACATTTTGTGTTACAGGAAAGTTATCACGTCCTCGTAAAGAAATTGAAAAATGGATTGAAGATAATGGCGGAAGAAATGCATCTATTTCATCATGTTCACATTTGGTGTGTAATGAAGTATCATCTTCCGGTAAATATAAAAAGGCACAGGATAAAGGTATACCGATTATAACCGAAGAACAATTAGTCGAACTGCACATGAAAGCAAGGAGAAATATAAATGTCTAATTTTATTAATCTTGGCGACGTACATACAAAAATTAAAGAAGGTGGAATGCCTCATCTTGAATTTACTGATTGTAAAGTAAAATTTCGCTACAGTAATTTCATTGATCCATCAGGAGTTAATTCTTCAAAATGGGTTTTGGCAATGAAACCTGAAAAACTCTCAGACGAAGCACCTTGGGAAGTATCTCCAGGATTGTTATCCAATGATTATACAGTTGGAAAAACAGAAGGAATCGTTGAGACAATTAAGAAACAATTGGGCGGGAGTACAGTGGGTGAAACATTTTTCCGCAATGGTTCAATTATTAATTATACATTCGTTTTAGATGGTTACGAGATTGAGGAAACAGAACCTGATGAAGTGAATGCAATGATGTTCAAACTTCTGACTGGTATTGATGAGGAGAAATTGGCACAGCAATCATCATTGACATTTTCAATTGTCAATAACATGACTGGTTGTCATACTCTTTCTCTGAATTATGGTTTTATGACATCCTTGGCAAGTGATAAGGTCAAGAAAGGATTGAGTATCAATAACATTTATCTCCTTGATGAATTCAAGAAGACACTTGTACATGATAAAAAATTGGCACTTGACTATGAACAGGTTCAGAATGTTAAGGAAAATATTATCAATAAAATCAATAAATTCAAGGAAACAATTGTACCTGATGGTTTCATGGAAGAGTTCAAATCAAAAGTCGGCGCTCGTAGGATCATGAAAAAAGTTGAAAAGATCTGGGCAAATGTCGGTGGCGATTTGAGTAATTTCTATTATCTGACATATGTAATTTCCGCTATTGCAAATTCAGAAAAGAAAATTGAATTTGAATTGAAAAGCAGGAAGTTTATTTCAGAGTATCTTGATGACTTGAAAACTGCATAACAAAAATTGGTTCCCGTAGGAGCAATCTTACGGGAACCATTTTGTAACAAAGGAGATTATAATGCCAATACCTAAGATTAGTATAAAAGTACTCAAACATAAAAATATTAAAAAAGCATTCATTTATACAGATGATAAAATGTTAAGTGGAGACTTTAAAGAACTATTAGAAACTAGTTTTGTAATCGAAGGACTTTTGAAATGAGTAGGAAGAAGAAGAGGGAGGAGAAAACAAATATGTTCTGTATTGAGATTACAAATAAAAAATCTATATTGAAAGGTGATGATGTAAAAAATAGTAGTATTGCATCTAACAGAACCTTAATTGAAAACATGAATGAAATATTATCTAAATGTTTTAAGAAACATGAAAGCATTGACATAATAATAAAAGATAAACAATTGAAACAAATTTGTATAAATGAATTGAGTTTTAGATCTGATAATCAATTAAAAGTGCCCAGAAGAATTAAAGATAGAAATTCAAAATTATTCTGTAAAATGTCAAGAGATGGATCAAATTGTAGAGTCAATTTTAATAATTTAATGTCTTTTACAAATCAATCATATTCAATGATAGATTGTATATTTTCATTAATGAACGATTCAAAGGTAAAGAAGACTGAGATGGGTATGGCAGTTGAAACATTCATAATTGAATCTGTATATTATATAGGCGATTTTCTATTGTATTATGAAAATGAAACTAACTTTGATTATGATGATAGTGATAATGAACGAGTTCTTGTCAAAGATATGATGAGGATTTTATCATTGGTATATCTTTATGAATTCTATGAAGACAATGAAGAATTATTAGGAATTGTTTGTGCTCATGGAATGCATCATAAGATTATTGAAGGTTATATAAATCAATTGAATACAGGAAGAAGACCTAAAAATATAAGTGGAGAAAGATTGGACATACTGTTAAGGGAATACCTTCTATACATTTTACAGAGGAGATAATTATGAGATTTACGGAGGAACTAATGACGGGAGAAAAATGTAAGTATCAGATAGATGAATACTTTGCAATGATGGGAGATAAAAGTTGGAAAACTGATAGACCAGATTGTTATGCTGTTCTTTCAACGTCTCATATATTTGTGACTAACTTTGCAAATTGTTTGAAACGATTGTGTAAGATTGATGATAGTGATAATATATCTGTTACATTTTCAAACTATGCTGCTAAATGTATCAAGGGTCATTTTTATAGAAATATGGATACTGCCCCTAAGATAACAATGATGTTTAAAAAAATGATGCAAAGATTTCGATATACAGGAACTCGACATATAATGGATTTGGATGATGAGAAATCATTTTATATTAGACAGTATGGTATACCAATGACTTCAATGAAGTTTGGATTAATTGTAGGATTAGCATTAACGGATGCTGGTCGTGAATTCATGAATTATGTGGATAGAGTAGATGAAAAACTTTTACCATTCAGACAAATAATGAAGTGTTATAAATTTCATCCTATTATTGATGGACCTACTGATACTTCATTTTTAAATCCTGATTGGAATTTGAATGAAACAGAAATTTTAAGATTGATTCATATTGAAAAATTTGGAAAGAAATCAAAATATACACAAATGATAGTTCCAATATTGAATAGAATATTTACTGAGTTAACATCAAAGAGTGTACAGAGAGGTAATAAACGTTTCCCAATGACGAAGGCTCGAAAGAATGAAATAAATAAGGGTGGATTTTTACCATCCCTGACTTTTGCATCGAAAGGGGATGTATGTGCAAAAACCCTCGTAGATGTTTATCCTCAATATCTTAAAAATCATTTTGTTGAAGATTGTAATTTAAATGATGACTTTAGAGAAGTTTTAAATAGAGAGTTATTAATCAAGTTATTACAGAAGTAAGAACAAATATAAAAAGGAGATACTGTTATGTCACAATGTCCAGAATGCGGTTTTGATCACCCTCCAACTGCTCCAGGAAAATGTCCGGTTGCAAAGGAACAAAATAGAAAATCTGAAATGAAAGCAGAGATGGGTACAAAGTTATTTGATTCATTTGAAACCATTCAAAAATCTTTCATGGATAAATTTCGGGATGCCGATGAAACAACTATAAACAAGGTTGTTGGTCAAATAAGAAATACAATTATGAATTATAAGGTGTAAATCATGAGTTGGCAAACTTTACAACGTGCCAAGAAATATGCATTAAGACGGTTTAAACATTTTCATAATTTTAATCCATCTAGCCCCGAAACTTCAAGAGGTAGCAGATTTTATAATGATGATTGGTGGATCGACCATGATGATGATATTCCTAGTCTATTAGGTCATTATAGAAAGACAGGTAATGCTAGATCTAATCCATATAAAGATTATGAAAAACAACTGTTAAGATTCGAAGAAGCAAGTCGGGAAGATTTAAAGGATTGGTTAGAGGAGAAGAATGATAGAGAAAAAAAATCACTCCCCAATGTGTCTTTGTGATGATGATGATTGTCCTAGACATAAAACATGCAATCGATTTATTAAAGGGATTAGAATGATAGAAATAATGTTTATCATTTCACCCCGAGATTTATTTGACGATGAAGCGTATTGTATAAAGTATGAAAAGAAAGGCTCCTAGAGCTTTTTTTTCTAAACAAAAGGATAGACCTATGGCAGACCCAAAATTTACTAAAGGTAGAAATTATAGTTTTTCTTTGAAAGTAGGTGTTGAAAATCCAGAAGATGGAACAGATGATTTATCTATATATCTTGATTCAATTCGTTTTGTCAATACAATGGGTTCAATTTATCCAACCTTCATATTTTTATTCAAAGCAGATGCAACAGAAATTATCTCACGTAATATGTATGGTGAGAATACTCTAAAATTTACAGTATCTCTTGATAAAGAAGATGGTAATTCTGTTGAATTTTTGAACTTAGAATTATTATATCTACAATCAAATCTTTCTTTAGTTCCTAAAACAATGGGTGGTACTACTAGTGAAGATAAAGATCTGGGTGGAATATCATTATCAGCAATTATTCTTCCTTGTTACAATATGATGTCTACATTGATAAATTACATATTTGAAGAACGTGCATCAGTCGGACCTTTTGATGCACTATTAGAAGCGTTATTAGATAAAGTGAATGGTGAAATTGAATTTGATAAAAAAGGTAAAAATGAAGAAGAAATCAATCAATGTATAATTCCCACTATGTCTGTCATCAAAACAATCGATTTCTTTAATGAAACATATGGTTTATTTGAAGGTCCTCTACATAGATATTGTATATGGGATAATAAAAAGAAAGAGTCAGTACTTCAAATGTGGGATCTAAGCAAACGAATTAAAACTAAACCTGTTGCAAAGATTTGGCATTTACCAGCAGGTGCCCCTGCGGGAGAGGTTGAATCAATAATAGAAAAATGTGACCAAAAACCACATTATTATTATACGGATTCTCCATTGATGACTTTACATCATGCAAATTCAAATGTTATAAATGCAACTCATAAAAAGAAACAAATTATACATCCTGATGATCTTTTATTTTTTAATATTGAAAACAATTTGGATGATGTAATGGAAAACTTGGGAGTTTATGATGATAATGATTCAATGAAATTTAATGAAGATATGGTTGGAGTAACACCAGATGTTTGTACAGGTCTTAAAGGTCTTGCACGAAATACATATGCATTATCATCAAGAATGGCAAAACAGATTCAAAATACAACATCAGTTAAATTGACTATTATACGAAATGTAGATATTGAAAATCTGATTAAAATAGGAAGTCCGATTCAATTAGAACCAATGTCAGAAAGTTATTTAGGATATCAAGGAAAATTTATTTTACAGACATCTGATATACAATGGTTCAAAGGAGGTTCGGAACAATGGAATTGCAATGCGACATTAACAATGTTTAGATCTAATCAAGAAAAATAGGCAAAAAAAAAGAAACCCTCACGGGTTCCTAATTCGTTTAACCTTTCTTTCCCTACTCTTCTTTCTCCTCTCCTTAAATTCCTTACTATCTCGTGCTGCCCGTTTCAGATGAATATCTATGATATCATCATCATTAATGGTTTCATCCATACGATCTAAGAAATAGTCTTGTGTACCTCTGGCCAGACGACGATTCTTATGCCAATTATTACTCATATATTCTCCTACATATATTTGGCGATTACTTCTTCTCACTATCTTTAAAAACTTCAGGAAATAACTCAGGATACTTATCCGGATTGCTGGTTAAAAATTCAAGACAATCTACTTCATTGGTTTTTTTATCTTTTGCCATGATACATTCTCCCTATCTTAAAATTGTTTTATTTAAGAATTTAACAATATCAATTGCATCTTTTTTGATTTTGTCTTCTTGAGGTTTATGTTTCTCATTGAAATCTATATTAATAATATCCAATAAAATATTTCTCAACCTCATTGCTTTTTCTTTTTTAGTTGCCACTTCTTTTTTCTCCCCAAAATATTATTTATATACTCTATTATCCTTTTCTGGATTGTATGAAACTTCATCACCACTTGTTACAAATATAGTTACTTTTGAATTACTACGGCAAGTTGTATCACTATCACTGTGTAATGGTGGCGTAATACCAATCATACCTTCATGAGCATATGGATCAAAACCATCATCGAAATAACATCCAGCGAAAAATGTACTACCATTTTTTTTCATATATGTTACGGAATCCATATTATTTCTCCTAAAAATATTATTATAGATTTATTAATACGACCAATAGATAGATCCATGCACCACCATGAACCTATCGATGAGTATATTAATTATTTAACAACCTGACCACATGAAATTATAACTTCTCTCTCCACATACTCAGGAGCAAGAAGTAATACAATCGTAAAATCATCAGTGTGAAATTCAAATATCATACCATAGTCTGTATCATACGTATTACAGACTGACGAATCAGTTGAAAGTAACGTCCAAGCATTCTTACCATGGGTTACCTCAAACTTCAATATGTATGATCCAGTGATAACTTCTCTGCCGTGTTTAGAATTATTAACCTGCTTAGTTATCAGAGTCTCAGTGCCATCTGCTTCAACTGCATATACAGGGCCATTATAACAATGGGGACCGTCAAGTCTAAACAGTTCCATGCTTTCCATTTCATGAAAGAGTATAGAACCATCATTCTGTAATTCGTAATTTTCCAACTCGACTTCAGCATCTTCAACATCACGTTCTGTAACTTCTCTATACATCATGATATTGTCAATGGAAAGAGTATTAGTTCCTTCTTGATATCCAACACGATTTGCAAGATAAATTCTCATACTACGAAAATCACTCACACCCATCAGTGCCGCAACATCATATTCAAAACTACCAGAATCAGGAACTATGATATACTTCCCAGGATAGGTTGCTTCCATATTCGCAACATAATCACGATGCCAATCACCGATTGTATCTTCTGAAAATATAACTCTACAACCAGTACGGATACCTTCAGCATTATAAAGATTGATAATTAAAAATGGACTGTTATGAATAGTTCCACCGGTTCTTTCAAATACAGCGTCGAACTGCAACTTCATACCGTCAGCGTTCATATCTGCATCGAATGTCCATTCTTTGTACAGATAACGGGTTATCCAGTTGGACTGTTCAACTACTGTATATGCATGTGATTCCACAACAATTACATCACCATTATCAACTGCTTCTTCTTCTACTATTGGATTGAAATTATCAACCTGATTCACACGTACCCAACCGTCGATACTATCACACGGATCTGCAATGTAATCTTCTGTTGCTGCAAATGAAAAGTTATAAATTAATACACATACTACGATAGCAATTAAATTCTTTTTATTGAATAACATGATAGTTCTCCCTTAAAAATTATTATTTATGTTCATCTCATTTCAGTTACTAAAACGTACCGTTTACCGTTCAGATAAATCTACACTCAAATAAATCTATAAACTTATAAATCTTTTTAGATATTTTTCAGGATCTAATATATCTTCCGGATCTTCATTAACGAATATGCTAAATTTTCTTCCATCCTTTTTCAAATGAATTTTTGTCATCTATTATTTTATTCCTACTTTTTTCAATACTGGTTGTAGGATTATCTATGACAGTTTCTATCTTCTGAGGTTTCAAATCTCCTTCCTTTAGTATTTCTGTTACAATTTTCTTTTCTCCAGTTTCAAAATCTTCTCGACCAAATTCAATAGTTTTCAATTTAACCCATATCAATCCATGACAATTAGGTCCATCTTCATACAACTTCTTACATACTAAACCAACATTGTTATTTACATGGAAGAATGTATATTTAAATTTTGGTGTTTCAATAACAATTGTTGAATCAGTTTCATTTATATATGATGTAAATTTAGTAATTATAGTAGTCGTCATTATCATACCTTCCTCTAATAGGTTATCGTTTTTAATTATGAACTTATCCAATCGGTCCATGAAATATAAACATGAACCGATTGATAAATTCATTATTTTTTATCGACGTCTAATACATTTTCTTCTTTTTCTTTCTTTTTCTTCCTATTGGATAAAACAACGAAAACCCCGGTCATAATGAATGACACAATAAAACCCCATAACATATACTGCATCCCTAACCGCCTTTGACATAAAGTCAACCATTCAAAAAATCCACCACCGTCAAAGTAGTAAACATCAACCCACAACCAAATACCATACATAAATAACATCAATGAAAGATACCAAGAATACTTTAAAATTTTATTTAACATATTTTATTCCTCCTAAAATAAATTAATGTTTTCAATCACTTCACTTTATATCCTTTTACTATCTCTACCCCGTTTCATAATTTCATTGTTTTTGTATTCGTTTCGAAGACGACTCTGTTCAGAAGTCATTAAAAATTTTTCCGCATTTTTTCTAGCAGTCTGTGCTTTAAAAAATGCATCACGTTCACCAAACTTATGAATTGAGAATGTTCTATAAGTTTGTTTTCGAACAACTTTGCCATGTTCCACAACATATTGAACCCATGTCGCTTTCCATGCATACGCATGAATGGCAGTTTGTGTCGTAGTTCGGAACCAATAATTATCCAATTTCATAATACCGACTCTTCCCGGTATACTCCCACGCCTTGCTGTTAAGAATGCAGGTTTACGATGACCCGCAAAAAGTGGTCTGAAATCAGTATTTTTAATAAGTTCTTTGAGAGTTCCATCTCTCCATTTTGTGGCCACGATTAATGAATTTGCCTCACCACCAAATTCAGAATCATTGAATTTCTTTTGTGCAAGATATACTCCACTTCGCACAAACTTCACCCACCAACCGGGTGCTGATTTTGCATATGCCATACGAGATATGTATGCCATAGGTCCAACTTTAAATTTCATAATATATATTCTCCCGATTAAATTTTAATAATTTATACAAGACACAATTCTTTTGCTTCGTCCTCGTCTGTCCAATTCTTATGAAATACATTAAGTCCTGTAAGAATTAAACCTACTACTACTATTGATATTATAAACATAACTTCCTCCTAATAAAAATTAGTCACTCTTATGAGTGTATCCTTGTGAATTAGAACAAATATTATACATTAACGTAAGGTTTAATTTGTTCATTCTAATTGTTTATATATATAGTAAAAATTTTCCATCCCAACCAAGGAATTTCTTATGGCAATGAATGCCCAACAAAAAGTAAAAGAATTTTTGAAATGCAAAAAAGACATCTTTTATTTTGCTAAAATCTATGTAAAATTAAGTCTGCCTGGTGGGTCGGTGACTCCAAAAATGTATCCACCACAGGAACAATTCTTACGAGACCTTCTTCGTGTAAATTATGTTGCATTGTTGAAGACACGACAAACTGGTGGATCAACTGCAGCACAAATATTCTGTGCATGGTTATGTACATTTTATAAAAATGCAGTTATAGGTATCGTATCCCGTAAAGGAGATGAAGCAACTGACTTTGCACGTAAGGTTATGATGTTACTTTACAATCTCCCTGCATGGATGCAACCTAAATTTTTGAAAGATACTGAACGTACATTTATATTGGATAATGGATGTCAATTATTTGCTGAGAGTGTTAATGCAGGAAATCCTGGTTCTCTATTTCGTGGAAAAGCAATCACTTTGGGTATCATTGATGAGGCCGCTCATATTCCTTTCATTGATGAAGCGTATACCGCTTTTGCACCGGCCCTATTTAAATCACATCAAGTGGCCCGTGAAAAAGGTGTACCGTTTGGAATGATTGTTATTTCAACTCCTAATCGTACTCTAGGTACAGGAAAGTTTTTCTTTGATATATGGAAAGAGGCTGTTGCAGGAACAGGAATGTTTCATGCAAGTAAATTGTATTGGAAAGATATTCCTGAATTCGTTGATGATCCAACATGGTATGATACACAGTGTAAACTATTAGGTGGTAATGAGGGTAAGATTGCTCAAGAGTTAGAAATGCAATTCATTGGTTCTGAGAACACATGGTTGCCATTAAACGTCCTAAAGAAACTATTTGACAATGTAAAGAAACCTACCTCATCATTTAAAATGAGAGGTGGGTTATTATATATGTGGGAAGAAATTCTTCCTACAAAATACTATTTGATAGGAATTGATGTGGCATCTGCTGGTGGATCTGATAAGTCTACCATTGAAGTATATGATTATGAAACAATGAATCAAGTGGCCGAATTCAGAGGTAAATTAGAAGTATTTGATTTCTGTGAAAATATAAGAACAGTTGCAAAATTATTCGTTAATCACTTATTGATACCAGAGGATAATTCATACGGTACCGAGGTTGTAGGATACATTAGACGGTTGGAAGATGTTCCGGTGAACCTATATAGGATGAGTCCGACAAAGCAGTTGAAAGAGGCTACTGCTAAGGTTAAGAGGTACGGATTCAATACTAACACAAAATCACGACCTATGTTGATGGATTCACTTTATACATTCATAACACAATATCCTGATTGTATAAAATCAGAATCATTAGTCCTTGAATTGGCAGGTTTGATTGAAAAACAAATGGCGACTTCATTCAAGGTTGAAGCAGATAAGGGTGTACATGATGACCTTGTAATGGCATCTGGATTCTGTACATATGTTCGTCAATATGATCCTCCTGTTGGAATTGCTACAGGTCCTACTGGTATAAGACTATCAGATGATATTCACGAAGTTGCTGAGTGGAATGATGATCTTCCAGGATACGAAATAGGAGAAACACTTAGTTCAGATACTGTTTCAGTATATAGTAAACTTCCTGGTGGTGTATCACTTGAACAAATGAATAGAGATGTTTTAAAGAAGGCAAAAGAGAATATGCATAAATTAGCAGACCAACCTGGAGGTAGTCAAAATTCTATCTTAAATCCGTTTGATATAATGGGTTGGAATACTGATGATTAACGGGAATTAGAACAAATATAAAAAGGATAACTCATGCTTCTCAATTCATATGCTGAAAAAGAACTTCGAAAAAATAAACATCTATTCGAAGATGAATCAAATCCGGGCGATGTTTTGCATGAATCTTTTGGAGTTGGACCGTTTGGTCTTCAAAAAGCAGGAACATTATCTGGTATGAATTTCTATAGTTCCGATAAATTGAAAGCGAAATTTATTGATGCTGTCAAACAAAGAAAAGAAACTCGACCAGTTGCAGATGCATTAGAGAATCTTACAAGAAGAGGAATTATTATACCTTGTTATTCGAAAAAAGGAATCATTAGTTTTCTTGGACATAAAATGTTCGGAACTGATTATGACAAGTCTATCATGGCATTCTTTTCTCCTGAATCAAATAGAATTTATATGTTAATGGATAATAGAGTGAAGTTTTTCATATGGACAAGTTCGAAAGATATGGCAAAAACTTTACTTCATGAAATGATGCATTTCGCTTGTTACAACCTTAAAGGTGGTTTTGGAAGTTATTTCAAATCAATGTGGTTGACATATTATTCTGAATTCTTTAATCTGTATTTTGATTCAAATGATATAGATAAAAATAATGTAAAAATGTTTATTCAATTAGTACTTAAAAATATAGAATGGACATCTAAGGATTATTCAATAAAGTTTTTTGAAGGTCCTTATAAAAAAGAAATTGATATGTTTACAAAAACTACTGGAAGTGACGTTGATCTTGCAGAAGGATTCATGAAAGCAGTCAATACATTCATTACGAATCCAAATCAATATATTCAACAAGTATATGAAAGAGAATCTATTCCTCAAAGGATATATGCATGTCTTGCTAAGGCATATAAAATTTTGGGATATAGAAATCCTAATTCATTATTTGTTCAAGAGATTTTATTTCCTTCTGAAGTAGCAGCAATAACAGCGGGCGAAAAAACTATTCGTTCTCATTATGTTGCAATTGAGAAGTTAGCAAAGGTATCATTAAAATAAGGTAATAACTCATGGCAGACAGTTACAGTGACAAATCCAAACAACGACAAAAGACTAAGACGATTAAGGACAGATTAGATAATGATACATTGAATAGAAGAACTATTTCATCATTAACAACATCAGTTCAAAATTTATCTAAGTCTGTTCTTCGTATGGGTAGTACTCCGGTCAGAGTACCTGCAAAAATGGCTCAGGATATTCAAAATGCAGTACGTGATGATATAGACATTAAAGAGAAAAAACTTGCAGGATCAATGGTATCTAAAGTCAATCCAATAGCAGGTTATGCAACTGAAAAGATGGCGGAGACTGAAACATATAAGAAAATAAAATCTGCATCAAAGAAACGTATATCATCTTTATTCGCTAAACAAGAAAAAGATATCTCATCCGCAACTAGGGAGAGTTCTAACCAAATCATAAAGACTCAAGGTCAAATGGTTGGGTTCATGTCAAATATAAGATCCCAGATTGCAGCAACAAATAAAAAAATAGTCGGAACAATGCAAAAGGGAACTCGTACTGCAGCGGCTCCTGTCCGTGGTGCATTGAAAGTAGGACAAGACATTCAAAATACTGTACGTGAAGATATTGATATAAAAGAAACAAAGTTGGCGGCATCTGTTGTTAGTAAGGTCAATCCAATTCTCGGATATTTTACAGAGAAAATGTTCGAAACAGATATGTATAAAAAGTTCAAAGATAAATCAAAAGCAACACTTTCAAAATGGTTTGGTAAAGGTGGTACAGAAGGTCCTTCAATGGATGTACCTAAAATGCAAACTGGTGCTAAAATTAAGTCAACTGGACTTGCACTTGTGCATAAGGGTGAAAAAGTTGTACCTCCTGCAAAGGCAAATTCTCTATCATCTAACACGATGAATAGGAAACTGTCAAAACGATTTTTCCTTATTAGAAAAAAGACTGATGTTAGAAGAGCACGAGATGAGAGTACTATCTTCAGATCTATGCTATCAGCATTATTAGAAATAAGAGATTCCGTTGGCAAAGGCGGTGTAAAGACTGGAGCAACAAGGCGCTCATCATTATCTGCATCAGGATATAAAATTGAAGGTCTTCGTCTTGAAAAAATGAATTTGATTCAACGTCAAAAAGCAGTGAAAAAAGGAACTCTATCAAGAGCACAATTGGCCGCTGGTGCTGATATTCGTGGAATCAAAGTTAAGCAGTTGGGAGAAATTGGAACTGCTCGTCGTACACTTCGTGCTGGTTTAGCGGTTGGTGGAGAAGGTCGATCACTTGCTGCAGATCCTACATGGAGATTGGTTGGAATCAATGAAGCGATTCTAAGAGCACTAGGTCAACAACCTGTTCAAATGAGTGAACGAATCACTGCATCATTTGATTCATTTATGTTACGTCATCCATTCATGCGTGGTTTATGGATGGGATTGTCAGGTTTCACAAAATTTGTTTCTAAGTGGATGATAACAAAACCATTAGCATTAATGGGATTCAAATTTGGTAATAAATATAAAGGAGAACTTCCAGCAGCAACAGGAAGTCCTATGCATGATTCAGTCGCACATTTGGGAATACTATATACTGCGACAAGATATTTTCAAGAAACAAATCGAATTCAATTAGATAAGATTATTGCGGCATTAGGTGGAGAACCACTCGGAAAAGTATCGATGGGTAAATCTATATTCGATTGGATATTTTCTCCTATTACAAAGAAAAGAGAAGCAAAAGAAATGAAGACTCTGAAACAAGAGTCGAAACGTGCAAAATCTTCACAAGATCATAAACACATTAGCATCCTGAAACATATAGATGAAACTGCTTCAAAGGATGCAAAAATAAATAAGATACAATTACGAGAAGAAACCTGGTGGAGAAAACTTCAATGGGAACGTATGCGTAAAAGTCCTGTTGGTTTTTTACTCAAACTTTTAAAACCATTTTTAGTTATTGGTGTAGTATTTTTCACAACATTCTGGAAAAGAATTAAAGGATTTTTTAACGGATTTTCAACAATTGGAAAAACAATAAAAGCTCTTGGTCTTGGTATTGTAAGTTCTATTCGTACTTCATTTGCTTCACTTGCTTCACTTGGAAAAATGTCTTTTGGTTCTAGTGTTGGTATGTCATTAGGTGCATTGAAAAATTCTGCTATGGTACAAAGTGCTGGGGCTAAAGCAGGAATGACATTAGGTGCGATAAAAAATGCTTCTTCTGCTCGAGGTGCTAGTGCTGGAATGGCATTAGGAGGAATAAATAATTCTAAAGTGGGAATAGTAGTATCAAAAGCATACGGAATTATTGCAAATTTTGTAAAAATGTTTACAAAAATTCCATTTGCAAAAGTATTTACAACTATTGGAAAAACAATAACAAAAATCAATGCTGTATTGATAAGGTTGGTTCCTGGATTTGGAGCTATGTCAGCAGTTGTTAAAAAACTTTTCTGGCCATTACAAGTATTGTTTTCTGTTATTAATGGTATATCAGGATTCTTTAGAGCGAAAGAAGTATTTGGAAAAAATGCTACTATAAAACAAAAAATCGCTTCTGCATTAGCAGGAGCTGTAAATGGTTTCATTAGTATATTTGTAAACCTAGCACATTGGTTTACTGAGAAACTTTTTGGCGTAAAATTGAAAAAGTGGGACTTGTTCAAACCATTAGCAAAAGCATTTGATATGATACTGGGAGCATTTTCAGGACTTATTGATATTGCAAAATGGGTTTTTAAAGTTGTAAAAACTGGTGTTAACTTAATATGGGATGTTATAAAATTCCCATTTATGATATTTACAAATCCAAAGAAAGCATTTGCAGATCTTGGAAAATCACTCAGTGATAGTGTATCACTACTAAAGACTGGACTCACGGCATTTATTTGGAAATTGCCAAAATGGATTATTACAAATACGATTAGTCTTTTATGGACTGTTGTAACAGGTTCACTTAAATTTGTATTTTGGTCATTACCAAAATGGTTCCTTTTAACAGCAGTTCCTGCTATATCAAAATCTATTACCAATCTGGCATGGGAAATAGTAACAGGAATGTTTAATGTAGTTAAATGGTGGTTGGGAACAGTATTTTTGGCTCTTCCAAAAATGTTATTGAAATACGCCAATAAGGCAATAGAAGGTTTGGGAGAAGGATTCAAATTCTTAAAAAATGATTTACCTAAAATAATACGGAAAGCATTAAAACGTAAAGCGAAAATAATGGCGGAGAATATTTCTGCATTACCAGGATTGATATGGCAAACAATAAAAGATTCTGTTGCTAATTCGTTCGTTGGTAGGGTTACTAAAAGTTTGTTCACTGCCAGACCATCATCTAAACTTGAAGGATTTGCGAAAGCGAAAGCGAAACCATATATAATTAAAAAGGCAGGACAAGTAAAAGTTCATACTGGTGAGGTTATTGGTTCTGCGAAGAAATGGGCAGAAAAAGGTAAGAAGAATTCTAGTAAGGTTATTGATTCTACAAAGGATTGGGCAAAATCTGGAAGTGGAAAAGCCGCTGCATCACTTTCTAAATATACTAAAAAATCTACTTCTTATCTTTCAGATATTTCGAAAAATATTAAGGTTATGGCAAATTCTATTAGTTTAAAAGAGATTAGAAATGAAAGTAGTGAATACATTGCAGAGGCAAAGAAATATGGAATCACTACAGATGCTGTTTATATTGCTAAGAAGGCAAAGGAAAAAGTTGTAGAAAAATCAAAGGAAGCGATTGAAGCAGGAAAAGAATTGGCAGTGAAGGCAGCAGAAGCGGCAAAGAATTTTAAGAAGAAAACATTTTCAATAATGGATCCTAAAAAAGAAGAAGTTAAACGAGCAAAGTTAAGACTAGCGGCAAGAAAAGCGGGAACTTCAACAGATAGTATGTGGAGAGGGAAAAAAGAATCATCAGGTGCTTCTGGATCATGGGTTACTGATACAGATAAGGCAATAAAAGATTTTCACAAAGTAAAAGAATCATCACCAGAAAAATATAATGCAGATATATCATCTGGATATATTGATAAATGGAGTTGGCAGGGTAGTAAGTTTGATAAACGAAAAGAATTAAGAAAGAAACAAGAGACTGCTATAAAAGTTAAGACAGCAGCAACAGAAAGAAAAAATCAACCATTTAAGAAAAATACTAGTAAATCTTATTCATTTGCAGGAGGTGTTCCTTTAACCTCAAAAATGCAACAAGAACTCCAAGCACGAAAACAGTTTTATATAGTCAGAGGTGAATCTTCAATATCCGCATCCATGAGTGCCATAGGCGATATAAAGAAGAATAATAAAGCATATGTTACTGAATATCAAAAACTGTTTAAAGAACAAAAAGAAAAATTCACAAAAAGAAAGATGAACAGACTGGAAAAAGGAGAAATATTATCTCATGGAGACAAAGCGTTTATAAAACATGACGCTCGATTAGCCGCTGCTGCTGAGGTAATGAAAACTAGTGTTGGAGCTGCAAGAGAACGTCCTATTATTAAATCAGATTCCGTAAAGAAAATGGCATCAAAAGAAAAAACATTAGCAGCAGAAGCAGCATTGAATGCAGGTAAATATACTGCAAAGAAAGCAGAAGAAACATCGAAAAAGAATGCAAGTGACATATCTACAAATATTGTAACTTCTAATTATAAAATAGCAAATTCATCCTCTAATGTAAGCAATGGAGGTCAACAATCACCAGGTCCAGAATCTAATCCTGCATGGTCAAGTATTGACAGTAATGCATTGGGAGGTAATATATAATGATAATCTTGCCTGATATTATAGGGTTACCACCAGGTTTTTCTCATACAGCAGATGGGGGTTTACCTGAAGGTGGGGGTACTACAGATATTGATATGAATCAATTGATTCGAGATTCTATGCCTTTATTAGAAATTAGACCTGCAATGCCTGAATTATCAAAAGGTATGCAGGGATTTACAATGGCCAAAACTCCTACTGGAAAAAGAGATTTTGTTAAAGAATTAGAAGAATTTTATGAAATCAAAATGAGAAGTGACATGCTTCGTGTTGCATTCATGTCTAATAATCCTCCAACAGAAACATTCAATAATGATTATGGTGAATCACTTCTGGAAGGTATAGCAAATGTAGCATCTAGTGGTGTAAGAGATATGTCTTTCATGACTGGTGGAATGGATCCTTCTGAAATGTTGAAGGCTCTTTCTAAGAAAGCGGCATTGAAAGAAGGTGAATCATTTGGGGATGATGCGGCAGGGAAGGCATTGGAAAAGGCGGCAGGGATAACAAGTTCCATTTTAAATTCAGCAAGTGGTGGTGTAAAAAACATTGAAAATATATCCCAAACTGCTAAAGGATTGATGATGGGAAACAAGTTAGACTTCCCATTAGTATGGAAAAATACTAGTTTCTCTCCTAATTATTCAGTATCAATAAAACTTTACAATCCTTATCCGGGAGATGAAAAAGCAACATTACAATTAATTACAGCTCCTTTAATGGCATTGTTAATGTTTGTAACTCCTTATAGTGAAGATGGTAATACATTCAGTTGGCCATGGTGTTGTATTTTTCATATTCCAGGACTAGTTCAATGGAGTCCAGGATATATAAAATCAATATCAGTTGTAAAGGGTGGTAATGATAATCTAATTGCATTCAATCAAAGACCATCATTAGTTGAAATAAATATGGATATAGGTTTACTTTATACATCTATGTTACATACGAAGAAAAAGACTAGTGGTTCAGATATTCCTAATTTATCTAAATATGGTCGAGAGTTTTCAGATGAGTTGACCAAACAAATAAATCCAGATGCGTATTTACAGAATGGAGTAGGACCAACAATAAGACCAGGAAAAACTGCATTAATGCCGTCAAGTTATCCAGACGAAGGACGTAGTGTAACGGAACGTGTTGTGCAAAAAGTTCAAGATGCAACAGGAGCTCTTAAGGATTTTCAAACAGGTTAACAGAGGTATGAGCGTGTGAAGAATGCAATATAATATGCAACCAAATCACGACTCATTTTCTTTGTTTGTAGGGTTTTAGAAGCGAACCAATCGTCCAACCCTACGGCAGGAATTATATAACCATCGTGTAATTCGATGATAGACTTTTTGAAGTAAACAGGTTGTCTACTTGTTTTGACGGACATAAGTTTTTGGAGATGTTCAATGAATTTGGTTGTACAAATCATTTTCATTTCTGTAAGGGGACGTAACATAAGTGAGATTATCAGTTCTATCATTTCTTGATATTCAGGATTTGCCATTGCTTTTGCATATTTCTGTGCATAATCTCTATTGAATTTTGTAACTTGTCGAGCCTCTTCAAGTGCTTTATTATTATGTTTTCTATATACACACATATCCTTTGAAACTGATTCTGCAAACTGACGTTTCTTTTTTTCAAGAGTTGCAGTATCTTCTCCAGTCTCATCACCTTTTGTTGTAGAAATCGTTTCCTTATCTTCTTTGGCAGCGTAATAATGTCGAAAGAAAGATCTCATAGATTGATTGATACGACTACGTACTTCCTGAATCATCTTCGCCATCTCATCTACATCATCTCTTTTCATTGCCTTTTCATATCTCTTAAACGTTTGTTTTCCGAGATACATAACACTATTACCAATTGTATCTTTGGTTCTGAATAAATGAGAATGACTCAAACGTTCCAATGCAGATTTCCAATAATCAGGATTACAACCTTGAGGTAAATATCGATGCATTAAATTTGAATAATAACGCAATGCAAATAGATTGTATGCCCACATCGCACCAGTAAGATCACTTTTTTCATTCAAAAAGTATTGTGTTATGAGTATCAATAATGTTGTATAAGGATCTGCAAGAAGATAAAACATTTTTTTATCTTTACGTTTAAAATGACCCCACTTTGATTTTGCATATTCCTTTAAACTTTTATCATCATTATTAGTCATGTGTAAAAGTTCTTTGTACAGTTGAGATATTTTTGGATAATAACAATCTCCACTCATCTTTGAAAGTTCGTTTGATACATTTGTTTCTATGTATCTACGTAAACGAGTACTATCTACATCAGTAGCATCCAATCCACGGGGCGTAAGACGAAACATATATTGACTCCTTAATCAAGAATACCAAGAGATTTTTTAACTTGTTCCTGAACTGCTTTTTCTGCTTTACTACGATCATTAATAATTTTCTTCATCAATATTCCTTGTGTAGTTTTCAAGGCCTCATCAATGTTTGTTCTCTTACTATCGATCTTAGGAAGATGTGATTTGATTGGTTTTACAGTACCATTCACTTTTCCTTCAGCAGGACTTGTGGTTGTTTGTGCCTTAGGATTTTCTTCTTCCTTTGGTTCACCTTCCAACATTTTATCTGTAAGAGCCACTTTTGCTTCCTTCTCTGCATCTTTACTATCAGTTGCAGCATCCTGAATATCTATTGCACCTTTAATCTTTTTTTCGCCTGCTGGTTTATTATCAGGTGCATCAATTTTTATACCCTTTTTATTTTCAGGTTTAAACGCTTTTTCAATTGGTTCACCTTGACCAACAGGTTTTGTTTTTAAATTCTTTAAATCTTCTTCAAAAAGAGCACCATATTGCTCGGTTAACATTTTCATATATGATTTTTTCATGTTATATCTCCGAATTTGATATTTGTTCTGTAAGTTTTTAGTTATTCATTTACTACATGAATTGTAATATTCTCGTTTGAAAACACAACCAATTCAGGAGTATAATCTAATAATGTATCTTGATCAAGATCTGCTATTTTATATGTGAATTTAATATCGATTTCAGGTTTCTTCAACTGTGCATATATAACACCATCAACTCCTCTTATAACTTTGATGATCTCTGATCTATCAATATTTTTATCCAATCCAAATATTGGAGTAAAATAATCAATTAAAGCAGTTTTAATATTATTAACTAAAGCAACCAATGATATACCCACCACTGGACTTCTAGTAATAGTTGCTTCTATATCAAAAGGAATTCCAAATTCAGGATAGAACCATTCTGATCCTGACCATACAAGTTTTTTAGCATCATCTGCAATGTATATCATATCATTAATTGAAGGTGTGCGCCAATCCCATGTTGATGATGTATCATCCCATTCTCCAATTTTATCCTTATACTGTACCCATGAAGTATCTTCAGTACCATTTGCAATAACACGATAACCATCAGCAGGATTAAGTGGAATAGATGTTCTTGATATAGTTTCAACTGAAGTAATATTAGGTGTATTCAGTTTCATATTTGACAATCGACCTGTAGTATTACAAAATTTGATATTTGTAAAATCTGTCAACATTTTCTTATCATTCATTTCAATATTATTTACATATAACTGTAATACTTTTGCTTCAAATAATGATTGATCTATCCCAGTTAGATATTGACTAAGAATAACCGGAACATTATGTACTTTATTAGGCGGATGATCTATTATAGAACTCCTCATTATACTTGATAAATCTTTTCTGATTGTAATAAACAATGAATATGTTGAAATTGGTTTTCTTACTACATGTAAAGGATCTCCTGTCTGTTCATTTGTAGGAAGATTTTCATTAGGAACCTCTCCAAAAATATTAAAAGTTATTTTATGATTTCCTACAGGAATATCAAGATAATCATTAAGTGTATGGTCGAATCCAGTAAGGTTAGGAATAGTTTCTGAATCATACTGAGCAGTCATATTATATATACTGCTATTCCAACTAGTCATAATTTCACAATCAAATGAACCTGTTGCAATTTTATCTTCAATATTTGTAACAGTTGCTGTTATTTTTACAGTATTTCCTATACGTAGAAAATTTACATTAGTCAATATAATATAACAGAACTGTGCATATTCAGAAGTCGTTTCTTGTACAGCAGTAACACTTACATTTCTTATAATATATTCATATATCGCTTCACTTGTATTATGATTGAGTGACATTGTAAAAATAGTTTTATAGTTTTCTTCATCAATCTCGTATTCAGTACCATCTGGAATTATTGTTGTAGTTGTCGGAACTTCTAATGAAACATTTCGAGTTGGAACTATACCATCGTCATATATTAATTTTGAAAATACTTCAATCTCATTTATTTTTAAATCAGATCTCTTTAGGATAGGTTTAGTATCACTTAAAGGTGTATCAGTTATAATATATTCGAAATCATCATAATCAGTATCAGAAACTAATCTTTGTTTACTTCTCAGATTGGCAATTGCACCAGATTTAATTTCGGATATTGTTGGTGAATCACTACCTCCAATTGCTGCTTCTGGATTTGTAGTAGATAATTTCACTTTCCAGTTTTTAACTTGACCAGTATTATCTACACTTCCTGTATAATAAAGACTGTCAGGAGTGGTTAATGAATTGGAAATAACACGACCACTTAGTCCTTTTGTAACATATATGATAACAACAATATTTAATCCTGCTTCAGGTTGTTGTCCGATGATACCATTACCGAATAATATTTCACCTTTATTCAATGTAGATATCCAAACATATTTTTCTTCGGTTGATGTCATTGTATAAATAGAATTATTTTCTGCTTGTTCTAATTTATCATATTTACTTTCAATATCATCAAATGAATAAATACCACTTGCAGATTCTCTATATACTTCAACCTTCCAATCCATTCCTTCAAATTCAACTTCCATTGACCAGAATTGATAATGTTCTAAATCATCAGGAACATGTTTCTCTTGAATTGATGTTGTATATTGTGTGAATGGAATAAGGACTGATGCAGTTTCACTTTCTGTATCTATAGCAACAGGATAAAAATAACCAGTTGCATTATTTCTAACGGTAAGAGATTTATTCTGATATGCACGCACTACAGTACCCGAATCTAGTTGATCTTCAATCAATTGATTCAATGCAGGCGTATCAACTTTAACTGTAAGTTCTGAAGCGAGTTCCTGTGTACCTATTGTATAAATAATATCATCACTTTTAACCTTAAAATCGTTCGGAATTAAAAATTGAACATCATCATCTTGAAATGAAAAAGGAAGGATTAACATGATATCTGCAGTTGCTGGTGTTGCAGATACTGGTGTATAACCAATCCATTTAGAAAGGTTATATACAGATTCTATCATTTGTGCTTCGGTGATAAAGAATTCTCTATATATAGAAGATGTGTAGTATAATTGATTAGCCGCTAACATAGACATTACATTTATAACATAAGATAAGAATGACGTTTTATATAAATCAACGTTTTCAAGTTCTAAGTATGTTTTAGCATAATCAATAAGTTGAGATCTTATAGATTCTCTATCACTAAGTATTTCAATTGAGTTGGATGATAAATCAAATGACATTATTTAAATCCTTCTAGTATTTTATTGCATTTTTTATATGAATTATTCATTTTTATTTCCCAAAATAAAAATTACTTCGTTTACTATAATGATTATTTATTACTTTCAATTGTGTATTTCTATCTAATAATCTATATAGAAACGTACCCGTTTCTGAATCATATATTTTCTTTGTGTAATCAAAAAACATATGAACTGATGAAACATGTTTTTCAACAAATGCATCTTCTTTTCGATATGAATTTTTTAACGATACTTTCCAGAATGTTATATCGGTATTTGTTGCTCGTTCTATATTTTCAACTTCATACATCGGATATGTATTATCATCTGGTTTCAATACATGTTGGTCAAATTTGATGAAATCATGAGGTAGTGGTTGAATATCGTATGTAGTTGGAAAATTGAATGTTGTAGTTTGACCTGACTTGGTAACACCTTTTTCATCCGCATTTGTTTGTGGTTGAATCGCTTCTAAATTATATACAGGAAGAAACATTATTTTACGCCAACGTAGTCCAGATTTACTTCCTAATTTTTCATATGATCCACCATCTAACATATCTCCATCAAACACACTATTATGTAAATCTAAATTATAGTATGTGCATAAATAGGTCTGATGACTATGACTTGCATAATATTTGTACACGAACTCTTGATAGGAACGTGCGTAGTCATGTATTCTTTGCCATCTTTGCATTATTTTTTACCTATCCTTATTTTTCCACCTCTTAATAAATGGTCAATTGCAATCATTGGAGATGCTTTACACCAATGACCATATTTAACCCAAAAACAAAAAGGAAATTTTTTCATTAATCTGACATACCAAGACCTTGATCTTGATGAATCGTGAGATCAAGTTCTTCATTTTTTCGGTCATATTTAATTTTTATATTAACCTGATAACCTTTATTATCTGAGAATATATTGATTACAACAGATTCTAAATCAATGCGGTCATCAAATTCTTGAGTCCTTTCAATAATTTCTCGTCTTATATCTTCACTTGAATAGTTATCAAGAGGTTCCCATACTTTTTTATATAATAATGATCCATAAGTAGGATCCCATGGATAGGTACCTAAAGGAGTAACTAAGAGGTTTCTTAAGGATGTAATTAAGGCATTGATACCAGCAATTTTTTTGAAATCACCTGCTGGATTAAAATAATCCTTGAAATCAAAAATTGTATCTGCTTGAGCCTTTATTGAATCCTCAAACGTCTTAAGTGCTGTCCCAGCCATATAAACTCCTTTTTTATATTTGTTCTAAAAAGTAAATAGGGAGGTTTCCCTCCCATATTTATTTCATAGTCTGTTGTGTCTTATTGAGTTCCTCTTCCTGAAGACGCTGGACCTCTTCATCAAATTTATTTTTCCATTTGAGACAGTTCCGGAATCTATTAACAGGCATGAATAGTATGTCCATATATCCTTGTTTCAACAATTGTTTTAGTAGAAACATATTCTCCTCGAGAGCATCGATGTAAGCATCGACTGCCTCACTATTCATACAATGATCGAAAAAATTGTGTAATAAGGTCAATGTATGTAGACGATTCTGCTCCACATTTTGTGCACCGAGTTTCGACCTTTAATTCAACTCCGTACTTGCCCAATTTAGCAGCATATTCCTTGTTGATTGCTTTACGATCTCTTGAAGGCAATTTATTGTAAAGATGAAAAACATTATCACGTTCTTTGATAATATCCTTCTGTTCTGCAACAGCACCTTCTTTATCAATTTCAAAGCGTTCAATGACAAGTAATTCTACACCAACATCAAGATTCTTTTTTGATTGAAAAAGCATATCACTCATCATTACTTCTTCTGCCTTCAATGTCGGTTGCTTCAATACTGCAGTTATGGTATTTGAAATAGGAAGTTTTACAGGAAATTCTCTATCTTGTAAAGGTACAGGATTTTCATCCGCCTTCCAACCAACCATTGAGAATGCTTTAGAAATATCTAAACTAACATCATATTTATTTTCACATTCTCCACATCTTATCTCGTAGTTATTAATGTCTTTGTACGTTACATGATACAGAGCGTACAAAAGGGCATCTCTATCCTTTATAGATAATTTCGAAACAAAATCGTCATATGTTTTGAAATCATCAGGTCTCTTCACCAAACAATCAAATATAATCTGATTGATATGTTGGGCGAATTGATTTGGGGATAGGTAACTACCTTTCAATTTTTCCTCGTCCTGAACATTCAGAGACCTCACGGTAAACTGTTTGACAGATTGAGGAGTGGACACCGTATACTCAGGATACTTTACGGGGATGTTAGTGAGTAATTCACTCATTTCATTTGACCTCCTAAATTAATAATTAATGATCTTCTTTACCCTATAACCTTTATATAATTTATCTTTATTGAGAACATTTAAAAAACTTGAATATTTCAATTCGTTGCGTGCAGAAAATTTTGTCAAATTTGAAATCACTTCAATATGACCATCAGGAAAAGAAACTTGGTATGTTTTTGATGATTTTTTAGATATTATTTCAATGCTAGCCGCTGTGTGGGTATGACCAAAAAAAGGATTATTTTTTCCTTTGTGCGCAACAGATAATTTTCTTTTATGTTCATCTGAAAGAATTTTTCCTTTGTGCGCAACAGATAATTTTCTTTTATGTTCATCTGAAAGAATTTGTCCAGATAATCCATCTCCACCAACTGTAAGATTTGTCAATGGTCCTAATTTTAAATCACTACGACCAATCGCCCATATCGTCCATATTTCTAAATCTAATGCGGATTGTTCAAATAAATTCTCTTCAATTTTTAAAATAATAGGTTCAAGACCCACTTTTAGAATTTTCTTTATTTTATAATATATATGTTTATTTCCAACATATTTTATAGAATGACTCTTTGCTTCATGAATATAAAACAAATATCTATCATCTTTCCCTTTACCTACATAAAATGGTTCCGCATCAAATTTATAATTACCATATTCATACACACCGAATTTTCTGGGATCTAAGTATATATAAGTATAGAAAATATTATCGGGGGTCATTAAAGTTCCTTTGAATATTTAAATAAAAACTACAAGAATAACCAATAAGAATTATAAAAATTCCTAATGTTAAAAAAAAGGAGTGGGTAAAATTAATACCCACTCCTGTACAATTTAAAATCGAACTTCAATTTTAAGGAATTTCAGCAGGGCCCTGTGAACTAGGTTTATTTGCAATACCATGTGCTGTAATACCCTTATCATAATTAATTTGTGACAGTTTCTGTGCTTCTGCTTTTACCCAATGTTCGTGCCATGCCCAGTCAATACTAAATTCCATATCAACTTCGACTTTATCATAAGCACCAATATCACCAGAATAAAGATCCTGAGGATCCTTAGTTGGGAAACAACCTGTATAACATGCAGCATATTCAACAGTCACACCATCTGGTTTTGTAGTCCAGTACATCATCGTACCAGCATACTGACTCTTAGTATAATCAGCACCAACCAAATTAGAAACACCTGTTCTATAGTCACGAATCATTTTAATCCATCCGTGGAAAATTTTCATGATAGGTGTTGAAGAAAACTCAAGAAACTTCACAGTAAGTGTATTACCATAATCGAAGTTTGTTGGTACACTCCATTTGGTTCCGCCCAAACCAGTAAATTCTGTCTTGTTCAGAGTTCCTCCAGGAGGAGTTACTGAAAGACATGATGCTGATAATGTATTTTTTACATCAACTGCATCTTTAAATTGTGCCTGAGTATTAGGAGTGTTTCCCTGATCGACATAACTGATATTCTTAACCAGTTGATCTGGTAATTTTTTGAAATAAATGAAATGATAACCAGAAATATATGGATCTGCCACTCCGGAACTTGTTCCTCCGAATCTACGATCAAAAGGATTTTCTGTTACGGCATTGAAACTTGGATTCATGATTTTTGCCTCCTTACTTTTATTTTATGAAAAGGTTAAGTTGAATTTTCTCAATAATTGGAGTAGGTTCCAACATAACATTCACATGACAGATTTTCGCTTTAAGTTCATACTCTGTAGCACCAACTTCGATATTATAAGAACTAAGACCTCTTGCTCTTTTAATGTATTCTAAAAATGGTCCTATAGAAGAACTAATTTGACCCCAAGTCTGAGCATCGTTAAATTCGAAAATAAAGAATTTACAGAATTGTTCAAGAGCACGTTTGATATAAAGAACTGTCCGAATTGCATGAAGATCCTGCAATTTGCTCGGTTTCTTCTGAGTTGTTAACTGACCCCAAACTGTATATCCAACATTAAACTTAACAATAGGATTCAATTGATTCAGATAAAATCTATCTCTATCACCCAATTTACAATTGAATCTCATATCCTTAATCTTATCAATTGTACCTCTGTTGAAACCTGCACTTGGATACCATATTTCATAAAGTTGATCGTTCAATGGAATCATTGTTGCCATATGATATACAGGAGAAACCCAGATATCACGTCCAGTGTACATATCATATACTTTAGTATATGGTTCGTATAATGCAAGATACATAGAATTGAATGTATGGAAATCATCAGGTGATACAGTTCCAGTTCCAACACGTCTATCAATTGCATAATTCGCAGTCGGGTTATCACCATTATCTAAAACTGCTATACAGTCTCTACGATCGTCAGCAACGAATGAAGAGATTTTACGTTTAACTTCTGATGGATATCCAGCATCCCATACAAGTGTAAAATATATATTATCTAAATCATAGATATTATCTTCTATTTCGCTTGTAATAGGATTAGTCAACATACCACCAAAAGCAAGAGTCAATACTTGAGTTGCAATTGCTTGATTTGCCTGTATTTTACCTGTTGTTGGATTAACTTCTAGGAGACCACCTTCAGAACCATTTGTTAAATGATCGATTTCTGCGGAAGCACCTGAAAATACATTTGTTGGATCTATAAGATTATCATCAATAACCTTAACACCCGCATCATTTACTTTGCAACGAAGTCGTTTTGAATATTGGTTAAGAACATCTTCAATGAAAACTGAATCACCAGATTGGTCAAGCATATCTTCATAAAAAGAAACTTCAAATGATTCTACAATCTGATCGTCGCCATCTGATTGAGTTTCATAGATATCAATTACATAAATATCTTCTACTTCTGGATTAACATTCTCAGAAATTTTGATTCCAAGGTTGTCGTAATAATCACCACGTCCCACCGCTCTGAAATAACATAGAGGTGTTTGTGTTCCGCCAGATACTGGAAAAGTCATCTGGGCAGTAGTGTCCAATTCTCGTACCGAGTTCTGACTCGGAAAAGAAACAATATCAATACCGTTCGTTGCATCATTTGCCATTAAAAACATATTAGAATATGCTGCATCATCTGGTAGCGCTCTCAATACAAACAATGAAGATGCTACGCCTAAAAAATTCATTGCTACATATGGTCCTTGGCCATAATTCTTGCCAAAATCCAAAATATTCGGTTTTCCAAATTCAGATACAAATGCTTCTGCACTTGATACAAAGACCAATTGATTATCTCTTCCCTGCTTACATAGAATAACTGATAATCCTATAGTTCCGGGTACGGCTTGGACATAAGCGCTTAGGTCTATAATTTTGGTATAAACACCAGGTGAAATTGGGATAGCCATCTTATATCCTCCCTATAGATTTAAGAAAATTAAATTTGTCTTTCTTTTATATTTGTTCTATATTTTTTTAAAAATAAATCGACCAAATAAACACTATTTCTCGTAAATTATGTTTTCTGATGGTACTAAACGTAACTCGTGCAAATAAAATCTTAGAACTTGAATTAAATTCTGCCGTATCATTTGAATCTGATATATATAATCCTGCTTCACTAAGATCATAATATGTAGAACCTGCCGCACCATTTGCATCTTCTTGACCAACTGTAGTAGTGACTTTTGAAATTAAATACTGGTCATTATTTGCAGTATCTATTTCATAAACAATTGAATCAAATTTATGTAAACGACCACCATCAACACAATTAACTAGATCTGTTGAATTGATTATAGAAACTGAATCCAACTCTGTATCTGTTATAAGAGGAGAAATGGGATTCAAAGGATCTCCAGCAGTTGCTCCGCCTGTTCCTAAACCAAACCATGAAATATATCTACCCTCTGTTCCTGCTACTGTTAATTCTTGATTGAATGCACGTTGCATCAACCAAACTCGACCTGGATAAACTATCTGATTAGGACCTTCATGTATTGGAAATGTAATATCTTCTTCACCAATTTTATTTAGGCCGCCTGATTTTTTTTCAAAAATTTCAACATAACCTTTTGGTCCTTTGGAAGCAGCAGAAAATCTATCCTTCTGGTTTTTCTTATAATTGTCCGTAATTTGAACTTTTTGAGTGTCCATCTTTATCCTCCAAATTTGTACTCTATTTATTATTTGTTCTTATTATATATCATTAATTATTATTTGAATACCATCATCTAGCGGTACTATATCTGGTGCCGCCCGATATTCATTATCAAAATTGGATCCCATATCAAAATACATTGTTCTTCCAAGTCTTCCAAACATTAAATTTATACTTGTTAGACTTTCATCTTCTACTTTGAATATGTCTCCAGGATCTCTTTTTATAAGATCAAACTGAGCATCCATATCAAAATGTAATGGCATATAATTACCCGTATAATGAGTAATTTTTTCATAATCTATTTTGTCACTGAAATACAATGGATGTATAAAAATTTCATCTGGAGATGGAAAGAATGTTTCTAATTGATCTGTTAATTCAGGCAGATTATCAATAGATGGTAATTCTATAGATAATTCAGTTTTTTCATTAAGATATGCAGTTTCTTTAAAAATATTGTTTACATTTATATAATCTAAATTGTCACTGAAATACAATGGATGTATAAAAATTTCATCTGGAGATGGGAAGAATATTTCTAATTGATCTGCCAATGTACAACGAAATTCTGGTAATGTAAAATCAACAACAGGATACATTAAATATAATCCACCCGGATCATATATAGGATCAAAATATCCACCTGTATTAGGATCAAATGTAAATGTTCGACCAGGAGGAAATATAGGTATTCCTGTGAGATACATTGGTGGTGCATCAAAAAATGCATTATTATCAAAATTAAATGGCCAAGACTCAGTTGGATTGATAACAACATCATAGTTATCCCCCACGTCATACATTCCTAAAATATGTTCAGGAATGAATGTTCCAGGAGGTAGTACTTTTGTTCCCGGTAATGGTGCATTTACTAATTGAGGCATTGATGCCCAACCAATAGGAATATATGGTTCAGGACCAATCCAGCTCGAAGGAGGTACCCAACCAGGATCTTGATAACTACCAGACCATCCAGGAGGACATGTTATATAATCATTATTCACTTCCCATTGTGTAATAATAGTTTTTTCCAAATCATCATCAACATCAACATCTTCATAATTCCATTGATGTATTGATAAATCTACTGTATCTTTTTCTATCTGAGTATCAAGAAGAGGATTTGATACTACATATGCAACATTTAATCCTATGATTCTTGCCCTCTTAGGTTTGAAAAATTCAACCATTTCTCTAACTTTTTCGTAATCAAAACCTAAAAGAATATTTTCAAATGATACACCTTGAATCTTTAATTTCTGTCTTGCATAACCATCTAATTCCCGCAATAGACTCTTCAGTGAATCAAATATAACATCGTCACCTTGTGTAAGGATATCATCAAGAAACGCCTTGAGATCGGGATTTACCAATTCTAAGCGGTCTCCTGCATCGTCAACTGTATTAATAAAATTTGTTGATTCATTTACAGTAAATTTTTCATAAAACTGATGAACCAAATCTTCTCTTTCATCATATGATACAGGTCGTCTTACAATATTATTATATTCATCAATAATCTGTGTGGGTCCAGGATTTACATCATCTGCATAACATAAAAAACTCGAAGAAGGTATTGACGTTGCAGTTCTACCTGTCCAACTATGATAAACATGTGCAATTGAAAGAACAACTTCTAATAGAGTTACATAATTTTCATACCATAATTCTAATTTTACATCATAATCTTCTGATGCTACTTCATGTAATCCTATAGTATTAAATTTTTCCCATTGATCTCTAATAATTCTAGAGATAACAACATATACTTGCCATAAACTACTGAGAAGAGTAAATCCTGAAATACTAAAATATGGTGTAATAGATGGTAGTGTAATATTATTAGTTGCAAGTAATGCACGAATCTGATCTTCTGTATATAACCAATGTGGATCTGAATTAAAAATACTTGTATTGTAATTAACTGTTTGAATAGGAATTGTAAATGTAACCATTGGATAACCCGAATCGGCGGAATCTGCAATGGCACTTTCCAAATAAATATTATCAGTATATTTATGATATTTCAACCACCATTCAAATATTCTTAAATCATATAGACCCATAAATTCTAAGGCCTTTTTGATTGAACTAGCAGTACCTTTTATTTTATATAATTCACAGATTGAATATAAAAATAAAACTTTATCATATCTTCCTGTAATGTATGTACCATATGGAAATCCAAAACCTTCTAGAGCTTTTGCAAGAAGATCATCTGATAAACTGAATGCATCAGTTGATTCTTTTGCAACTTCCTGTAATGTTTTTAAAGATGAATACCAATCAATGAAATATACACGAAGTCTATTGTAATCAGGCGAACTAAAAGGAATCTGATCAATTACTCTTGTAAATAATTGTTCAGTTCTTGTTTGTGCGTTAAGGGCAGTTTGTCTTAATTCTGGTGGCAGATCTCCGATTACACTATTATCACGAAGAAAATTAATAATTTGGTAAAATGTTTCTGTCTTAAACATTTATATTATCCTTCACAATGCGGATAATCAACATATATTTTATCCGTAGGATCTAAACAAGAAAGATTGAAAAGTAATTTAATATCCTTATCTGTAACAGTATAGTCTTTAACAATTACTTTTATTCGATTGCCTACTAACACTCTAATCCGATCCACATCATGTGGTAAATGACTCATTGTAATTGTTCTATTTACAATAGTGGATATTATAAATTCTTCTTTTATTGATTTTGTAACAACAATTTCCATTGGAGTTGTAGAATCGATTATTTGATATTTATTTTCCATATATTGAAAATATGAATCTATTACATATTTTTCATATACCAATTCTATTAATCTTGTAGGATCTGCTATATTTGTATCAAAATTAAAATACGTAAGAACATTATTTATAACCATTTGTAAATAACAATATATTAATTTTGATAATGAAGAATCTAAATTTTCATATACAACTGCGGTCAAATCAGCAGTTGAGTCTGTTTGGCCCTGTGTTCTATATTCAAGAAGTAAATCCAACATAATTTCTTCTTCAGGTGTGAAATTAAATAAATTATACGACGCCGGTTTATCTACGAAATAAGTATTGAATTTGGGATCATCTGCTAACCATGTTTCAATAGTGGCGGGCATATGCATTGATAATCTTCTTTTCAATATAGGATCATCTAGTGCATAAAAAGGTACCGCCTTATAATGAAAATCATATGTAGGCACATTGAATCCATCATTAAATAAAAGATCTAATACAGAACCACGGCACTCCCATCTACTATCTATCTTTACAGGAACCTGATACAATTTTTCATTTACAGGAGTCTTTAAAGATAGTTTGTAAATCCAGTAATTTAATTCAGGACAGAACATCATAGATTATTTTTCCTTTTTCTTCTTATCAATAGCAATATGTTTAAGATATTGTGGTTTCTGAAGAGTACTTCGCGCGGGTGATTCATAAGCAGCAATACCCGCTGCACAATTTTCCTTTTTTACTATGCCAGAAAGAATTTGATATATCTTCTGCATGTTTAATTCCTTTATATATTTGTTCTTATTTTTCAGAAAAAACAGTCAGTTCCAGAACTCTTCAAAAAAATTAACGAACTGAAATTTATTATTTATAGTTCCGTTCTATTATATATATTAATTTTTGATAGTGAAGTTTTATTTATATTAATATTTTTTAGATTTGATAGAAAGGGATAAGAGGGGCTTACCAAATCGCTAAATTAGAGGGTTGGTGTATATTAATTGCTTCATTAAAGTAAAGGGGAAAAATGAAAGCGTTGAAAGATTTAAGTCGTAATATATTTTTACAAAAAGCGATTCCGATGATGATGATTAATTTAACAGGACCAAAAGGTAATCTTGGATTTCATAAGATTACTGGAGGACCAGGAATCCAAATTGTTGATGCCTCATATGAGGTAATTGCTGCAGCGATTAGAAACCCTTTGTATAAACAGGGTACTCCAATCCATTTGAAATACTTCATTCATATGCTTCGTGGTTCTTCTAGTGAAGATATCCCGGATGAAGAATTGTGGAAATTGATGAATTTAGATGCTACTATTTTGAAGCAAAAATTCGGTACAACAAAGAATCATATTATGTTGGTTCTTCATATTCGTGAATTGAATAGGACATATCGAAAAGGTGCAAATTCGAAATATCAAGCAAGAGAAATTGGTGAAATAATAGGTGTTGAAATTGATAGATCAATGTATGGAATGACAAAGGAGAATTCGGGAGGACCTATGACTCGAGCGAAAAAAGATTCAAAGTTTAAACATTCAAAATCTACCAACTAGTAAACTTAAGTGATCACTTAATCGTAAAAATGAAACGATGCATCCCTCTGTGTCGTTTCATTTTTATTTTTATTTTTTATGGAGGAAATTATGTCATGTAAAACTCAATTAAAATCAGAAATCGAAAATTTATAATGGATGAATCTCTGATCGAACAAACGAAACTGACTGTCGATATGGTCATTTCAAAATTATTGCGTGAGGATATCTTTTTACCGTTTATGCCTGAATTGTTATCATATGATATTATATTCACAACATCTCTCCCGCATCCTGCAGCGATATGGGAAGAAGGTGAAAAGATTTTCATTAATCCAACATCACCAATGTACACACAATTTACTCCTGATGAAATAATGGCATTCGTGTTGATTCATGAAGACATGCATGTCCTGTTAAAACACACTGCGAGAGTAGGTCATCGTGATAAGACCATTTGGAATTTTGCTGGCGATTTGGTAATCAATGCTTTAGTCTTTTGTCTTGCAGTTGAGGCAGGAGAAAATAGTATTCTCAAAAATATAGTGACAGACAAAAGGTATAAGAATGACTTTTTGTATGATGAACAGTTTGAGAATATGATTGAAGAGGAAGTCTATGACAAACTTTTCAAAAAGAAAATGGTTACCAAGAAAAAGTATTCTGTTGCATTGTCTGAATTCATGAAAGGAATGGAAGGCGAAGGCGATGGAGAAGGTGATCCACAACCTGGAGATGGAGAAGGTAGTGGAACAGGAAAACCAGATAAAGATGGTAAAAAGAGTGGTAAAGGGAGTGGTAAAGAAAAACCAGGTGAAGAAGAACCTGATGAAGATGGTGGTACAGGTGGTGATGGAGAAGAAGAACCTCAAGTAGAAATTACTGAAGTTGAATTGGATATGGGTGGCGGAAAGAAATTCAACCACACAGATGTAAATTTTCCAGATATTGAATATGAATCAGAAGCAGTGAAAAAAGAGGCCGACGAAAAACGACAACAACGAGTCTCTATGTCACGACAACTCCTTGAATCTTCATTACGAAAAGGTGTTGGCTCTGCAGAATTGAAGAGTTTCCTACAAAGATTATTTAAAGTTCAAATTGATTGGGGTAAAATATTGGCAGATTCGATTTTGACAGCAATGGAAAAATCGTCAGATTTAACATGGGGCAAACCTAGAACCTCATGGATGGCAAATCCTTCACTTCCATATCTCCCATCTATTGATGAGGAAGAACGATACGGAACAGTGATTTTCTCCGTTGATGAATCAGGTTCAATGTCTGATGATGATGTGAGAAAAGCAGCATCAATTGTTAATGATTCGAAGGATCATTTTAAAGATATTATAGTTATAAAACATGACTATTCTATCAGTTGGGAAAAGAAATACACTTCTGATGAACTTGATGTGGAAGCAGTATTGACAAGACGCACATTCGGTGGTACCTCTCATAAAGATGTATTTGAGAGAGTGAATGAAATCATACGTTCAGATCCGGATGCAATGATATCATGTTTCATAGCAGTAACAGATATGGAATCGGATATTGAGGAAACCCAGAAGTTGATGCCGTTAGATATTCCTCGTATCTATATTGTAAATCATAATCATGGCAAGTATAAAAATGTGTCTGGTCGGATAATCCGAATTAAATAAAGTGAAGGAGATACCCCAATGGCAGTAAATATGGAATTGAAAATTGAACTTAATGATGCAAAGAGATTCATTGAAAATCATGTTGCGATGAGAGATCGTGCGATAGAAAAGAATTTCGGTCATTCAATCCTGTGGATATCAGGTCCTCCAGGTATTGGCAAGTCTGATGTATTCGAACAGATTTGTACTGAGCGTGGATGGGGTTTGAATGTTGCATATGTAGCAACGATGTTATTGGAGCAGATTACAGGTCTTCCAAAAGTTGGAGGATTCAGTCCTGCATTGACATGGTTGTCTGAATTGGTGAAGAAACTTGGTAATATCTCATTATTTGGAAAAACGATTGATATTCCCGAAGTCAAAGCACCACGTGATTCATTGTACACGAAATGGTCTTTACCTGAATTATTTTCATTTAAAAATCTTCGTGTCAAACCTAAAGATCCTGATAAGTCTCCAATGATTCTTCTGTTGGATGATGCACATCTATGCAACAAAACTATTCAGGGATATTTATTTCAACTTCTAACATATCGGTCAATTCATAATCATAAATTGCCTGATAATGTATCAATTATAATGGCAGGTAATCGTTCAGATGATAAAGCAGGGTTTCAACAAATCCTAGCACCTGTTGCGAACAGAATATTCTTTTTGGATGTTGAAAGTAATGCTGATGCATGGACAAAGAACTTTGCAATAAAGAAAGGTTTGCGTCAGGATATTATCTCATTCATTCAGTATTATCCAAATTATCTTCAATCAACACCTATGGAATCTCGTGCGTGGGCGTCTCCAAGATCATGGACGAATGCAGCATATACTCTTGATGAGTATGAACATTCCGCTGGTAATAACAGGTTGGAGAATGGTTCAATATTTCAAATACTTAAAGGACATGTTGGCGATGATTACGCTACCAAGTTCATTGAATATCGTACACTGTTAATGCAGTGGGATGCGGAAGGTATTCTTCTCGGTCGAACAAAAGTCGATTGGAATGATTTCGTGAAAAATAAGGTTAAGGCATATTCATGTATTACTGCCGTAACCAATGAATTGATTAAGAAAATGCGACCAAAGAATTTCAAGGTCACAAAAGAAGATAAAGATATTTTGGATGGTTATCGTCATGTTATTGAGAAAATGACGAATGTTGCTAGACCTATTGTTCCCCTTGGTCTTAAACTTTTAATTTATGAAGAGAAGGAAAAGGGATCTGTTGATTTTACCCGTAAAGTTTTAAAAGGAAATCCTGTCCTTAAAGAACTTGCGAAAGTGATTTAAATTATGAATGGCAAACCTGTACTTCCGACAAACCCGACTTATTCGGTAAACATATTAGAGATAGACTCACGTGGAGTTGTTTCGGTTGTGAAGAGGATTGCAAGGGAAAAATTAAAAAACTCCCGACTATATGGAACAAAGATTTTATTGGATGATTATTCATCAATTGGAAAAGAATTGAAAATTAAAATATTGGGACATTGGGCATTCGGTATTCCAGGATTTAAAGGAAAATTGAAATTTGATAAATTGAAAAATGATAAAATTATATTGATAATACCAGATGATGCACCAGAATGTGTGCAAAATCTTGCATATAAAATAAAGGAATCTATACACGATTAGATGATGTAAATGAAGTGGTTAAACATGTGAAATGAAAGGATTAGTATGAAATTATTAATATTCTTATCTTTCATAATAGCAGGAAGTTATTTTGCAGGAAAGACATGCGGGTATCTTAAATTGAAAAGTTGGGATGCTAGTATTGGATGGGGTTTTGCATTACTATTTTCATGCACAACCTTTTATTATATTTTCCAACTTCTTGACTGTGTAGAATAATTTAGGAGTAAATAAAGGACCAGATGATTTCCATATAGGTTTTCATCTGGTCCTTTTTATAAAATCCGCACGCACAGGCGAAGGGAAGTGGAGGTGGGTTATTTTTTTGGTTTGAATAAACTAAAAAATAACCGTAGTATATTATTGACAACCCGACTATATGGGGTTGGGGCAACGGTGGTTATGCCTCCAGTTTCTACCGGAGGACTTAACGGTGGTTTCTCCTCAGTTTTCTCTTTACGAGGTTCCGGAGAAGTTACTACCGGTTTCGGTGGTATAACATCTTCAATGATAGTTTGATCTATTTCTCGACCATTTTTCCACTGAACATGACACCAATCCTTTTTTTTCCAATCACCGCCCCATTGAATATTATCCGGGTCGACACTTTTACAAATTTCTCCAAATTCTTTATAATCAGTGATTTTATTGTTATTTAGATCTGCTTTTGTATCCCAAGTTACTGTTGTCGATTTACCAATTGCATAATCTATGGCCATCGATTTGGGTTCTGTTGAGTGATATGTATTCAAAGTCCAAGTGACTTTTCTCTGATTTTGTTTGAGAGTAATGTCGCCCAATTTTACTTTTTTACGTTTTGCATTTACAACTATAAGTTCTTCCCTACCTTGTGCGTAAAGTGCTTCTTGCTCCATCTGTGATCGTTTTGTACATGTGATCGTTATTGGCAAGTTTTGTTCATCTGCAATTTTTAATGCCTTTTCTATTATTTTTTGAAAAGGTTCATATAAATATTTTAAATTTCTACTTGCCATAACCTATTTCCTTTATCCTAAAGAGTCAGTAAGTTTATTAATTTGTTCCAATACATCATTCTCATTCACGGCGATGGTATCTCTGGGTTTTGTTTTTGATTCTCGTATAACAGTTTTCTTGACTGATGATACCTGAAGTGCAGGTTTTTCATCTACAATCGTCGCAGACTCTTTAACCGCCGCCCTCAATTGAACAGGACGTTCTATTTGAATTGTGTCTGACCATGCTTTCAAATACATATCACCATTGGCGACTGCTTCAAGTCTTGCATTTAATACATCTTTATCTTTTAAAGATGGAATAACAGTATCTAATGCAGGAAGATTAACAACAATTTCTCCCCCTTTTATAGAACCTGTAAAACCATATTCAACATCTTCATGCATTAATCTGAATTTAACCTCTACGTCCTTCTCACTTGCAGATTTTAAATCCATCGCAAATGTCAAACGTTCTTCTGCTGATGATTTAATATCTATCATTTTTTTCTCCTCGATGTTTTAGAAGTTTTCTTTGTTGATTTCTTTTTTGTTGAGGTTTTCTTTTTCTTTTTTTCTTCAACCTTAACAAAAGTCAACATCATCTTCAATTTCTTTCTTTTTTCTTTAATACTCTTTAGTCTAACAATAAGTTGTGGACGTTCTGCACCACCAGGTCCTGATGATAAATAATGTCCTCCAAGAGAACCTTCACTTACACCAACCTTACAGGGACAATCCTCAACAAGATATATTTGTTCATATTCATCTTCAAGACCGCCAGAGTCTCGAATTTTGTGCCATATTTTAAAGGTTCCGATATTAGGAAAGTGATATTTTATTTGTACACGATCAGAACCTTCTAATGTAAATAATTGTCTCCAACCAGATGGAGTTTGTTCTTCAATTACCCACCAATAATATGTAACAGGTGGAGAACCAGGATCAGATGAATCACGATATATAGGTGAACATCCTGTATCAATTTTTTCAAATTTTGCATGTGGAAAAAATGGTAAACATATAGTCTTACTTGAAATTCTATCTATAAGACCATCATTCCAATACGCACGTAAAATTACACAACGATCTGGTTGATTTGTAAATATATATTCAGGTTGGAATGTATAATCATCACAATAAATATTACTAGCGGCCGCCATGATATCGCCATCATAAAACTCCCAGCAATATTCTTTTCCGTTTGTATGAGTTCCAACACGATTTCCTGGATCAAATGTTGTATTCGTAAATGTTATAGGTTCCCCTAAAACACCTATTGAAGGATCATATATGAAATCAACAATGACCGAGTGTCTTATATTTATTTGTTCTGAATAACTATCAGTTAATCCTGCTCCGTTAGTTACAGTAAGCGTTATGTCATAGGTACCTGGATCGAACCATGCATGTGAACCGTCGTGAATTCCAATTAATATTTCAGATGTTCCGTCGCTATAATCCCATTCAGATTGTATAATGCATGTTGTTTCAAATATAGGTATTGTGAGATATGTACAATGTTGATAAAACTTCTGACCTATCTCTTCAAATGTAATAACAGCAGTTGAATCATTTATAATGTCATATGTAACACCCGCAGTACCATCTACAGGAAGATCATAAAAATGTGCAATTGGAGGACCTTCAGGAAACAATATCAGATTCTGAACATGTACATCTTTACCTCTATCATCTATTACATGAATCCAATCCGTGTAATGTGTAACCGATGTGGATCTTGTACTATCTCCCAACCAATAAGCGATAAGAACTTCATCGCCATTATCAAAATTACCATCTGTATCAAGTAAATCCCCATCTGATAAATCGTGAGAATAATAACCATGTGAATCAGTCTGGTATACATTACTCCATATAGTATCATCTGAATCTAAATCTTTTTTTATAAAAAGAAATTGATAATAGCAATTAGGGACAAGATCTCCGTTTTGCTCGGAAACAAATCCACTTATTGAATATGCCATTATAAGACCCTTTTAGTTTATTTAAATTAATTCAAACGACATTCCGTTAATTATTGGTTCTTCACCGGTTCCATATGATTTTATTGTTATTGGTTTATCACCAATCACACCGATTTTTAATTCATCCCACACAGTTCCACAATTTATATTAATATTAACAGGATGACCAATATTAACTAATTCAGCAATTTCTGTCCATGGTATATCAGAAGAAGGTGTATCTGCTGTTAATCCATCTCCACTTGTTCCAATATTATCAAGATAAAAGTTTTTAGTTTCTAAAGTTTGTTCACTTGATTGTACGGAAGGATTAACTATGACAACCATTGATGCATTAATTACTGATTCTGTACCAATTCCATACGATTTCATTGTTATTGGTTTGCCTGCTGGACCAACCGCACTAACATTGAATTCTTCAGTCCACTCAGCATCACGCTTTAAATAAATATTAACAGCGAGACCTTTATTAATATAATTAGTAATAGTTGTCCAATTAATTTCTGAGAGCGGACCATATGGGTTTTCTAATAAACCATCACCACCTGTTCCATCATTATCAAGATAAATATTTGATGATTGAATTGAAAAATTTTGATTGGTCGCAATGGAAGTTCCTGCCAAAACAACGATTAATAACAATATAACAAATAAATATTTTTTCATAATAGTCTCCGTAAGTTGTTTTATATTTGTTCTATATAACCATTGGTGGTTATATATATTAATTCTTGAATGAAGTTTTATTAGATTTTGTTTTGTATTTATTTTATAAACCATTTGAGAAAGGGGAGAAAAGATGTGAGTAATTTTTTTGATGCAATGATTGTAGTACCAGCCGGTATAATTCTTAACATTATTATTTTTATAGTGGCTAAGAGTGTAATCGGTAAATTGACAAAGATGGAGAAGGTCACCAAAAAGAATCGAAAAGAAATCGATAAATTATGGCAGATGGGAAAGATTATTAATGTAGGTGTATGGATAGTTGGTATATGTCTTTATTTATTCCTGAACATAGGATCATGGAATAGTACACCAACTGAAATGCCTACCACAGTTGAAGATCAGGTGAGGACACAAGTTTTTCAAAAACCTGAAGCGATTGTAAAAAGAAACAAAGAGGCTTTGAAAGCACCCGAAATAAAACGGGCAGAAGAAGTTAAGATTGAACAAGATGAGAGTAAAGACGATTACGAAGCATTTCTTAAAAATTCACTTGAAGGGGTTGAATAATTATGAACAGAAAAATATCATTATTAATCACAATTGTAGCATTATTATTTCTTACATCTGCATGTTCTCGTAATGTAGTACCTCCGGGAACAGTTGTTATTGTTGCCAAAACATCTGGTGCCAATGAAATACATACCAAAGGCGTTTATACTGCATGGGGAAAAGACCGGGTTTATTTTGTAGATTCAAAATTGAAATCATTCACAGAGTCACTGCAGATCCTTTGTAAAGACAAAGTCAACATGAAAGTTGATGTTAAATGGGTCGGATCATTCAAGACTACAAAACAAGATATTGAAATGATTAAGGCCAAGGTTCCTTCTAAAGCAGTAAAGAATGGTGATATAGACGGCTTCATGTTAGATCTTGGCGGATTCTATAAAACTGCCATGAAAGACATTTTGCGTTCCAATACAAGAAATGTTGTAAGTCCATATACTACAGATACAATTGCGGATGATCGTAAAGTAATTGAAGCAGATATCAGAAAACTTGTTATTGAACGATATAAAGCATTAGGATATCCGATTCAAACAACAGATGTTCTCGTATCAAATCTTGATTATGATCCTGTAATCACTGCACAACGTCAGGCAATCAAGAAAGCACAGTTGGATGATCAGAAAAAAGCTGCTGAAGCAAAAGCAACAATTGCCCAAGCAATTCGTCAGGAAGATATTGCAAGAGCCCAAGGTAAAGCCCTTATTGAATCTAAGAAGGCCGAAGCCGCTGGAAATCAAATCCTTGCAAAATCTATTACTGCAGAAATTCTCGCAATGCGGCAGTGGGAAGTTCTTGAAAAGATGGCAGCAGGTCCTAACAATGAATTAATTGTTCTGCCTTACAATGCTATTAATGCAGATACATTACAGACAACAATGAATCGACAGTCCCTTCGTGGTTCAAGAAAGTAATTTTTAAGTTTATATAACATGGGTGGTGGTGATGGGGGGAACCACCCATGTTATTTTTTAAAAGGAGGGTAAATGAAAATATTCAAAACTACACGAATTTTTATATGTAAATGTTGTGGTTGTTCAGAAAACATTGAAATTTATGACCAGCTCGATTTTGATTGTCCTAATTGCACACATCCTCTTATACGTTATGGAAAGCAATTAGAAGATTGTTTGATTTATAGTACAAACCCAGAATTTAAAGTGTTGATTGATAATGCAAAAATTGAAGTTATGGGTAAAATAAATCCTCCTGATTACGAAAAGATTCATGCTGATGATATAGTGTACTTTTCCTCACACCCTGAACAATATGAGGCATGGTTAGAAAAATTGTCTGAATACAATAAAACTAATTCCACTGAGTTTAAATCAATCTGCACATGGATTCGTCATCTTCGAGAAACTCGAAATTTAATATTAAAAGAAGCATCAAAATATACACCAGTTGAATATCATTCATTATCAAAAATAGCAAAAATATTTAAAATTAAAAAACCGCTTCAAAAAAATAGATGGAATCAAAAATGTAAATAAATTTCGTAGTCGACCTGTTTTTTTCATTACACGTCTGTTATTATTAACACTAGACAAACTTGTGAATAATCAGGCGTAAGAGAAGGAGAATGGTCGACTACATTTTTGAAATTTAATTCTTCTTCTCTTGTAAAATTCCAACAATTGCTTAGAGGGGACAATTGCAGAAAGTTCGTATCCCCTCTATTTTTTTCTAACGACAATCAATTGTAATCTCATCTCCCACCATTGTCAACATAGTATAGAATGCATTCTTCTCTGGATGTGATTCTTGATTGACTTGAACCAGAGGAAAATTATTTTCATTATCATTCGGTGTAATTTCAGGCACATAAATCTTAAATCGTTTTGTAGGATGTTCATAGTATGATTTAATATAGTGTACAATAACCGCAGGATAGTGATATTTAATATATTCATATAAATCAGATGCTTTCGCATTCTCAATATCATTAGAAAGACTGACCCAAACACCGGCCGTTGAATCGAAATTGTATTTCCCTGTCCCCGAGAAGGCAGACAAATTATATCCTTTTTCAAGGACTAATTTAACTCCTTTTGGTGTAATTGTTGGAAGTATAAATGGATAATTAAAACGAGCAGTATCTCTTCCATTCATTTTGAAAAAATATTTATCATCAGGTAAGGATGTAACATCGACCCAGAATATTTTTGTGGTGCCAATTTCATTCATCCAACCTGTCATTACATTAGTGTCATCCAAGGTATTAACTTCGTAAGAAACTGTGGTGTCATTTGGGCCACCCGCATAAACGTAATCGTTACTAGGATCACCAACCCGTAACGACTCCAAATCTGACCCACCCAAGGAGTCACTAATCCCGTGAGACACATACCATCCAATAGAAGTAAAATTATAAGTATATTCATACACTCCATCTCCCAATTCTGTCATAGGAATACTATCGAGAAGAACTGTACCATCGTGTTGAATTAGAGTTTGTTTTACATCAGTCAACCCTTCAGTATTTCCGGGTGATGAATAAAATAATTTATGAGGACCAAGCGATTCTATTAGTTTCATAATATCCTATTTCAAAATTAAATAATTGGGACCACCTTCTTTTCTGGCCATTAATCCTTCAATACCTCTTTTTTTCACAAAATTTTTCCATGCTAATTCCAAATCACCTTTGAAAAATTTAGGAACCTTTATGAGTGGTTTCATATAAAACATTGTAAGATAATTAACAACGGTAGAAAAATCTATATGTCTATTATTTAATGCAAGTATATCATATGGATAATGATTGATTAATTTATTCAAATCACGACTTGTCGAAAATCGTTTTAATAAATTTTCTAATTGATTAATTGGTAATATTCTACCACGATGAATTGCAATCATTTCACCAGGAATGATTATAGAATCAATTGATTTTTTAGAATCTAATACTTTCTTGTACATATCTAATAAATATAAATCCTCATATACATCATTATTTCTATCAATCATATAACAATGTTTATTTCTTTTATATACAACAGATGACTCTCGACCCGAAACTTTTTCTAAAAAATAGTATCGTTTCTCTTTTGCTAATGGAAACTCATCGTATGAAATATGTTTGAACTTAACATGGTCTAACCAGTCTTCTTGATAATTTTTCATTATAGTATACTATCACTCCCACCCTTACCTTTTGAAGAAGTACCTCTTGATGAACTACCAGAACTTAATTCATCATCATTTTCACTACCAGGAGGAGTAGCAGTTTTAATACCCCAACATACTAAAGTAAATAATATAAGACCAAATAAAAATGTTGGAATCCATGCAACAGATGAAATCCACCACCATAATATTCCTATAAGGACACCAGCAATTGCAACCTCAATGATTTTTGATTTATGTTTTTTAATTAAATCAATAATATCTTTTAAGGACTTTTTTACATCCTCCTTATTAATTCGAGATTTTAATATTGCACCTGCTGCGATTGCATATTGAAAGGAACGATTATTTGTTATTTTTCCAGCGGCCTTTGCAATCTTATCCAATTCTCGTCTATCGTTTTTCGCAAATGATAAGATTCTTTCTGGTGGAAATTTTTCCATAATCATTTTTAAAGATGATGGCATTTTATCTAAGGAGGGCAGATTTCCTTTTTTAAGACTATAGTTTGCAGTCATTAAAAATTCTCGCATTTGTGACTGTATTCTAGGGTCTGGATTTATAGGAAGTTGTGCTGATTCTGTCAAAATATCAGAAACTTCAAAGTATGTTGTATGTGACATGACATATAATCCTTTTTAATATTTGTTCTAATTTACCATTTATGGATGGCGAATTTGTTCTATATATATTAAATCTTGAACACTATCATTTATGTATTTAAATGTTTAGTTTTCGCCTCCGTTTAACTCACCTATATTCCATCGATGTATTAACCCCTAGTAAAAACCCATCTTTAAAAACCCCAGACCATTTTCATTGCAGGACCGATTGAATTTTAAATTGTATAACTAGTTTTACATTGGAAATTATATTGAAAGGCTTATTGTAAAACATATTGAAGTTTTAAAATTGAGAAATCATATTGGAGAACAGATTGACAGTTAGTAAAAAGTATTATAACCTATATAATAGTCCTCACAAAATTTTAGACCCCGATTGGGGCCTATTGAGGGCCTCGTTTTTTGCCTAGTTTTCTTCTTCAATATCATATATATCTTTATGAGTATCCATCATTTCAATTACATGGATAAGATCTTCACGTTCACTTACAATAGCTCTCCTAATACATTCTTCTTTTGAAGTATCAAACATTTTCCATTCGCATTCCCAGTCATTATAACGCCATTTATTTCTTGCAGCGACTGTGAGACTTGTAGCATCTAATATTACTGTATCATGACCAGCGATAAACAATGCCTTAACCATATATGTCGCTATAGACCATACCATATGTTCTGCTTCTTTGATAAATGCTTCACCATATAATCCAAGTCGAATCGAATCAGGATTTACCATTGGAAGGTTCTGTTCTTTTGCCCATGTCGATTTCCCGCTTCTCGGTAGTCCTACTGTGCATATTAATTTCTTCATTATTCAAGAGCTCCTCTTACTATCTTCATTTCCTGTTCAAAATCTCTATCATGAGCAACCTGTCTTCTTTTACTAAGATCTTTTAAATATTTATCTCTTTTCGATTGATTCATATGTAACATCGCTGATATATCCATATCTAATGAATGATGAAATTCATCTCTTCGAATGAATAATCTATGCCACCATACTCTAATCTTTGATTTTAACAGACTCAATATATCCAATATCCAATTCCAATATATCATAATCCTTAATTTCAACATTTTCATATCCATTACCTCCTCAATAATTTCATATCAATCACTCCCATGTTTTAAATTTGTTCTAATTATGGAAGATGGCGATTTAGTTTGGCAAAAGAGGGAATAGGTTTGACCCTATCCCCTCTTATGTATGGAGCCGGCTCGGCGATAAAACCGAGTTTCATCCGGCATAGTTTTATTTATAAAAGGCCTGCTGCTATCATTTCTTCTTTTGTTCTCGCTTTACGCCTATTTTTAAAACTCGAAGCGGATGCTGCTGTATGATTTCCTATTGGAATAGGAAGATACAATTGACCTTGTTTAAATGCATGTCTATAATTTGCCATAACAAATGCCATATCTGGAGCTTCTTCTACATTTCTAATTCCATCAGTTGCTTTATGCATAGCAATTCGGGCGATATTACGTGCCTGCTTCAATGACACAATAGTGCCTTGTGTAACACACCCCGATTTCTTTTGTAATTTAGCAAGTCTATATTGTTCTGAAATACGATTGAATTTATTCTCAGTATGATTTGATATACTATGAATACTTTTATGAGTTCCGTTTTCAACAAATCTATGACCCATATATGAATCATTAGTAGGATCAGATGTGAGATGATGAAATATCATATTAACTCGAGTACCAAATCTACAAAAACAATCGAAAATTTTATTATCAAAGTGCCATTCAATTTGTCCTCTTAACATAACAAACGACCAAGGATTTCCTGGAAGATATTTTGATAAAATATATGGATAATTATTACAATACTTTATAGTATACGGGCAATCATTCTCCCAACATGATGGAGTACAACTCTCCAATTTCCCTGCACATGTTCTACATGTATCTCCTGCCGGATGTAACATTGTATAATGAATATTCGGGAATAAATGAGGAACAAGATTTTTATTAAAATTGTTTCCCATTTCAAGATTGAATGCATCTGTCAACGGTGTTAATTGAATTCTTACTCTATTGGCCGTATTCTGAGATGTTAATTCAATCTTTGCACATTTTACATTTCCTGCTACTGTTGTTACTGTTGGTAAACCTAAAATCTTTACTGTTGCTACCGCCATGATGGCCTCCTTAATATTAATAAAACATTATGGGAATTTTAGATGTCGAATTTTATCCACACGTTTATGGAAGATTATCGTACATCCTTTAAGACTTAACTAATTTTTGGTAAACTTGTTATACCATATGGTATATGTACATATTCTCCTAATGCGGGTTGAAGTCCTTGTTTTGCTTCTGTAAGAAAATCATCGATTTTTTCACATTTAACTCTACACTCTGGAAATCTTTTTGTTGCCCATTTAGAACAACCAATACATGGACTCTTCATACATTCCCCCCAATGTATTATTTAATATATGTTCTGATTATGTTATTTGACATCTTTCACACTTTCAGTAAACGATAAGAGGGAACTAACTCTATGTATAATATCATGTTCTGCAATACATCTTTGATATCCTGCCTCTGCAATTTTACGAAGTTCATCATAACCATCTGTCATATAATATTCAAGTTTTTCACATAAATCACCATAATGTTTATAAGTTATTATTTCTTTGCCAGGAATAAAAACACGTTCAACTTCAGATCTTTGTCGTGTTATTACAGGAGTACCACATGAAATATATTCAAACATACGATGTGCTAATGGACTCCAATCATCTTGAATATCCAAACCAATATGACTACGTCTAATAACATCCAAAAATTTCTCACCCCCAATAAAATTAAAATTCTGAGGATGTTTATTCCATTTTTTTCCATAACAATTAATATTAAACTTTACTGGTTTGTTACGTCTCAACATATCAACAATTACTAATCGTTCTTGGTCATGAATGAATCGTGGATGTATTCCAACTCCGATAACTGAAATATCAATATCTTTATCCTTAACATCTAAATCTTTTCTACCATGGAAATTAAAATCACATGCAGTAGGATTATAATGCATTGGTAAAACATCTTTATATTTTTCAAGTGTCTCATAATGATTTGTAACATATACATCATAACTCTTAAATCGTGATTCATGGAAATAATATGGGTCACTAAATCCAAAACCAATGATAGGAATTTTAATTTTCTTTTTCAATGCTTCAGGAATTGTTAATGCCGAATGTGAAAACCATATTTGATCCGGTTTCATTTGTGATATAATCTGAAGGATAATATGAATGTGTTTCTTATCATAAAAAACAATTTCATTTCCTTGACGTTTAACCTCTTCAAAAATTGATCGTTTGGTTCCCATTACATCCCAAGCATATTTGTCAGAGAAATAAAGTATCTTCATAATTTTAATCCTTCCATGAAATTTCAATGTAACATATTTAATATTTTCATTTGTTTCGCCAATATCCAAGTACCACCTTGAGATTCTGGTCTATCATAATATTCCAATCCTTTAATTTCAACCTTTACCCATACTCTATCTTTTTTTGATAAATGTGGAGCAATAGGTTTCAATGTACAATGCCAACCAGGTCTATATGCAAACCCTTTGGTAGGATGTTCTTCGGCAATTAACCATTTGTTAAGTGGAAGTCTGGCTCTCATATTTATAAACAATGATGCTAATTTACCATCAGTCATCTTTCTAACAAGTTTATATGCTATGATTTTCTTTACCACTTTGCTTCTCCTTACTAATAAATAATTTAGTGATAAGAACTGCCAAAAATGCAACTAACCCAAATGGTATTGATTTTATAATATCAGATAACACAAGTTTATGGTCACGTTTCATTTTTCTCAACACAATTAATTGATATGGAATAAACCCCAATACTGCCCACCAAAACATTATTTTAATGACCATAATTAAATCCAAATTTAAATTTTCTACCTGAGTTCAATTCTATTGTTTTATCATAAAATCCACAACATCCATTATTTTTAGCATCATTATATTTAAAATTTTCAACAATTGAATCATCAGAACATCTCCAATTATCTATACATGAATCATTAACATATCGAAAAGCATTAGATATTATGTTACCAATATGTTTAATTTCTCCAGGAGTAAATTGTGGATACTCTTCTAATATTGATTGTTTAAGCGATGTAATATAATCAGGATTCTCAATTTTTACAATAGGATATTGACTTGATTCGACTGGTTTTTCATTTATTTGTAAATTTAAGTGTTGATTTTTTTTATCGAATGATATTTGAATATCAAATTCATTTCTTTCTAATCTATTTTGAGCAACAAAACCATCAATTATTCTATTAATATTATCTTTAATTTCATATTGTAATTGTTCATGAACCATCACAGATTGTAAAGTTTCAAGATAATTTTTAATGTGTAATTCTAAATCTACAATATCTCCATGCATTAGTCTTCTCCTATAAAGTCATAAAACACACAATCTTTATTTATACATATAGATTCTCTTGGAGGTTTATTTTTCATAGATAATTTAGTATTAGAATATATTGGACATCTGATATATGGAGGGTTTCCATTATAATTCCATGGACATATTTTATTCATAGATTTCCATTTATATTCATCCACAATAGTCCCCTATTATCGTTCTCCTATTTTCTTTGCAGGATTGCCTGCCCATATTTCATATCCAGGAATATAATTATGGGTTACAACAGAACCGGCACCAATCACGGCACCATCTTCAATAGTTACACCTGCTAGAATAATTGCACCAGCACCTATCCATACATCATCACCAATAAATATTGGTTCAGATTTATTAGGTTGTTTTCGAATTAATTTATCACGAGCAATTGAATGATTTGAAGCATACATTTGAACATTCGGACTAAATACTACATCATTACCGATGTCGATTCCACCCTCTGCATGAAATATACAATCATAATTTATAATTACATCGTTACCAATTTTCAATAATCCTGTACAAGTTCTGAGAATACATCTCTCACGAATCCGTACATTGTTACCCAAAACAATCTCACCACCATGTTCATTATATCCAATCATTGCATCTTTAGCAATTGAACATCTATTTCCCCGAGTTAATTTAGCAGTTATCATTTAAGACTCCTAATCGTATATTTTAATATCGTTAAAGACGCTTTTGGTTGTTTTCTTTACATTCATCCACGGTTAAAATAAACCGACTTTATTAACCTATAAATCGCTATACAATAAAGCACCGTAAGAGGCAGAACCATATTCTCTTATAAGTTTATAAAGTTCTTTATTGTTTAATTTTGGAGATATACTACATAATAATAAGAGATGGGTTTCACAAGTTACACAATCTTCAATTAGTAATTGTGGAAATGCACCCACCATATATTCTGTTGGAAGTTTACATAAATGTTTATGACCATGTTTCTTTTTAAAATTTTCAACTGCATCAGAAGCCTCTGATTTTATGGGAAACCAATGAACGACTCCCTTACGAGCAACACGAATTGATTCCTTAATAAATTTCTCTTGTTCATCTACATGTTCAAGAACTGCAACTGAACATGCAACATCAAATGAATTATCTTCAAATGGTAGATTAGTTGCATCGATACCATTTTTTATATTGGCATTTGTAACATGACCCAATGTAAACTCATGCATTTTTCCTGTACCACCCATATCAATTATAGATTCAGATTTGTATCCATTGATAATCTGCGATACAATTTCATGAACATGTTGAGTTATAATATGCATTATATTTTATGTTCCTTTTCATATATAAAGAAACGCTGTTGTCTATAAAAATAATATGCAAGTGTCTTTCTTGTTCCCACCTGAATATACTCTCTACAATCACACCAATTACTTCTGCTATAATTGATATGACTTACATATTCAATAAACTCTTTCTTTGTTACCTCAGTGAATTTATCTGACGGATATCCTAGACTCATCAATTTACAGAAATGTTCAATACCATCAACTTTAACATTATTGTCTAATGTGTTCATCCTCTATTCACCTTTCCAACAGTTTTCAAATATTCACGAAACTCTTGAGTCTCTGCATTAACTTCATCATTATCTCTATCAATAAAACTAATAATATTTTTTACTTTATTCTCTCCCAGTTTTCCAAAGAAATAAAAATTGTAATGATCTAAATTTCTATCTGTAATTTCAACTCCATAATCTTTAGGATTATGCCATATATCACAACCGGGAATAGGAATGAATGTTGTACAAGCAATAATGTCATAAGGAACTCTTTCGAGCCATTCGATGTTCAATGGTACAGTTTCTTTTCGTTGTCCAGGAGTTTTAATCATAAACAACATTCGAACATCCATGCCGACCTTCTTTGCAATTTCAACTGCCCTTGCATTATCTTCAGCAGTGGTTCCTTTTTTCAATACTTTCAATACATGATTATCAAAACTTTCAATTCCAAATGAAACTTCTTTACATCCTGCTTCATACATAAATTTAAGTAAATCTTCATCTAATGGTTTCACTCGGGTTGATATTCTCCATACAACATCCAATGGTCCTAACAATTCACATATCTCATAGACTCGTTCTTTATTTGACATAAACATATCATCTGAAATACGAAACTGATGAATGTTATAATCTTTTTGAACTTGTATAATCTCATCTCGAATATTTTCTGCTGAACGATACCGTACACCTTTATTCATTTTTGTAAAATGTGGAGAACCACAGAAAGCACATTTGAATGGGCAACCTCGACTTGTAATCAATATTGTACTTCCAGTTCCTTTGTAATTCTTATTATATGCAAAAATATTTCCACCTTGACTTGAATGTAATTTGTGACGTGCAGGAAATCCAATCGTATCAAGATTTGCAGGAGCTAAACCATAATATATAGGAGCAAGAGATTTTGTTTTTACATCTTGTATCATATTAATAATTGTAATTTCTCCATCACCCAAACATATTGAATCAATAACATCATTGTCAACAAATTCAGATGAATAGGTGCCCGGTCCTCCTAGGATAACTTTTGACTCCGGATACAATTCCTTTATCAAATGAGCAAAACGATTCGCCTGAGGTAACTCAAAACTCGTTACAGTGATTCCGTATATGTCACACTTTGTTAATTTATTCAATGCCTCATGAGTATGAGAAGATGAAAAATTAAATATATCACATTCAATATTTTTCTCTTCTAATGCAGTTGCAAGATACATCAATCCTAAAGGAGCCTGAGCATCTGGTTGTCCTAAATAAGGATGGGGTAAATATATAAGTCCTACTTTCATTCCTTAATCTCCTTTGGAATTATATCATCAATAGTTTTTATTTCCGATTTCAAATATGGAAATACAGATAAAAGTTTATTACAATCTATATCGGGCGGAGACCAATTATTAAATACATTGTCAATTACAAATCTCTTTCGCCAATCAATGAAAAATAGATCACGATTAGTTGATTCGTAATAGTCAAGAAATTTAAATGTCTTACTCGAAACCTTATCGCTTATTATAACCCATCTTGTAGGAATCTTAAATACATCTCCTAATATCACACCATGAAGAGAACTTGAAAATAAATATTCACATTGATGTGCTTCTAAAATAACATTTTCAATTCCTGACATTATATCGATAATATGAATATCAGTTTCCTTTGTTGTTTTTTTGACCTGTTCATAATCAACATAATGAGGAATGATTCCATATTTATATTTTTTGGTTGTTTTAACATTGAACAAATGTGGAAGAAGAATTGCTGGGTCGCCATATACAGAAGGGCAATCAAGTCCAGTCATTAATAAATTCTTTCTTGTACGTGGACCTCTTACAGCATGAATGGTCATGTTACATCTATATGTTTCATTTGGTTTTGATATTCCTGTTCCCCATATAACATCTCCTTCTTTTACCATATCCATGACAGAACCACACGCTAGTAGTTTGCCAGGTAATTGTGTATACTGAGGAGTTCTTCCAGATAATTGTTCGACAATATAAGGAGATAATACATCTCCAAAATTTGTTGTAATATTAGCGTCTCTCCACCAAAACATTGGAATATTCATTATTCAGCACTCCCTTGACTTACACGTTGAGTATCAGCATATACATTATCCAACCATGATACCTTTCGACTATTTTTGAATATAGATTTTATAAATATATAATCTCCAACTCTTATATCTTTTTCAAACTCGGATATATGTTCATCCCATAATTGTTTTTTAATTGCAAAACAAAATGATGCAATCTTTCCACATAATGGTTCTTTCATCCATAAATTATCTGGTGGTAAATTTCCTAAACCATCGACATGACCTCGCCATATGACCATATCACTTTTCTCGGCATCAATAATTTTTTCTAAATCTTCAATAAGAGTATTATTGATTAGTTTATCATCATCATCAAGAATCATTACATATTGTCCATTGATGGTATATTTCCCTTTGTTTATATTAAACGCTTTATTTGCATAAGCACGTCCTTGACCATTTTCAGATTCATCAACTACTAATACCTGCTCAAAATTATCTGATGTTTGATGCATCAAGGATTCTTTACAAATATCAAACATATTTTTTCGTTTTGGATGAACTCTTGTCATTATAGATAACAGAGGAGTTTTTGGTGCAGTATATAATCCTAAGAATCGTCCATACTCATCTACCGTAAGTTCTTTGACTCCAAACCTTGTATGTTTAGTATTATCATTAAAATTTCTGTTTGTAAACTCACCCAATTCTTTAATATGCATATCATTTAAAATGAATATTGTATTTTCATTTATATTATTTTTAATTAAAACTTTTAAAACTCCTTCCCGTTTTTCAGCATCACCCATATCTAAAAATACGATATCAAATGGTTTCTTTAAATTATAAACATCCTTCCATTTAATAAAATTTTCAAATGAAATATTACAACTTTCACTAAAACGGGTTGATTTGATTCTTTGCTCTTCATTATTTGCCAATGAATACACTTCTACATCATTAGTTTGTTTGAATTTTCTGAATACATAAGAAGAGAATCCACTACCAACGTCAAGAATGGATGTTGGTTTACTTATTTGACATATTGAATATAAAAATCTAGCGGCTCGAAGTGATATTGAATCGGAAATAAATTCATTCATGATGGTTGAAAATTGAATCCATTCATCTTTCATAAATTCGTTTTCTTCAAGTTCATCCATTTTTTGTTTTATGAGTTTTTTATCCATGAGGAAAATTCTTTTCTTGGTGATGTTTCCAAAATTTATTTTTATAGTGAATTAGTTCACCGCCATCATCATGTATCAACCATGAAACTACAGAATCATCTGCGTAGTGAATAGTACGTGGTGGTAGATTATTTACATAATATTTATTCCATACCCAAGTAGGTGCAAACATAAAATTTCCTTGACAAAATCTCCATCTGACAGGAACTTTTTTCTTCTGCTGTTCATCATCAAAACACAATTTAAAATTTTTATCTGTATCACTTCCACCCAGCATAAATAATTCATCAACTTTAGTTTTAAATTCTGATAACATTTTAATGAATTTAGTTGGTTCAAGAGTACAATCCTGACCAGTACGTGCGAAAAAACTTTTAGGTCCATATTTACAATATGTATATTTTATTCCGCATTTTGTTGGTCTAACAATTCCTTTTGTTTCTATATTTTCTAAATCTATATAATGATTGAAATTTAAATTTCTGAATGTAAAATCTTCAGAGAATGTTTTTTTCACATCTGAATTTAATAAATCACATGAATATATAACTTCAATATTCAACCAATCAGGAGAAGATTTTTTAAGAATTTCGACAAATTTACTTTTTTCTTTTGCCATCCTTATATGATGCTGAGTTTTAATATGTCCGGGGATGAGAAGAACAATATCCACAATCTATTCCTTTCTTTTATTTGAATCATCCATCATATTTACAATGTTATCTACTAATTTATCAATATTTTCTACAATAAGATTCTCATCTATAACCTTAAAAACTTCTTTAACCATTTCAGGATTTAATTCTTCAGAGTCAAGTACATCAGTAAGATCTATACCTTCAAACATCTCTTCTATTGAAAAATCATCATCATTTTCTTCTATGGTTTCTTTCTTGCAATCACGGCAAGTAATTTTTGATTCACATCAATCGTGTGTAATATCCACATTGGTAGAACCACAGTGTTGGCAACAATTGTCCATTATTAATAAACTCCTTTTTTATATTTGTTCTATTGTATTTCCTACTGTTTTATTTCATTTTTTTAAAACGTTTACAAGAAAACATTCCTCCGAATTTTTGTTTTGGAGCAAGTTCTTTTTTACATTTATTGTCTTTATAATTTTTACAACTCTCACATAATTTCATATTAATTGCAGTCGTTGTCCTAAATTAATAGAACAACGACTGCATGTATCTCCTTATTTCTTTTCAGTGACCTTTTCACGAACATTTTCGGCCATATCTTTAATACTATCCATCCCATTAGTGATGAGGTCTTGAACAGTTTTCATAACCATACCAACACCGATTTGGAATAATTTCTGTTCTACCATCTCAGGTACCCACGGAAGGTCAACCTTATCATTGATGATACGCGCGACAGTTTTTACAACGTCCTTATCATCAAAATCAACGCCAACCAATACTTCCCGAGAATATGTTGCAACAATTGATAAATCTTTTACGAGTGCTGTGATAACTGAAATGTTTTCGGTTATCTCTGCAATTGAATTCCATTCCTTAACTTCGTCCATACTCTTGACGATTTCAGGAATATCAACTGCTACTTCCATAATCATTTCTTTTAGTTTTGCAAGATCATCTGTTGTACTCATTATAATTCTCCTTCATCTAAATAGTTAATAAACGTTGTGTTTATCAATCAATAAAAAAATAGTGATATAAATGATTTGTAAATAAACGTGGTTCTGCAATACATATGTAACCAAAACATGCCCCTATTCCTACAGCTCCTATTAGTAAAATCATTCTATTTCTCCCTGCAATAATTATATATTCTTTATTTTACTCCTGCTCGATTTACTACTCTTCCTGCTTCATATTCTTTCATCATTAATTCACTTTGTCCATCAATATGTTCTTTCAAACGTTCTTTTAACATTTTTATTTGTGCTGATTGATCTGCATTTTCTTGAGAAACTGATTTATTCCACCATGTAATCCAATCTTCAACGTCTCGTAATTGTTCAGTTTTCATATCATGATCTTTTTCATTAAATTTTTGCTGTAAATTTACAATTTCTCTAAGACCCTTGAATTGTGTTTCGACTTCTATAAATTTTACAAGAACTCCTGATTGAATTTTAGAAACTTCTGATAGTTCAGTATTAATAGTTTCTACATGTGTTTCTGCACGTACTAAATCTTTTCGAATATATTCATTTTCTCTTCCCATATATTCGCCAATTCCGACAAGACCCACTAATACAGTAATAATTGTTACAATTAATCCCAACCCTTTTATAGCACCATTCGCAGTTGGAACATCTGTTTTTTTATCATTGCCATTCAGTGATTTTGTCAAAAGTATTTCCAGCATTTTTGATTGCATGCCACTCCCATCTGAATCGACCGACCTACGATTTTGATTTTTCTCAGAACGTTCTTCTGCATCTTGAACTCTATCACTCAAAGTATGAAGTTCTTTTAAAACTTCTTGACCCCATTGATCCATATCTGACATTATATTAACCCTCCGCAACTTTCAAATTGAATAGTTTGTGGGTTAGTTCATCTAGGTGTTTCAACCCGTTATCCTTAACATTACGTCCGTTTCTTCTTGCCTTATATACAAGTTTAAGTTGTACCATTAATGTTGCTCGATCTACTGGTTTTCCTAAAAAGGCATCTGCACCTGCAACTAATGCCCTTTCCTTAACTTCTCCATTATCGCCAAGGCCTGTAATCATTATCACACCCGTATTATGTAGGTGTCGATTACTTTTTATTTTTGTACATACATCATAACCATTCATTTTTGGAAGTCTGAGATCTAATAATATAATATCAGGAAAAAATGTTTCCGCCATACTTAAACAATCTTCGCCTGTTGCTGCAGTTTCCACCACTGCATTTTTATCCGATTTTTGAATTAATTTCGATAACATATAACTCAAATCTTTATTATCATCACATATTAATATTCTCATGAGTCTTCTCCTAAATCATATTAAGTTTCTTCATTTCGAATAAAGTATTTTCCCATGTCGAATGTCTTATTGCAGAATCATCGATAATTAAAAGAGAAGGAATTTTCTTATCCGTAATATCAACAAAAAATCTAAATAGGTCATATTTTTTCAACCACTCAATCATTTCTTTTTTACCATGTTTATCTCCAGCATTTATTCGAGCAGAAAAACAGATCAGTTGATATTTATCGGAAAGGAGTTGCAATGCTTCTTTTGTTCCTACTGCTGGCGGATCATATATAGTACCATCGCTAAATCCTTGAGAATATGCATGACATACTCCATCAAAATCAACGAGAATTCTTTTACGAGATTCATCTTCTCCTAATTTATCAGCGGGTTCTACCACTTCTGGATTTGGAGTGGATACAGATTCATCTAAAAACTTTTGCATTATATTCATAATTATACCTGTGACGCTGCTGCTTTTAACATATTCATTTCACCATCATCATCATCCGAAACTACTCCTGCTGCTTCTGCATCCTTTTCCATCTTAACAAGTCTTGTATAATAATCAGGTATTTCTGCAAGGTGATCTTTTGCAATCTCTGCTGCAATTATAGGACAATCAGTATGTTCCTTTTCAATATCAATACCAATTTTCATTTCATTAGCATCATATTTACTTGCATCTACATTTCTATGTTTTCCAGGTTGAAATTTTACAAATTTATGTAATGTTGCATAAATCACTTCTTCGAATTTACTATGTTCAATACCTAATTTTTCAGCAACTTTGTGTATTAATTCATCTGAAGGATTTTCAACTTTTTCAAATAATTTCATTACTGCTTTTTCGATGTCCATTTATAACCTCACACTTTTTGATTTCTTGTTACGCATGACAATGTACTCTGGAATAAACCCAAAGTGTCTATATAGTTTTAGTGCTCGTTCATTTCCACCATCGACATTTACACGAATAGCGCGAGTTCCATTTGAATTAAACCAATCATTTGCATTATTTACCAAGGTAGTACCTAAACCCTTATTACGATATTGTGGTAATGTATACAATGAATCTATCTCGCCAATCTTTCCATGACCTGAAAGTTGACATACACAAAAACCTACAGGTACTTTGTTTTTATCAAATGCAACAATTATTACAAACATCCCTTTTTGTGAGCGAGAAATATAACGAGTTTTTAAATCGTTCCACTTTGTAGTGGATGGACCAGCGACTTTGAATATTACTACTGAATCAAGTTCCTTATGAAGTTCAACCCATAAATCAAATATTATATCTGCTTCATTTGCTGAGAGATGTTGAATTGAGAAATCTGACTTCTCTAAATAAGATTCAATAATTTTCATTTATGAATATTCTCCCATTTTATATTTGTTCTGAAAAAAGATCTATGCCGTCTAAAATTTATACATAGTAGGATGTCCTTGTTCTACCGTCATAAATCCAACATTCCAATTGTAATGTGTCGTTATTGATACATTTTTATATTCAAATTTATCTGGATCTCCCATCATACCCAAATCGACTAACCAATGATTTCCACTAGGATCACTACACATTCCTTGCATATGTGCATGAGTAACAACGATATTTCTATTTCGATAAACCGTTGAAAGATCTCTTGCTAATGACAAAGGATTTTTTCTTGCATTTTTTGGATGTGTAATTAACCAATCTTGTACTGTAATAAAACTATGAACAGTTACTAGTTCCAAATTTGGAACATCAATTATTTCATATATATCTAAAATATCTCCTTCACCTTCACTTCTTGATTTCAACCATCGTTCTTCATGATTGGCAACGATGAATGCAATATTATCAAACTGTTGTCTCAATATTTTCATTATCTTTTTTGCAACTCTTTTTTCTTCCTTCCATGGTACTTTACTATATCCGAAAAATTTTGAAAATGCATCTAAGTTGAAATAATCTCCACCGATAACAAGATTCCTAATGTTTTTATCTGCACACGTTTTTATTAATGATTTCAATGCTCCTTTGTGATAAAATGGGCAATGCCAATCTGCAGTACATGCCCATTTGTCCCAATCGAGTTCTAATGATTTCGACCAGTCTTTAGTTTTAGGTAAATTATCAATTTCTTTTGTTATTCGTTTTTTCCATATATTCAAACATTTATCTGAACATACAACTTCTGTGCTTCGGTTTGTCCGTTTGCCGCATATTATACAACTCATAACAAATCCTCCAGCATTATGATTACTAGGCACATAAATACATGCTATGCCTATTCATTTTTTGTTCTAAAAAAAATGATTAAAATCCGCAATTTTTGTTATATTTGTATGGTAAAAATATGGTATATATATTAAACACTGAATAGGATGAATTTGAACGTTAATGTAACGGAGGTAATATTATGAATATATATTATATACTGCTAATAATTGGGTTTGTAATTATGTATTTTTCAGTCGTTAAGTTTAAAGATACAAGTTGTGCATTTAGTGGAGTTGTTGTGGCAGCGTTAGGATGTTATCCAATAATAGAAAATATATATGTTTTATTGATGGGTATGTTTGCTGCATGTTCATGGACCTGGATTATAATAAATAAACCAGAAGAATTTTTTAAATTTAAAAAATTCGTGGATAAAAAAATGAAGGAATGGGGTTGGAAATATCAATTTTGGGGTTATCAGGATGATGATAAAATGCCAGGTTCGATAGACAAGGATAAACGAATTGCAGATTTAGAAGAAAAACTTAAGGAGGAGGAAGAGAATAAAGAAAATGTAACATCTCTGGCCACTACTAAATCTAATGAGGACAAAAAACTAAGAGAGGAAATAATAGAGTTAGAAGATCGATTAAAAATTTCACATGAGGATTGTAATATAAAATTAAAAGATATGAAAGATAATTATGAAAATGAAATAATAATAAATGAAGTTAAATCGAGAAATATTCAGGAAGGAAAAGATGAAGTAATCGAAGGAAAAGATGAAGTAATTGCAGATTTAGAAACAAAACTTAAGAAGGCAAAAGAAAAAAATAGAAAGTCAAGGAAAAGTAAACAGATAGAAACATAGTATTTAAATAGTTAGGCGGTGTTGAAAGCCCTACATCGTCTCGACCATCGAGTAATAACGCAAAGTATGTTAGGTTATAAATTTAGAAGGGGTGATGACTGGCCTTATCATCCCTTCTTTTTTTTATCGTTTTCAAAAAAATTGATTTCATCGAATATATATTCAATTTCTTTAATGGCCATATCTCTGTATTTTTTTTCGTTTGAATGTTTGATACAATAAACGAGACTTAAAAATTTATTTCTCATCATTTCACAAACTAATCTTTTACAAACAAATTCACAGGAAGGTGTACCACAACCTTTGCATTCGAACATGATACAGACCTCCCATATATTTAAAATTTACAGTTCATTTAATGCCATTCTCAATTTCCGTTGACAATCTTCTGGATCTTTTGACTTGGCACATTTTGATGACATTTTCTTTAGAAGAGCTTGAGTCTTTTTTGCTTTTTCATCTTTACAATCTTTAATACATTGTTGGCGTTTAGATGTATTAATACTATATGTTCCACATTATTTGAAACATTTCTCGCCCGATGCCTTAATAGTTCTATAAATTACCCATAAAAGTGAACTATTAATTAATCCCAATACACTCAGAATAGTTCTACCAACACCTTCCAACAATTGGTCATATGACATTTCATTGAGTCTTTTATATATGACGGAGATTTTTTTCGGGTCATCACAATATTTGATGATTGCACGATCCATACATATTTCGCGTAATCTACTTTCTATCTGTACCTGTTGTTCTTGTGTAAAGTTTTTCATTTTTGTTTCTCCTTTTCATCTCCTTCTTTTTTTCTTTTCTTTTCAGGCATTAATTTATTAATTCTAAATTTGAATAAACTTCTATCACCAACGTCTGTTTCAATTCTAGGTTGATTGTTTTTATCTTTCTTACAACAACCTTTTACAACAGCACGTTTATTTTTAAACTTACCAACTAGAATAGTATCACCTACATTTAAATCAACATTAAGTATCTCTAGTAAGCATTTATAATTATAATTCATGAATTACACCCTTATAAGTCCTTTGATTTTCAATCTATCTGGTAATGTTCGTTTATCTCTTTTCACTGCTGCTTTTGCAGGTTTATTATATTTTGCTTCACCACCCATGCATAACATTGCCGTAACTTCTGATGGAAAAATAACTTCTTGACCAAAAAATGAATTCCAATTTTTCAAACCTGATTGTTTATATGTATAAATAATGGCCTTCCACCATTTAACAATACTTGGATTTCCACCATAAATTCCATCGATGAAACTATCAGGATCCCACATTCGAATTATATTTATGACAGGAAAATTATAAATGAGAATTTTTTGAGATTCAGTTTTCCCATATTTTTCAAACATTTTTCTTACAGGAATAATATAGTCTTTATCAAAATCATTTAATTGCCAATTCATTTCAAACTTTTCATATATAAAATTAGCAAATGTTAAAGCATCAGCAGGAGAAACTTTAGCATCAATAAATTCTCCAATGAATGTCGCATAGAATTTTGCAAACGTAGATTTATTGAATGAGAAATATGATTTCTTTAAAACTGCAGCAGAGTAATGTTGAATTTCATGAATAGTTGTTTGAATGATATCCTTTTCATCTTCCAATTCTGACCAACCGATACTATCATTTATTAAAACAAACATTCTATGCTGTTCATGAATATAAACGCCTGCATAATCTTCTCTAGAACCAACAACCTTTTTTAGAAAATGCATTATCAAACTATTTGTTGTATATGTAGGAATTAAAATGTTTCTATCAACAAGTGATACAATTTCAGGATATAAATCCATATTGAATTTATTAGATTGATAAACTTTCTTAAATTGCTCTTTCACATAAGAAGATGAATAAATTGTCATGCCATCAATATTTCCGACATTTTCTAAATCATGAGGTTTAAATTCCACACCTTCTAAAATTTCTTCGGTTGAAAGATTATCATAATTCATTTTATGATTCCTATAATTTAATTTTATATTTATCGGGAGCCATTCCATATTTATTTACATCTTGAACCATCAATCCATTTTTCGCTAATGAAAACTTTGATATATGCATAGATCCTTTATAATTCGGAGACATATCAAAATTGATTTTAGATGTACCTTTTTTATTCACAAGATATTTATCTTGTTTTCTTAATACTCCCAAAACACGTTCCCGCATCTTATCAATATTATATATTTTTTTAGTATAGAATATGTAATGTAATCCAGTACCAGAGAATAATGTTTCGGAATGAACAACTTCTTTTTGAAATTCTTCATTTATTAATGTAACTGCTAATTTCCAAGGTTCCAAAAGATTATGCAAAGAAGCACCTTTTGAATCGATATCAATGACCATATAATTCGTTGTAGGAGAAGTTCTGTTCAAATGAATACATAATGTTCTGCCTGTAATCAATTCTTCAAAATTCTTTTCATTCAATATAATAGGAGAACCTTTATATTTTCTTTTTACAATGATTTTATTATCAACGATTAAAAAGAATGATACTGATCTATTTGCAATATATGCCAATATTTTATCTTTATTTTTTATATAGTATTCATATATATTATTCTCAGTCAAACCTTTATAATATTTATTCTTTATAATTACAGTGTCCGGATTCTCAGGAGTTCCTTCTGTCAATACACGATCTAATGCATCTATAAGAGTTGCTTCTATTAAAGTATTATCGAGACTGCTTTTATAATTATGTTTCATACCCCGTCTTTTCATGTCATTAACTACCAATTGATGTTTTGAAATCAACTGTTCCCGACTATATCTTCGGCCTCTTTCATATAATGCCCACTGTTGATGCATACGATGATGTAGATTTACAACTTCTTTATTAGATGCCCTTTTCAGAGAAGTCTTTGTTATTTCAACAATTTTCATATATTACTCCAACAGTATACGGGCATTTGGTTTTTCTTTCTTCGATATCTCTAATATCTGTCTAAGAATAGAACCAAAATCCGTTGGAGGGGATGACGTATCATGTTTACAAAGAAGATATTCCCACACAAATCTAGCGATCATCTCTGCATCACTTTCCTTCATTGTGTTGAACTGATTATGATTGAACATAGAAATATCCTTTTTATATTTGTTCTGGTATTTTAGAATATAATTATTTGGTGATAAAGTACTATATATATTAAAAAATGAAGGTAGATTATATGCTTAACTTTTAAATAAAACTAATTGAGGTGAATGAATGAATATTCCAGAAATAAATGTTGAGTATCATCCTATCATTAAAGTACGCAATCGTCATGATTATGATAAACAATTTTTTACTAACATTGATTTAGATAAAGTAGTAGCGATTGATGATGCTCATTTCAGTGATGACATGGGTTATGGAGGATATTTTATTAAATGGTATTTCCATTATGGAGATACTAAGTTTACAGAAATTTGTATAACGGCCGGATGTATTCATAATCATGTTGCAGGTAAATCTTCTTACAGTCGTGGTTATTATGGAACTCCTGAATGGTTAGACAAATTAGAAATATCTGAATATTATAATTTTGTTGGTAGAATGACATCTGAATATCGACCTGTAACTTGTCCTGTATATACAGAGACTGGTGAAATATGGGATTTATTAAAAGAACAAGAATATATAAATCAAATACTTAAGATTTGGCATAAAGTAAAATCTAATAAAAAGGAGAAATAACTATGGTAAAGAAAAAAGTAAAATCAGAAATCATTTTTACATTTCCAGATGAAGAAGAAAATAATTTCGATGACAGAAAACTTCTTGAACTAGAAATGCATTTAAATGCATTAGGAGACATAGGGTTTCCTGTTGTTGGATGTAAAGCACGATTCCATTTTAAGTCAGAGGAACCAAAAAAAATTGAATGTAAATTATACCATCATGAAATGAAACTGGAAGATGTGGATTGTGGTGAAGAATCTGATAAAATGGTGTGTCCAAAATGTGGAGAAGAAATGATTGAAGAATTTTTAAATCGTTGGACACACAAATCACTTATTAAATAGATAATATGTATCATATTAATTAAAAATGTTCACTGAGGTAACCGTCTGTTGTTGTGAGGGTGATTGTAATAGGAGGAGGAGGTGTGTCAAAAATAATTTCAATCTGTTTGATGATTTTGGTAATAGGTACATTTATATGGTTTGCAAATAAACCTGAAAAAGAAAAAGAAAATTATGGTAAATTTGCATGGGATTGTTGTAATGGTGCTCATCAAGTATACATTAAAACTGAAGGCGAACTTGGTTCAATGTATAGATGTAATGAAAATCATTTAACACTTTATAAAGATATTTTCAAAGTGGATAAAACATATCGTTTTATTGTTGTTTGTAATGAAATTTCAACTGAAGCGTTAGAATGGACACCCCCATCTAAAAATTTTAAAACGATTAATATCGAACCAAATAAACCTGATCCAGATAAGGAGGCAGATTTTACATGGAACAACATGACCCAATTGAAAAATGCGGTGATAAAGATATAATGGATATGGTCAATGATATTGATAATATTACATTTATAGCTCCAATGGGAATAAGAATAGGAAGTCATTTGTTTTATTCTAAATTGGAGTATACCCATTTCATTCCTGACACGGATGCCAATGCATTGTACAAAATGGCAGTAGTAAATTGGCAAGATTTGAAATGGGGTTTAGTTAGTATTCCTAAAGCGGAACTTGTTGCAAGGGAATGTGGAATTGTATTCGAACCCGAAAAATGTCCTTATATAAATCTGATACCATTCCCATACTTCAACGTTTCTACATGTGTTAGTTTAAGTAATACTCCGGGCCATCCGGTTTATTCAAAGGGTGACCATGAAAAAATGTTGAAAGAGGAATATGATGAGTGTCAAAAGATTTATCAGACATTTGAGGATGCACAACAAACTCGACAGTAAACTAGATATATGAATTTGAACTGGGGCCGGGATGGGAAATCTAGTTCGATTCCAGAGGAAGGGCGTGGTGTCACTTCGACGGAAGTACTGGGGTTCGAGTCCTCAACTCCAGTTCATTAAAAAGGGACATGTGGATAACTATTATCTACATGTCCCTTATAATTTACCCACCGTTTTTTTGTTTAGATTATTTGTAATGCAGTGCCACATTTATTACAAAATTTTGCAGATGATCTTGATGTATATCCACATGTTACACATTTCAGTTTAGTTTTTACTGTTACAGGTTTCTTCACCTTCATTTTTGAATTAGGCACAGTACCACGAAGACGAATAATTACAACAGTAGAAACACTTTCCAATTCTCCAATTGTACCTAAAGAAAATGATTGATCTGAATGTGAACCAGGAACCGTAATACCTTCATCCATTATTGGCATTTCACCCATTGACATCTCATCCAATAATGTTTTCCGTGATTCATTAGGTTCAACTGATGAATGATATGAAGATACGTTTGACATATTATCGATACCCGATTTCGCCCTTGGTGTAGTATCACAACAATTGGTTGATGATCCTATCAGAATATTATTAGATGTTGTATATTCAAACGGATTTCCCCACATGTCAGATGAACGTCTACCACGAGGAGTTACAGGATACCAATGATAATCATGATGTTCTACAGTATTATGAATAGTCGTCCATGCTTCAATTTGTTTTTCATACTTGACTTCTATTCTAATAAATCCATCATCAATCTTATCACCTCTATGCTCACTTATTTGATTTGTTTTCTCAATAAATTTGAATCGATTTCCTTCTGAAAGACTATCAATAAATCTTTCAATTTCCACCTCTGAATTACCATCGACAATTAGAGTATGGTTTTTTAATACTTCCTGACCGTCAATTTGAATACTGACGGATGCCCTTTGAGAATTCATATTTTTCAACAGTAAAGAATATTCACATCCAAATGGCAATGTTACATATTCTCCCTGTTCTCTCAGGATTTTTTTATTACATTTTACTACTGCGACAAACTTATTTTGATATACCATAATCACTTCTCCTTTATTACGGGATACTGTCTAAATCCCTATTATTTAAAGACAGTTAGGGTTGCGGTAGGCACTACTATTTATTTGTTCTATTTATGGAAAAAAACATCTATATATATAAATAAGTGATACATCATTTACAACTAATTTTAATTGGAGAAAAAATATGAAAGTTATGAAAGTTATGAAACATTATAGAGACTTCCGAGATGCATATCATGTTATGCTTGGAATTGGAATGACATGTCTAATATATGGTTTTTTAGCACGTGATGATATACCACAAATACCAACTGCAAGTTTTATCGTTGGGGGAATATTTATTATTATTTCACTAATATGTGTTCTTACAATCAATCATCCAAATCGGAGTTAGAATCAAATGAAAAGTGTAAAACGACGTAAAATGAAAAAAGAATACAAAGTAATGAAGGCACAATATGAATCAATGATAGAGGCTTTAGAAACTATTGAAAAATGGAATTTGCCGAGAGTAGAATCTCATGGAAGTATGATTCCATATCATCAAGCGTGGGGTAGTAATGGCGAACGAGAATATATACGAGGAATTGCAAGAGGAAGTTTACTTAAAATAAAACGAAGTTAACATTATTAATCTTTTAGAGGAGGAATCCGTGGATAATCGATTTAATGATTTAAATGCATTACTTAAATTAAGTGGAGTCAATGAAGATGAATATTTTGAATTTCGACAGAAGTTGGAAAAATTTGCAGATACATCACCGGGAGAGGAAATTAATTTCATTAATAAGTTAGAACCTCTTCTTAAGGAAACAGATTTCAGAATAATTGCAGTGTTTATTGTTTTGTTTCCTAAAGAAATTCTATTGATGAAATCTATGAAAAAAGGAATAGAACTTCCTCCTGAAATAGGAAAGAAGTTAGTAGAAATGTTTCGGGATATGGGTATGGGCGATAAGAATATTGATTTAAAATTGCCCCCTGAATTAGGGGAACAAATGGCACGTATGCTTAATAAAATGAATCCTAATAAAAATGAATGTAACTGTCCTGAATGTCAAGAAGAACGACTCAGAGTAGATGAAAAAGATCAGACGATACATTAAAAATGGAATGGGGGAAAATTAATTCCCCCACCCATTTTTTTATTCTTCTTTTGCTACAGCAGGCGCAGGTGGAATTGGCACATCAACTGGTTGATCTGGTACATCAACAGTTTGTTCCTCACCTAACAAACTTCTTTTCTTTAATTCATCATAAAACATATTCTCTTTTGAAAAACCAAGAGTTCCATGTACTGCCTTAATAACTACTTTTAAATCTTCAAATTCTTTTACACTATCCCACTCAACCATCGAATAAGTCTGTTTCATTATTACTCCCTTTAATTATTATTCATTATTTTTGAAAAATGATGCAATCTGATGAATTGCATCTACATAATCACGCTCGGTATTCTTAATCAATCCTGTTGGTGTTTCAACAGTTTTTATTGCAGATAAATATCCTCTTGATTGTGCCATACCATCAAGTGTTTTTATAAGAATTCTTAATTTCTCATCAACTATATCATTGTATGTTAATTTATCAACAACAATGACCGATGGTTTTATCATTTTTTGTTCCTCCTCTTGTAGAGGTACTATAAGATCTCTTATATTTACATTGACCCTAGTATCATCTATCATTCTTACTGAATGATTAGGAAAACGTTTTTTCAATTTTTCATGTTCTTCTGGTTTATCACGATCTTCCCACTCACAAAATTCACTCATAAATTTTATTTTTTCTGCATGTTTAATCATCTTAGAAGATGAGTTGACAGCATACAATTTATTATTAGCAATTACAAAATAACCATTTTCAATCCATTCTATTGCTTCTTTGTCAGTCATATATTATCTCCTTTTTTTGGTTATTTTTCATGTTCATCAAAATCATATCCAAATAATTCTATATCCTTTGCAGATATTTCTCGAACTTGATTTATCAATTTTTTATTGTAAGTACCGTCCATTTATTTTAGTCCACCAAGGGGTTGTTTTATACCAACCGACAATTTTCTTTTCTTCATCTGTCATAAAATGACATGCAACTGCACGAAAATGTATAAGTTTTAAATTCTCTATGAATGGGCGTATAGTGATGATCGCTATAATTCTTTGTCTCCATGACCATGTAAACATTGAATCAAAATCCGACCACCACCGATTATTAACCCCGAATCTTTTTGTTTTAAATACTAAATGTATGCCCATCTTCCAATTCTTTTTATAGAATTCAATTTTGGACATTTACTTTTTCCATTAATTTTGAAATATCATTCACACGAACTCTCCATTTATTTTCTCCATTGTCTACTTCTGCAATGAAATAATCATCATGAGTTTCGAGTATAGTTGTAGTTACATCTTTATCAACCATTAGTATTTATACTTTTCCAATAGAAGGTACAGTAGTATCATCTTTGTAAACGCCAATGATTTCTTCTTCCTTCATGATTCTGTATTCGCCTTCTGCATTTGTTTCAATTACAAGGCCACCATGAATGAATGTAACACTATCGCCTACTATAATTCTCATTTTAATAAATGAACCATCTGGTTGCATATATCCAGGTCCGACTGCCAATACTTCTGCTTTAACAAGTGGACTCAATGGTTGAGCACCTGCAATCAAATGAATACCACCTTCTGATTTCATTTCCTGTGGAATAATTTTCACTATCATCAAATTCTGTGTTGGTTCAAACAATTTCATTTTTGTCTCCTATAATATTATATTAATTTACCAATCATCTATATTAGTTAAATTTAATTCTTCACCACATGCACATTTTATTACTACAATACATCCTAATGAAGTGGGTGTAAAACAATATGTAAATCTCCCACCAATCGCACCTACTTTGTCGGGATCTTCAAATGGACAATTTTCATTATGTTCATTTACCCATTTTAAAATTTTAACTGTATATTTTTCGTCAATTTCAAACATATGACACCTCTTTAGTACTTCATTAGAAGTACTTTTTATGTTGAATCGCCAAGACCTTTCTATTTCCCGAAAACGATTATATTGTATCTAAATCTTTCAGTAGTGTTTTAAAATTTCTTGCAGTTACTTTAGCATTTATTCTTTTAAAATAATCAGTATTAATTAATTGCATTGCTTTATAAATTTTATCTTCACTATGTTTACATTGATTCGCCAAAACATCTAATAAACATTTAGGATGAAAAGAATGATGATAATAAAAAGTTCTAGGAAATTCACCTTTATATACTGATTTATCATATACTTCTTTTCTTACAGCGTTATCTCTTTTTCCACAAAAAATACACGTTCGATCCCAATGTCTATTACTAACTCTATGTTTTACAGATTCATAAATTTTCTTTCTCTTACAATCTGCAATATATTTTTTTAATTTATTCAGACCAAACATCTTTAATCTCTTTTATGATACGATCCTTAGTCATCCCTCCAGATAATTGTTTTACAACTTTACCTTTTTCAAAGAATAACAAAGTCGGCACACCTTTAATATCAAATTTAGACATGAGTTTTGAACAAATTTCATCATCTGCATCACATTTCATTAATACTATAGAGTCAGATATTTCATCGGTAATCTCTTGCATGTATACACTCATAAATTTACAAGGTGCACACCATGTCGCCCAAACATAAAGTACCGTTTTACCATGACTAACACAATAATCGTAATTTTCAGCATTCAATATAATCATTTCATAAATCTCCCGAGACTTTTCAATTCATTAGGGTAAAATTCAATAAGTCTATCTTTGTTTAACCACATTGGTCGAACAAGAATATAAGCACCATCTATATGAACAACTTCCGCATTATGATTCTTTCGATGTCTTAAACCCGAAATATGTTTTCCTTGAAGCATTGTTACAACTTCGCCTATTTGAATCTCATTGCTCCATAAACTCATATTATATTTCCTTCATCCACGCACGAATTTCATCCTCAGTAAATTTTTCTTCCTCAAACTGACAATATTTAAATGCGGCAGGATGCATACTTCTAATATTCTCTTTATCCTTTTTCGTTAGGATAATCATCATTGGCACATCTTTATTATCATATACAATATCGCCTATTTTAATTACCATTTTCAATCCTCAAGTTATGCATAAGTTTGAATAATATAATTTCTTGTTCCTCAGTTTCTATATATACAATTGAAAATTTTTCGGTAGGAATATTATAATACATTTTTTTACATGATCCGTCTTCTAATACTTCCATCATACGAATTGAATGATAATGATTCAGTTTAGCAAAATTTATTCCTTCATGTCTTTCTTTCCACACTTTTACAGATGCATCATTGTTTTCCCAATCATGTGGAAGAGATTCTATATCATTTTCCTCTAATGTAGAACATTCAATAATTAAACCATAATGATTTGATTGACCATCATTTATGGTACATACCTTTTTCTCTAACCATGTATTCATTTAACCTCTGGAACTTCTACTTCAGCTCTCACAGGAAAGAATCTAGTGTTCATTAAAAAAGGAATTATAATATATGTTCCTTTTGGAAGGTTTGGAAAACTATATTCGCCATCAACATCAGTAGTAGCATTATCAATCAATACTTCATTTATAATTCGTAATGACTGAATACTATTATTATCAATTAATATTTCTTCTAAACAATAAAGTTTATAAAGGTTAAGATCTACATCTTGAACAGGATTCGCTTTATCTGGTTGACCGACATATCCATATATCTCATCATCCGGTCTTTCTTCTTCTTGTGCATAACTCGGATTATTAATTGTAAATATTAAAGTTATACATAATAAAAACAATATAATATATTTCATTTGTCTCTCCTTTTATTATTCTTTATTCTCAACTCTCTCAAATTTAAAATCATAATCTTTTGGAGAATCATTTACAAATTTCTTTGCTTCAATCATTGACTTAAATTCTTTAGACATTTCTTTCTTCACATAATCGCCAGATCCTGCTACACATTCTTTATTATACTGAGTTTTAATTTGGTCAGTATAAACATCTCTAGTGAAGTCTGGACATGCTACAGTTACCCATACATATACAACCCACGTTACAAGAATATTTGTCATGGTTTATTCCTAGCAATTGATGCATTTGCCCACATAACTGCTTCTTCAAGTTTTCTAAGGGCAATTGATTTCTCTCGTGATTCAGGACATAGTTTCATGATTATTGTTGCAAAATTTTTTCCATCATTACGAATTGTCTCGAATAAAGGAATAGTTTTATCAGTGGGTGTATGATATGTAAAATTATTATCAATAGTTTTTTGTTCCATATTGAATATTTCCTTTATTTATTAATTAATATCTCCCTTTAATTCATTATCATTCAAAAGACCTTCATTATAAAATAAATCAAACCAAGGATCTAATGAAATATTTTTACCAACATCATTTAAGTTGAGTTTACAATATTTAGGTCTTGGAACATCTTTTTCTAAAAACTCAATAAGCAATGGTTCTCTCTGTTGCATTTCTTCAAGAGTTTCTTTATATTCAATTTCCAATTTCTCAACAGCAGTTTTGAATTCAAGTCCGCCTTCTTCTGAAAATTGATATTGTTGTGCTCCATTAGGTGCCATTATTAAATCAGGCATTCCATCTTTTTGCTGACAATGAATTTTAGCAATATCTTCTCTTTTTGTAGTGAATTCAGTAAACGATGCAGGAGGATCAATAACAGATTTTATTGCTTCAACTTCATTTTTAATAACGTTATTGTTCATGCTTTTCCAATATGATACTTCTACAGGAACATCTACATCTTTTGTTTGTATCCAATTTGTTAATTCAGTTAATGCAATACTAATTTGAAATATTTTATCTCTTGTAGTATTATCAGTATTTTTTTCTTCATTCTTCAACTCGTTCATCTTATCATTGTATTTTTCCAATATTGACTTTTCTGACATGTTATCTCCTTTAATTTCTATAGTGATATAATGTTATATTCAATTATTTTTGTCCTTTATCATTTGTTCTAAATATTATAAAATTAATCTACGTAATCAGGTGCAAGTACTCCATCTGTTTTTAAATCTTCAATAGCAGAAACTCTATTAGCATCATATTCGGCCGCTACAATTTGTGAAATTTTAGTTTTAATTCTTTCTTCATCTGTAATTGTAATTATATTTCTCGTATATACAACTTCATCTTCTCCAATACTATCTAAAATAGGTTCCCCGAGTTTTTGTGTTGCTGAATCAAAAGTTGGAGTTGTTTGTGTCATAGGTAACCAACCATGAGTTTTTAATGTTGCATCTGATAAACAATCTAGACCAGAAATATTTTTCCATCCAGATGGTATTGGTCTAGGTCCATCTGTTATTGCATCATTTTCTATAAGACAATAAAGTTTCATATTTTTCTCCTACTAAATTTTTCTTTTTACATTTAAACTATCAATATATGTATTATGCGTTCCAGTAATCGGAGGTTTTTGAATAATAGTCATATAATTTACATTACCAAGGTCAGTATAGAGATCAATATCTGTAACTGAAGCAGTTTCTCCAAACCACCAAAGACCATAATCTGCTTTAAGTCCCTTAACAGTCCAAGTTATTAATTTCCAATTACTTGTAAAGTCTCTATTATCAATTTCAACCCAAGTAGTCCCATTATAAACATATAAATAATTCGCAGATATTGTAAACCATAATGTATATCCATTAGGATTAGTTAATATAAATTGAAATTGCTCGTCGGGAATATTGAGATCATTTGCATCAGGACAATATATAACTAGTTGTACACTATAGTTATCTGGATAAAAACCCATTTACCGACCCACTCCATGAAGTATGTCTAAAAGCAGTTGCATTATCAGTACTAGAAGTTAATCTTATACATGATGTGCTGTCAAACGATGGACCGGTAGGATTCGAATTGTTTCCAGTAACCACATTAGGTGCTGGTGATATAGGCCACCAATTCCACAAGGTTCCTGGATCATAGAATAATTCATTTAGAAAACCTGCTCCTCTTATTTTTTTCTGATATCATTCAATTATTTCTCTAGTCAGAATTTATACTCTTGATATTGTAATAGCATCAATATATGTTGTATGAGTATCAATAGCAGGGGATTTCTGACCTATTCTTATCCAAATATCCGGACTAGTTTCCCATAAATCAATATCTGATACTACAGTAGCACCACTTTTACCCCACCACCAAACAGAAAGTTCTGCCTTAAGAGCCGAAACATCAAACCATATATATACCCATTTATTTATAAATATATTAGTAAAACTAAAAACTTCAACCCACGTAGTTCCATCATAAACATTTATAGTACTACTACCCACACAAAAAGTTAACGTATATCCCCTTAGATTACCAACTTTAAAATAAAATTGCT
>Ga0208279_1000039_pt1 | contig 117113 bp, 107 predicted proteins | sample AntAceMetag02UKM_FD_184766 | JGI IMG/M metagenome (GOLD analysis project Ga0208279, IMG submission 184766) | Saline lake microbial communities from Ace Lake, Antarctica - Antarctic Ace Lake Metagenome 02UKM (SPAdes) (version 2) | ecosystem: Environmental > Aquatic > Non-marine Saline and... | reverse complement strand
ATCAACCGTCTTGAATTTGCGTGCCATAATCGTTGCTCCTCGCCACAGAAATCAGGTCTGTTTAGATGGCCGCAATTGTACCGCAAACCGGGTTCGGAGGGAAGCTGTCTCTCCGACAGACTGCTAGTATCATATATATGGGGCTTCGGCTGTGGGATGCTCAGAAAGCCCACTTTATCATACCATCCACTGACGTTTCTGTGTGTTGAGGAATGGTTAAGGTTTGGTTACAGGTCACAAGACGTAGATGTGCGGCGCAGGTTGTGGCTAAGCCAACCTCTGCCAGACTGAACTAACGGCCCACGGTGGGGAGTATAGCACGCGGATAATGAGTTGGCAAACTCCTGCTTCGACATCTGGCACTTCTGGCGGGCATGTGTGCAGGTTGTAACGCTCTTGTAACCCACTACCTGAGAATCCATGCTAGAATAGTCATAGCCTTCACAAGATCGTCAAAGTTAGGGGGGAATGAGCGATGGGAGTACGAGTTTGTAGCCTGAGTCTGGTCATACTGGCGATCTTCGCAGCCTTGATGCTTGTCCCCGATAGTCATCCCATCCCCATCAGCGATATTTCTGTGCCCACCGTCACCGTGATTGATGCTGGTACTGGCACAATCGAGGGGGTCGCGCAGCGACAGGGGACGCAGACCGATCATGCGGGCGTGGAGGTCATTGGTCTCTCGGGAGACGATGGGATGACAACCACGGTAACGACAGCCGCCGATGGCGGCTTCGGCCTGGCGGTCCCGATGAGCAGAACCTACACCATCAACGCCAGTTACCCCGGCTATCTCCGGTCCCAGAAGGGCTCGGTCTGCGTCGTGAGCGCTACTATGGACATCGGCCCGACGACGCTGGTGGCGGGCAACGTCAACGCCGACAACTGCATCAACATCCTCGACATCGTATCCATCATCAGCAAGTTTGGCCTGACAGGATTACCTGCCAGCGATCCGGAGGACATCAACGACGACGGGACGATCAACATTCTCGATCTGACTGTCGCGGCTGGTAATTTCACGCGCTGCGGTCCGACGGTCTGGGCCCCGTAATTGGCTTCGGAAACCCCACGCGCGTCCGACTTGACAACCGTTCGCTGCCAGGCTACAATATGAATCGTTGTAAGGAGTTGGATAGCGACAATGACTTTTGCCAGTCTGTCGAAAGGGGTACGTCCTGCCATTGTGACTCTATGTTTTGCGCTCGTCTCGGTGGCAGGAGCGGCTGTCCCAGCACAGAGTGCGCCCGCGACCGCACTACGGTTCGATCCAGCCGCTGTGCAGGTAATGAGCGGGGACGCCCTCACCCTGGCACTCTGGGTGGATGACGTCGAGGGCCTTGACCACATCGAGTTGTACCTGGACTACGATTGGAATGGACTGGAGGTGCAGGATGCTGACCCGGACCGCGAGGGTGTGCAGATTGAGCCTGGTCTCATCTTCTGCGCAACCTGTACTCCGTTGAACGAGGCCAGCGATGGAAGAATTCACTTCGTCGCCCAACGGGATCCCCTTGACGGCCCTTTCTCCGGCAGCGGCATCCTGGCCTATATCACTCTACGGGTCACAGCAACCGAGCCGGATACCTACACTGTCTCCTTTGACCAGGCAGCGACCCATCTCTTCGACAGTGAAGATCATCCCATCTCCGTGGATCAGTCTGCTGATGCGGCACTCGTCCTGTCACCGCCGCAGGTCATACTGACAGGATGGCTCACGCGCGAGGGATGGGACAGTCATGATCACTCGGTGGTCAGCGCGGTTCTCTACCCGGCTGCACTTCCCTATGGGCCTGTTGCCTGGGGACGTACCTGCACCGATACGACGGGTGACTTCACACTGGGGACCTGGAATGATCCGATGTTCGTCCAGGCTGCCATCCTTCCTTCTGACACCCCGTCCGACTCGCCTTCTTGTGAGTTCTGGTGGGCCTTCATACGGCTCAATTTCACCAACTACCTGAGCGAATGTTACTGGGAATGTGTGGACGGTGATGTGCGAGACATCGGCTGGCACAACCTGGAAGGGGGCGACGTCAACGGGGATGGTTGCGTCAACATCTGCGACATCGTACTCATCATCAGGGACTTCGATGAAGCGGTGGAATCGCCATGCTACATCCCTTGCGCGGGCTGCCCGCTGGATTCGCCACCACCCAACGTCGCGCCAGTGTGCGACGTCAACGGTGACTGTCAGGTAGACATCCTGGACCTGTCCCAGGCCGCCGGGAATTTCGGTCTATGCAGCAATTGTCCTTGAAACTCCGTCGCTCTACACTGATACTGCTTGCCTGGTGGGGGCTCGTCGCCTGGAGCACGGGGCGCGTGACTGCCCAAGGGGCAAAAGTGTGGCTCGACCCGGCGACGCTGGAATTGGCTCCGGGCGAGGAGGGGACGTTGCATGTCAGGGTGGAGAACGTTGCCCAGTTGGTGGGTGCCGAGGTGCACCTGACCTTCGACCCGGTGCTGCTGGAGGTGGTGGATGCTGATCCGGCGTCGGAGGGGGCGCAGGTCTCCCACGGGGACTTCCTGAGCCCTGACTTCGTCGTTCAGAACGTCGCCGATCCGGCCGCCGGCACAGTGGACTATGCTATCGTCTGCATACCGGTGAGCAAAGCGGTCAGCGGCAGTGGGGTGTTGGCTCATGTTGCTTTCCGCGCCCTGGCCGAGGGGGAAACCCGGGTCACTATCCGCAGTGCCCTCCTGGCCGACGCGCAGAGCCAGCCCATCGCGGTCGAAACCGGTTCCAGCGTGGTCGCTATCAGCCGTCCCGGACCGTCTTTGGCGGTCTGGGTGTTGATCGGGCTGGTTGCGGTCGCTGTTGTGTCCGGCCTTATTGTTGTTGTGTGGCACGCCGTTAAGGCACGCTAGTTGGCGCATTATCAGATGCCAGAAAGGAGAAGAACGATGAGAAGTCAGTTTTTGACGTTGCCGCGCCGTTGGATCGGCCTGGTTATGCTGGTGGCCCTGCTGTGTTCCGTGCCCGCCGGGTACGGGCTGGCCCAGGACACGATGGTGACCATTGACCCGCAGAGCCAGGATGTGGCCGTGGGGGCCACGACGACTGTGGACATCCGCATTGAGAACGTGGCCGGTCTCTTCGGCGCTGAAGTGCACCTGACCTTCGACCCAGCGCTGCTGGAGGTGGTGGACGCTGATTCAGGCTCGGCTGGCGTGCAGATTCAGCCTGGTACGTTCTTGAGCCCGGACTTCGTGGCGAAGAACGCGGTTGATCAGGCCACCGGGAAGATCGACTTTGCTGTCTCTCAGGTGGCGCCCAACGAGCCTGTCAGCGGCAGCGGGGTCTTCGCCACGGTCACGTTCCGGGGCAAAGCGGCCGGCACCTCGGCCATCAGTTTTGATAGTGCTCTCCTGGCCGACCAAGGTGGTGGGGCCATCAGCACCGGCACCCAAGGTGGGAATGTCACTGTCACCAACGGGGACACCCCAACTCCGACGATCACGCCTACGCCCGGTCCTACATCTACGCCCGGTCCTACATCTACGCCCGGTCCTACGCCTACGCCCGGTCCTACATCTACGCCCGCGCCCACCCCTCCGAGTGGGAGCATCCTCGGCTACCACGTCGTGCAAGCAGGGGAGACGCTGTTCTGCATCGGGCGGGCCTATGGAGTGGACCCCTATGCCATCGCCAGACAGAACGGGATTCTCAACCCCAACATCATCCGCGCTGGACAGAGGCTGGCGATCCCCAACGTGCCGCGCACCTTGCCGCCCGGCCGGGTCTGTCCGCGCCAGTTCAACGGGGAACCTCCGACGCCTCCTACCTGCCGCTGGAATCACACTGTCGTTCGGGGCGAGAACCTGTACCGTATCTCCCTACGCTACGGGGTCAGTATGTGGGCTATCGCCGAGGTAAACAATATCACCAACATGAATCTCATCTATGCCGGGCAGGTGCTCTGCATTCCGTAGGGCCAGGTCCGTAGGGGCAGGTCTTAGACCTGCCCCTACTGCCAGTTCATGACAGGGCCACGCTGGCCATAGTTGCCGGCGACGGTCGCCAGGTCGTAGATATTCACCACGCCGTCTCCGTTGACATCGGCGGTCGGGTCGTCGCTCCCATAGCGCGCACCAATCAGCGATATGTCAAGGATGTTGATCGTGTCATCCTTGATCACGTCACCGCCAGGTAGGGTTATACTACCCAGGTCACCTTGAGCTGAACTCGCCTGGCCAGTCAGGTAGCCGGGCCGAGTGACCTGCAGGCATTGGTCGGTGCCGCCGGGGGAGGAGGATATTTCAAAATAGCCCTGGTCGTCGGTGACCACGGACGGCACGCCGGGAGGGGCCCCGTCGGTGGCCTGGCCCACAGGTGGACACGGTCCCTCAGTCAGGAAGACAGTAGTGCCATTGTGGTTGGTGCGTCCTTGCAGCAGCACGACGCCGGATATCGTGTCCTGGTACACCTGGATCGCGCCATTCTCCAGTGCGTGGGGGATGGGATCGTCACCGTGATCGGATAGGTGAGTCTGCTCCAGGATGAGGGTCGATTGGCCTGCGCCTTGACCTTGCCAGATGATAGTGGCCAAAGCACCAGTGCCATTGATCGGTTCGGCCGGATCACGCAGGGAGATGGCAAACTCAACGACGCCGGCCGAGTTGTCCACCTGGTTGCGGGCCACGACGTAGTTTCGCCCGTCAAACAACGTGCCCACCGCAATCTGCTCGCCGGGCGTGTCCGGGTCAGCGTCTACCACCTGCACGATGTCCGGGTCGAAGGTGAGGCGGAAGTCAGCGCTGTGGAGATTGGACACGCTGACTGCTTGCACCTCGGTCGTTGCGGTGGTGCCCACGGGGATCTGTAGATTGGCCGGGACGATATTGAGGGAGGCGGTTGCGTGGCCGGAGATCACCTGGGTTACCGCAGCCAGGGCATCAACGCGGGGTGTGGTGCGGCCATTGCGATGGTCTGTCACCGGCGCACCGGTGTCTTTCAGCGCTGTCTCAATCTCAAGCGGCGTCACGTCTGGCTTGCCCTGTACCATCAGAGCCGCTACGGCTGCGGCGTGGGGAGATGACATAGAGGTCCCACCCCTGGTGACCTGTCCACCACCTAGGGCGGTTGAGGCGATTAGCGCGCCAGGGGCCAGCAAATCGAGTTCAGGGCCGCTGTTGCTGAAGCAGGTCACCTGGTCGGCTACGGCGTTTGCGTCGGTACAGGTGGACCAGGTAATAGAGCCAACATTGGCATCATACGTGCTGCCGACGGATACGGCGCTGGAAATGCAGGCCGGGGCCATCATCATCTCTGCCTGGCCGCCGTTGCCGGAGGCGGCGAAGATGATCATGCCGGCCTCTCGCGCAGCATTGATGGCGGCGGCATACATCATCGTGTTGGCATCTTGCTCATCGCACACACCATGGTAATAGCCGCCGCCCAGGCTCAGGTTCATAACTCTGACGTTGAGGTGCGGCTGATTCGAGACGACCCACTCAATTCCGGCTAACACATCCGAGGTCCAACCGGAGCCAGTGCTGTCCAGCACCCGCACCGCCACAACGCCGGCATCCGGGGCTATGCCCCGGGGGCTGGTATCGCCCCGGCCACTGATGATGCCAGCGACATGCGTGCCGTGCCCATTTTCGTCCTGGGCGTTTTCGCTTTCGTCCGTACCATTGGGGGGACAGGCACCCTGGCTAAAACAGTGTTGTGCCACAATATTGTCGGAGAGATCAGGATGGGCACGATCGATGCCGCTATCCAGTAGCGCCACGTTGACCCCGGCCCCGGTCAGGCCGAGACTGTTCCAGACGCGATCAGCGTGGATCAGGACGGCGCTCTCGGCCAGCGTCGTGTGAACCGGCATGTCCAGCGCGACGGCCCGTACGTCAGGATGGCTGCGCAGGATGTCCAGGCCTTGAGGGGTAACCATACCCACCAGGCCAGGGACCATTTGATAGCGGTGGATCAGGCCAAAGTCTCCAGCCGATAGCGTGCCCAACGTGCGATCCTGCGCTTGAGATATCAGTTGCCTTTGCCCCCGCACGTCGAAAGCGGCGGCGGGTGGCCACAAGGCTACGATGACGCGGGTGGTTTCGGAGGTCTCCAGTGCCTGTTCAACTTCCCGGGCTACGTGGGGTTCTCTTCCGGGAGGGAGCAGCGATGTCTGGCTCGGTGCAGTAGTTCGCATTGTCTGCGCCACGGCCATTCCTGCGCCGCCTTGCCAGGCCGGATGGGCCAGGATGAGGGCCAGTATCGTGCTCCCCGCTGCCCTGATGATTTTCCGGTAGACACTGCGTCGCGTTTTCATCGTCAAGCCTGGCGCGTTTCAGGTTGCTCTATTCCCAGTCCTCCACAGGACCGCATTTGCCAAAGTTGACGGCGGCGATCACCAGATCGTAAATGTCCACCACGCCGTCACCGTTGACGTCGGCGCACGAGGGGCACGAGAGGAGTGGAGCCCTCATCCCGTTGCACCCGCCAATCGCTGTCAAATCGAGGATGTCAATGCAGTTATCTCCGTCCACATCACCGCCGGGCAGGGTGATTGTACCCATATCACTCTGTAAGCCGTTCCCAGGAATCCCGACAAAGTACTTCGCAGCGGTCAGGTAACAGACATGATATGCCGTCAACCATTGGTAATTGGCAGTGGGAGCAGCGCTGAAACGACCTTGCTGGTCGGTAAGCGTAGTGGTAAAGTCCAGGATGGTGCTGAATAGGGAGACCTCGGTGTCACTGTGGTCGGTGCGGCCCTGTAGCAATACGGTGCCGTAGATTGAATCGTGGCATTCCTCTATCTTTCTTTGGACCTCATCCCGCATAGAGGGAATGTGGGCCCTTAACCGGTCGCCGGGGGATAGCGAGCCCCCGCGACAGGTTATAGCGGATCGAGCCACGATGTTGGGGAGTGTTGCCTCGCAGTAGCCACCGCTGCCCAGTGGGTCGATCCCTTTCTGGCCGGCTTTCCATGCCATGAGGTCGTTCCCGGCCTCCAGCATAGCCAGGGACGGATCGGCGTTTGACAGACCCAGGTAGTCGCAATTGCCGTAGCAGCCGATGTAGCCAATGCCCATTGAGCCCCGGTTGAACCCATCGTACGCGCCGATCACGTCATCACCGCCGGCCCGTCCCTCGTAGATGTTGCCCAGCGGATCAATCAGGTATTGGTAGCCGGCATCCCCCCAGCCCCGGGTATTGGCGTGGTAGTTCCAGATGGAGCGCACTACTCTGGCCCAATCGCTGGCCGAGTTGGGGGTAGCCGTGTGGTTGATCACGATGTGGTGGACAGACTGATAGGTTGGCGGCCAGCGTGGACTACCCTGGCCATCGGGACAGCCCCAGGCTGTGCGGGAGATGACGGGTGGTTTGGGCGGGCAGACGTCCAAGGCTGCCGAAGCAGTCTCTCTCTGCGCCTGCGCGGCGGCAAGCGCGTCACTGGGGCCCTGGCTGGTGTTGTTGAAAAAGAGGGTCAGGTGGCGGAAGACGGGTGAAGCGCCGCTCTCACTGGCCTGCAGGGTCAGTTTGAACTGGAAATACACGGGAGTGTTGTCCACCCAGATCAGCGCGCCGCTGTATTCGCCATTGCGAGTGGGGTAGTATTCCACGGGCACAGGCAGCCACCCTCCCCAGGTTTGGCCGTCGTTGCTCAGGCGAGACTCGACAGACACGGACGCGCCTGGAGGGATATCGGCCAGCCAGGCCGGCACGATGTCGGTGGTATAGTCCAGCGGCGAGCGAATGGCGTCCGAGCGATAAGCGCCGGAGGTCGCGCCTGCATCCAGGGTCAGGCTATCCGGCGCGACCACTACGTTTTCGGTCACGCCTGTGCTCTCGAAGTAAGTGCCTGTCAGCACCGCCCGTTGTATAACGATGGCCGAGTCGCCACTAGCAGAGGCGTAGATGGCAGCCTCGAAGACGGGCTCCTCGCCCGAGCCCTGGGCAACGGCGGGCTTTTGGTGGGGGGTGAACAGCCATGTTGCCAGTAGCAGGGCCAGAAGTAACCTGTTAATCTTTACGTTCCGTTTGTGGTGTTTCATGGCAAGCCTCCTCTTAATTCAATACCGAGCGCCTTGGATTTGCAAGCCTATCCGAGGAGTCACGAACGACGACCTCATGTCCCTTCAATGCCTGCATCCGGGGCGATGCTCTGTGGACTGTCGCCCTGGCCGGTGATGGGTGCCGGTGATGTGCGTCACGCTATTCCAGACTTGAGACACCTGTTGCTCTGGAACGCCCATGCTGGTATCAGCAGCGGATTGCCATTGGGCCGCTACGACCCGAGTCGTAGCGGCGGTCTCCAACGCATGTCCTACGCCCCGGGACAACTGAGCCTTTCTCCTGGGGCAGAGCGCGTTTTTGTCGTTAGGTCTGGGTTGATTGGGGGACGACCTCGGAGGTCAAACGACCTCCGAGGTCTGGTTTGGATTCTTCCTATGTGAAATTCCTCCGCTTGCCCTATGGCTGCCAGTTCGTCTCAGGGCCGTTCGTGCCCAGGTTGCCGGCGGTCACCACCAGGTCATAAATATCCACTATGCTGTCGCCGTTGACGTCGGCAGTGCAATCGTCGGTGCTGTAGCGCGCGGCGATCAGCGATAGGTCAAAGATGTTGATCTTGTCGTCCTCGGTCGCGTCGCCGCCTGGCAGAGTGATCGTGCCAAGATCTCCCTCGATAGGGTTACTGACGGGGTCGGCGGGGCAGTACTGGCCGACCAGGTACCCGTGATGTATGGCCTGCAAGCATCTGTAGGGGGTACCATAAGGAGAGGGAGGATCGTAGAGGGTGATCTCAAAATAACCATCGGCATCGGTGATCGCGTAAGGCACGCCGGGGATGGGGATGTCCGCGGCAGTAGCGCAGACACCCGCCTCCGTCGTCACGAAGACGTAGGTGTCGCTGTGGTCGGTGCGGCCTTGTAGCAATACTCTGCCACTGACAGTGCCGTCCCCGCATTGGATCGAGCCGTTCTCAACCGTGTGGCTGATCTCGTCGCCGTCGGGGGGACTGCCCAGTTTGGTGATCGTCAGGGTGACCGGCGATACGCCCGTCCCTACACATTCCCAGGTGATGTTCGCCAGCGTGCCGGTCCCGGTGAAGGGGGGGGCTGGATCACGCAGGGTGGCCTCGAACTCGATGACGCCGGTGTCGGTGTACACGTAGTTGCGGGCCACAAAGTAATTCGGATTCTCATCTGTAAACACCGGACCCACTCCGATTTGCACGCCGGGCGTGGACGGATCCGGTTCGGTGTCCACCGGCTGCACGATGTCCGGGTCATACTCGATGGTGAATTCAACACCGTAGAGATTGACCACGTCCTGCACTTGCACATCTGTCGTGTCGTCTGGAGGGATCGTCTGGCTGGACGGGTCGATGCGAATGATGGTTGAGCCCTGGGCGGAAGCGAACGGCTGGTGGGCGAAAAGTAACGTCGCCAGCAGCGTGACCAGGAGCAGTATGTGAACCGTCGTGGTCCGTGTGAATTGTTTCATTTCAGGTGCCTCCTTATTACTAACGGGTTTCGGTTGTGTTGCCAGAGCGGCTGCGTTGAGAGGAATCCACTAAGCACTGTGCTCTGTTTGCATAGAACCTCCTTAAGTTGATTCACTTTCGCCGACACTGTTAGTCTACCAGATTTTCTGCCTTGTCGGGGTTACCGTTTCGTTACGGTTGGGTTACCTCTCATTACTCTTTCCTCCCCTTGCATCCTCCCGGCTGTGTGTTAAAATTCTGTCTATGCGAAACCCGCTGCGTGCTGCCGTTCTTGTCATCTGCCTCGCGCTGGTCTCCCTCCCGGCTAGCGCCCAGGAGCCGGCCCCGGTCGTCACCTGGCAGATTCTGGTGAATCAGGCCCGTCTCGATGAAGGGTTGGCCTTCTACGGATTCTCCGCTCTGCTGGCTGCTGCGGCGCAGCGCCACGCCGATGATCTGGCAGCCCACCAGATTTGGTCTCATACCGGTTCCGACGACTCTTCGCCCAGCCAGCGCATCGCGGAAGCCGGCTATGCTGCCTGGACCTGGAATGGTGGAGAGTCGATTACCAGCGAGAACTTCTGGACTGGCTACGGCACAGTCGAGGACGCGATGGCCTTCTTCTTGGAGGACCCACCCCATCGCGACAACATACTCAGCGCCACCTACCGGGAGATGGGCGTCGGCGTCGCCACCGATGCTACCGGCCGCAACTACTACGTGCTCGACTTCGGTGCACGCCCCAACGTGTTGCCCGTCTTTATCAACGACGGAGCCGCCAATGCTGATGACTCCCAGGTCGCGATCCGATTGACCAACGAAGAGGCCCGTCCGGGAGGGAAGGGGGCGACCTTTATGGGCCGGGCGATTGAGATTCGCATCAGCAACGAACCAGAGTTTGACGACTTGCTGTGGCAGCCCTGGGAGCCGCTCGTGCCTTGGACTTTGCCGGACACCCCAGGCGAACATACCGTCTACGTTCAGTTTCGCGACGCGGCTGGCCGTACCGCCGCTGCGGCGGATGCGATCATCCTCGGCGAGGGAGCGGTCATCACGCCGACGCCTGTTCCACCCAGCCCTACCACCGAGACTACTGCCACACCCATCCCACCCAGCCCTACCCCCGAGCCTACTGCCACGTCCGTCCCACCCAGTCCCACCTTCGAGCCTACTGCCACGCCTGAGCCCACCGTTGTCCTCATCCTCCCTGAGCCTGCTGCCACACTTGCTTCCGCCGTTACCTCCACACCCGAATCGCCGCCAAGCGTGGAGACGCTCCCTGCTAATCACACCCCTCGCCCCGCCCCTTTCCCTACCTGGACGCCGTTGCCGCCGACGTCGCCCCGGGAGGATAACAGCCCTGGTACGCTCTTGATTGTGCTCGCAGCGCTGCAGGGACTGGCACTTGTCCTCGGCATCTGCCTGGCCCTGTACCGTGGGCGGGTGTAGCGAAACATCGTTACCTTAGACGGATGGTAGGACAGTATGAGTGATACTGGGTTCATCGGCATCTTTGACTCCGGCGTGGGCGGTCTGAGCGTGTGGCGTGAGATCGCCTGCCAACTTCCCCACGAACGTACGCTCTACCTGGCCGACCAGGCCCACGTGCCCTACGGTTCCCGTCGGCTAGCCGAGGTGCGAGGATTATCCGAGGGCATCACCCACTTTCTGCTGCACCAGGGCGCAAAGGTTATCGTCGTCGCCTGCAATACCGCTTCCGCTGCCGCGCTGCACCACTTGCGGCGCACCTTCCCGGAAGTCCTCTTCGTGGGGATGGAGCCGGCCGTGAAGCCTGCCGTTGAACAGACTCGCAACGGCGTCGTGGGGGTGATCGCCACACAGGCCACTTTTCAGGGGCAACTCTTCGCCAGCCTGGTGGAGCGATACGCGGGCGATGTGCGGGTGCTCACACAGGTCTGCCCGGGGTTGGTAGAGGCGGTGGAGGTCGGTGCATTCGACACATCCGAGACCGAGGCACTGCTGCGGCAATGCCTGACACCGCTGCTCGAGGTGGGGGTGGACCAACTGGTGCTCGGCTGCACCCACTACCCCTTTCTCCGACAGACCATCGAGCGGGTGGTGGGAGCAGGCGTGACGGTAATTGACCCCGCTCCAGCCGTTGCCCGCCAGACGGGGCGCGTGCTGGCCCAACTGGGGTTAGGGGCCGACCCCTCGGCAGGCTCAGCCCGCCGCCGGGGCTGCGTGGGCCATCACCTGTTCTACACCAGCGGGGACGTGGCGACTTTCACCACGATGATCGGGCGGCTCCTTCCTTTCGCTAGAGCGGGCGCAGAAGTACGATCAGTTCGTTGGCTGGCGGGCCGCCTGGAGATCAGTCGTGAAGTAGGTATCGTTTGACAAAAGATGTTCCCCTATCCACATGCTACTCATACTTCAGCGCGGCGACGGGGCTGAGGGACGCCGCCCGCACCGCCGGGTAGACCCCCGAGACCACACCCACCAGCGTGGCAAACACCACCGCGAAGATGGGCAGCCAGAGGGGGGTGTGAATCAGGGAGATGTTCACGTCTGAGGCGCTCGCCCCGCTTTGAACCGCCTGCGCCGCCAGGTAGGTGCCGGCGATCAGGTCAATCAACGCCCCCAGGCCCGCTCCCAACAGGACCCCTCCGATCCCGCCCAGCAACCCGATGCCTCCCGCTTCGGCCAGGAAGACAGACATTACGTCCCGGTTGGTCGCCCCTACCGCCTTCATCAATCCGATCTCCCGCGTGCGCTCGTAGGTTGCCATCGTCATCGTGTTGGCGATGCCGAAGGCGGCCACGATCAGCGCGATGGCTCCGATGCCGCCGAAGACGCCCTGGATGACCAGGAAGACGGTATTAATCTCCCGCAGCACACTACGCGCTGAGTAGGCGTAGAACCCCTGACTTACAATCTCCCGTTCCACGGCCGCCACATGCTCGGGGGTAGCAACCTTGACCAGCGCCTCCCGGTTATACCCATCGCGGCCCGGGTTGAGGCGCTTACCGGCGAACCAACTGTTCAACTCCAGCACATCGTCCAGTGCCAGGTAAAGCGTTTGGTCATCTCGCCCCCCCGATTCCTCCAATACGCCCGCAATCCGCAGGCGCACGACCCGTTCCACCGGCTGGCCGTCGTCTCCCGTGCGGCTGAGGACCAGTTGCAGCGCCTGTCCCTGCAGGTCGAAGGTCTCCTCCGCCGGGCGTTGTGACTGGGGATTGTAGAATCTTTCCGCCACCTGCCCCCCTGCCAGCGCCTGCCAGCGTCCCAGCCGGTCCGTCCCGCTCGCCAAAACGAAATCCAGCCGCCCTACCTGTGTCGGGTCAATGCCCATGATCTGCACATCTCCCACCAGCCGGTTCAGCCGGAGCATTCCGGCCCCCATCATCGGCTCCCGGGGCGTGACAGCCACCACGCCGGGGAGTTTGCGAAACTTGGCCAGCGCGCGGTCGTTCAGCATCACCTCCTCGCCAGCGCGGATTGACTCCCGCCAGGAATAGACGGTGATCTGCGTCAGTTCGCCGATAGAACCCAAATCCTGAGTCACGCTGCGCTGGAGGCCAGCCGCCAGTGAGATCAGGACGACGACCGCCGCCGTGCCGATGATCACGCCGATGGCCGTCATCGCCACGCGGGCCCTCATCCGGCCCAGGTTACTAATCACCAGATGCAGTAAGTCTCTAAAACTCAATCTATTAGCTCCCCAGTCCCAGTAGCCCCCGTAGGAGACGCAGTACCTTATCCCAGAAGCCTTCTCCTTGCTCCTGGGCCTCTTCCCCGGCCTCCGCCGAGACCTCAGCCGGATTCTCCACCTCCACCGTCAGCGTCTTCGTCACTACCTGCGGCTGTTCGAAGTCGTCCAGGTAGTGGACGGTGACCAGTACATCGGCTGTTCCCCCTGCCTGGGCGGTCGCCGTCGCCTCCAGCGAGCCCGAGGTGCCCCCATCCAGTGGCCCCAGGTAGAGCGAACCATCTTGGATCTCCAACTGCATACTCGTGACCTCCAGCGTGCTGACGTTGACCAGCGTGCGCCCGATGTTCGTTACCTCGACCGGGAGCTCAAAGGGAACGCCCACGGTGGCCACCTCCACCGGGCGATAGAAGCCGATCTGGAGGTGGGGCCGCCGGCGCACCAGCAGGCTGATCAGTTGGCTATCGCTGTGGCGAGTATCGCGAGCGTCGTCGAAGGCCAGTGCCACCGGCAGGCTATAGGCTCCAGAGTCTGCCCCGCCATCCACAACTAACTGCTGCGTCACCTCGACCGTGTCCTCGGCCGCCAGGTACGGCACGAACTTGACGTTGCTAGAGTGAAAGGGAGCGAAAGGATCCATCCCGCTTCCTCCCTCGTCACCCAGCGTCAAAGTCAATCGTCGCGCCTCCCCGCCGCCGACGTTGCTCACCTCCAGCGTCAGGGTGAAGGTGTCGCCGGGGGCCAGGGTCTTGGGCGTGGTGCGGTAGCCAGCGATGATCAACTGCGGGCGATCCGTCATCGCGGTGCTGACCTCCAGTCCGACGCTCTGGCGGGCGGCGTAAGAGCCGCCATCGTAGTCGGAGTAGTCCAACGCGATCTCCAGGTTGAGGCGGCCGGCCTGGGTCACCTCGCTCAGTACCAGTGGTAGCGTCACTGTCACCGTCCGGTTGAGCCCTACTGGCGCCACCGCCACGACGTTGCTCCCGCCGGCTGGCGCGGCCAGGTCGCCCGAGGCCGCGCTGATCAGCACGTCGGTTGCCGTGCGGTCGCCGCGGTTGGCCAGGCATAGCGTCAGGCTGAATGTGTCGCCGGGCCCCAGAATGGCGGGCTCGGTCTGCGCAGCCTCAATGACCAACTGCGGTCGCCCGTGCCCGATGCCGATGACCTCGACGGCGACGGTCTGCGGATACTCGTAGTGGTTCCCCTCCCAATCGTTGGCGCTGAGGTTGACCTGGAGGTTGTAACTGCCGGAGGCCATGCCGCTGGGGGCGCGCATCTGCTGGGTGACGACGGCGGTGTGGTTGATGTGCAGTTGCCACAGCAGGTGTCCCGTCTCGCCCACCGGCACGAAGGTGCCGCCGGGGAAGGTGACCATCGTGTTTTCGCCGGCCCGGCTGCCGTTGTTGTAGATCTCGATGGTGACGATGAACTCACGCCCCACCACGACACGGGCCGGTTCGATAGAATAGTTGAGGATGGTAAGATTAGGCCGTCCGGGCACCGGCGTGGGCTTTGGGGTGGGAAGGGGGGTGGGGCCGGGTATGGGTGTGGCGGAGACGATGGTCAGTGCCGATGGTAGGGTGACCGAGATGCTGTCCTCGCTCACCTGCAGGTCGTAGGTGCCGGCGGGGGCGCCAGGTGGCACCACCGCCAGCAATGCTGTGTTGTTGACGTAGGTCGTGTCCAGCATACCGAAGCCGACCAGGCGGGCGATGGTGGTAGTGGTGAAGCCGCTGCCGTAGATGCTCAGCGTGCCGCCGGCCTGGCTGACCAGCGTGTCGGGCTCGATGCCGGTCAGTGCCAGTTGCGGCAGTGGACTCGCAGCGGCGATGGATGCCAGCAGGAAAACCGTTGCCACCCCGGTAGCCAGAATGACGATTAGAAGAACGACCTTGCGCATAATCCCCCCATTGTTCAGCCACAGATCACGTGTTTGATCATTTGTCATTTTGTCATTTGTCATTGGAATCGGCAATCCGCCCGTCCAGTAGATGGATGCACCGGCTGGTGAATTCGACTACCGATTGGTCGTGGGAGACAACGATGATGGTGCGTCCCTGTTGCTGGTTGAGCTGCGCCAGTACCTCCATCACCTCCGCGCCCGTGCGGCTGTCCATATTGCCCGTTGGCTCGTCGGCCAGGATGATGGCCGGGTCGTTGGCCAGGGCGCGGGCGATGGCCACTCGCTGCTGCTGTCCGCCCGAAAGTTCGGTGGGCCGGTGGTCCAAACGATCGGCCAGCCCCACTGCTTCCAGCAGGTGGTGTGCCACCGTGTGGCGCTGAGCAGGTGGTACGCGGGCGAAGAGCATGGGGAACGCCACGTTCTGCAACGCGGTCATCGTGGAGATAAGGTTGAAGGCCTGGAAGACGAAGCCCACCTCCTGACGCCGGTATTCAGCCAGTTCGTTCTCGTCCAGCGCCGTGAGGTCCTGGCTGCGCACCCAGATGTGGCCAGCGGTGGGGCGGTCGAGCCCGCCCATCAGGTACAACAGGGTGGACTTGCCCGATCCGGAGGGGCCCATTATGCCCAGAAACTCTCCCTCCTCCACCGTCAGGCTTATTCCATCCAGCGCATGGACGATCTCCTGGCCCATGGGGAAATCCCGGCGTAGCTCCTGGGTGCGGATAAGTGGTTCCTGCTCGATCATAACGACTCGTTCCGGGTTTCAGACGCCGTCTCAGGTTGGCTTTGGAACCTGGGGCCGGAGATTGCCTCAACGGACGCCGACCTGCTGGGCCAAGAGGCCACCGATGAGCGCGGGAAGCAGGCTCACCGCCGTCAGCAGGAGCCAAACACCCATCGTGACCAGCATTGCCTTGCGCCGATGCAGGCGGGTGACCACCGTCAAGCCGATCACCAGCAGGGCCAGGTTCCAGAACAAAAACAGATCCACTCTGGACAGGGAGGCCGCGAGGAGCATCTGGCCTGTGCTGGGTGGAGCGAGGACTATCTCGCCGACGGGCCTATTCTCTTGCACCAGTCCGGAGAGTCCCGGGTTGGCGATGATTTGGCCACTGATTAGAATGTAGACCGTCTGGAGCAGGCCGCGCAGCGCGTAGGGGAGCCAGGTCCACACCACCATCGGGAACATCTGGCCGAAGGTGCTGCGGCCACCCAGCGCGGTGCCCGCCAGGTAGAGCGCCCCGGCCCACGCCAGCCAGCCCACCACCAGACCTACCACGCTGCCAACGGCGGGGAAGACGACGGTGATGAGCGGGGAGGCAGCCATAGACATCGCTTGTTCCATCTGGGCCTCCTGCTCGGTGGACATTTCTGCCTCCTGCTGCTCTCCCCACTGTTCCTGACCCGCGAGGACAGCCTCGCGGGTCAGGAGTGTCCTGATGGGAGTGGCAACCAGGATGGGCAGAACGACCAAGAGCACGGCCAGCAGGGCGGGCACCCACCAGGTTCGTCCCCCGTGCTCGCACAGGTGCTCTAGCGTGGCCCGAGGCCGCACGATCATCCCCCACAGCAGGCGGGGCAGTCTTCGTTGCTCCGGTGCAGATGCTTTCTCCTCTGACATCACTTTCTCCTCTCGGCCGTAGGTCACGATGTGTTCCCGTGCTTCTTCGGGGGCACGGTGGATTATACCTGGATTTCGAGCGGGCTGCAATTGGCTGCTTCTCTCCCATCATGTGTGTCACACATACCAAACATAATTATATATCAGGTTGGGCAAAGTCGCAAACGACTCTTCGCTCCCGTCAGATGTGTCACCCGACGGCCTGGGTCGGAGGCGACACATCCCTTATGAGCAAGACCTGACAGGTTTCAGAAAACCTGTCAGGTCTGCCTCTCCCCCATGATACTGTGGCGCAAGATGCCATCTTGCGCTACAATAGTGGTTGATATGCCAGCAACCAGCAACCAACATTCAGCACCCAATATCCAGCAACCAGCATCCAGTTCTCGCGTTGCCCGCTCCGCCGCGCTGGTCGCCCTCCTCTTCGCCGCTGACAAACTGCTGGGGTTGGTGCGTGACGGAGCCATCGGCCATGCCTTCGGTGCCTCTGCCGTACTCGACGCCTACTACGCCGCCTTCGAACTCCCCGATGGCCTCTTCACCATCGTAGCGGGGAGCGCGATGACGACTGCTCTCATCCCGATCCTCTCCGCCCGCATCGCTCGAGGCGACCGGGAGGGAACCTGGCGACTGGTCTCGGCGGTGATCAACCTGGTGCTCCTGATCGTGGCAGGAGTGAGCGTACTGGCGGCCATCTTCGCTCCCCAGGTCATCCACGTCGTCGCTCCGGGCTTCGACGCCGAGCACGCGGCCCTGGCGGTGCAGTTGATGCGGCTGGTGTTGCTCCAGACTCTCGTCTCTAGCACCAGTGGCATCGTGATGAGTGTGTTGCAAGCCCACCAGCACTTCCTGCTCCCTGCCGCCGCTCCTATGTGTTACACGCTGGGCCGTCTCGCGGGGGCGCTGCTGTTGGCCCCTCGCTGGGGAATCTTTGGGCTGGCGTGGGGCGGGCTGGCGGGGACCGCGGGCCACTTTCTGATCCAGATGCCCGGACTGATTCGTTACCGCGCTCGTTGGTGGTCCACTCTGCGTCACCCCGATCTGCCATCGGTGCTGGCGCTGATGGGACCGCGGGCGCTGGGTCTGGGGGCCACCTACATGAACTTCGTGCTGCCCACTTTCCTGGGCTCACGGCTGCCGGCGGGTGCGATCTCCGCCTACGAGTATGGCTGGCGGTTGATGCAATTCCCGGAGACGATCGTCGGCACGGCGCTGGGGCTGACCGTCTTCCCGACGCTGGTGGAGCGAGCCAATGCTGGCGACAAGGAGGGGCTGCGCCGCACGGCCTCCTGGGCGCTGCGGCTGGTGCTTGCGCTGGCTGTGCCGGCGGCTGTCGGGCTGATCATGCTGGGCCGCCCGCTGACGGCGCTCTTTTTCCAACGCGGCGCGTTCGACGCGACTGTCACTGACCGAGTCTATTGGGCACTGCAGTTCTTCGCCCTGGGGCTGGTGGCCCACAGCGCGCTGGAGGTGGTCAGCCGGCTGTTCTACGCCCAGCGGGACATGTGGACGCCGTTCTGGGCGGCGCTGGGTGGGCTGGCGATGAACACGGGGCTTGGGTGGCTGCTGCTGCCGTATCTGGCCCACGGCTCCATCGCCCTGTCCAACTCACTGGGAGCGGGATTGCAGGTGATGATTCTGCTGCTGCTGGCGCGACGGCGGCTAGGTGGGGTCGAGGGGCGGGCGCTGGGTGCATCGCTGGCGCGGACGGGAGCAGCGTCGGCGCTGATGGGGGCGGCGGTGGCCGGCTTCCGTGCCCTGTTGCCCGATGCGGGGCTGCTCGTGACCGGCGCGGGCGGGATGGCGGTAGGTGCTGTGGCCTACGTACTGGCGGCGCTACTGCTGGGCAGTGAGGAAATACGCGAGTTGCCGGGGTTGCTAATGAGGCGGGATGGCTGACTGAAGGCTCGACTTCGGGATGTGGGCGAGTTGGTCGAGGACCGGCTGTACGAACTGGAGCGGCTCTACCGCAGCATTGCTGATGCGCGCTGCCTGTGAGCGGGCGTTGGGGAGGTGATGATCAATTACGCCAAACCACTTTAGTGCATGGGCAGCGTTGGCTGAGTATCTGATCTACTTGCCTTTTGTCATGCGCAATCGTTGAGGAGGTGGACCTTGCAAATCACGAACGTCAAAGTTATTCCGGTCGAGATGGGCCTGCGCCTACCCTATCGGACGGCCTACCAATCAGAGATCGACCGCGTGACGGTGGTGTTCATACACATCGAGACACGCCAGGGGCAGGTCGCCTGGGGCTGTGCCGCCTTTGATCCGGCCATCACCGGCGAGACGCTGGAAGACGTCGTCCGGGCCTGCCGGGCCTGTGCCGACCGCGCCCGCGACCTGAACCCGCTGAACATCGAGTATGCCCTGGGCGAACTGTCTCAACTGACTGAGCCTACCCCGTCGGTCCTCTGCGCGTTCGACATCGCCTTTCACGACCTCCTGGGACTGGCTGCCGGAATGCCCCTTTACCGTCTCCTGGGCGGCTACCGGCGCCGCATCCAGACATCCGTAACCATCAGCATCGCGCCGCTCAAGGAGACCGTCAAGTTGGCCCTCGACCGCGCTCGACAAGGGTTCCGTATCCTCAAGATCAAGGGCGGCCTCGACCCCGAGGAAGACGTCCGCCGAGTGCGAGCGATCCACGAAGCCCTGCCTTACTTCACCCTGCGCCTGGACGCGGACCAGGGGTATACCGTCCAGCAGGCGCTGGACGTGGCCCGTGTGCTAGAGGGAAAACTGGAGATGCTGGAGCAGCCCACGCCCGCCGACGACCTGGACGGACTGCGCCAGGTCACGAAGCACAGCCAGGTGCCCATCCTGGCCGACCAAAGCGTGGTGGGGCCTGCCTCGGCCCTGGAGGTCGCCGCCCGCCAGGCCGCCGACGGGTTGAGCGTTAAACTGGCCACGTGTGGGGGGCTGCGCTGCGCACGCCAGGTGGACACCATCGCCCGTGCTGCCCAGATGGTCACGATGGTCAGTTGCGTCAACGAGCCAGCGCTACTCACCGCTGCCGGCCTGAGTCTTGCGCTGAGCAGCCCCAACGTTCGTTATGGTGACCTCGATGGCCATCTTGACCTGATTGGCGATCCCACCGTGCCTGGCTTTATTCTGGAGGAGGGCTGGCTCATCGCCACCGACGTACCTGGTCTGGGTTGCACCGTCGATCTGTGACGCCGACATCAGGAGAACGAGCCCGGCGCTAAACGATACTGTTGGTAGATTCTCGCTTGCGGGACCCGACCGGCGATGAAGTCGCCGGTCTACGGAGCGACGCCCCGTGAACGGGGCTGGCCGGATTGATCCGGCGCTGCTCCACGGCACGGACAGTTCATGTCTGTGCGGGCTGTCGAATAAACCAACAGTATCCTGAACCGCCGGGCTGAAGCGGCAAAGCCCCTCTTTGGGGGCTGAATTTGAGCCCGCAGGGCTTTGCTCTTTTAGCGTCGAGATTTAGCCGGCGCCCTTGCCGTGCTGCGAGGGCCGTGTTATAATCACGGCAGGCCCCTGTAGCTCAACTGGACAGAGCAGGAACCTCCTAAGTTCAAGGTCGCGCGTTCGAATCGCGCCAGGGGCACCACACGCAAAAGCGGCCACCTGGACAGTGGCTGCTTTTTTATCCGTGAAGGCCTCTGCACGAATCTTGTCCCATTGGCTGGTCAGTTTGAGGCACGGCTTCACGGCAGGGCGAAGCCCCGCCCCTTGGGGCGGGGTCTGGCCCTGGGGGTGCAGGGGGGCGGGAGCGCCCCCGCCCGAGGGTGGGGTGAAAGCCCCATCCTCGGAACCGAGCTCGGCGCTGAGTACGCCGGGGCGAAGCTCCGGCGTACCAGCGACGGGCGAGTTTACCAGACGTCTACGAAAAAACCCCTCGCCTTGGCGAGGGGTTTTTTGCCTGCGAACCAACCACAGTAGTAACGACTTCAGTCGTTGTCGCCACTACGAACACGCGCAATCATCGTGGTCTAGGTACTAATACTGCGGCATCGGCGGTGTCGCCGGACCCTTCTCTTCCTCCGGGATGTCGGTGATCAGCGCCTCGGTGGAGAGGATCATGGCCGCGATGGAGGCCGCGTTGGAAAGCGCGCCCTTGGTCACCTTGGCCGGGTCGATGATGCCTCGCTTCACCATATCCACGAAATCACCCTGCATCACGTCATAGCCGGTGTGGGCATTCTTATTCTCTTTCTGGAGCCGCCGCACGGAGTCGAGGATCACCGCGCCGTCCTGCCCTGCGTTCTCAGCGATCTTGCGCATAGGCATCTCCAACGCCGTGTGCAGAATCTTGACGCCAGTCTTCTCGTCGGGGAAGTCCATCTTAACCTCGTCGAGCGCGGAGATGGCGTTGATCAACGCCACGCCACCGCCCGGCACGATCCCCTCCTCGACCGCTGCGCGGGTGGCCGAGAGCGCGTCCTCGACGCGGTGTTTCTTCTCCTTCAGCTCGGTCTCCGTTGCCGCGCCAACGCGAATGATGGCCACGCCGCCGGCCAACTTGGCCAGCCGCTCCTGCAATTTCTCCCCGTCGTAGTCGGAGGTAGACTTTTCGATCTCGACCTTGATCTGTTCCATACGGCCTTTGATCTCCAAATCGTCGCCATGGCCGCCGACGACGGTCGTGTCATCCTTGGTGGAGATGACCTTATCAGCCCGGCCCAGGTCCTCGATGGTGGCGCTGTCCAGTTTGCGGCCCTCTTCCTCGGTGATCACGTGGCCGCCGGTGAGCGTGGCGAGGTCGCGCAGCATAGCCTTGCGGCGGTCGCCGAAACCGGGGGCCTTCAGCGCCAGGCAATTGAGCATGCCTCGCAGTTTGTTCAGCACCAGCGTCGCCAGTGCCTCGCCGTCGATGTCCTCGGCGATGATGACCAGGTTGCGTTCTCCCCTCTGCACCAGTTTCTCCAGCACAGGCACCATGTCCTGCGCAGCCGAGATCTTCTTGTCGTGGATCAGGACGTAAGGTTCCTCGATGACCGCCTCCATCGTTTCGGGGCTGGTGATGAAGTAGGGGGAGATGTAGCCCCGATCAAACTGCATGCCCTCGACGTATTCTGTCTCGAACTCCAGTCCCTTGCTCTCCTCAACAGTGATGACACCGTCCTTGCCGACCTTGTCCATCACCTCAGCGATCAATTCGCCGATCTCCCTGTCCTGCGCAGAGATGGCCGCCACGTTGGCGATCTCATCCTTGCTGGTCAATTCGATGGATTGATCGGCGATGGCGTTGACCACGGCCTCGCTGCCAGCCAGGATACCGCGCTTGAGCAGCATCGGGTTGGCGCCAGCAGCCACGTTCTTCATGCCCTCGGTGATGATGCTGTGGGCCAACAGGGTGGCGGTCGTGGTCCCATCACCGGCGATGTCATTCGTCTTGGTGGCTGCTTCCTTCAAAAGTTGTGCCCCCATGTTTTCGAAGGGGTCTTCCAATTCGATTTCCTTGGCGACCGTCACGCCGTCGTGGGTGATGGTGGGAGCGCCCCACTTCTTGTCGAGTGCCACGTTACGCCCCTTGGGGCCAAGTGTAGTGACGACGGCATTCGCCAGGGTGTCAATCCCGCGCTTGAGAGAACGGCGGGCTTCCTCGCTGAAAACCAGTTGTTTTGCCATCTTGCTCTATTTCCTCCTCGTTAAAATCAGATTGTTCTTCTATTACTATCCCAGGATAGCCAGGACGTCACTCTCTTTTAGGAAGAGAATCTCCTCGCCGTCCTCCATCTTAAATGCCGTGCCAGCGTACTTGGCATACACGACCCGGTCCCCGACCTTGACTTCCATCGGGATGCGCTTGCCGTCCTCGTCAAGACGGCCCGGCCCTACGGCCAGTATCTTGCCCTCCTGGGGCTTCTGCTTGGCCGTATCGGGAAGCACCAACTGACCGCCAGCGAAGGTCTCCACATCCTTCTCCAGCGGCTCGATGACCACCCGATCGCCCAACGGTTTGACGTTCAGTGCCATTTTACTACCTCCTGATTGAAATTTGTGTGTTGGAATTGGTTTCCATTGTACTAGCACTCAAACCGTGAGAGTGCTAACGCAAGCGTTATCATACCATAAATTCTGGAGATGTCAAGACCCCCGCTGCCCAAAGGTAAGACCCACCGTGAGCCCACGGCGGGTCTTGTTAAACCTATCTTTATGTCAATGTTATGTCGTGGGGTAGCTCCACACTTAATCGTGGTCATGTACACCACTGAGCAATAAGCGCTTTCATAGCGTTTGACGGCCTCCCGCGTCGTTTCGGCGGCCGCCAGGGCGGTGGAGGCACGCGAAAAGACAACAACTCTTCGACCGTCCAACGATGGTCCGTGATCCCGGCTGCAATGGCGGGCGTCCTATGCAGCCATCGACGCCGATAGTTGGACAAGTAAAGCGGAACTCGTAGACTCTTATGATACGTACAGAAGTTGTATACCGTACCGACCAGATACATCCCGTCGTGCAGTGTGGGGATCTGTCGAGCCAACGCACGCCCGCGGCGAACCAGAGCCGCAATCCGCGACCGGAAAGTGGCGTTCAGCCGCTCGATGTAGGCGGTGTTGATTACCCCGCCGCCTTGGGTCTTGTGCAGCAAGGTCTCGATCTGGGCTTCTACTCCCTGTACCACACGTCGGATCACGCCTACCACTTGTACCTGCTCCAATTCGCGTGGTTGCTCTACCATGTGTTCGTGTACCTGCTGGCAGTGCTTGCCCGATCAGCCTTGCCAACTCAGCACGGTACGCTCATCCAACCCAAATGCCATGACAATGGCTTGAACCGGACAGCCGTAGGCCAGCAATGTCACGACAGTGACCACGATGTCCTTCGCTGTTCGCAATCGATAGAAGGCTGTCCCTTTGGTTTCGGCAAACGTCTTGTTGCATACATCGCACTTATAGCACCGTTCCTTCTGGCTATGCACACTGATGTTGCCTTTGCCAACCTGTCCACTTATTGTTTTTTCTGTAAATTTGGTCAACCCCAAAGGGGTAGGTCGGGTGTATCCTTCCTGATGTCCTCACAACAAAAGCAGGCAGCGACCTGCCACCTGCTTTTGCATCTTGGGTAGTTAATGAGTATTAACTACGGGCGGCCTGGAACAGTTCTTTCAATGCGATCACGATGGTCGCACCAGCGACAAAGGCTACCACAAACGGCAGGATTAATGAAAAAGCCGTCCCCACGATGGGTAAAGTATTTAGCGCCGTCGCGGAAAGAGTTAACGCAATCGCAGCCAACAAAAAGCCTCGCGTATCTTCGGCGGTGACATTGAGAAAGCCGACAATCACACCCAGGATCGCCAGCACCCAGATCGCCCAGCCGGGTTGAAAGAAAAGCCCGGCGAGCGCGGCAATAACCAGGCCAATAATAAAGGCCCATTTGCCAATTTTGACAGTATTCATTTTAGTCTCCTTTCACTAAAAGAAATGATAGGCGAATATTGGTGCAAACCGTCTTAAAGACGATGATGTGTTTTACATATGATAGAACACTTATCCGGCAAATATGTTACGGATTTATCTCTACTTTTGGCGATGCGGTAGCTCCATACTTAACCGTGGAGCGTTCAAATCGCCCCACTCGAGCTCTCATTTCAGGCGAAATATGGAGATTTTGCCCCACCATTACCCCTAATTTGAGGCTGAGAGGCACCCTGTGCTCCACGTTTTGGGCGACCACGGTTTAATGTGGTGCTACCTGTCGTGTGTCTGGAAGCAAACGTTCCTGTAACCGCGCTCGAATCTGGGCCTCTGCATCTGCCACATCGACACCCTGCGAGGCCGCGATTTCCCCCGCGAGGAGGTTCGTCCCTGCTTCGTACATCCTTTTTCCCATCGTGGTCAGACGGCCCTCTCGCTGCTGCCGCCAGGCCATATCCCGCACTGCCTCTGTGACCTGAAAGACATCCCCAGTGTGAAGCTTGTCTTCCAGCAATTTGTACCGTTCCTTATGATCGGTGGGCAGCGCCCTGGGATCGGCACATAATACGTGCCATACCTGGTTCAGTTTGGACTGTGGGATCGCGCGACGCAGACCTAGCGTCTTCGCGAGACTGATTGGGATCATCAGGCTCGTCCCAGGCTGGCCCAGCAACTCAATCCTATAATACAGGTCGTTGCCTCCGCGCCATTGCCGCTCTTCGACACGTACTACGACACCCGCTCCACGAACAGGGTGAACGATCGCGTCACCTGCCTCAAACCTCATCTCGTTTGCTTCCCAGGTCAATGATCACCCCTATTATATTATACCACAGTCGCGGTAACTTGACGAGTCCAGTTTTTGTGGTATACTATACCCCAGTATTGTATTTTGGAGGTAGTGATGCCTATCTACGAGTACTGTTGTGCCGAATGTGGCGAGAGATTCGAACTATTTGTGCGTTCGGCCGCGCGGCAGGCCGTCCCCACCTGCCCCAGGTGTGGGAGTCAAAAGGTGCAGAAAGCGATCTCGTTGTTTGGGGTCGGCGGGACTGGGAGGAGCGACAGGACGAACGCCGCTTCTTGCGGCTCAGGCCCCACCTGAGCATTGAGTCGCTAGGGGGCCGTGAGCCTCCGACAAGGGGGAAGGAAGATGCACTTAACCGACTCGTCCGCCAAAACCGACTTGCTGAGGCGGGTACGACGGGTCGAGGGCCAGGCGCGGGGCGTGGCGCGCATGATTGAGGAAGACCGCGACTGCCACGAGATTTTGCAACAACTGGCTGCTATCCGCTCTGCCTCCTACAATGCCGCCGTCGTGCTGGTACGAGCCTATGCTACTGAATGTGTGGTGTCGGATAGCCCGCCCGAGGAGATCGCCGACGCGTTGGTGGCGGCACTGTCGAGATTGGTATAGAGAAGCGGAAACGAGACGGTTCACGTCGAGGGGGCTGCGCCGGAACCGATGGTGCTGGAAAAACTACAGGAAGCGCTGGAAGGGGTAGGGGAGTAGGTGTAGTTCTATGAAAATTCAGCCTTTCATCGTAACGCCAGTCGCGGAGGCCGAAGAGTCTACCGTTGAGGAGGAAGTTTCAGTCTACGATCTGGTCATTATCGGCGGGGGGCCGGCCGGGCTGACCGCAGCCATCTACGCCGGGCGTTCCGCCCTCAAGACATTGGTGCTGGCCGGTTCTGTCCCTGGCGGGCAGATGGCCAGCACCCAACTGGTGGAGAACTTCCCTGGCTTTCCCGAGGGCATCGGTGGGGTGGGACTGGCCAAGCGTATGCAGAGCCATGCCGAGCGCTTTGGAGCCCAGATCGTGATGGACTCCGTGACCGAGGTAGACTTTTCCACCTCACCATTCACCATACAAACACATTCCGAGACCTACCGGGTCCGAACGGCGATCATCGCCAGCGGTGCCTTTCCCCGTCGCTTGGGCGTGCCCGGTGAGACGGAGTTCTTCGGGCGCGGCGTCTCTACCTGCGCCACTTGCGATGGTTTCTTCTACAAGGACAAGCGGGTCGTGGTGGTCGGCGGGGGCGACAGCGCCGTTGACGAGGGGCTGTTTCTCACCAGGTTCGCCAGCGAGGTCGTTGTCGTCCACCGCCGTGATCAACTGCGGGCGACGAAGATTTACCAGGAACGGGCCTTCGCTAATCCGCAGATGCGCTTCGTGTGGGACAGCGTGGTGGAGGGAATCTTGGGTGAGCGGACTGTGACCGGCGTGCGAGTGCGCAACGTGAAAACGGGGGAAACCTCGGTCATTGAGGCCGATGGCGTGTTCATCTACGTCGGGATGGAGCCGGTAACCGAGTTGTTTATCGACCGAGTCGAACTGGACGAATGGGGTTATGTCGTCACGGACCGGCGCCAGCATACCAGCGTACCAGGGGTCTTCGCAGCGGGAGATGTGCAGAGCACAGACTTTCGCCAGGTGGTGGTGGCTGCGGGGGCCGGAGCGATAGCGGCGATAGAGGCGTGTCGCTTCCTGGCTGACCAGTCCCATACCACTTGAGTAGGTGAGTATCACAGTATATCTAACAGGGGGAGGTAGACATTATGCTGAGCCGGGATTATCGGGAGGTCCCTGTGGAGTCCGCCGGGGACGGGATCACTGTCCGCTGGGTCGTCGGGAAGCCGGAAGGCGCGCCCAATTTCGCCATGCGGGTGATCGAGTTCGCGCCAGGGGCGGTCTTCGCCCGCCACCAGCACCCCTACGAACACGAGATCTTCGTGCTGGAGGGTGAGGGAGTGGCGGAGTGGCTGGAGGGGGAGGTACCGATGCGGCCCGGCGCCGCCCTCTACGTTCCTCCCGACGAGCCCCACGGTTACCGGAACACCGGGGAGGGTGTGTTGCGGTTCATCTGCGTCATCCCTCATCTGGAGGAGTGACACTTCTTGCATCTCACGTTTCACTTCCTGCCTCTCACCAGATCGTGGAAGAATGAACGAGAACACAGCAGCAAGAGTGATAGGACTGGAAAAGCAACTCGCCGACCTGAAGGCCCGCCTTCCCAAGCACTCCGTCCCTCCGGCGATGCTCATCGAACTGGAGGAACTGGAGGAGGAACTGGAGGAGGAACTGGAGCGAACGCGGGCGGAGGCGGCACAGGAGAGCCCGCAATGACGATCGCATCCTTCGAGGGTAAGACCCCGCACATCGGCACGGGCACCTACATCCACCCTTCCACCGATGTCTTCGGTGACGTGACCATCGGCGAGGGATGTTGGATCGGGCCCGGCGTGCGCATCCGAGGGGATTACGGCACCATCATCATCGGGGATTACAGCAGCGTGGAGGACAACTGTGTTATCCACGCCCGTCCCGGTGGACGGACGACCATTGGTAACTGGGTCACCATCGGCCACGGCGCAGTCATCCACAACGTGCAGATGATCCACGACTATGCCATCGTCGGCATGGGAGCGGTGGTGTCCGACTGGACGGTCATCGGCGAGTGGGCGGTCGTTGGCGAAGGGGCGGTGGTCAGGCAAGGGCAAGAGGTCCCGCCGGCCCACATTGCCGTGGGGGTGCCGGCGCGGGTGCTGGAAAAGACGGTGAGCGACGAGTACAAAGCACAGTGGACTCACTTCAAGGAGACCTACGTGGACCTGGCGCGACGGTATCCCAGGGGGTGGCAGCCTCTGGATACGCGCCCAGACGACGCGCCTGCCTGAAGCCACCGTGATGGCCCTGAGGTCACGCCCCCGGCTCAATCGGCGGATTCGTAATCGCGTGAGGGCGTCACAGGAGAGCCGACGAGGTCGTATTCTAGCGCGGTGGTGATGCGCACAGGGACGATCTTCCCAACCGGCAACTCCGCCTGCACCAGCACCAGGCCGTCAACCTCGGGCGCATCTCGGGTTGAGCGTCCCACGCTCAGCCCGTCCCCCTGTCCCTCGATCAGCACGTCCAGCGTCCGCCCCACCAGCGCCTGGTTCTTCGCCAACGAGATGCGCTGCTGGATCTCCATCAGCCGCTCACGCCGCTCCTCCTTCACCTCTGGCGGCACGTCGTCCTTCAACCTGGCGGCTGCGGTGCCCTCCTCGTGGGAATAGGTGAAGACTCCCACACGGTCGAACTCCATCTCGGTCACAAAAGCCAGTAGCGCCTGGAACTCTGTCTCCGTCTCACCAGGGTAGCCGACCAGGAAGGTGGTGCGGATGACGGTTTCCGGCATCGCTGCCCGCAGCCGCTCCACGGTGCGGCGCACCTCCTCGATGTTGGCCGGGCGGCGCATGCGGCGCAGCACGCGGGGGTGGGCGTGTTGGAGGGGGATGTCGAGGTAGGGCAGAATTTGCGGGTGACAGGCCATTGTCTCGATCAACTGCTCTGTGACGCGGCCGGGGTAGGCATACATCAATCGTATCCACGCCACCTGCGGTACCGCTGCGACCAGCCGTTTCAGCAACTCTACCAATCCCTCCTGCGACCTATCCCCCTGGAACATCCCCAGGTCGTGCCCGTAGTCGGTGGTGTCCTGGGCGATGAGAATGATCTCCCGCACTCCCCGCTCAGCCAGCCATCTGGCGTCGGCCAGGATGGCCTCGGGCGGGCGGCTCACGGCGGGCCCCTTGATGAGCGGGATGGCGCAGAAGGCACAGGAGCGGCGGCAGCCATCGGCGAGTTTGAGGTAAGCACTGGCCCCTTGCACCGCTACGCGAGGCACACCTGGCACGTCCTGCCCCAGTTTCGGTGTCTCAGGCAAGTGGTAGATAGACGCTTGGCTCCTCTCAATCTCTCTCCGGCCCTCCTTCACAAGGGGAGGGAGAGGAGCGAGGCGGGAGGTCTCCAGTCGCTCGACGAGGGTCACGATGTCCATCCAGCGCCGTGTGCCGATGAGGCCGTCTATGCCAGGCACAGCCTCGACCAGTTCGTGGGGAGAACGCTGCGAGTAGCATCCTGCGGCGATGATCTGTTGTCCGGGCCGCCTTGCCTGCGCTAGTTCTCGCAACACGGCGCTCGACTCCTCCCGCGCTGGCGCAATGAACCCGCAGGTATTGACGATGAGCAGATCAGCCCCTTCGGGGGTGGTGGCAACCGTGTAGCCAGCACGCTCCAGCAGTGTCGCTATCCCAGCGCTATCCACCAGATTCTTGGGGCAGCCGAGGGAGATGAGGTAGAAACGTCGTGATTTACTCATTGAGACACAGGCGGGTTAGGGCACCGACGCGGGGGCCGGTGATGGTGCAGCGACCTCGCCGTTCGGACCCCAGGCACGGGTGCAGACCTGTCCTCGCCCACACACCGTCCCTTGCGGCTGCCCGTTGATTGTCACCTGCAGCCCTGCTCCATTGCCTGTGTCCACGATAATCGTCTCCTGGCTCGACCAGGTCTCGACCTGGCTTGGGGTCAGCATTCCTTGAAATGCCGTCTGACCATCCCTCGTCACGCGCACCCAGACGTGCTCGGTGGCCTCCAATGTCAGGGTCACCTTCCCCTCGAGGTCAGCCGGGAAAGTGGGGGTGACAATGGGCTGAGCCGGCGTAGCCATCGGCGGCAACGTAGTTTCCGAAGGTGGGATCGTGGTTGCGGCAGCGGATGCCTGTTCATCAGCGTTCCGGTTCAGCAGGTATCCCACCCCTGTCGCAACCGCCAGCAGGATAATGAGCACAATACCCACGATGATTAGCGTTTCCGGGCTCGTCCGGTGCGCCAGGGAAGCGGAGAACGGGAGACTGTGGGATCGGGACACTGTCGTCCTGCTGGTCGAACGGACAGACGGAGTGGACTGCGTCTGCGCTTCTGCAGACGCGGTTGCTAGAGCCGCGGGCTCGACATTGCCTGCCTCAGCGTTGTAGCGGGCCAGAACCTCGTCGAGGGGGAGACCGAGGTAGCGGGCATAGATGCGCAGGAAGCCGCGCGTCTGTACATCGTTGCCCGGGAAGACGGAGAAATCCCCGGCCTCCAGCGCTTCCAGGAAGCGCGCCCGAATACGGGTGGCGGCCTCAGCATCCTTGAGTGTGTCTCCCTGGGCCTCCCGTGCCTGGCGCAGCCATACTCCGAGCGTTTGCATCACTGGCCCTTCGGTGCTGGGTCCCAATTAGTCTTCTGCCTGATCCGCCGGGTCGATTTCCGGCGCTGGCTCCTCTGCCGGCTCGGCTGGCGCTTCCTCAGGCAGTTCCCCACCCTCCGGCTTCACCACGACTTTGACCTCAGCCACCACGTCTGCAGTCAGGCGCACAGACACGACGTGCCTGCCTACCTGCCGGATCGGTTCGGAGAGGATGTGTTTGCGCCGGCTGAGCTTCTCCCCGACCTCGCGTTCGAGTGCCTCGGCGATGTCTGCGGTTGTGATGGAACCGTAGAGACGGCCCTTCTCGCCGGCCTTGGCTTCAAAGGTGAGGGTGAGACCGCTCAGACGCTGTTTGAGTGCCTCAGCGCGAGTCGCCAGCCGTTCCTCTCGGTGGGCCTCAGTGATCTGCTGGTGCTTGGATTCTCTCAGAGCGCCATGGGTGGCCTTCACCGCCATCTTTTTGGGGATCAGATAGTTGCGGGCGTAACCGGTTGCGACGCTTTTAACGTCGCCTTCCTGCCCCAGATTGGGCACGTCACGGGTCAGAATGATCTTCACGCTCACTTGCCTCCCAGAAGAAATCGGGGTATACCAGACGCACGTGAAAACTGGAAGAGAACGCCATCGCCGTATCCTGCCGTTAGCAGGTAGCCGCTGACTAATCGTCGCAAACTTCAGGTGCGCCCGGTACATAGGGCGGGTGGGATTCGAACCCACACGTCCTTGCGGACAGAGGATTTTAAGTCCCCGGCGTCTACCGTTTCGCCACCGCCCCGCATGCGCTACGGGCAGCCTCGCACGCTGCCCGTCGTTTCAGGTGCCATGTTCAGGAGGCGACGGCCGGAATCGAACCGGCGAATAAGGGTTTTGCAGACCCCTGCCTTACCACTTGGCTACGTCGCCTTGACCCATGAGGATTTTACCATGCCTCTCTCTTCTCCGCAAGTTGTGCTTGATTCGAGAAGGCGAAGTTGCAGAGCGGCGGCAATGAACTCGTCCGGCTGCCCGGCTGCCCGCCGGTTGACAAAGGGAATACTTTGTCATATAGTTTTGTTCGATAAGCCGGCAAATCCAGATGACTACCCTGAGAAAAGGTATCCGATCCCCCCGCTACTGGCGGAACATCGCGATCGTTGTTGGACTGGCTTTGTTTACCGGGGCAATCACCATTGCGATCTACATCGCCACGCTCGCTGCCCACGCCGCGGAAGACGCGCTCACCCCGCCACGCGCTCCTGTTGACCGGACCCCGCTTGACGTCGGCATTGAGGACTATGAGGATGTCACGTTCACTGCCAGCGACGGGATCACATTGCGCGGCTGGTACGTCCCGTCTGAAAACGGCGTGGTCATCATTCTTGCCCATGGCTATGCCGGAAATCGCCTGATGCTCCTTCCCGAAGCACGAGTGCTCGCCGGGCAAGGGTACGGCGTGCTCCTCTTCGACTTCCGCGGGCACGGCGAGAGCGAAGATGCCCTGGTCACGATTGGTGACCACGAACGACGCGACCTCAGCGCGGCGATTGACTTCGTCGCCTCACAGCCTGGAGTCGACAGTATCGGCGCCGTCGGATTCTCGATGGGCGCGGCGACGCTGGCCCAGGTTGCTGCGCAGGATGAACGGTTGGGCGGAGTCGTCATCGAGGCAACCTTCGCCAACCTGGCCCAGGAGATCCGCTATCGCTCGCGTGCCTTCGGGCCCCTGTCGCAGATTCCCGCCCTGCGGGCGATACGGCAGTCGGGAGTGGATGTTGATGGCGTCAGCCCCGCTGAGGATTTATGCGCGATCAGCCCGCGTCCGGTGCTGCTGATCTACGGCGAACTGGACGCAGACGTGCCCCCCGGTACGGTGCGGGCGATGTTCGACGCGGCCTGTGACCCGGCGGAATTGTGGGTAATTGAAGGGGCAGCCCACCAGAACTACACAGAGATTGTACCAGAGGAATACGCGGCACATCTGTTGCGCTTCTTTGATACGTGGTTAAGCCGGTAGGTTGAGAAACATGCACCGATCATCACCACCTATCACCTGTTGCCCCAGGACGCTCTGATCCTGGCCCAGGCTGAACGGCTTGGGGTGTATGCTGTCGCCACCCTCGACCGGGACTGGCGACGCGCGAGCGCGTTTGACGTGTATACGTGCCTCTGAGCAAAGAGCATGGTTTGCATCTCCCTGTGCTATGTGCTGCAATTAGCACATAGCAGGAGGTGAGAGCCATGCGCTATACCCAACCGCTGGACGACTTGCTCGGCAGCCAGGCCCGGCTGAGAATCCTGCGCTACTTGTGCACTGTCGGTGGCGAGCACACCGGGCGAGGGATCGCACGGGCCATAGGGATGGGGGAGACGCCCACCCACCGGGCCTTGAAAGCGCTAGCCGACACATTGATCGTGCTCTATCGCAACGAGCACCACGCCCTGGTGGAACGGGGGCTGCGTCCCTTGTTCGCGGCGGAGAGGGCCCAGCAGGACGCTGCCATCGCCGACCTGTTGGCCGAGGTGGACGTTCCCGTGGATGCGGCGCTGGTCTACAGCAGCGTGGCCCGGGGGGAGGACACCTGGCACTCCGACCTGGATGTCCTCCTGGTGACGTCCACGGCCGACGATGCCCGGCGGGCCGCCGAACGCATCTGGCAGCGGGATGGGGACCTGATCCAGCGCTATGGGTTGATCTCGGTCCGGGCGCTATCCAGAGACGAGTTGGCGGAGAGGGTGCGGCGCGGCGAGAGGTGGCTGGTGGAGGCTTTGCGGGACGGCGTGGTCGTCAGGGGCACGTCTCCTCAGTGCGCGCAGCGTGGGCAGACGGTGGCGTGATGGTTAAGAAGGTATCGGACAACTCAAACTCTCTCACTCCGACAGCGGTTGACAAAAACAAGTTGGCGCTGACGGATCATCGTACGCAGACGCTGAACAACAGGCGGTGGATTACGCTTGTGATGAACAACAAAACCATCAACCTTAATCCTGCCAATCCATGTTCTAAAACCTCAGCGGGAGACACGCCGCCACGTGAGCCGCGCCAGCGCCACCCCCGTGCGCTCGAAGTACTCCATGCGCACCTCGTGCACTCCCTCACTCAACCGGACCGTCCCGCTGCGGGTGCCGCGCATCCCGCGCCAGGAGTCGATCAGCAGCCGCCCGTCCACCCATAGCCGCACGCCGTCGTCGGTGTAGGTCGTGAAGCGGTAGGTGCCACCCCGGAAGTACAGCGGCTGCGTCCAACGGGCGGAGAAGCGATCCCTCGGCACGCCCGCCCCGGGCGAACCCCAGCCCCAGTTGTGATCCAACACCGTCTCAATGCGTCTCAGCACCGGCTCGCCGCTCAGGTCAGCGTTGGCGAAGTAGGCCGCCGCCCACGGATCGTCGGCCCACTCCTCCGGTTCCGTCTCTACGGGTGCACCTGCCTCTGCGGGCGCGGAGGAGGGGGGAGCGTTGTCATCCGTGCCTGGCTCCCACCAGAACCGCACGCGGGCGTGCCCGGTGTGCTCGTAGTACTCCAGCCGGACGGTGTGTTGCCCCTGCAGGTAGGTGCCGTCCACGTAGTGGAGTTCGTAGTCCATGTCCTGCCATTTGTCAATGACGATTCCCTGGTCGATCCACAGTCGCACGCCGTCGTCCGCCTGCACCGCGAAGCGGTAGTAGCCGGGCGTGAAGTCCACCGCGCGCGTCCAGCGGACGGCGAAGTTGTCGTCGGGCATCCAGTCCACCACCGGTCCCACGCCCCAATCGAAGCGAATCTCGGCATCGTCGCGCACCAGCACCGGCCCGCCGACGAGGTCACGATTGTCGAAGTACTCGCCGCGCCAGGCGGCGAAAGAATCCAGTGGCCGCCACCAGACGTGCGCGGCTGCCTGGCCCCCGTGTTCGTAGTACTCGACGACGATGGTGTGCTGACCAGCCGCCAGGTACAGGTCGCCGGTGTGGGTCTTGGGCAACTTCTGGTCCACCCAGGCGTCTATCACCAGCGCGCCATCCACCCACAACCGCACACCGTCGTCGGTGCTGGCGAGGAAACGATAGGTCCCGGCGTCGAAGCCCAGCGTGTGCGTCCAGCGCACCGAGAAGTAGTCGGCGGGGAGAGCCGGGTCGGGGCTGCCGTCGCCCCAGTTGAAGTCAATAGCGTGGTCGTTGCGCACCAACGCCGGCCAGCCCTCCAGGTCCCGGTTGTCGAAGTATTCACCGCGCCAGGTCGCGCCGCCCACCAGCCGGTTCCAGGCGACGCTGATGGTGGCGTCGCCGGTGTGCTCGTAGTACTCGACCCGCACCCGGTAGGTGCCGGCCGGGATGTAGCGGTCCACGACGAGCGGTGTGGCCCACCGGTCGCGCCACTCGTCCACGACCAACTGGTCGCCGACCCATAAGCGCATGCCGTCGTCGGAGAAAATCTCGAAGCGGTAGGTGCCGCCAGCGAACCACTCGTCGCGCACCCAGCGGATGGAGAAGTTATCGTCGGGGATTTCGGAGGACGGGCTGCCGTCACCCCAGGTGAAGTTGATGGCCTCGTCATAACGGCCCAGAACGGGCCCGCCGCTGAGGCTGGGATTGTCGAAGTAGTCGCCCCACCAACCCCCCGGCGCTGGCAGCGGAGCAGCCGTGGCGGGCCTGCCGCCCAGGAGCAGGCCGATCAGCGCGAGGACGAAGAGCGAGACAGTGATATAAAAGGAAACACACTTCTTCATCGTCAGACCTCCTATTCGTCATTCGTCATCCGTCATTCGTCGTTGAACACAAACGTCTCCACCATCTGGTCGAAGGAGCCCAGGCCGGAGTCGGTGACCGCGTGCACGACGTATATCAATTCATAGCGCGGCACGAACCACCACGCGACCCGCCCCTCCGGCAGGTTGAGCACCAGGTGCAGCCCCTTGCGCCCGGCGAAGGGCAGCCACTCACGGGAGACCACGTTCCTTGGCGGCAGCGAAGCGATCAATTCGTCGGCCAGTTCCTCCGGGTCGCCGCTGGTCACGCGCACGCTGGCGAATTCCTCCCCCGGCCCCTCTCCCGTGAGAGAAGGGGGACCAAAGGTGGTCTCGCCCTGTCGCTCGCTACGCACCTCCCAGTGAGGCGGGTAGCGGATGCGGTAGGCCAGTTGCTCGTCAGTGTAGGTCGGCCAGCCCTCGGTGTCGTCCGGCGGCGGGGGCAGAGACGGGCCGTACCAGTCGAAAAGGTCCACCTCCTCGACCGCCTGCCCGGCCCGGACCTCGACCGGGGCCAGGTCGTGCTGCGGATTCTCCCAGCAACCCTTGGGCGGCGGCGGGAAGTGGCCCGCCTCGCAGGCGGCCAGGTAGGAGTACGCCCCTCCGAATGCGCCCTCACCCTCGATGGGGTAGCCGTAGACGTAATAGGTGCCCGGCTCCACGATCGGGATCTCGTAGACCGATCCGCCCGGCGGCGACACCTGCGTGTCCACCCGGTAGAAACGACTGCCGTCCGTCGCCACGCCGTACACCGCCAGCGGCGGGACGTACTCGCTGGGGAAGAACAAGCGCCCCCGGATGCGCCCTGTGGCGTGATCGCCCGTGGGCGTGTAAGGCAGCGTCAGCGGAACCGGCCACGCGGGCGTGGGGGTCGCTGGTTCGGCGGTGCTCACCACAGGCGTCGGGGTGGGGAAGGGAGCAGGCGTGGGGGTAGGGGTGTGTGGGATGGCAGAAGCAAGTATGGGGGTGGGGGAGTATGGGGGAGTGGGAGAGGCGGGTGGCGAAGGCGTGGCCGTCGGCGCCCGGGGCTGTACCGTCGCCGGACGGCACGCGACGAGCGACGCCGCGATCAGCAGAACCACCCGGAGAGACCACGGTTGCCTCTTCATTGCTCATCTCCTGAACTTCGTCGCACGCGCAGTCGAAGCCCCTCCAGGGCGATGATCTCGACCCGCTCGCCCTCGGCGATGGGGCCATCATCGGCCACCGCCGCCCACAGTTCCCCTGCCGCCCACACCGTCCCCTCCGGGTCGAGCGGTGACCGGACGATACCCTGACCACCGACCAGCGACTCCACGCCGGTCACCGGCTGCAGCCTCTGGCTGGCGGTCTCGCTCTCGTGGATGGGCCGCTCGGCCCACTCCACCGCTGCCTGGCCCCGGCGCTCGGCGAAGACGCCCGCGTGCTCCACCAGCACGTTGACGATCTTTTCCATCGCCTCGGTGTCTATCTCCGCGTCGCCCGCGGCCACCGGATGGGCCGCACCGATGAGCGCAATCACACTCCAGGTCTCACGCCTCACGTTTCACTCATCACGTTTCACGTCTCACGCTCTATTATACCCCAAAACCGTGCTCTCTGCACCTGCATGCACTGGACGTTGATTTACTCCGAAAATAGCCCCTCTGCTTGCGGGGGATGACAATCCACCGCTCCCCACCGCTGGGTTGTCATCCGGCAGGAGCGTAACGTGGTGCTGTTTTCGTTCTTGGGGGTGAGCCAAGGATCATGGCGTCTGCCCTCGAAAAAGATCGTGTCAAGTCAAATGATAATATCACCGAAAGGCAATCGTTCGGTCAAATGATAATGTCACCGGGTTGTTCGCTCCTTTCGCAGTGCTTGGTGGATTTCTCCAACGGTTCTATACTCGTCAAACCGCTGTTGCCCCACAAAGACGATGACATCGAGTCCATAGTTGTACCCTTCGCACGAACTCCTTGAAGTGCAACTTCTCCCGATGGTGAGGTGGGTGGTCGCGTTCGTGCCGTGTCAAGAATGCCTTGAGTGGCTGGAACAATGCGTCGAACGTGGTACAATCTTTTTCAGAGTCATCTGGTTTAGTCATTATGCTGCTCCTTAGTCAGGTTGCAGCATGTTTTAACAGATGACTCACTTATTGTTAAGTTGCTCTATGACTGCTGGTTATCCGGACAGTATTGGTTTGCAGTCTACTCTCTTGTGTGTTAGAATAACAAGGTGTGCTGGCAGTACACCAGCACGCTGATGTCCAATGTTATTGCTCCCTGTTCTCGCGATCATCCTGCCACTGGTGGGTGCCGGCGGGACGCTCGGACTATCCCTGGTGCCCCGTGCTCGCCCCTACGCTCGCTACATCGCCCTGATGGCGGCTGGCCTCACGACCATCCTGGTCGTGAGGCTCATGTGGATGGAACCGGTGACGGTCATTCCCTCCTTGTGGCAACCTTCCCTGCTGTTCGGTGACGCGCCAACGCTGCGGACCGAGGTCATGATGCAACCATTGGCCTTGGCACTGGCACTGGTGACTTGCAGCGCGATGCTGGTGGAACTCAGCCGTACGGGGGAGTCACCCCCCCAGTTCGTGGCCGTGTCACTGGCCTTGCTCTCCGCTGGCCTCGTCGCCTTGTGGGCAGCCAATCTTCTCACCATGATTATCGGTTGGGCTATATACGATCTGCTACAGGCCGCTGGGCACATTGCAGCCGGGGGCTCAGCACGGACGGCTGTTCGTAGCCTGATCTTCGGCGGTCTGGCAACGCTGCTCCTGTGGGGTGGAGTGTTGTTGCCCAGCGGTGGAGTGGGTGGCAAGTCATGGGCGTCGATGACCTTCAGCAGCACCCAAATGACATTGTGGGCGGTGGCCGGTATTCTGCGGTTGTGTGTGTACCCGTTTCATCTCTCCACCCCAGATGATCTTGACACCTCCCCGTCTCTTGTCACTCCTCTTCTTCTGGGCCCCGTCGTTGGCTGGGGATTGTGGCTCCGGCTTACCCAAGCAAACGGTGGCTCTGTCTTCGGCAACACATGGGTGCCAGTCATAGCGGGGGTTACCCTGGCCCTGGGAGGTTTCCTGGCCTGGTCCTGCGATTCCACTCGCCGTATGTTGCCGTGGATCGGGATGGAGGTGACCGGGGCGGTGCTGCTGGCCGTCGGGTTGGCAGGGGAAAGCGCCACGGCAGTCGTCGCCGCTGGCAGTGTAGCCTGGGCGCTGGGGATAGCAGTGCTCTTTTTAGGCGGTGGCCTGCAACGAGAGGCTCCGTGGTGGAGCATCCCCGCGCTGATCGGAGCGTTGGCGCTGTTGGGAATGCCCCTCACGCTAGGATTTGTGGCAGAGACAACACTGATCGAAGGGCTCACGAAGGAAGGCCACCTGGGGTGGGGAGGGGCGTTGTTCTTCGGGAATCTGTTCCTCGTCCCATCGTTGGTGCGCTGGCTGTTGTCGCCGTTCTCTTCTCCCTTGAACAACCAGCGCTGGTTGCTCGTGGCACGCGGGGTCGGCTTGGGACTGCTGGCGCTGCTGTTGATTGTGGCCGGCTTGCACCCGCCGCTCCTCATTCACAGTGCCATGGCTCCCTCCCTGGGAGCATTATTCACGATGCCAGGTGTAGCAGGTTGGCTGTTGTGGGCGATCTCGCTCGCCGGCGGGGGAGTCCTTGCCTGGCAGGAAGGGAACCTGCGCCCCAAGATAGAACCGTTGCTCAGCGCGGCCCACGATCTGCTGCGCCTGGAATGGCTCTACGATGTGGTAGTAAGGGCGATAGACCGGGGGCTGAACGCGCTCCGAGCGGCCGACGAAATTATAGGGGGAGCAGGGGCGCTGCTATGGTCGTGGTTGCTGTTCCTCCTTATCCTGCTGGTATGGGGCGGGTTGTAATGCCGACACTGGTAGAACTCCTGGCGCGCGTTTCATTCCTGGCCGCGATGCCCGCCGTGGCCGGCATACTTGTCACAGCGGGGCTCTTGGTCGTAAGCCGGGATTGGCGGCTAAACATGACTGCACTCACCTTGCAGTACTTTTTCGTGGTGCTGCTGCTGACCCGTCTGATCCGGCTGGAAGTGGCGGCTGTCAAGGGGCTGATCGGATGGATGATTTGCCTGGTGTTCTATCTGACCGAGCGGCGAGCCAGCGCACTTAAGCAGTCCTCGGCTGTTGAGGACACAGAGGTGTCGCGGCGCTGGATTATCCCTGCTCGGACATCATTTTGCCTGCTGGCTGGGATATTGGTTTCAGTGGCGGCATACACGGCCGCGTTGCACATCCCCTTGCCCGAAGTCTCAACCGATATCACGCTGGCATGTTACCTGTTAGTCGGGCTGGGGGTGTTGTTGATCGGGCTGAGCGAGGCACCAATGCAAGTGGGATTGGGATTGCTGACCTTTCTGTCTGGTTTTGACCTTTTTTACGTCGCCCTGGAGCCAAGTCTGGCCGTGGCTGGGTTGCTGGGTGCCGCCAGCTTTCTCATCGCGCTGGCGACCGCCTATCTGAGGACTGCCCAGGTCATCGTTGGCAGCGAAGGGAAAACGCCGTGATCGCAGGCCCGCTCTTGCTGCTAATCATCCCACTGGCGATGGCAGGCATCGTGTACATCCTACTCCGATGGGAGTTCCTGTCAGCGCTGCTGGCCACTGGCACAGCGTTGACGTTGGGTATTGCAGTTGTTACGCTACCGCTGGATCAGCCGGTGCAGCCTTTTTCATTCCTGGGGGGAGACCACCAGATCGCCATGGGTGAGGCAGTGACCTTCTTTGGGCGTGAGTTGGTTCTGGAGCAGGCCGACCGGATGGCGATGGCGTTCCTATTCCTCACTGCTGCCGGACTCTTCTTTCTAGCATGGCGCTTCGCACCACATTCTCTGCTCTTCCCGATGGGCCTGGCGCTGCTCAGCCTGCTGAGCAGCGCGCTGCTGATCCGGCCTCTCATCTACGCTGCCCTACTCATTGAGATCGCTGCTGCCCTTTCCATCTTCGCGCTGCAGGCCGAGGGACAGCCGCCCACTCGAGGGGGACTACGCTATCTGACGTTCACCACCATGGCCCTGCCCGGGTTGTTGGTAACCCATTGGCTGATGGAGCGATATGCGGTGACACCAGACGAAACAGGTCTGCTCAGTATGACTGCTAGCCTGCTGACCATCTCGTTTGCGTTGCTTCTGGGTGCCGTGCCTTTCCACACCTGGGTGCCGGCCATCGTTGGCAATAGTGTGCCACTGGCAGGCATCTTTGTCCTCACCGTCAACAATGGGGCGATCTGGTTCCTGCTACTCGATTTCCTGGAGACATACCCCTGGCTCAGTAGCCATCCTCGCTTCGGCCCTCTTGTCACCGCTGCGGGCCTGGCGATGGCCATCGTGGGAGGATTGCTTGCGTTGGCCCAACGCCGCCTGGGGTCGCTAGTGGGATACGGTGCGCTGGTGGACAGCGGCTGTGCGCTCATGGCCCTGGGGATGAACAGCAGACTGGGACTGACGTTGGTCTTTCTATCACTGTTGGTACGTCCCTTCGGCCTGACCCTCATGGCAGCAGGCCTGAGCGGTCTGTGGGCTCTCAATGGCAACGATGACCGCTTCGACGCGCTGCGCGGGCTGGGCCGGAAAGCACCGTGGAGCACAATGGCTTTGATCTTCGGGGGGCTTTCGGTAATAGGGTTACCAACCAGCGCTGGCTTCGTCTGGCGCTGGGCACTCTATCGCACCCTGGCTTCTCCCAACCCAGGCTCTGCCTTGTGCCTCCTGCTGACAGAGATAGGCGTGATGATTGGTATGTGGCGGGGGGTATTCGCTCTCCTGATGCGCCCCCGGCCGTCTGAGGGTAACAGATCCCCCCGCATCACCTCTGAGGGCTGGCTGACGGCAGCAGTCGTGGCTGTGGCAATACTCGGCTGTATCGGGGTCGGGTTCTTTCCACAGACCCTCGCGCCGTTGGCGGCTCGCCTGGCAGATACTTATACCTTCTTTGCTCCCTGATGGACCTATTTGAGCACAGCCGGCAAGAACAAATCCGCCGCGAAGCACCTCTGGCGGCGCGCATGCGTCCACGCACCCTGGACGAATTCGTCGGCCAGGAGCACATCATGGGTGAGGGGCGGCTATTACGCCGCGCCATTGAGATTGACCGGTTGTTTTCCTCACTTGTCTTTTGGGGGCCGCCGGGCACCGGCAAGACGACACTGGCGATGATCATCGCCAATACAACGGCCAGCCATTTTGAAACCATCAGTGCCGTACTGGCGGGGGTGGCCGACCTGCGGCGCATCATCAAAGAGGCCAAGAAGCGTCGCGGGATGTACGGCCGGCGCACGATCTTGCTCGTGGACGAGATCCACCGTTGGAACCGCGCTCAGCAGGACGCGCTGTTGCCCCACGTCGAGGACGGCACCATCGTACTCATCGGCGCGACGACCGAGAACCCCTACTTCGGTGTCATCGCCCCCCTGGTCTCCCGCTCCCGCGTCTTCCAGTTCAAGCCGCTCGCTGATGACGAGGTGGTTACGATACTGCACCGCGCTCTGATCGACGCTGAGAATGGGCGTGGCTACGGCGCTCGCAATGTCCAACTCGACGACGATGCTCTGGCCCATCTGGTGCGTATTGCTGGTGGCGATGCCCGAACCGCGCTTAACGCGCTGGAATTGGCCGTGGAGAGCACGCCCCCCGGCGACGATGGTGCCATCCACATCACACTGGCCGTGGCTGAGGACTCGATCCAGCGGCGCGCGCTACGCTACGACAAGGCGGGCGACGAGCATTACGACACGATCTCCGCCTTCATCAAGTCAGTGCGTGGGAGCGATCCCGACGCGGCGCTTTACTGGCTGGCCAAGATGGTCACCGCCGGCGAAGATCCGCGCTTTATCCTGCGCCGGCTCTACATCCTGGCAGCGGAGGACATCGGACTGGCAGACCCCAACGGAGTCGTGATCGTCAATAGTTGCGCTCAGGCCTTCGAATGGGTGGGGATGCCGGAGGGGCAGTATCACCTGGCATTGGCGACGCTATACCTGGCCACCGCGCCCAAGTCCAACTCGGCCGGGGCCTACTGGGGAACGCTGGCGGAGATCGAGGAGCATGGTGCCGGGCCGGTACCGATCCACCTACGCGACAAGAGCGACGTTTTCCACGGTACGCTACGTAAACACTACAAACGCACAATGGGTAAACACGAGGAATACAAGTATCCCCACGCCTATCCTGACGGATGGGTGGAGCAGCGCTACCTGCCGGAGGAGGTAGAGGGCGGATGGTTCCGGCCCAAGGGGCACGGCTACGAGCGGGAGGTCATTGAGCGACTGGCGAGGTGGAGACGGAAACGTAACGCGTAAGCACTGTACACAGCACGTGCTGCGTATTGCGTGTCTTGACTCCTTACCGTAGTACCCGCTCGTCCCCCACGCGCTTCGTCACCTCCACCTCGTCCAGGTGCTCCAGTAGCGCTTGCGCGTACTTACGGCTGGTCCCGAACAGGTCGCGTACCTGGGCCAGAGTAATGCTCTCCTCCCGTTCGATGTATGCGCGGATGCGAGCCGCCATCTCCTCGTAGGTCTCGGGCAGGAACAAGACCTCCGGTGAGGCTTGCACCAGGTCGCCCCGGGCGATCAGCACGCCCAGCACTTCCTCCCCCACTGCGGCGACACTCTCCTTGACCGAGGGGGTGGTGTATGGCTGACGGCGGAAACGGGCCAGCAGCACATCTACCCGCCGCTGCTGCTCGCGGTCTAACTGGACAGTGTGGGATGGAAGTCTGACGATAGCCCCTTCGTCTACAATCAGCCTGCTGGCAGCAGCACGGGCCAGCGCCGCGTTGAATACCTTAGCCTCCAACTTGAGCCCACTGCGCAAGGCCTCGCGGCCCATCCCCGTTCGCAACGGGAACCGCTGATGGTAGGCGGAGAGTCCGCGGGAGAGCCGGTCAATCAGGGCAGACCACCAACCGTGTGTCGCGACCAACTGATTACTGGACGTCAACTGTTGGATGCTGGACGCTGGATGCGGGTCGCCGACCTGCGAGCCCAGGAGGATTGCCTGGCTCTCGTCCAGGAGTTGAGCCAGCGGATTGGGGGCAGCCTCACCCAGGCTACTGGCAGAGAGCAGGTCGCGAACAGAGGTGGGGCCGCGCCGCTCAAGGGCTTGCAGCAATATCTCGGCCGGGCTGCCCTGGGCCAGCGTCTCCAGACGGGCAAGTACCTCAGGGCGGAAGCGGCGGTGCTTGCGGCCTGGGTGGGGGTCCACGACAACGCCACCGCCCACGGTCGCGGGAGGCGAGGGGACGCGGACGATGAAGCGGTCCCCCTTGACCAGTGGCACCGGCTCCTGGAGACGCAGTTGTGCCCAGCCAGATTGCCCCGGCGACAATGTATCCTGGCCCAGCAGCCGCACACGGGCCATCACCTCGGCTGCGCCGGAGAAGAACTTGAGTTGGGCATTGTGACGCAGCGGGCGCTGTGCATGCCCTGAGCCTAGCCGAAGGGTGTCGGGCAGGTACTGTAACCGCACATCTACCAGCAGCGTGGGATGCAGCCAGCCAGGGGTAGTGACGACGTCACCGCGCTTGAGGTCGGTCTTGTCGACGCCACTGAGATTCATCGCCACGCGACTGCCTAGCACCGCCCGTTCGACCTTTCGCTTGTGAGTCTGCAAACCCCGCACGCGGGCCTTCGACCGTCGGGGCAGCACCTCGACCTCCTGCCCCACCTCGAAGTAACCATCGGTGAGAGTGCCAGTGACGACGCTGCCAAAGCCGCTGATAGTGAAGACACGGTCTATTGATAGTCGAGGGCGTCTCCGGTCGGAGCGGGGTTCGACATGGGCAAGCACTTCCTGCAAGGCGCAGAGCAATTCGTTCAGGCCCTGCCCGGTGCGGGCTGAGACAGCGACGATAGGCGCATCCTCCAGCGTTGTCCCTTCCAGTGTCTCGGACACATCGGCGGCGACTAACTCGACCCACTCTTCACTTTCGTCTTCGCTTGCGACCAGGTCTACCTTGGTCAGGGCGACGACGCCTGTACTGATTCTCAGCAGGTCGAGAATGGCCAGGTGCTCCCGGGTCTGCGGCATCACCCCCTCGTCGGCGGCGACGACGAAGAGAGCAGCGTCAATGCCGCCTACACCCGCCAGCATGTTCTCGATGAAGTCCCTGTGCCCGGGCACATCCACAATGCCAACCGGTTCGCCGTTGGGGAGCGTGAGCCAGGCGAAGCCCAGGTCTATCGTCATTTCCCGCTCCTTCTCCTCGCGGAGCCGGTCGGGATCAATGCCGGTGAGGGCATGAACGAGGGTGGACTTACCATGGTCTACGTGGCCAGCGGTACCGATGACGTGCATCTAAGCGCTCCTTACTACTCGCGGCGTAGAGTGCTCAGCTGTGCGTCTGCCTGAGCGATGAGTACCTCATACTCATCCTGGACAGCCTCAATCTTACGGACAGCATCGGCGCGGCGAGCCTCCCAGAGAGCGTCCAATTGAGTATGCTGCAGTTCAGTGGCGGACCCCAGTGCATCCAGGCGTTCTAAGTGTTCGGTATTGGTTCGTTCTTGTTGCCGCCAGCCCTCTTCGAGCAGGATGTCCCGTTTCCTCTGCTGTTTCGCCCGCTCCACCGGCCACTCCTCCCACTGCCGCTTGACCCGGTCCTCAGCCAGCCGCTGCATCTCGGCCACTTCATTCTGTCGCTTCTCCATCCGTGCCCGGAAACTCTCCGACTTCTCCAAAGCCCGCTTGACCAGTTGCTGTTGCTCAATGAAGCCCTGTGTCTGCGTTCGTATCCGCTCCATCTCCTGGGCCACCTGCTCGCCCTGGTCCAGATACTGCTTCATGCTTTGTTCGCGCTGGAAGTCGGAGACGCGTAATTCTTCGATAGGTTTTTCGTACTTCTTTGCCTCTTGAATAGCCTCCTCGATGAGCGGCCTCTGTTTCTGGATCATTTCTTCCAGGAGCGGAAGTTTGGCGGCCTGGGCATTGATCTTCTTGCGCTGTCCGGTCGTATCATGTTCCAAATCAACGATCCGGCGGTTGTCGGCGCGGCGCTGCTCCTCCAGGTAGGTGACCGCCTGCACGCGGTCGTCGGAGCGTTTGCTCAGGTCGGCGACCTGCTCGGTCAGGCGCTGGAGGGCCTCGCTCAACCGCTGATCCTCCGCCCTGACGGCGTTCAACTCCTCGTCGTACCTGGGTAGAACGCGAAGGTCTCTCTCCAGACGGTTCAGGTTGCTGATCAGCGCTTCGTACTCAATTCGACGCAGGCGCTCGGTCTCGGCTGCTTCCTTTCGCCGCGTCTCCTCCCGTTGGTCCATCCGGAAGACTATCTCATTCTTGAAACTCGAGACCATCGGCTCAAACTCGGTCACTCGAGACAGAACACTCTGGATACCGGATATTGCCGTTTGTAGTTCCTGGACCCGAGCCACCTGCTGGGCCACTTGTTGCTCCTGGCCCTGCAGCCGTTCCTGCAGCGTGGCGATAGTGGCCTTATCCTTGCGTCGCTCCTCATCCAGCCACTTGAGCGTCTGCATCGCCTGGGTCAGATCCATCTCCTGAGTCACATCCATCGCCATCATCACACCCCCTGAGTAAGTTTAGCGCCTGTCCGAGAAGTGCTCCTTGGCACCGAAAACAAGTCTAGTGGCGCTGATTATAACATCATTCCTTCCCACGGGCAACGGCTCGGCTGAGCCTACCGAAGTCAGTCGACAGATATCATCTCAATATTCTGGGGCCAACGTAGGGCAAATTGGCAATTTGCCCCACCTTCCCCGACTTATTGAGAGGGTACGTTGACAGGCTGCGGTGAACCGCTATAATAGCCTCGGAGTCGGACATGCGTATCGGTATTGACACCCGTATAGTCCACTACGCCCGGGGCGGAATCCGCAACTATGTGCTGCACTTGCTTGGGGCGCTGGCCGCGCTCGACGAAGACATAGATTACTATGTCCTGCACAGCCGCAAGGACCGCAACCCTCCGCGGCCCGGGCCGAACTTCCATTCCGTCGCCTGCTGGACCCCTTCGCACCACCGGCTGGAGCGGTTGGCGCTGGGGATCGAGATAGCACGATTGAGACTCGACTTGCTGCACAGCCCCGATTTCATACCTGCCGCATCTGGCTACCGCCGGTCGATAATCACTATTCATGACCTCAACTTCCTCCATTACCCGCAGTTCCTTACCCCTGAAAGCCACCGTTACTACAACCGGCAGATCGAGTGGGCGGTGCACCGCGCCGATCATATCCTGGCCGACTCCCATGCCACCAAATCTGACCTGATCTCGCTGCTGGATGTGCCGTCAGAGAAGGTCACGGTCGTGCACCTGGCCGCTGATCCGGCCTTCCGCCCATTGCCAGAAGCGCAAACCGCGCGGGTCATCGCGCGATATGGCCTGGAACCGGGGTACTTGCTCTTCGTGGGGACACTGGAACCGCGTAAGAACTTGCCGGGCCTTCTGCAGGCCTACCGGTTGCTGCTCGACGCGGAGGTGACGACCGCGCCGCTGGTGCTGATCGGAGGGAAGGGTTGGCTGTATGACGAGGTCTTTGAGCGCATCAAGGTGCTGCACTTGACCGAGCGGATGCGCTTCCTCTACGACGTGCCGGATGTCGACCTGCCAGGATTGTACAACGGTGCCAGTGTGCTGACGACGCCATCGTTCTACGAGGGGTTCGGGCTGCCGGCGCTGGAAGCGATGGCCTGTGGAACACCGGTCGTGGTCGCCGAGCGGGCCTCGCTGCCGGAGGTGGTGGGGGAGGCAGGGCTATTGGTGAACCCGGACGAGCCAGACGATATCGCTCGGGCGCTAGCCCGCGTGCTGACAGAGGAACCACTGCGAGCCCGGATGCGGGAACTGGGGCTGGTGCAGGCGGCCCGCTTCACCTGGGCGGAGACTGCCCACAAGACTCTGGCTATCTACCGGAGGATGCTGGCGCGGTAGATGCTCCCAACGGCCTATGCTGTCAATACTTCAACGCCGTCTTCGGTAACGCGGACGGTGTGTTCCCACTGGGCCGAGAGGGAACCATCAGCAGTCACGGCGGTCCAGCCGTCCTCCAGAATCTTGACTTGATACCCGCCAGCGTTGATCATCGGTTCGAGAGTAAAGACCATGTCAGGCACGAGCGTCAGGCCGGTTTTAGGTTCCCCGTGGTGGTGGATGTTTGGCGGCTCGTGGAACTGGATGCCCGTCCCGTGCCCCACGAACGCCCGCACGACCGAGTAGCCGTGGCGCTCGACGTGCTGCTGAATGGCGTGGCCTATATCGCCCAGGGTATGGCCTGGCTTCACCTGCTCGATCCCCAGATAGAGGCACTCCCGGGTCACTTCCACCAATTTACGAGCCTCTTCGGAGGCTTCCCCAATCAGGAACATGCGGCTGGAATCACCATAGTACCCATCTAGAATGGAGGTGACGTCGACGTTGAGGATGTCGCCCTCCTGTAGCACAGTGCCATCAGGGATGCCGTGGCAGACGACCTCGTTGAGGGAAGTACAGACGCTCTTGGGGAAGCCTCGGTAGTTCAGCGGCGCTGGGGTGGCGCCGTGGGCGAGGGTGTACTCGTGGACCCAGCGGTCGATGTCACCGGTGGTGATGCCGGGGACGATCCGCTCCTCCAGCATGTCCAAGATCTCGCGGGTCAACTGGCTGCTCTTGTGGATGCCCTCGATTTGTTCCTCGGTCTTGATGATGATCTCAGACGCCTGCTGCCTGGCCCTCCGGCGCGTGCGGCGCGTAGTCAAATCCTGTTTGAGGTGACAGTGCTTGTACTTTTTTCCACTCCCGCACCAGCAGGGAGCATTCCGTGATAGTCTACGCATGACGTGCTTACCTCGATGCTACATTTGTCCGCCGCGACTGTTAACGTGCGACGTACCTCCGAGGTGCGTCGCACGTCCCCATTGCCAACTCGCGCTTGAAACGAACGTGAATCATGCTATAATGACATGCCTGCAGTTACTGCCCACGACGATCCCAACATTGAGCCAGCCGGCCAAGCAGACGCTCGGCGGAATTGCAAGAGAGGGAGGCTGCGATGTGCGTTATTGGGAAGTATCTAAATACGTACCTAACCGCGGATAACATCGCTCTGGTTCTCGCACTCGTGGGCACTTGTCTATTCAGTGTTCTGGCTGCCCGCGCTGAGATGCGGCTTTGGAGGAAGACGCGGCACATTAGATGTCGCCGGCGGCAGCAACAGTTCATCACCGAAGGCAAAGCGCACTTGCGATAGCCGCAGGGCGCTGTCATGTGATAGACCTACGCCGTTGTTCCACCAGTCTCGTTCCGGCGTCCTGTCAACTTCGCAATCCGCCCGTCTTTCCTCATCAGCGTCCAAACCCGCCTGCCCTTGCCGACAGCGCACAACCCCGCCATGGAGCACGCGGCACATGCCCCGCCGCACTCACCGCTTGCCTGCTTCAGATACCCCATCCGGGCCAGGTCATCCAGCATCGCCTCGACCAACGCGGGCGTCGTCTCCAACTCGCGGGCCAGGTCGGCCACCCGGTGGGTGCCACCGGCCCGCAGCAATTCCAACAGCCGGCTCAACACCGTTGCCCCCTTTGTGGACAAACTGCCATCTTGCCTACGCCTCCTTCCGTTGGGCCATCCAGCGGGCCAGGAGGCTGGCAATCAGCCCAGTGATGGGCACTGCCAGAACCAGCCCAACACTCCCCGCCAATGTGCGCACGATCTCCTCAGCGATGGGCTCGCGGTTGATCCGCCGCCAGAGCGGTTCCTGGTAGATGGTGAAGACCAACATCAAAGGCATTGAGGCCCCTACGTAGGCCAAGAGCAGCGTGTTGACCATCGCCGCGATGTGGTCCCGACCGATGTTGAGACTGTGGCGGAAGAGAGCCTTCCAGCCCAGGTCGCGATTGGCGTTGACCAGTTCGAAGACTGCCGAGGCCTGGCCCACGCAGATGTCATCTAGCACGCCCAGCGAGCCGATAATGATCCCGCCCAGCACCAGCCCCCGGAAGTTCAGATTCGGTCCCAGTTCGATCACCAGGTAGGAACTCTCTTCCACGCTCAGACCGGTCAGGCGGGTCCATTCCACAAATATCCAGGCTATCAGTCCAGTCAGCGTCAGGCTCAGTATCATCCCGACCATCGCTGCGTGGGCCTTGGGGTTCCAGCCGTAGGTCAAGTAAGTGGAGATGGACAACAGCACGATGGAGCCGACGATGCTAATTAAGACCGGGTCCTGTCCGGCCACAATCTGGGGCAAAATGAAGGCGAAAATCACCACCAAACTGAACAGAGTGCCTGTCAGCGATCGCATGCCTCTGCCCCGGCCCACCAGCGCCACCAGCCCCATAAACAATGCCACGATCAAGAACAGCGGCCCGGTACGCACGAAGTCCGAGATGTAAAAGCGGTCACTGTCCATCCCCCCTATGCGCTCCAGGTAAACCCGGTCGCCGGGATGGAACAGTCGCTCCTGGCTGATGATGTTGACCGTCCCCTCCTCGACCACGACCTCCTGCCCGGCCAGAGAACCGCTCTCTACGCGCAACAGCAACCGCTGGTAGGGCTGCACACTGCCCTCGCCCAATTCGACAGTGCCTTCCTCCAGCACCTCGATCACGCGCGCGGTCATTGTCTCCGCCTCGCCCGGCGCGAGGGTTTGCTCGGATGAAACAGGCGGCCGTGTCTGCCGTGGTACTATGACGATGACCGCTACCGCCAACGCGACTAGCACGCCCAGGCCGATGAGTAAGAAGCGTTCCAGTTTTGACATCACAACCCCACCACACGTGCCAGCCAGAAGACGCCAGCCCCCGCCGCCCATGAGATGACGAACAGGAAGCCCACGTTGAAGAGCGTCCAGCGCCACGAGTTAGTCTCCTGCCGGACGACGGCGACCGTCGCCACGCAGGGGACGAAGAGCATCTGCACCACCAGGAAGGCCAGTGCCGTGGCGGCGGGGAAAGTGACCGCCAGCGTCTCCGCCAGCCCGGCCCCCTCTCCTGCGCCGAAGAGGATGCCCAGCGTGGCAATGGAGTTCTCCTTGGCGATGAAACTGGTCAGCAGCGCCACCATCAGCCGCCAGTCGAAGCCCATCAGCCGGCCTACCGGCTCCAGCCACCGGCCGACGGCAGCCAGGTAACTGCTCTCCACCTCCCCGCCCGGTAGCACAGAGAGCGCCCACACCACCACCGAGACCACCAGGATCAGCGTGCCGGCCTTCTTGATGAAGGCCAAACTGCGCTGCCACACCAACATCCCGATGGTGCGCCAGTTGGGAAGGTGATAGAGGGGCAACTCCATGATAAACGCCGCTCGCCGGCCCCGGAAGAGCACCTTGTTGATAAGCACGCCAGAAAGCGCCACCAGCAGCAGCGCCAGGAGAACCATTCCCCAGGAGACTAACGTGGCGGCGGAACCGAAGAAGGCCGGGGCCAGGAAGGCCACTACCGCCATCCGGGCTGTGCAGGGGATCAGCGGGGCTAAGAGAATGGTCAGGAGACGCGCACGCTCAGACTCGATCACACGGGTACCCAGCACCGCCGGGACGTTGCAGCCGAAGCCCAGGAACAGCGGCAGAAACGACTTTCCGTGTAGTCCCATCAGGTGCATAAAACCGTCCATCACGTAGGCCGCCCGCGCCATATACCCCACGTCCTCCAGTACACTCATCACGGCGAAGAAGATGACGAGGATGGGTAGAAAGGTGAGCACCGCCCCCACGCCACCGATGATTCCGTCTGCTACCAGATCCACGAGCCAGGCTGGAACCCCAGCCAGTCCGGTGCGGGCCAGGTCTGCCAGCAGGCCCACCACGTAGGTGTCCAGCAGGTCCTGCAGTGGCGTGCCCACGGTGTAGGTTAGCCAAAAGATCAGCCCCAGGATACTCGCCAGGATGAGCAATCCCCAGAAAGGATGAGTGGCCCAGCGGTCCAGTCGCTCAGTCAGGCTGATCTGGCCGGCCCTGGGACGGGTCACGGCGGCGCGGACCATCCGCCCGATCCACTCATACCGGCCGCTGGCCACGGCTACCAGCGCGTCGTCGTGGGCCCGCAGGACGTCGTGGACCTCCTCCCAGCGCCCTGCCGGTAAGCACTCCTCCATCATCTTCGTGATCTCCCGGTCCCCTTCCAGGAGTTTCAGCGCCACCCACTCCTGGGGGTATGGGTCCGGCACACACCCTACGATCAGTCCCTCAATCTCTTCCAGGACCTCCTGATGGTCGGCCCGGATCTGGGGGGGCTTGGGCGTATAGGGAATCTCCCCGCTCGCCACTTGCCCCACCGTCTCCACCAACTCCCGCACTCCCACGCTCTTGGTGGCGACCATCGGCACCACCGGCACTCCCAGCGCGGCCTGCAGTACCTCCGGTTCGATCTGCATTCCTTCCTGCCGGGCTACGTCCATCATGTTCAGTGCCACGATCACCGGCGCGGGCAGGGAGACCAGTTCCGCCACCAGGTAGAGGCTCCGCTCCAGGATCGCCGCGTCTACCAGCGTCACCACCACGTCCGGCCGCTCCCGAATGATGAACTCCCGGGCGATGACCTCCTCGGCGGAGTTGGCGGTCAGGCTGTAGGTCCCGGGCAGATCCACCAAGCGATAGTGGATCTCGTTGTGGACAAACGTGCCCTCCTTGCGCTCGACGGTCTTGCCAGGCCAGTTGCCCACGTGCTGCTTGAGGCCAGTGAGGAGGTTGAAGAGAGTAGACTTGCCTACGTTGGGCTGCCCGGCCAGCGCCACCAGAATGGTGCGCTCCATTGCCTCCGGTTCCACGGCAGTGGCTTCCCGAACGGAGGTAAAAAAACGAGGGCTCATTCGGACCTCCTGCGCACGTAGACCCGTCCAGCCTCGCCGCGACCCAGGGCGATGCGGGCATCGCGCACACGGACGATGATCGGCCCTCGGCCGAAGTTCTGCAGTACCGTCACCATCGCTCCGGGAGTGAACCCCAGGGACGTCATTCGACCCAGCAGCCCCCGTCCGCCGGCTAACTCAATCACCACGCCCTGCTCGCCAGTGCTCAGGACGCTCAGGGGTACTACCTCGTTCTCTGATGCCATCTCTGATGCTGGCAATGGGACTACGCGGCGCATCTTTGGCCTATTTCTCATTGCTGTCTCGTCCTCCTGCGTTGTTTTTGACACTGGGTGCAATAGCCGCTCAGGTGTAGATGGGCATCGGTCACGTGCAGCCCCTTTCGTTCGCCCAGATCCCGTCCGACCTGCGCCACCAGAGGGGTGTCGAATTCGATTACCTTACCACAGCCCAGACAGGTAAAGTGATAGTGTGGGCTGTCCCGCACCGGTTCATAGTGGCTGCGCTCTTCTCCCAGGCGATGTTCCTCCACCAGCCCCATTTCCTTGAGGACAGACAGCGTGCGGTAGACTGTCGCCAGGCTAATGTCAGGACTGTGAACTCTGGCCTTGTCATAGAGCGACTCAGCATCCAGATGTTCTTCGCTCTTCTCCAGCACCTCCATAATCAGACGGCGCTGGGAGGTCAGTCGCCGGCCTGTTGCTCGAAAGACGTCTCGTAGGTGATCTCCCGGCATATTCACTTCCCACTCCCTCATTTCCTGCCCGTTTATTGCAACTGATTTGCATTATCAATTATAATGCAATTTATGTCATTTGACAAGTGACACGCGACATTCTTCCCGGGTGACACACGTCACACTGCCTGGGGATTTCGTAGAGGGCTCTGTTTTTGTACGCTGTTCTACCGCCCAAACTCGTGGGCCAGTTGCTCCACGCTCAGGTGAATCATCGTGGGTCGCCCGTGCGGGCAGGTGCGCGGGCTAGTACACTGCTCCAATGCCCGCACCAACTCCTCCATCTCCGCCTGTACCATCACCTGCCCAGCCTTGACCGCGGCCCGCTTGCAGACATGGCGTGCTACGGTCTCCTCGACCGTGCTTGCCAGCACTGCATCGCCTGCTTCTAGCGCCGCCGCCACGTCCTCCAGCACCAGGTGTGGGTTTATGTCCGCCACGAGCGCCGGGAGTGCCCGCACCAGCATCGTCGTCCCACCAAAGGGCTCCACCTGGAAGCCCAGGCTGCCCAGCACTTCCAGGTGTTCCTCCAGCAGACTCGCCGCCTCGGGCGCCAGTTCCACGGGCTTCGGCTCAAGCAATGCTTGTGACACAACCCCGGCCCGCTCTCGCTCCGCCAGCAGCCGCTCGAACAGCACCCGCTCGTGGGCAGCGTGCTGGTCAATCAGGTACATCCCCTCCGGCCCTTCGGCCACGATGTAGGTCGCGCCCAGTTGCCCCACCACTCGCAGCGGCGGTATCCTGCCCGCAGATGATATGAGAGCACGCCTGGGTGCCTCCACATCCGGTGTCTCAAGGCGCAATTGCTCACCGGCCGGTCGCGCCCTCAATCCGGCCAACCGCTCGCGGTGCTCCTCCCGCCACGGGGCCGGGGATGCTGGCCAGGCGGTCGGTGGACGGGCAGCGACAGGCACCGGGGAGCGCTCAAGCAGCGTGCGCCGTACTGCCTTCTGCACCGCCCGGAACACTACGTCACCTTCGCGGAAGCGCACCTCAGCTTTGGCGGGGTGCACGTTCACATCCACGTCCTCTGGCGGAAGGTGTACCATTACCACCCCCAGCGGGTAGCGCCCGGTGGGTAGGAGCGTGTGGTAGGCCTGGATGATCGCGTAGGTCAGGCGAACATCCTTTACCCAGCGCCCGTTGACGAAAAGCGTGATGTAGCCCCGGTTGGCCCTATGCAGCGAGGGCGGGCTGACGAAACCTGTGACCTGGACGCTCGCTGCTGGTTGCGAGGCATCGGGGGTAATCTCAAGAACGGCAGCACCGACTTCCAGACCGTAGACTGCGACCAGCACGTCGCGCAGGCGGCCGTTGCCAGGCGATTGGAAAACGACCTGTCCATCGTGGGCCAACGTAAAGCGCAACCCCGGATAGGCCATCGCGTAGCGGGTGAGCCAGCCGTCGATGTGCCTCCGCTCGGTCCGCTCTGTGCGCAGGAACTTGCGGCGGGCCGGGACGTTGAAAAATAAGTCCTCCACCGTCATCGCTGTCCCCGGCGGTCGCCCGCTCTCCTGGCGAGTCACCATCCGGCCCCCTTCCAGCCGTAGGAGCGTCCCCACCGCCTCACCAGCCGTCCGTGTCACGAAGGTCACCCGGCTGATGGCGACGATGGAGGCCAGCGCCTCACCCCGAAAGCCCAGCGTGGTGAGGCGGGCCAGGTCGTCCGCCGTGGTCAGTTTGCTGGTCGAGTGGCGATGAAATGCCAACTCCACCTCGGCGACTGGCACGCCACAACCGTCATCGGTCACGCGGATGAACTGCTTGCCGCCAGCGCGCGTCTCCACCCGGATGTCGCGCGCGCCGGCATCTATGCTGTTTTCGACCAGTTCCTTGACCACAGACGCGGGGCGCTCCACGACCTCGCCAGCGGCGATCTGTGAGGCAACCTCCTTCGACAACACACGAATGGGCATCACAACCTCCCCGTATTCATTTTATCACACAACGCCGCTCAGGCAAGAAAAGCCATTTGACTGTTAATTTGACATTTCGCTCTCCCTGCGGTAGCATGGTGATGGTCGTGCTAGACGGGGAGCTGGCGGTGCCCTGTACCCGCAATCCGCCATAGCGGGGTCGAACTCCCCCTTAGAGGGTTGGGCCATTCGATACTGCCCAGGTCAAGCGGTGTTGAAGATTGGGTCCTGCGCGGCAGGAGCCTCCGAACCCCGTCAGATCCGGGAGGAAGCAGCGGTAAGGAGCCCCTCCTGGGCGCCGCAGGGGTGCCTGGTCGGAACCGGTTGATCCCGGTAAGCCGGGCGGTGCGATTCGACGGGGGGTGCACGACCATTCGACTGGATGAAGGAGGCGGCGGCAAGCCCGCCGCCTTCCTTGCGCTGATGACGTATGGAGACGACCGCAACCACCCCACTCAAATACGTAAACCTGCTACAGGGCCTTAAGGCCCTCGTGGCACTGGTGTTCGTCGTCGGCACGTTGGCGGCCGGCTACCAGACGACGCTGACGCCAGTCACGTTGGTGGTAGACGGCCAGGTGCAGCGGCTACACACCCACCAGGACACCGTCGCCGGGCTGCTGGTGGACGCCGACGTCGCCCTTCATCCCGAGGACATCGTCACCCCCGCGTTGGATACACCGCTTGAGCCGGAGATGATCGTGCAAGTGTGGCGGGCCCGCCTTGTGCACGTCAACGCCGACGGGAACAACGTCATGCTCCGCACTCACGCCGCGTCAGTCGAGGCGGTTTTGCAGGAGGCAGGAGTGACGCTGGGATTGCACGATGAGGTGGAGATCGAGGGAGAACTCCTGGCGACCAACCCCGGCACAGGCAACCTCGAACCCGCCCGCCTCACAGTCCGCCGCGCCATCCCTTTCACACTGCACGAAGATGGTCAGGCGACCACGCTCTACACCACCGCCCCCATCGTCGGGGAGGCGCTGCGCCGGGCTGGGCTGACGCTCTACCTGGCCGACCGCGTCCAGCCAGGTCTCGGCGAGCCTATGTCGGCAGGGATGCATGTCTATGTTGACTGTTCCGTACCGGTGGCAGTACAGGTGGATGGACGGACGCTCCGCACTCGTACACATCGGCAGCGCGTGGATGAGTTGCTGGCCGATTTGGGGCTGATCCTCACCGGCCAGGACTACACTACTCCCACACTTAGCGCACCCCTGGAGGAAAACGGGACGATTCGCATCGTGCGCGTAAGCGAGCACTTCTTGATCAGACAGGAACCTATCCCCTTCGACTCGACATGGCAGCCTGACCCGGACCTGGAGATTGATTACGAGCGGGTGCTTCGAGAAGGAGCACCTGGCATTTTTGAATGGCGCATCCGCGTGCGCTACGAGGATGGTCACGAGATCGCACGGGCGGTCGAGAACGAGTACGTCGCTGTCCCGCCCACAACGAAGATCATGGGGTATGGAACGAAGATCGTTGTCCGCACTCTCGACACCTCCTCCGGTCCAGTCGAGTATTGGCGTGTGCTCCGTATGTTGGCAACTTCCTACTCCGCCTCCACGGCCGGCACGCCGGTTACAAGTCCCTGGTATGGACGCACGGCCACAGGGATGCAGATGAGGCACGGTATCGTCGCCGTGGACCCGCGAGTGATCAACATGCGCAGTCAGGTCTACGTGCCCGGATACGGTGTCGGCATCGCCGGTGACACTGGTGGTGCGGTCAAGGGGCGGCGTATTGACCTGGGGTACGATGACGATAACCTGGTGCGCTGGTACCATTGGGTGGACGTCTATCTGCTGACCCCCATGCCGCCTCCTGACCAGATCAACTACCGCCTCGGGCCTTAGGGCTGGCCAATGAACGTGCGCAGGCTGCTGGAACAATGGGGCCTCCGGCCGAGCAAAGGGCTGGGCCAAAACTTCCTCGTGGATCAAACCGCCCTTGGCAAGATCGTCACTGCCGCCGAACTGACCCGCGACGTCGTCGTCCTGGAAGTCGGCGCGGGACTGGGAGCGCTGACCAGGCGGCTGGCCCAGGATGCTGGGCACGTGGTCGCCGTCGAACTGGATCAACGACTCATCCCCGCGCTGCAGAGCATATTGGCCGACCTCGACAACGTCACGCTGATCCAGGGTGACATACTGGCGCTCAACCCCGCAGATTTGATCAGCGCCGCCAGCATCCAGTATCCAGCATCCAGTATCCAGTACAAGGTCGTGGCCAACCTGCCTTACTACATCACCTCTGCCGTGCTGCGCCATCTGCTGGAGGCCAGCCTCAAGCCACAGCGGATGGTGATCACAGTGCAGCGAGAGGTCGCGGAACGCATCGTCGCGAAACCAGGGCGGATGAGCCTGTTGGCAGTGAGTGTGCAGTTCTACGGGCGGCCGCAGCGACTCTTTCGCATCAAACCGGGCAGTTTCTATCCCTCCCCGGGAGTGGAATCGGCGGTGGTGCGGGTGGACCTCCACGCCGCGCCACCCGTGCCCGCAGAGGATACAGCCGCTTTCTTTCGCGTCGTGCGGGCCGGCTTCGCCCAGCGCCGCAAGCAACTGCACAACGGATTGGCTGCCGGCCTCCGGCGGCCGTCTGAGGAGGTGGCAGCCAGATTGAGGAGAGTTGGCGTAGACCCCCAACGGCGTCCACAGACACTCAGTCTTGAGGAGTGGGCCAGGGTCACCCGCGTGCTGGGTGAATCTTATGAGACTGCAAAGAGAGTGCAGATTCAAAGTACAGATTCAGAAGATATTGGTTGACGCTACCACACAACCATGATACAATAACACAAAGAGCCATGATGTGAAACGTCGCCTAAATACAACGTTGCTTCTTTGTCCCCCCGGCCTACGGGGTTCATAAATAGGCTCTATGGGGATTATATGGGGTAGGGGACCTCCGAGGTTTACGGAGCGGGGACTAATTTTCTTATGGATCCATAGGAAATGAGTAAAGCGGGGCAAGCGGACACGGATCAGCCTATATACATCTGTGGCATTCTTGAAGGCGACATCGACGTTGCTAACACTGTCTTCATCGACAAGGAAGGACTGGTAAGCGCCAACGTCACGGCCGAGCGTGCCATCGTGCAAGGGGTCGTCGTCGGCAGCATCCGCGCCCGGCAGGTCGAAATCAGCACCAGTGGCAAGGTATGGGGCAATGTCTGGGCCCAGACCTTCCATATTGAGCCCGGCGGCTTTATCCGTGGGCAAGTCATCACCCCTTTGCAGACCGGACACGTGCTCAGCGCCTGCTCACCAGAGTCACCCCCTGCCCTTGTCGCTGTCTCCTCCCTGCAGCCATTGCCCGACGACGGCCTCAATCACCTGTTGGCCGAACTAAAGGCGGTTGCTCAGGAAACTACCACTGTAGACGACCTGCTGGCATCTCCCCAACTACTGCACATCGAAGAAGCGCTGGCCCGCGTCGTTGAGGCCAAGAACCGGACAATCTCTCAACTGCAATTGGAGCTCCAGGCCATGCAGGCGACTCTGGCGGAGCAGGAAGGGTTGACAGCAACTCTCTCAGCCAACCTGGACAGTACCGGCAGCGAGCGCGAAACGGCGCTGGCACAGCAAAACGCCGAGCTGTGCGACGAGTTGGAGCGCCTGCGCCTGACTGCCTTACAGCGCGAGCAGAGCCTAGCCGAACTCCAGGTGAACCACGATGAGATGGCCCAACTCACGGTCGGGTACGAGAAAACCATCGCTGAACTTCAATGCGACCGGGAGGCGACTCGCTTGGAGAATCAACGGCTCCAGGTTGAACTGCATGAGATCCGTCTGGCCCTAGATGCAGCCCAGAACGAGATCACGCACCTGAGCACCGATCTGATCGAGACTAAGGCCCAATTCCAACTCCTGAACAACGAGCTTACTTCCAGCCAGGCTAGCCGCGCTAACCTGATCGCCGCTACCACCGATGCGACCAAGCAATTGCACAGCCAGTTGGCCGAGGTTACGGCGGAACGGGATCAGGCGGCCGCTGACCTCGATGCCGCGCAAGAACAGATCGCTCACCTGATCGATCAACTGGCCCAGGCCCACGCCGCCGCCACCGACCTCGCCGCCGAGCGAGACAGCCTCCAAGCCGATCTTGAGCGCATCCGCAATGAGCACGTCATTGCCCGGGCTGGTCGTGCGGAGACCCAGGTCGCCGTCGAGCAACTGACCGCCGAGCTCGAGGCCGCCTGTGCAGAGATCGAGCGTCTGAGCAGCGATCACACGGCCGCGCTCAGCGCCGTTCGGGTCAAGCGAGACGACGTCTCCGCCGAGCTCGAGGCCGCCCGCCAGCGCATGGAGCAAATGAGCGAACAGATCGAGGCCGCCCGTGCAGAGATTGAGCGTCTAGAGGGCGATCACACGGCCGCGCTCAGCGCCGCTCAGGCTGAGCAAGACGGTGTTTCCGCTGAACTCGAGGCTGCCCGCCAGCGCGTAGGGCAACTGAGCGCCGACCTCGACGCCGCCCGCGCAGAGATCGAGCGTCTAGGCAGCGATCGCGCCGCCGCGCTTAGCGCCGTTCGGGTAGAGCGAGACGACGTCTCCGCCGAGCTCGAGGCCGCCCGCCAGCGCATGGAGCAAATGACCGCCGAGCTCGAGGCCGCCCGTGCAGAGATCGAGCGTCTGAGCAGCGATCACACGGCCGCGCTTAGCGCCGTTCAGGTCGAGCGAGACGACGTCTCCGCCGAGCTCGAGGCCGCCCGCCAGCGCATGGAGCAAATGAGCGCACGGCTCGACGCCGAGCGAGTGGATGCCCGGACCGACATCAAGCGCCTGACCACTGACCTCGACGACGCCCACCACCGCCTAGAGCAGACCGTCACCGAGCGAGATACCTTCCAGGCCGAATGTGAGAAGGCCCAGGCCGCCGCCGCTCGGCTCACTGCGGACCTGGAAGACGTACGACATCAGATCGCTCAACTGGACGACCAATTGGCCGAACGAGAGGCAGAAATCGCCCGCTTGCAAGCCGACTATAAGATAGGCCAAGACCAAATTGGGCAACAACGGCAGGAACACACTGCTTACTGTCTGACCTGCCACGCTCATCGCCCCATCAAAGAAGCGCGTGAACTCGTCATGCCCGACGGCCGTCGCGCGGTCAAGGGTCACTGTATTGTCTGCGGTGCCAGTCTCCTCAGCCTGGTATCTTCGGACTAAGGGGCTGCCCAAGAATGGCTGGCCGCCACGGAGTAGGTTCAACGGAACAAAAGGAGGCGAAATGAAGACAGCACATCACTACCAGCGTATAGTCAGCACCAGGCTGGTTCTGGTCCTCGTGGGATTGTTTCTGACCCTAAATCTGGTCAGGAGGGCAGGGGCCAGCACTTATCTCCTACCCCATTCACTCTCCCCATCGAATCAAGAGTTCCCCATCGTTCAGGGGCCAGATGATCTCTTGCGCCCTGCCATTGCCAACGGGGACCTGATGATTTGGTATGCCCAGGGCGGAGACGGTCTAGATGTCTTTGGCCTGCGGTTAGATAACGACGGTCGCTCTCAGGGTGAGCCGCTTCTCATCGGTGGCGGTCCTGGCGATCAAGCAGTGCCCTCTATTGCCTCCAGCACCGAGGGCGGAAACTACCTCGTCGTGTGGCACAGCCAACGAAGCAGCGATGCCGATTCTGACATCTACGCCCGCCACCTGGACGCCGAGGGCCGCCCACAAGGCGATTCCTTTGCTATTTGCATCGCCGAAGGCGACCAACTTCGCCCCGCCGTCGCCTACGCTCCGGATGCCAATATCTTCGTCGTTGCCTGGCAGGACAATCGCATGGGTAACGTTGACCTGTATGCCCGTCTGGTACCGGTGGCGGACGGCAGCGCCCCAGCCCTGGCCGAAGAGTTCGTCGTCAGCTCCGTCTCCAGCGACCAGCTCATCCCCAGTGTTGCCTGCGAGACCGAGGGGCCCCATTGCCTGGTCGTGTGGATGGACAACCGGAATAACAGTTTTTTCTACACGGATATTATGGGTCGCTTGGTCAATGCCGCCAGCGGCGATGCGATCGGCGACAAGATAGACGTGGCTGTCGAGCGATGGTATCAAGACTCCCCGACAGCCGTCTATAATCCGGTTAGCGCCGAGTACATGGTTGTCTGGAATGACGACATCAGTTGCCGCCGTGTATCCCGCGACGGCCAGCCACTGGGTGCTAAGACTGAAGTCTCGCTGGAGAGCCCCTTCCAGTACAAACCGGTGGTCGCCATTGACGCCGATGGCAAGTACCTGATCGTGTGGGAGGATGGGCGTAACCAGGACAGCCATGGCACCGACATCTATGGTCAGTGGCTATCGTCGGCTGGTGTTCCGATGGGAACTAACTTTGCCCTGTCCACTGACAGCCACAACCAGTACTGGCCGGCCTTGGCCTTTGACCAGGATATGGGAGCCTTCTTCGCCGTGTGGGAAGACGACCGCAACAATGGCAACCTCGCCCTTTATGGGCAGATGCTATCAGATGTCTCAGAGACCCAGTAGTTCTGCGACCGCGCGCCGACGGCCCCTGGCCCTGATTGCTCTCTGGCTGCCTTTCATCCTGCTGGCCATCCTGTACTCACCGCACCCGCTGGCGACTGTGTGGCCCCAGAGACCGGGTGAAAGCAGCCTGCGCCGTGCCTTCGATTTGCCCCCCGAGCCGACCCTGGTCGTGTTCCATCGCCCCGGCGGTCTCACGCCGGCCGACCTGGTCTATGTGAATGCCTCCAGTCGCGCGCTGCAAGCCGCCGGGGGTGACGTGCAGATTTATGGCTATGACACCGGTGAGACCTGCGTCGTCTCTCTGGCAGCCAGCGTGGCCGACGTGCCCGACCTGCGGGCAGACGTTCAGGATGTGCCTGATGATCTGGAGGTATATGTTACCGGCATGGCGGCCTTTGCCTACGACGCCGTTGTCTCTTGGCGGCGCGCTCGCCTCTTGGTCCTGGTCGGCGTGACCCTCATCGCCGGGCTCGTCGCGCTATTCGGGAAACTCGGCCCGCGTCGTGCCCTCGTCGTCAGCGTCAGCGCTGGCAGCGCCAGCGCAGTGGCAAGCATGCTGGCTGCACTCGTGGCTCCACCATCTCCTGTCGCCTTGAGCGCTGTCGTCAGTGCCGGGCTGGCTGGGGCCTGGGCCGTGCGCCTACTCACGCCACGATGGTTCGTCCATCCCGCAGCCCCGCTGTCTGGTTCCCTCCCAAAGTCAAGACCCAGTTCGCCACCGCCTGCTCCCGCCCCAAGGCTAAGCCCTAGTGCGCCGCCGCCCGTCTCTCCTAAAAAGCCAATCTCCAGTTCGCCACCGATCCGGAGAATCACGCCCCTGCAGCGCGCGATCATCCAGGCGGGCGAGGGGACGCTGCTCCAGGCGCTAATCATCGCTGCTGGGTTGACCGGATTCTTGTTTGACGCTCGGACCGGCATTGCCCTACTGCTGAGCCTGGTCGTTGCCGTCGTCATCAGCCTGAGTGGCACTCCCGCTCTCATCGCCTTGCTCACTAAACCGCGTCGCCCCCGACCCATCCCGGTTACGGCCCACCGAAAGTGGCTCCTCCTGGCGCTGGCGTTGATCCCAGTCGTGAGTTTGCTCTGGCTGACTCTGAGCGCACACCCAGCCGACACTGTGTCGCGCAGAATGGAGGCTGCCACTGGATACGAGCTTCTGGTCACCGCCAGTGAGAATGAGGATGGGGCCGGGGAGGATGCGCTAGCCCTTGGTCGTTTGCTGCCCTTGCACCTGTTGATTCAGGCACCAGGCGTCGCCCGCAGCGAGGCCGGGTTGGACTCATTGCGGAACCTGGCTGAGGAACTGAACGCCCGACCGGCTATATCTGCGGTAGAGGGGGCTGCTACGCTCCAGCCCTCCCCTGCCACCGACGAGGGTCAGTTGAGCCCTGCCGAGCAGACTGCTCTGTTGGCCCGGCTGGGGCGCATGGCTGCCGAGTTGGAAGTCAGGCTGGGCACTCAGGCCAGTGAACTATCGCAGGTGGCTGCTGATCTGCAGAACCTGGACCTGACAGCCAGCGACGCTCCGACTACCTCTGTCGCGATGGTGTTGAACGAGGCCAGCGAACGACTGGTTAGCGTGAGTGAGGAACTGGCCGACGCTTCCGCTGGGCTGATCCGCGTGCCCACAGAGTTTCCCGAAATTGCTCCTCGCATGAACGACGTACCTGCCTTGGATGCGCTACCGACTACTCTTGACTTTGCCGTTGCCGATCTGAACGAGATCACGGCCGATCTGCAACGTCTTGCTGCTCAAAACACACCCGACGCCAATTCTCAGGACAACCCGTTGATTGCAATCGAAGCAGATCTGGGTAACTCGATGACCATCCTTGAGACTGTAGCCACCGACGCCACCCTTCTGCGCGCCGAACTGGCCGCCGCCGAGGCGATGTGGGCCGGCGCTGCGCTGGGCGATTCGACCCCTTCCGCACCTGACCCTTACCTGGTCAGTCATGATCTGATTCGCTTGGTTCTCATCCCATCTGGCGACCCGTATGCCACGGACACTCTTGATGATGTGCAGGCATTGGTACAGGCGACCGAGAGGGGGTTGGCCGGCAGCCCGCTGGCCGACAGTGAACTGGCGTTGACCGGCACATCTGCTATGGCGGCAGGTCGGCGGGCGTGGGTGCTGCAAGACTTGCTCGCCCTTGGCGTCGTCGTGGCTGCGCTGGCCGTGATGCTGTTCGCTTGGGGCACGCTGTCGCAGGCCGGGCCTGCACTGCGCCTGGCCGCTGGCGCTGTGTTGAGCATCGTCGCTGGCGTGGGAGTGACATCTGTGGTATTATGGCACATAGACGCTAGCGCCATCGCCCTGGTCGGCGTGGCTCTGGTGGCCATGGTGGGAGGGCGAATGGCAGGCGGGCCGGTGCCCAATGTCGAAGCGCTGGCATTGGCGCTGCCGCCATTGAGTCTGGCCCTGGCCGGGGTGGCTACGTTAACTGCCGTTGGCCTGGCCCTGAGCGCGGGCTTGCTGGCGGGGCATTTCCTCATTGCACCGGCATTGGGCTACCAACCACGGTCTTAATGCAAGGGAATGATAAATATGGCTTACGTTAAACTCGTCGTCACAGGACCCTTTAATGCCGGCAAAACGGTACTCATTGATACCGTCAACGAGATTCGCGGTGTGAACACCGATGTGAACACCGACGCGGGCCGTCACATTAAGCAGCAGACGACGGTCGCGATGGACTTTGGCCGGGTCACGTTGCCGAATGGCATCTCGTTGCACCTGGTCGGCACACCAGGACAGCGACGGTTCGCCTTTATGTGGGAGACGCTCGTCATCGAATGCAATGGTATACTGATGTTGGTGGACAGCAGCGACCCGACCAGTCTTGCCGACGCTGGCCGAATGTTCGATTTTTTTGCTGCCCGCGCCAATGGCGTTCCGATGTTTGTCGTCGCCAACAAGCAGGATCTACCCGGCGCGCTATCGCCTGACGAGGTGAGCCGAGCACTGAACCTGGTCGGCCCAGGCCGGGCCGGGCGCGCGGTCGCCCTACTGCCGCTCCCTGGCTGCGTCGCTTGCGACCGAAGCAGTGTACTATCCGTCCTGGAAGCGATAGCGCCCTATCTGACAATCGACTCGCACGATGCGCAGCACTCTCTGCAGAACAGACTGGGCGCAGTGCACATCAAGTGAAGACGGGATGGAGCAAAAAATGAACGAATCGCACAAGAACACCTTGCCGGAAGAGGGGCTCCAGCAGACTCTCCATGGCATCCGAGAGAACGGCCCTGCGGCACCACAAGAGGGCCCCCTGGAGAGCCTGCTGACGCAGGTCGTTCGACGCCGGCCCTACATCGCGGCTCTGGCCTTGATCAGCCCCGGTGGAAAACTGTGGGCCTCGGCGCTGCCGGACGGCGTAGAGGCGGAGACCGTGGCGGCGATGGCCGCGCCCGTCGCCTTGCTGGGGCGGCGTGTTGCCTTGGAACAACTGGGGTCCGATATGCGCCAGGCGCACGTCGAGGGAGAGGGCGGACACGCCATCTTACGGACCATCGGCGAAGCAGCAGTTTTGCTGACCATCGCCTCCGCCGACGCTAACCTGGCCTTGGTATTGCACGATGTGGACATGCTTGAGGGGCACGTGGCCCGGGTCATGGGAATCACCACGCGCGAGGCAGGTAAATGGACCGAGGCTGCCTCATCCATCGAAAGGTTGCGCAGGTTGGTCAGTGAGGGGCAGGCGGTTGGGGTGCCGGAGGATCGCCTGGGTGACCTGCGGTCCAAACTCGAATCGCTGGACCTGGGCTTCTTCCCAGAGCGAGTGAATGCCCTTCGTGCCAGATTACAGTATCCCCATCATCTCAAAGAGGTCGAAGCCGAGTTGCTGACATTAGAGAAGGATGTGATGGTTGCGTTGGAGCAAGACATAACCCCGCCTGTCTTATCTTCAGTGATCGCAGGCCAAGATGTAGCTGAACGGGTGGGCCAACAAAGTTCATTTTTGAGGAGGGCACTTAAATGGCTAGCGTCGATGATCGAGTCCGAAGACTAGGTATGTTGCTGCGCCAAATGCAGGGGCTCACGCCCAATATCGAAGCCTCGGCTATCGTCAGCCCCGAGGGATTGGTGCTGGCGTCGGCCTTGCCTGCCGGTACCGACGAGCAGGAGATCGGCGCTATGTCGGCGGCCGTACTCACTCTAGGCGAGCGCATCGCCAGAGAGCTGCTGTCGGGGCGGGTCAAGCAGGTCTATGTTGAAGGACAGGGCACTGGCTATGTCTTCTTGACGTCTATCGGCGAGGAGGCTATCCTGATCGCGCTGGCTAACCCCGACGCCAAGCTGGCCCTGGTCTTTATGGACATGGGCCGTATCGCCTCCGAGGCCCAGGCAATCTTGCAGGAGGACGTGCTGGCCGAGGTTCGACCGATTGACGTGGGATAAGGTTGGGTCTTAGCCGCACTCATAAGTAAAGAGGGAAGCCAGATGTGGCCTCCTTTGTTTACCTGTGCAGCGGCTGCCGCTTAATGACCCCGCAGGCGGATGCGGACCTCGCGGCAGCGTGGGCATTTGGCACCTATGTATTCGGTGCCACAGGTGCGGCATACTTTGGGGGGAATGGGGCGGTCATCCTCCAGCGAAGCAACGATGAGGACGATTTCCTGACCATCGTACCGAGCCAGCCACTCGTTCAACTCCACGTCGTTCACCATCCAACGACCACCTTCCGCGCTGCGACGTAGGCGACCTTCGACAACGCCTGAATCTAGTTCGTAGGCGGCTGAGGCCAATTCCCGAACGCTGGCCCTACGGTACGCCGGCATATTCCTTCCCTCTCATTAGTTACTCATTATAGCCTGTGTAGCATTTCCTGGCAAGCCATCATACGTGAATGGGAGGAAAAGACATGGAAACCAAACTGAAGGAACTGAAAACTCGCCTCGTCGAGGTCAACGACCTGAAGTCCGCTGCCGGGCTGTTGCAGTGGGATCAAGAGACCTACATGCCGCCTGGCGGCGCGCCGGCCCGTGCGCGTCAGATCGCCACGCTGCAGCGACTGGCGCACGAGAAATTCACCGACGCGGCTATCGGGAAGTTGTTGGACGACCTGCGTTCCTACGAGGAGAGCCTGCCCTACGATTCGGACGAAGCCAGCCTTATCCGCGTCACACGGCGCGACTACGAGCGGGCGGTGAAGGTGCCGCCCCCGTTCATCGCACGGCTCTACGACCACATGTCCGCGTCCTACCAGGTCTGGGCAGAGGCCCGGCCGGCGAACGATTTTGCGAGGGTGCGGCCCTATCTCGAGAAGACGCTCGATCTGAGCCGGCAACTCGCGGATTTCTTCCCCGGCTACGAGCACATCGCCGACCCCTTGATCGACTATTCAGACTACGGCATGAAGGCCTCGACCGTGCGCGCGATCTTCACAGGTCTGCGGGAGCAACTCGTGCCCCTCGTGCAGGCGATCACCGGTCAGCCCGTCGTGGACGACGCGTGCCTGCACCAGACCTTTCCCGAGGCGCAGCAGTTAGCCTTCGGGCTCGAGGTCATGAAGCGCTTCGGGTACGACTTCGAGCGCGGGCGGCAGGACAAGAGCCATCACCCGTTCACGACGGAATTCTCAATCGGTGACGTGCGCATCACCACCCGCGTCAAGGAAAACGATCTGGGCGAGGCGCTGTTCAGTTCGATGCACGAGGCCGGCCACGCGATGTATGAACAGGGTGTTCGTGTGGACTTCGAGGGTACGCCACTGGCCGGTGGGACATCCTCGGGCATCCACGAGAGCCAATCTCGCCTGTGGGAGAACATCATCGGGCGCGGCTGGGGCTTCTGGCGATTCTTCTACCCCAGGCTGCAAGCGGTCTTTCCCGACCAACTGGGAAGTGTGCCGCTGGAGACGTTCTACCGCGCGATCAATAAGGTCGAGCCCTCGTTGATCCGCACGGATGCCGACGAGGTAACCTATAACCTGCACGTCTTACTGCGCTTTGACTTTGAACTGGAATTGCTCGAAGGTCGCCTGGCTGTGCGCGACCTGCCGGAGGCGTGGCGGGAGCGCTTCAGGGCCGACCTGGACGTCGTCCCGCCGGATGACCACGACGGCGTGCTACAAGACGTGCACTGGTACGGTGGCCTCATCGGTGGCGCGTTCCAGGGCTACACGTTGGGCAACATCATGAGCGCGGCATTCTTCTTCGAGGTTGCGCTGCGGGCTCACCCCGAGATCACGAGCGAGACTGAAAAGGGGAAGTTTGGCACGTTGCACAGTTGGCTCAAGGAGAACATTTACCAACACGGGCACAAGTACACGCCGTCTGAACTCATTGAGCGCGTCACTGGCGGGCCGCTGAGCGTTGAGCCGTACGTCCGGTATCTTCGGGACAAGTACGGGGAGTTGTACGGGTTGTGAAAGGAACACGAGTGTCACGAATGGACGAGTGATACGAATGCCAGGTATTGGCCGATCAACGCCACGCTGCGCGCGTAGCCTGTGTCGTGGAAGAATTGCAGCGCCGTCTGTGGAATGTGGCAAAAGACGCGCACCTCCATCTGCTGCGGCGACTCCAGCACTGCCTCCACATCCGCCGTCGGCACCCCCATCCGTTGGGCAAAGACTTCGGCTGTCTGCACGCTGCGGCCCGGGCCGAGTTGCTCGACCAGCCAGTCGCGCCACGCCCGTAGGTACTCGTCGTTAACGAAGGGCAGCCAGCCCTGAGGCTGCGCCTTTCGCAGCGCCGCAGCCACGCTGCCGTTGAGCCGTTGCTGATCCTGGCGGTCCATCCAGGTGCGCAGGACATTGTGCAGGAACAGCCGTTCGCGCAGGGGGCTCCAATCCGGCAGGAAATAGCGCCGGAAGATGTCGTCGAGCCAGAGTTCGTCCAGCAGCAGGTGGGCAATGTAGCCAGCGATGAAGGCCGCCTGTGCCGGTGGGAACGGTTCCGCCCGAGCGAGCACCGGGTGGGCGGCGAAGAGCGCCTCATGGGCCGGACGGTCGGCAGTGCGTGGGATGGCGTAGAAGTGGGTCTCTTCGCGTGTCTGTCCGCTGATGGTCTGGACGTCGGGCGCGGTGTTACCCAGCAGGAAAGAGCCACGCTGCTGGATCAGCAGGCGTCGGGCGCTGGGGGAAAGCGCATCCCCGCGCAGGATTTCCTCGGCCAGGGCCAGGTGCATGACCGGAGTGGGCATCGTGCGTGGTATTGTACAACGGAAGGGCAGTGTTGCCAATCTCGGTGTGACCCGAAACAAGAACCGGGATGCAGTGGTCTGCCCCGGCGACTTTGCGCCCTTGCTCATGTCCACCAGCAATGCCAGACGTGCAAGTCGCAGTCCTCGTAGTTGGCCGCGTAGAGCAGCAGCAGCAGCAACATCAGCAACTGCATCAGTTTGACCGGCAGCGACTTTCGGCTTATAATTTAGACAGTAATCTAAACAAATTATAGTAAACAGCTTATGATGGGCTATCACGCGCCGCTGTACGGGCGCTTTACCGCGCAATTGCCGGTTGATAGTCGCTGCGCTTGATCGAACGCCGTCTGCCGGCAACCATTCCCCCGGAGCAGCGGCAGACCAGCCGCAACAGTCGCTATCATCTGGCCGATCCCTACTTGCGGTTCTACTTCCGTTTCATTCAGCCCAACCTGGGCCTGGTCGAGCAGGAGTTGACGGATATGCTCTGGCAGCGTATCGCCGAGCAGTTCCGCGCCTTTGTAGGGCTGACGGCCTTCGAGGACTTGTGCCGCGAATGGACGTTGGTCCAGGCTCGCGCGAGGCAGTTACTCTTCTCGCCGGAGATTGTGGGCAGCCATTGGTCGAGGGATGCGCAGGTGGATGTGGTGACGCTCAATTGGCGAGAGAAAGCCATCTTGCTGGGCGAGTGCAAATGGGGTGTGAATGCAGTCGGGCGTTCCGTGATCCGGGAATTGGTGGGGAAGTCGCCCAAGGTGATGCCGGAGGACGATTGGCAGGCGCATTACGTCTTCTTCGCCCGCGCCGGATTCACCGATGCCGCCCGCGCCGAAGCCGAGGTTGTAGGAGCGCAGTTGGTGGACTTGGCGACGTTGGACGCGGACTTGAGGCGTGGACTGGCAGAAGGATAGAGGCGATGGCAAAGGGTCTCAGAAGGTCAAGAAGCAGAATGAAACGGCATCGAAAATCCCAATCCACTGCACCGCCCGACCGGGCCTCCAATCCCATCATCCCCTGGCTGCACGCTCTGGCAGCCATTGGTGACGAACGGTGGGACGAGGCCATCGTGGCCTTGCAACACTTCCTGAAAATGGCCGGCGAGCCTGAAGATCGCTGGACGGCCTACCATAATCTGGGCGCCTGCTATCTGGCGCTGGAACGCTACGACGAAGCGCTGGCCACGCTTGATGAGGCCGAACGGCATGTCCCGGACAATCCAGACACCATCCACAGCCGGGCGGTGGTCTATGCCTGCGCAGCCCGCATCCCGGAGGCTATCGCCACTTTCAATCTGTTTGCCCGCCGCTGGCCCAAGCAGGCCCGCCAACGTGAAGTTCGAGAGACCATTCGCCAACTCCGCCGTGCCCAACGTGGGAAGATTCCCCCCGGCGATTACCTGGTCAGCCACCTCCAGGAACAGGTCGGCCACAACCTGGAGATGGGTGACCTTCACCTCGTGGAGCGCAAGGCCAGGCGCATGATGGCCGCTAACTCCCATCGCCCCGAGGGCCACTTCGCCCTGGGCATTGCCTGCGTAGAGCAAGGCCGCTACCAGGAGGCCCTGGATGCTTTCCTGTCCGCTCATGCCTGCGATTCCGACTACGTGCCGACACTCTACAACATTGGTCACACCTACTTGCAACTGGGCGAACCGGAGCAAGCCATCCACTGGCTGGAACGCGCTTTGCGCCGGGAGCCCGGGTATTTGGCCGCACTGCACCAGTTGGGCCTGGCCTGCGAACGGTTGGGTCGGCGAGATGAGGCGTTGGCCTGGTGGCGGCGCGCTTTGAAGATAGACCCGGGTTATTATCTGGCCCAACGGCGCTTGCACGAGATTGGTCAGGGACCGCCGCCGGTCGAGCCGCCTTTATCACCCACGATGAAGCAACTACGGGCTATGACACCCGTCGTCAAGGGCCGCATGAGGCGGCCACAGGTCTATCGCAACGGTGGCCTGACACTCACTTATGACGGCAAGGTGGGCCTCGTGTTGGAAGACACAGAGAACTCCCGCAACGCCACCATCTACGCCGGCGGCCCTTTTCAGGTAGCCCACATCATGGAGGGGGACATTCTGGATCTGATTGGCATGGTCAAGATGATATTACGCATAATCAACGTGGAGAACACGCGGGACGTGGCGGTGCTGGTCTACTATGCCAGCCAGCCCGTTTTCAGCTATCAGGCCCGCTTCAGTCAGGGCAAACAGAGCGAATTCGATGCCGACGGCCAGTTCATCGTCACCGAGGTGCCGCGTTTCTTCAAGCTGCGCATAGATAGCGATCTTTCTACGCCCTACGGTGATCCCATGCAAGGGACACTGATTTACCTGAACCAACACCCGCAACCCGGCATTCTGGTCGGTACGCTGGGGTTGATAGCCAAATGAGGATCGGTGTGCGCTTTGGCCACACCTCGGTAGCAATCGAGGAAGCGAGGGGCGAATCTGAAACGCCGGGCCATACCGGGCAAGAGACACTCCTGGACGCGGAGCAGGCAGAGCATTGTCAGTGATCAGCCGCCAGCCTTCGTCTCTACCACAGACTGGACAGATCGACATCACCATGTCTCAAGGTCACTACGAACGAGAAACCGGGGCGGTTCACTCTTACTTCTTCAGAAAATCTTTCAACCTGCGGGAGTGAGTGGGATGACGGAGGCGGCTGAGTGCTCGGGCCTCTATCTGCCGCACCCGTTCACGGGTCACGCCCAGCTTCTTGCCCACCTCCTCGAGGGTGTATGTTTCGCCGTCCACCAGCCCGTAGCGCAGTTGCAGGATGCGCACTTCACGCGGCGGTAGATCCTGGAGAATCCCTTGCAGCAACTCCCGCAGCATCGAAGAGGTCACCTCGTCCTCGGGGGCAGGGCTGTCCTCATCCTCAATGAAATCGCCCATCTCGCTGTCTTTCTCGGCATCGGTGGGCATTTCCAGCGAGAGAGGACGACGCGCCACCTTCAGCATCTCCTCCGCTTTGCGTGTGGGAATCTCCAGTGCGGCGGCCAATTCGTTGGTGGCAGGTGTGCGCCCCAACTCCTGCGTCAGCCGGTGGGCAGTTCGCAGCAGTTTGTTGATCTGGTCACCCATGTGGACCGGGACGCGAATTGTGCGGCTCTGGTCGGCGATTGCCCGCGTGACTGCCTGCCGGATCCACCAGGTTGCATAAGTCGAAAACTTATGCCCCAACCTGTAGTTAAATTTGTTGGCGGCGCGTATGAGCCCGATGTTGCCCTCTTGGATCAGGTCGAGAAAGGGCACGCTGCGGCCAATGTATTTTTTGGCCACGCTGATCACCAGGCGAGAGTTGGCGCGAATGAGGTGTTCGCGGGCAGCCAGACCGTCCTGCACAATCTTATTCAGTTCGGCCCGTTTCTCAGGGTTGAGGCCATCCTCGCTTAGGTTCTCCTGGGCAATCTGGCCAGCCTCCATGCGTTTGGCCAGCGTGACCTCCTCTTCAGCCGTGAGCAGAGACACCCGGCCAATCTCCTTGAGGTAGAGACCGACTGTGTCGTCTATCGCGATAGTCTGGAAGCACGCTTCCTCATCTGCCGCTGCATCAGTCCGACTGGCCTTCTTGTCAATCTTTGCTTCTTGCTCTTCCTCTCCTTCCGGCACGCCTATCTTAATGCCAGTTTCCATCAAGGTGGCCAGGATATCTTCAAGTTCCTCCAGGTTCTCCTCGGCCTCGGGAAAAGCGATCAGGATGTCATCATACGTGACAAAGCCCTGCTCAGCCGCCTTGACGAGCAGGTACTCCTCGCTGCTTGTCTTTTCTTCAATTTCTATCAGTTCGTTCTCTTGATCTAACTTCATCGTAATCACGCAGTGATAAGGAGCACAATGCTTGACATCTAATCAGGCAATGTGCTCCCGCGCCCAGCCGAGCAGTGGCGTAGTCACTCCCGTCTTAGATGTTACTATACCACATTTGCATGGCTCTTGTCAACCCCCCAAATTCTCTTTCTGGCGTACCCACATGTCCGTTTGGGCCCGGCAGGCCGCTAAATATGGGAATCCGATGAGATGTGGGTAATCACCGGTAGGTCCCCTCCCCTCTCGCCTGGCGCTGTAGCTCATACAACTTGTTGATCGCCTCCAGTGGTGTCATCGTCGAGACGTCCAACTCCCGCAATTCCTCCACCACCGGGTGCTCGTCGACGAACAGCACCGGCTGGTGGGGCTTAAGCGCAGGGGTGCCGGGGCGGAACTCTCCGCTCTCCAGTTGCGCCAGCAGTTCCTCGGCCCGATGGATGACCGGGCGTGGCACGCCTGCCAACTGCGCCACATGGATGCCGTAGGAGCGGTCTGCCCCGCCGCACACCACTTTGTGCAAGAAGATAACCTGGTTCCCTTCCTCCACCACCGCCAGGTTGTAGTTGCGCACCGCCGGGAGCCGCTCCGCCATCTCGGTCAACTCGTGGTAGTGGGTGGCGAAGAGAGTCCGCGCTCTCCGCTCCGGGTGGTTGTGCAGGTATTCGACCACCGCCCAGGCGATGGAGAGACCGTCGTAGGTGCTGGTGCCACGCCCGATCTCATCGAGGATGAGCAGGCTGCGCACCGTGGCGTGATTGAGGATGTTGGCCGCCTCGATCATCTCGACCATAAAGGTAGACTGGCCGGAGGCCACCTCATCCTGCGCACCGATGCGGGTGAAGATGCGGTCCACGAGGCCCACCCGCGCCCGGTCGGCGGGCACGAAACTACCCATCTGTGCCATCAGCACGATAAGGGCCGCCTGACGAAGATTCACACTTTTTCCGGCCATATTCGGCCCGGTGATGATCAGGATGCGCTCGTCGGCGTCGAGGTGCAGGTCGTTGGGCGTAAAAGGCTCATCCCGCAGCGTCTGCTCGACGACAGGATGACGGCCAGCGACGATCTCCAGTATGTCCTCGTCGGCCAGTTCGGGGCGGACATACCGGTTGCGCACGGCGACCTCGGCTAGCGCCGTCGCCACGTCCAGTCGCGCCAGCGCCCGTGCTGTCTTGAGCAAAGCCTCAGCACGCGCTTCCACTTGCTGGCAGACGTCCTTGAACAGCCGCGTCTCAACCTCGGCCTGCCGCTCCTCGGCGTTCAGGATCAGCGTTTCGTACTCCTTCAACTCCGGCGTGATGAACCGTTCGGCGTTGACCAACGTCTGCTTGCGGATGTATTCGTCGGGCACCGCGCTCAGGTTGGCCTTGGTGACCTCAATGTAGTATCCGAAGACCTTGTTGTAGCCCACCTTGAGGCTCTTGATGCCGGTGCGCTCGCGTTCCCGCTTTTCCAGGCTGGCGACCCAGGCTTTGGCGTCCCGCACTGCCGTGGCGATGCTGTCCAGTTCGGCGGAGAAGCCAGGTCGGATGGCCCCGCCGCCGGAGGCGCTCGCGGGCGGGTCGTCTACGATGGCGGAACCGATGAGAGAAACGACATCGCTACAGGGGTCGAGAGAGGATGCAAGATGCACGAGGCAGGAATCAGGGGGCAGGGTTGCAGAAGCATCTCTCGAGGCTTTTTTACTTCCTACATCCTGCATCCCGCTCTCTATCCTTCTCACCACTTCCAACGCTTTGCGGATACCCACCAGGTCGTGGGGCGTGGCGATGCCCGTTAGTACCCGATTAGCCAGCCGCTCCAGGTCGGGCAGCCCGGCGAGGACTTCGCGCACCCGCCCACGTGCGATAGTGTCCTCGTAGAACACCTGCACCTTGTCCAGCCGCGCCTCCAGTTCCGCCTGATTGAGCAGCGGTTGGGCCAACCGTGCCCGTAGCAGCCGCCCGCCCATTGGGGTGAGCGTCAGGTCCAGCACGCCCAGGAGTGAGCCGCGCTTCTTGCGCTCGCGGATCGTCTCGGTCAACTCCAGATTACGGCGCGTGACCGCGTCGAGCACCATAAAACGGGAGGCCGCGTAGGTGCTGAGTTCTACAATCTGCGCCAATGCCCCTTTCTGGGTCTCGTGCAGGTAGTGGACGATGGCCCCGGCGGCCTGGACGGCCAGCGGCTTACCCGCGCAGCCGAAGCCATCCAGCGTCGCCACGCCGAAGTGATCAAGCAGTGTCTGGCGGGCAGTTCCCAATTCAAAACGGTAAGCGGGGAGCGGAGTGAGGTGGATACTAGATGCTAGATGCTGGATGCTGGATGCTGGATGCTCGCTCTTTTGCCTCCTGCCTCCTGCTTCTTGCCCCCAACTTGTCCCTTCGGGGATTAAGCACTCTCGTGGCTGCAGCCGCGCCAACTCCTGCGCCACTTCGCCCGCGTCCAACTGGGTGGTGGCAAATTCGCCGGTCGTGATGTCGGCGTAAGCCAGGCCGGCCCGGCCTGCCCTGGGTGGAGCAGAATGGTCGCCCTCGACCACGATCGCAGCCAGGTAATTGGGCCGCTTCTCGTCCAGGAGCGCGGGTTCGACGACGGTACCGGGGGTCACGACGCGCGTCACCTCCCGGGCGACCAGCCCCCTGCCAGTGACCTCACCCACCTGCTCGGCGATGGCGACGCGGTAGCCCTTCTCGATGAGGCGGGCGATGTATCCCTCAATGGCATGGTAGGGGACACCGGCCATCGGCACGCGCGTCCCCTTGGCCACCGGGCGCGAGGTCAGGACGAGATCAAGTTCGCGGGAGGCGGTCTCCGCATCCTCGTCGAAGGTCTCGTAGAAATCGCCCAGCCGGAAGAATACGATGGCGTCCGGGTGCTGGGCCTTGATCTGGAGATACTGTTTGCGAACAGGGGTTACTTTGGACATAGGTTCATACCGGTTGGTTTGGAGGATGATCTTCTCTGTTGGGACATGTTCATGACTTTCTCATCCTCAAGCTGCTACATATATCCGCACTTGTAGTTCACCACGTGGGGGTTGGGCCAATGCGTGTGGCTCTGTAAATCCGTTGTTATGCTTGCCCCACCAGCGCCAGTATTTCAGAAGCGATCTCCTCGATGGGCTTGTCGGTCACATTCACGACGGGCCACCCATGCTGGCTGCGGAAGATGCTCAAAGCGTACTCCACCTCGCGACGCACGAAGTCCAGTTCGGCATACTCGCCCGTGGCCCCGCCCAGGCGCTCGTGCCGCACGCGCCGAAATTCCGCAAGCCGGACCGGGTCAATCGTGAGGCCGAAGACGCGGCCATGCAGCAGGTTGAACAGGGCCGGCGGTGGCTTCGTTTTCAGCACGATGGGCACGTTGGCGACAAACCAGCCCTTGAACGCCAGATAGACGCTGAGCGGGGTCTTGAAGGTGCGCGAGACACCCACCAGCACGATCTCCGCCTGTGGAAGTTCGTGGGCGCGGCGGCCGTCATCGTGGTGCAGCGCGAACTCCATCGTCTCAATACGCCGGAAGTACTCCTCATTCAACTGGTGGAAGAGACCAGGCTTCTCGGCCGGTGAGACGGCCAACTGTTGAGAGAGTCGCGCCAGCAACGGCCCCATCAGATCAATCGTTTCGACGTTGTGCAGCCGGCCCGTGCGCAACATCACTCCCCGCATCTCATCCGAAACCAGTGTGTGCATAATGAAGCCTCCAGCCTGCGCCGCCTCCTGCACCACCTGGCGTACCTGCTCCTCGGTGCGCACTCCTGGCCGGCGCTTGATTTCCACCTCTGCACCCATAAATTGCGTCAGAGCCGCGTTCAAGACCTGCTCGGCCGTCACTCCAGTACCATCAGATGTCACGAAGACGCGATACATATCCTTATCCTCCAATACTAAGTATAGCCCATCGTGGCGGGCTTGACAAGCGTTCCAAGAGACGTATACTTGGCTCGGCATGGCCGACAAAGCAGAGCAAGACGAAGTGCAGCAAGAAGAGTCTCACGAACCACAGACAGAGACACCAGATGAGCAGAGGAGCGCGCTCCGGCGGTTCTGGAGCCGCATCACCTTCGCGCTCGCCTGGCTGCGCAGGCCGGACGAGGTCGGGCAGCCCCTCAAGTTGCGGCCGCGCGGCGTGCGGCTGATCGTCCTGCTGATCCTGGGCAACCTGCTCGTCCTGGTGTTGCTGACCATCGCGCTGTACCAGGCGGCTACGGTGACGGTCATTGAGGGGCCTCCCCAACTCGTCGTCGCCACCACGACACCTGGTCTCTCCCCCACATCTGGCCCCACACCCACTCCCTTGGGCAGCGGCGGGGCCATCGCTTTCGCCCTGCGACGCAACGGCAATGCCGACATCTACGCCCTCAATCAGGCCGAGCGGCAACTGGTGCGACTGACCTACGACCCGGCCGAGGATCGCAACCCGGCATGGTCGCCTGACGGCAACTACATTGCCTTCGCCTCGAACCGCGCCCACAACTGGGACATCTATCTGCTGGACCTGGCCGGCAGCGCGCCGCCGATCCGCCTGACCCACGATCCCGGCTTCGACGCTAACCCCAGTTGGTCCCCCGATGGCCGCTGGATTGCTTTTGAATCCTACCGCCGAGGAAACCTCGACATCTACGTGATGAGCACCACCGAAGAGCAAGTGCGGCGCGTCACCACCGACCGCGCACCCGACTACGGGCCAGCCTGGTCGCCTGACAGCCGCGCTATCGCCTTCAGTTCCTTCCGTGACGGCAACAAGGACGTTTACCTCTACCTCCTCGACGGCGAGGGAGAGATCATCAACATCACCCATAGCCCCGATCTGGACGAGGATGCCCCGGCTTGGTCACCCGACGGCACACAACTGGCGTACGTCAGCGGGCCGCGCGGCAACCCTTCTATCCAGGTCACCACCTTCGATTGGGACGCGATGATGGCCAACCAGGCCGAAACTGAACTCTTCGGCGTTGGTGATTCCCCAGCCTGGTCACCCGACGGGCAAAGCCTCATCTATACCTACGAGCGGGGCGGAAACAGCCATCTCATCGCGGCCAGTATGACCGGATGGGCGCTGTTCCACCAGGTTTACAGCACCGACGGCTTGTTGGACGATCTGGCGTGGACGGACCTTGCACTTTCTCCCCGCGTCGTGGCCCGGGCCCGGGCTGCCGAGCCAGCCGATGAGCCGCCGTTCTACGTGGAACTGGCGCAGCCGACGCCAGCCAGCGGCCCGCCCTACCGATTGGTCCTGCTTCCCAATGTCAGCGACGGCGATGGGGAGTTACTCTCCGACCGGGTGAACGAGAGTTTCAACGCGCTGCGCCAGCGCGTGGTTGAGGAGGTGGGGTGGGACTACCTGGCTGACCTGGGGGATTCCTGGCGGCCGATGACCTATACCCCGCCCTCGGGCCACTCGCGTATGAGTTGGCACGTCTGTGGCAGGGCGATCGGTCTGGACCAAGAGCCCTACGAGGAGGATGAACCACAGGTTGAACTGATACGGGAGGACGTGGGCAACGTCACGTACTGGCGCGTCTTTATTCGCGCTGCCGAGCAGGACGGTAGTATGGGAGAGCCTTTGCGCGAAGCGGTGTGGGACCTAAACGCCCGCCAGCAGGGCGGGCGCGCCCGGGTGGAAGGTGGAGCGCCCAAGTCGAGCATCCCGTCCGGCTACTACGTGGACTTCACTACCCTCGCCAGCGACTACGGCTGGGAGCGGATGCCTGCCCTATGGCGATGGCGATACTCTTGGCCAGACATCCGGTGGTGGGAGTTTCAGAAGACCGATGGTCTGATTTGGTGGGATTGTATGTTGGAGGTTTTCGAGCCAGAGGAGATTGAGGCCGCCTTCGGGCCGATCCCAGGATACGAGGACTAACGCTCGTCCAAAGGTATCCGTTCAAGGGGTAGATCATAAATCGGGTTTTTGGGCTCCAGCGGCTTGGTCATCGATCACTGTCCGGTGCTGTCGGTGAAAAGGCCAATGCGCAGCGCAAACTTCACCAACTCTACCTCGTCCTGGAAACCGAGCTTGGTCATCAGATTCTCCCGATGCCGGGCCACGGTTTTGGGGCTAATGCACAGAATCTCGGAGATTTCATGCCGGGTACGCCCCTCGGCGATGAGCTGCAGGACCTCACGTTGACGCGACGTGAGAAGTTCGTAGGTTCGCTGTCGATCATCCACGGGCGCTGCGCGAAGATACGTATCCACTATTGCATTGGAGATGCCGGGGCTGAGATATTTCTCGCCTCGATGTGCTGCCTCGATGGCGAGTTGGAGTTCATTGTACACAGCGCGCTTGAGCACGTACGCCGACGCGCCCACTCGCAGTGACTGGTGGACGTAGATCTCGTCTGTGTACATAGACAGGATGACAACCTTGGTATCAGACTCTTGGCTGGTAATCTGGGCCGTCGCCTCGAGGCCGTTCATACCGGGCATGCCGATGTCCATCACGACCACGTCGGGATGCAGTTTCTCGACCAACTGCAATGCTTCCCGCCCATCGTCAGCCTCCCCGACCACCGTGAACCTGGGTTTGGATTCCAGCAACACTCGCAAGCCCTGCCGAACCAGGGTGTGATCGTCAGCCAATAGTACGCGAATGGCCATTCTGTCAGTCCCTTCCCCTCGCAGGCTGCGGCATAAGCCGCCTCCCAGAGGTGAGTATACCGCACATAGCACCAGGGCGCAACTGGCTGGAGGTTGGGATTTGGGGTTTTAGATTCGACATGGTATATTATTGTACAGGGCAAGACAAAGTGACTGCACACATCGTCATCCTGACCGGCGAGCGCCGCGTAGGCAAGACCACCGTCTGTCATGAGACCATCGCTCTGGCGCAGGCCAGGGGATACATTTGTGGCGGTGTCCTGACCACAAGCCACCCTAATGGCGCCCGGGACGTGCTCGACGTGCGCAGTGGCGATGTGCGTCGGCTGACCCTGGAACATAACGCGAGACCTGCCGTGATCCAGGGGCGTTTCCGCTTCGACCCTGGAACCTTGGCATGGGGGAACGTTGCGCTGGCCCGCGCGCACGCCTGTCACCTGCTCGTGGTGGACGAACTGGGGCCACTGGAAATCGAACAAGGGAAAGGCTGGCTGAAAGCGTTTGACGTGCTGCGAGGAACCAACTTCGCGCTGGCACTCGTCGTTGTCCGCCCTGAGTTGGTGGCGCAGGCACGACTCCAACTACCAATCAGCGCGACGACTGCCCTCGCCGTGACCCCCCATAACCGAGATAGCCTGCCCGCCGTACTCATGGAGATGCTGGAAAGGGAACTCGGTTCGACGCCGGAGACCTGACCACTTGTGAGGTGCCTCTTAAGTCTTCTCCAGGCAGGCCAGCCCGCTCTGCAGCACCCGTAGCGGCAATAGTCCGCACTTGGCCCGCACCGGCCCCAACGTGATGCCCAGCATGCTGAACACGTCCTCGTCCTGCAGCGCCTTCAACTCCTCTACCGTCTTGCCCAGAATCTCCTCGGTCAACATTGAGGCTGATGCCATACTGATCACACAGCCACGACCGCTGAACCGTGCGTCGCTCACTCGCCCGTCGGCCAGCCGGATATCGAGCCGCACCACGTCGCCGCAGACCTGGTTGTCCTGCTCGCAGGAGAGGTCCGCGTCCTCTAACGTCCCCCGGTTGCGGGGATGGCGGTAATGATCAAGGATATGCTCACGGTATAAGTTCTCCACCTGGCTCCCTCAGTTCTCCATTTGCCAGCCAACCCTGTGCCTTCTGGATTCCCTCCACCAGCCGATCCACCTCCTCACGGGTATTATAGAGGTAAAAACTGGCCCGTGCCGTGGCCTGCAGCCCGAAGCGTTCGTGGAGCGGCTGTGCACAGTGGAAGCCCGCACGGATGGCGATGCCCTCCCAATCCAATGCCTGAGCCAGATCGTGGGGGTGGATGGATTCGACGGTGAAAGCGACCACCCCGCTCCGCCTCCCGGTCGGCGACCCGATCACGTGTACTCCCGGCATCTCTGCCAATCGCTCCAGGGCATAGGCCACCAACTCCTGCTCGTGTGCCCACACCGGTTCCAGTCCCACCGTGCTCAGGTAGTCCACCGCCGCGCCCAGCCCCACTGCCTGAGCGATGGCTGGGGTGCCGGCCTCGAATTTCCAGGGCAGGCCATCCCAACTCGCCTCCGCACGCCCCACCCGCTTGATCATTCCCCCGCCGCTGAGGAAAGGCGGCATCTCCTCCAGCAGTTCTGGGCGGCCGTAGAGCACGCCGATACCTGTCGGCCCGCACATCTTGTGGCCGGAAAAGGCCAGAAAGTCGCAGTTCAGTGCCTCGACATCCACCGGCAGGTGGGGCACACTCTGCGCTGCGTCCACCAGCACCCGCGCACCGGCCGCATGGGCTCGGGCTATGATCGCCTGCGCCGGATTCACCGTGCCAAGCACGTTGGAAATGTGCGTGAAAGCGACCAACTTGACTGGGCCTTGCAGTAGCCGGTCGAGGGATTCCAGATCGAGACATCCCTCATCGGTCACGGAGACATAGGCCAGTTCGGCCCCAACCTCCCGCACGAGCAACTGCCAGGGCACCAGGTTGCTGTGGTGCTCCATCTCCGTGACGACGATGCGGTCGCCTGGTCCCACGTGGGTCCGTCCCCAGGTGTAGGCCACCAGATTGATCGCCTCCGTCGTGTTGCGGGTGAAAATCACGCCGCAGCGGGCTGGGGCATTGATAAACGCGGCGACCTTGTCCCTCGCTTCTTCGTATGCGGCGGTCGCTTCCTCGCTCAGCGTGTGTACCCCCCGGTGGATGTTGGCATAGTGGGCGCGGTAGAACTCGTCCAGAGCCTCGATCACTGCCCGTGGCCTCTGCGACGAAGCGGCGTTGTCCAGATAAGCCAGTGTCTTGCCGTGCACCTCCCGTGCCAGGATGGGAAACTCGGCCCGCATGGCGACGGGATCAATCCTCTTCTCGGTATTCATGTTCCGCCTCCGCCTGAAGCCCTACCGAAGCCCAATCCTTCCGCTCCTCGACTATGCCCATACCTTACCCCCGTGCAGTAGGGAGTATATCATGACCCCAGGTTATTGAGAAGACACTGCCCAGAGGTGTCCCAGAAAGAGAACACCGGCGCTTTGAGCGCCGGTGTCCTGTCACGAGCAAGCCGGATGCGCTGCCTAGCCGAAGAACGTCTGCAACCGCATCGCCAATGACATATCTCCTTCGATCTTGATCTTGCCTTGCATAAAGGCGGCCATCGCGTTCAGGTCGCCGTTGACCATCGCCACGAAGTCCGCGGCTGCCATTTTCAATGTCATCGTTGGGGTTGCTGTGGCCTCCTCGGTGACGCTGAGTTGACCATCTGCGATGGTCGCAGTCCATTGCCCGCCTCCCTCACCGGAAAGGTCGAACAGTATCACAGCATCTACCCCAGCCACTTTCTGGGGATCAACCGATTTTAGCGCTTCCAGTGCCTGGGATGCGCTCGTATATTCAGGCATTTTTGTCCTCCTGGTGGAATTTGGTATCGGAGCAGAGTATAGACGGATTTGTTCAATCTGTCAAACGGACTTTCCCTCCGGGGTTGGACACTGGCTCCATCTCCTCCCAATTCTGCCCCACCTTGAGATCGGCCTTGAGAGGAGCCTTGAGTTCGAAGGCGTTCTCCATCACCTCGCGCATCAGCGGCGCGACGGTCTCCACCTCCTCCTCGGGGGCCTCGACGACCAACTCGTCGTGCACCTGCAGGATCATACGCGCCCGAAGCGAGCGCTCCCGCAGCGCCCGGTGCAGGCGGATGGTGGCGATGTTGATGATGTCGGCGGCGGTGCCCTGGATAGGAGCGTTGATCGCCATACGCTCGGCGGCCTGGCGCACGTTGTGGGGAGCCTTGCTGCCAGGGCGCAACTCGGGGAAGTAGCGCCGGCGTCCCAGCAGCGTCTCCACGTACCCCTGCCGCGTGGCGAGCGCCTTGGTGGTGTCAATGTACTCCCGCACCCTGGGGAATCGCTCGAAGTAGGCCCTGATGAAATCCTCGGCCTCGGCCTGCGTCAGACCGGTGGCGTTGGACAACCCGTAAGCGGTCTGTCCGTAGGAAAGGCCAAAGTTCACCGCCTTCGCCACCCGCCGCATATCGGGGGTCACTTCCGCCAGCGGGACGCCCATGATGGCGGCGGCGGTGCTGGCGTGGATGTCCTCGCCGCGGGCGAACGCGCCCAGCAGTCCCTCGTCGCCAGAGATGTGGGCCATCACGCGCAGCTCCACCTGCGAGTAGTCGGCGCCGATCAGTTTCCAGCCCGGTTCAGCGACGAAGGCCCGCCGCACCTGACGTCCCAACGGTGTGCGGATAGGGATGTTCTGGAGGTTGGGGGCACTGCTGCTCAGTCGCCCCGTTACAGTCCCAGTCTGGTTGTAGGTGGTGTGCAGCCGCCCGGTGCGCGGATTGACCAGCCGGGGCAGTGCATCCACGTAGGTGGATTTCAGTTTGGCCAGTGTCCGCTGCTCCAGGATGAGGTCAATCACTGAGTGTTTCCCTCGCAGCCTCTCCAGCACCCCAGCCGCCGTCGAGAAGTGGTCGGACTTGGTACGCCGCAACCCTTGCGTAGGTAGCCTCAGTCTCTTGAATAGGGCGTCGGAGAGTTGCTGGGTCGAATTGACGTTGAAGGAGTAGCCGACTATCTCCTGGATACGGACCTCCAGTTCGCCCAGATGCACAGACAGCTCCTCAGACATCTGCTCCAGCAGCGTGGCATCGAGCCTCATGCCGGCCATCTCCATTGCTGCCAACACCGGCACCAACGGCATCTCCACTTCGGTAAAAAGCGACCAGAGGTGCTTTTCCTTCAATTCCGCCGCGAGGATCGTAACCAGGCGATGGGTCATGTCCACATCAGCGCAAGCATAGGGAGCCACCTGGGCGACTCCCACTTGATCCATCGTCAGTTGCCCTTTGCCCTTGCCCTTCCTCTTGCCAATGAGATCGGTGATGGGAGTCATCTGCTGCTTGAGCCGCGCCCAGGCCAGGTTCTTGAGCCCCAGGTTCCTGGAGGCCGGGTTGATCAACCACTCGGCGACCATCGTATCGAAGGCCAACCCTTTCACCCGCGCTCCGGCTTGTTCCAATACCGTCAGGTCGTACTTGAGGTTGTGGCCGTACTTGGACTGTCCGGCGTCTTCCAGCAGTGGGACCAGCGTTTCGAGCACCATCCCCAGTTCCAGTTGAGGGTCGTCGGGCGGAGCCTTGACCGGAATGTAGTAGCCCCGCTCGGGTCCGTCGGTGAGGGCTATGCCGACCAGTTCGGCCTGCATCGGATCGGTGCCAGTCGTCTCGGTATCGAGGGTCAGCGCCGTCGCGCTCTCCAACTGTGCCACCAACTGGCGCAGGGCTTCCCCGTCGGCGACGATCTGGTAACCAGCCCCAGGAGCCGCCACGGGCGGCGCGGCTGGTGCTTCACCGAACAGGCTGAGTTGGTGAACCGCTCCCGCTGGCCCTTGCTGGGGCCGGTCTCCCGACCGAGCATCCGGCTGCCGCAGCCGATCGGCCAGTGAACGGAATTCCAATTCGCGGAAGAGGTCCATCACCTGCTCGCGGTCGAAGGCGTGCACGCGGCACACGTCGAGATCGAGTTGCACCGGTGCGTCGCGCTCGATGGTCGCCAGGCGGCGGCTGAGAAAGGCCAGGTCCTGCCCTGTCTCCAGTTTGTTCCGAAAACGGGTCTGAATCTCGTTCAGGTGCTCGTAGATGTTCTCCAATGATCCGTACTGTTTGAGCAACTTGACACCGGTTTTCTCACCGACGCCGGGCACACCTGGGATATTATCAGATTTATCGCCCATCATGGCCTTGAGATCTACCAATTGAGTCGGGGGCAGCCCGTAGCGCCGCTTCACTCCCTCTAGGTCGTAGACAACAGTGTCGGAGAAGCGCCAGCGGGAGGTGAGGACGTGGGTGTGTTCGTCCACCAGTTGCAGGAGATCCATGTCACCGGTGACGATGAGCACATCAACTCCCTGTTCTCCCGCCTGGCGGGCCAGTGTCCCCAATAGATCATCCGCCTCGTACCCCTCCTGCTCGAAGATGGGGATGTCCAACGCCTTCACCACCTGGCGGATACGCTCCATCTGGGGAACCATCTCCTCGGGCATCTTCGCGCGGTGGGCTTTGTAGTCGGCGTACATGTCGTAGCGGAAAGTGCGTCCTTTATCGAAGGTGACGGCAAGGTGGGTAGGCTGCTCTTCGCGCAAGACGTTGAGCAACATTGAGATAAAGCCATAGACGGCATTGGTTAACTCGCCTTGCGTGGTCTTCATATCCTCGGGCAGGGCATGGAAGGCACGATAGGCCAGCGCGTGGCCGTCGATCAAGACCAGTTTCTTCTTTTGGGGCATGCCTCTCCTTGATGGTGGATGTTGGAAACTGGATATTGGCTACTGGCTACTGGGATGCGCTTATCAGAGTTCTCAGTGCTTCTGCCGTTTCCTTGGCTCGGTGACGGATTATGCCAAGCGGCACGCTGGCCCGCAAGGCCGCCGAGAGGATAATGCCCTCGGCGATAGCCAGCGAATAGAACATGTGCTCGCCACCATCCACACTCTGTTCAAAGCGCAGTTGCTCCTGGCCCAGGATTTGCGCCACGCGGGCCGAGGTATGCCAACTTTCGGCGACGGCCTGCGCCAGTTCGCCTGCCTCCTCGGCCGAGAGCCGGCCGGTGTGGGCAATCAACTTTCTCTCGCAAGTCAAGATTACCGCTTCGGCGTTGATTTCCTGAGACAGCACGGTCATCTCCTGGACGATCTCTGGAATATACTCAGGCGGCACATCTATCTTTTCAGCGCTGCTCACGGCAAGCCGGCCGGATGCCGTGTCCGGTTCTACACCCTCGGCGGTGTCTGGAGTTCCGACCATGGGCCGCGCCAACGCGTCGGCGATACGTCCCGGCAATTCAGGGAGGAAGAAGGGTTTGGGCAGGACACCCTGCACGTCCAGGTCAGCCAGTTCGGGGGGGAGTTCCTCTCCTACAAGCGGGATCAGCATCAGTCGCAAGTTAGCCCGCTGCTGGCGCAGCATGCGGGCGATCGTGGCCCCATCTGGATCGGTCAGGCCCATGTCTATGATGACCAGGTTGAACTCGGAGGTGCTCAGTTCCTGCAGCGCCTCGTCCCCACTGGTCGTCACGCTTGCGCTGTACTCACCCCCCTGCTCCAGGCTCTCCTGGAGCATAGTGGCGAAGGCTTCGTTGCTATCTACGATCAGGATTCGATGGATCATCAGTCACCCTTTCTCGGTGGTCAGGATCTGTCATTGGTTTTGTCCATTTTACCGGGGAGACGAGGAAAAGTCAACATTCACGGGTGTAATGCATAAGACGCAATTACGCTCTTTTTTTCTTCACTTGGCTTCCACGTCCGGTAGTGGTATAATCCGTGTCCAGTAATTCGAGGGATAACGGGGAGAGATCAGGTGCTGGACGAGAATCAGATTCGCCAAATGGTGCGCCGTGTGGTCTACCGCACGTTGGGGTTGCCACGAGTCTCCCGGCCGGTGGCTACCCGACCCCTGGTGACAGAGGCGGACGTCCAGGCTGTTTCGGTTGGGGAACAGCTCTCCGTTCCCCAGGGGGCGCTCATCACTCCCCTGGCCTGGCAGGTGGCCCTGGAGCGGCACGTGACCATGGTTGGGGCAGGAGCAGCAGCGCCCGCACTGTCGTTGACTGACGTACCGCGTACCGACCCCACCACCGCGGGCCAGCGGACTTCGATGGGCCCGGCCGAAACGACTGTTGCCATCGGTGCCGACCACGGCGGGTACGAGTTAAAGGAGATGCTGAAGGGCTACCTGGGCGAGTTGGGTTACAGTGTCATGGACTGCGGAACCGACGGCACCAACTCGGTGGACTACCCGGACTTCGCCTTTGCGGTGGCGCAGTTGGTGGCCCGGGGCCGCGCCTGGCGTGGCATCGTTGTGGACGGCGCGGGCATCGGCTCGTGCATGACGGCCAACAAGGTGCCAGGTGTGCGCGCTGGCCTTTGCTACGACCAGGCCACAGCCGCCAATAGCCGCGAGCATAACGATGCCAACGTGTTGACGTTGGGTGCTGGGCTGATTGGCCCCAACCTGGCACGGCAGATCGTCAAAACGTGGCTTAAGACCCCCTTCGGCGGCGGGCGGCACGCGCGGCGAGTGGACAAGATTGTGGAAATCGAACGACGATTCTCGTTGTACAGGAAAACATAGGGAACTGCGTTCCAATGACAAATGAATAAATGACAAATGACCAAAAGGTGGCTCAACATTCTGAATGTCATTCCGAATCCGAGGGCAATAATGACCTATCCGTTGATGTCCTGAAATCCGTATTCTTGAGCGATGAAAAATCTGGATGAAGCAACACTGGAACGCATTATTGAGCAGATCACCCGGCAGGTGTTGATCCTGTTGCAGGAGGAGCAGGAGAGTGCCGAAGCGGGGGCTGGCGAGGGCCTCCCCCCCATCTCGCCCCGCAACTACGTGGAACGGGTGCAGCCTGTGGTCAGCGCTGGTGCTGACCGTATCGCCAGCACGCTGGGCATCGCACCGACCGACGGTCGCCTGGCCCACATGATCGATCACACGCTGCTCAAGCCCGACGCAACACACGACCAGATCGCACAACTGTGCTACGAAGCGCGTAAATACGGCTTCGCTTCGGTGTGTGTCAATCCGACCAACGTGCAGTTGTGCGCGCAACTCCTGAAGGATAGCGACATCCCTGTCTGTGCTGTTATCGGCTTCCCACTGGGTGCCACGTCTACTGAGGCCAAAGTCTTCGAGGCCCAGCAGGCCATTCGTGACGGTGCCGCCGAGGTGGATATGGTGGCCAACATCGGCGCTCTCAAGTCCCGGGACTACGAATTGGTGGAGCGCGACATTGCCTCCATAGCCCGGGCTTGTCACGCTGGTAACGCTATCCTCAAGGTAATCATTGAGGCGGTGCTGCTGACCGACGAGGATAAAGTGATCGCCTGCCAACTGGCCAAGGTGGCCGGTGCCGACTTCGTCAAAACATCCACTGGATTTGGGCCGGGCGGGGCCACTCTGGAGGACGTCGCCCTGATGCGGCGCGTGGTAGGCCCCACGATGGGTGTCAAGGCAGCGGGTGGCATCCGCACCTACGAAGACGCGCAAAAGATGATCGCGGCCGGAGCCAGTCGGATCGGCGCCAGTGCCAGCGTGAAGATTATTCAAGAAGCCAAAAAGTGAAAGAACACTGTATCGCTTTGCGACACCATTGAAATCTAACAGATTCATCGGCGGTGCGTGCCGCACTTGCTAATTTGCTTAAAAGATTTCGCACACAAGGATCTGTAAGCATTCACGGAGGTAGCAAAAAGGCCAATCCTTTCACTCAAAGTGGATCTGTGACTGACGTCTCTTGCGAATCGAAGGGCAATTTTGCCCTATCGGAAGGAAAAAAGGCTGCCAAAAGTGCATAGTAACCCTGAAACACCCAGACCAAAGAACATGCTGTCGCAACCTGATAAGCTCCTGGAAATTGGTCCGCAGTGCGCCAGTGATCCCCCTTTTAAAGCGCGTATGCGCTTTCATCAAAGTTGGTACCGAGCTCGGATTCTGAAAGTGCCTTTCGGTACGGGGCCAGGGCCAAAGAATTCTACTCCTTATGGAAATATGCTTACCCACGCTGACGGTGTTCGGGCACTTAATTTTCTTACTCCACAAATCCACTTCGTCGCTGAACAACGCCTAGAAGAGGGGCAAGGCAAGATTGAGCCTTTCCGCTTACGATGCAATATGCTCTCCAGCCAGCCCATGTGCTTCAATCTGTTTGGCCCGTTGGTAGACGATCTGGACCTAGCAACCCGTCTGTTCCAGGCTCTGCTGCCTGGCGAGATCAAGGCTATCACGCGAGTGACCTTTGAATTCGCGCCAAAGCCTGCCAGCAACTATTTGAATGACCGTACTGCGTTTGATGCATTCGTAGCTTACATTCGAACGGATGGACAGCAGGGTTTTGTTGGTATCGAGACCAAGTTGACAGAGACCTTCTCCCCCAGGGCTTACGACAAACCAATCTACCGGAAGTGGACAGAACGCCCTGGCTCGCCATGGTCTTCTGAAGCGTGGCCCCAGGTAGCAGACATCCGACACAACCAACTCTGGCGTGATCACCTCCTTGTTGAATCTTTGCGTCACAATCCACATTCTGGATATGCGGTTGGGCGTTTGATGCTTGTCTACCATCCCAATGATCACACTTGTTCCCGGGTAGTAGCGAATTACAAAACACTGCTCAGGCCCAACGATGATACCTTTGTGGATGTTCCTCTAGACCGACTAGTGAAAACCTGGGCTGCCACAGTAGACAACTCGCCAGCACAGCAATGGCTTTCCAGTTTCTACCTGCGCTATCTAGATCTCTCTGCAAGTGAAAATGAAATCTAGCCGGTTGAAAGTCTTGGTGAACTCATGATGCACGATTGAGAGGAGAACCTGTATGACGGTAGATTTGCGTACCTACGTCTTCTTAGACAGCCTGCAGCCACAGCATGCGGGGTTCCTGGGCACGGTGGCCCGGGGGTTCCTGCCGCTGCCCTATGACACATCGCTGTGGGTGGAAATCTCGCCCGGTATCGAGATCAATCGCATCACCGACATCGCGCTGAAATCCACCCGCGTCCGCCCGGGTATGCAGATTGTCGAGCGGCTGTATGGCTTGCTGGAGGTGCATCACAGTGACCAGGCCGAGGTACGGGCGGCCGGCGCGGCGATCCTGGAGGCGCTGGATTTGCAGGAATCGGACCGCATCAAGCCCAGGGTCGTCTCCAGCCAGATCATCCGCCACGTAGACGCCCACCAGGTGCAGCTCATCAACCGTATGCGCCACGGCCACATGTTGCTGGCGGGGCAGACGTTGTACGTGCTGGAGGTGGAGCCGGCGGCCTACGCCGCGTTGGCGGCCAACGAGGCGGAAAAGGCCGCCCTCATCAACATCCTAGAGGTACGTGCCTTTGGCAGTTTTGGGCGCGTCTATCTGGGTGGCGAAGAGCGTGATATCATGGCCGGTTACGGCGCAGCCGTCGCCGCTATTGAAGGTATTAGCGGGCGCGAGGCCGAGACGAAGCGCCGCGACTAGAAGAAACCAGGTTTTTCCCGAAAACCTGGTTTCTCTATCTCTCAGGAGGATACTATGACTGAAGCATTAGGTATGATCGAAACGAAGAGCTTCCCTGCGATGGTCGAGGCGGCCGACGCTATGGTCAAGGCAGCCAGGGTCGAGTTGGTCAGTTACGAGAAGACCGGCGGCGGCCAGGTGACCGCCATCGTGCGCGGTGACGTGGCGGCTGTTAAGGCGGCTGTCGAAGCCGGCGCCCGTGGGGCCGAGAGAGTGGGCGAGGTCGTCGCCATCCACGTCATCCCGCGCCCGCACCTCAACGTGGATCGCACACTGCCTTTGGGTCGCCCGCCTGCTGAGAGCGAGTAGAGGGACAAGGTGACTGGGTGACTGGGTGATTGGGTGACTCGGTGATTCGGTCACTGAATGGAGTTTCCTATGTTATTAGGCAAGATCGTGGGCACACTGGTCGCCACGCGCAAGGAGCCGACCCTGGATGGACTCAAATTCCTGGTGCTCAAACAACTCGACATCGAGGGCCAGGAGACGGGGGCCTACCGCGTGGCGGCGGACGCCGTCGGCGCCGGGCTGGGCGAGGTGGTGCTCTATGCCACCGGCAGTTCCGCGCGCCAGACGAAGTTGACGGACAGACGTCCGTGTGATGCCGTCATTATGGCCATCGTGGACGTGCTGGAAGTGGACGGCGTGGTAAAGTATGATAAGAGTGAAGGTTAAGGTTAAGGTTGAGGTTGAGGTTGAGGGCAGGTGATGCTCGACGATGCTCGGATTGACGCTATCGTTCGGCAGGTGATGGCCGAGTTGCGCCAGGGGGAGCGGGTGCGTCATGGCCCGCTGCCGGAGTTGTCGGATGCTACACAACCTCCCCCGCCTGCCCCGGCGTTGCGTCACGGCGACAATCTCTTCCCCGATGTAGATAGCGCCGTGGCTGCCGCGCGCCTCGCCTATCTGCAACTGTTCGACCTGCCGTTGTCGGTGCGCGAGCAGATGATCGCCCATATCCGCCGCGTGATGCGGGAGAACGCGCAACTCCTGGCCCACGAGGCCTGGCAAGAGACGGGAATGGGCCGCTACGAGGACAAAATCCAGAAGAATCTGCTCAACGCCAACAAGGCAGCCGGGACCGAGATCCTCGCCCCGACCGCCTGGAGCGGCGACGGCGGCCTGACGCTGGTCGAGTACGCGCCCTACGGCGTGATCGGCGCGATTATCCCCAGCACCAACCCCACGTCCAGCGTTATCTGCAATGCGATTGGGATGGTGGCGGCGGGTAACGGTGTCGTCTTCAACGCTCATCCCGGTGCTCGCGCCTGCTCCAACCACGCGGTGCAGTTGATCAACGAGGCCATCGTCGAGGCAGGAGGGCTGTCCAACCTGGTCTGCGCAGTGGCTGAACCCACCATTGAGAGCGCCCAACAGATTATGCAGCATCCCGACGTGCAACTGTTGGCCATCACTGGAGGCGAGGGTGTGGTGCGGGTAGCGATGCAGAGCGGGAAGCGGGCGGTCTGCGCCGGGCCGGGCAACCCGCCGGTCGTGGTGGACGAGACAGCCGACCTGGAACAGGCCGGGCGCGACATCGTGCGCGGCGCTGCTTTCGACAACAACATTATATGCACCGACGAGAAAGAGATCTTCGCCGTCGCTTCCATCGTCGATGACCTCAAGCGTTTCATGTGCAACCACGGCGCTTACGAGGTCAACTCCTGGCAACTCAACCGGTTGATGAAGTCAATCTTCACACAGGTCCCGCCGGCCGGGCAACACGGTACGATGAACAAGGCGTTCATCGGTAAGAACGCTGGCGTATTGCTCAAGGAGATCGGTGTGGACGTGGGCGACGAGGTGCGCCTGGTGCTGGTGGAGGTGGAGCGCGACCACCCGCTGGTGCTGACGGAGCAGATGATGCCGATTGTGCCACTCGTCCGCGTGCGCGACGCCGACGAGGGCATTGACCTGGCAAAGGTGGCCGAGCGCGGCTTCCGGCACACGGCGGTGATGCACTCCAAGAACCTGGACAACCTGAGCCGCATGGCGCGCGAGATGGATTGTAGTATCTTTGTCAAGAACGGCCCTTCGTGTGCTGGCGTCGGTTACGGCGGTGAGGGCTTCTGCTCGTTCACCATCGCCAGCCCTACCGGCGAAGGGATCACCAACCCGATCAGTTTCAGCCGCGTCCGCCGCTGCGTGCTGAAGGATGCTTTTCGAATTGTGTAGGTAACAATAATGGGCAGACATAGGTCAATAGCGTTTGGCTGGTATGGTGGAAAGTACAGTCATTTGGGCTGGCTTTTGCCTTTGCTACCAAAGACGACTCACTACTGTGAACCATTCGGAGGTTCAGCGGCGGTTCTTCTGAATCGAGAACCATCGCCGGTCGAAACGTATAACGATATTGACGGAGAAGTAGTCAATTTCTTCCAAGTGCTCCGAGAGCAAAAATCTGCTCTAATTGAGGCTATTGGCCTAACTCCCTTCTCTCGTGAGGAGTTTAAGAAGGCCATATCTGAACCAGTGAATGGGTTATCGAGTTTAGAAAGGGCGCGACGGTTCTACGTTCGCGCCAGACAAGTAAGAACCGGTCTTGCACAGACAGCGAGTAATGGGAGATGGGCCCACTGCCGACTGACAAGCCGTGCTGGTATGGCAGGCGCAGTGTCGAGGTGGCTTGGTGCAGTTGATGCTTTGCCGGAAATCGCCCAGCGGCTTTTGCGTGTCCAGATTGAAAACGACCTGGCAATCAATGTTATCAGACGTTACGATAGCAAAGAGACGCTGTTTTACTGTGACCCTCCTTACCCTCACGAATCTAGAGGAGATAGCAAAGCCTATCGATACGAAATGACAGACAGAGATCACATCAATCTAGCGGGAGTGCTTCGTAACGCCGAGGGCAAGGTGGCTCTCTCTGGATACCATTGTGACTTGTTAGACGAGCTGTACGGAAATTGGCACGTTCACGAGGCGAACTCGAAAAAGATACATTCAGTCAAAACCAAGAGAACAGAAGTCCTTTGGACTAATTACGACCTGTCCGAAACTGTGCCCAGGCTGATTTAACTCGTCAGTGTTAGAGGTTGCAAAGACGATGACTACAGACCAACAAGAGTTCGTGTTGAAATGCAAGGCGTATCTTGAGAAGAAATGGGAAAAAGTAACAGCAGCGTTTGAACAAGGGAAGCCTCAAGACCCACTGGGGAAAGGCCACTCTCTGACCCATCTGATTCGAGATTGCCTGACCAGCGTCACTAAAACCTATCATTACGTTTTACCCACCCAACTCCTTGCCAAGAGCGTATCTCCTGAGCTGGGTGCTCATTCCCTTCAAGTTGCGTACGATGCTGAGGAAATAGACACATGTATCTTGTCAGAGTTCGCAAGTGGACAGAATATCTACGTCTCCAACTTTTTTGACTTTGCATTGGGGATAATGATACTTTTGGGCGAAACTGGTCGGGTAGATTTTCTAGATAGAGTGGGCAAAGAGCTTGACAGAGTTCACTCTGGCATTGCACACCGAAAAGCCTGGGCAGAACTGCTAAAACAGGCGTGAGACAAGTCAGCCGTCCAGCTAACTCTTCGCTGGAGCCGATGGACAAACATCATGATTGAACCAGCCCTCGCCCTCCTCGAATTCAGCAGCATCGCGGGCGGCATCCAGGCCGCCGATGCCATGGTTAAGCGTGCCCCGATTGATGTGATCAAGGCGGGTACGGTGCAGCCCGGCAAGTACCTGGTGCTGATCGGGGGGCAGGTGGCTGACGTGGAGGAGTCGCTGAAGGCCGGGCGCGAGGTGGGCGGCGCGGCTGCGGTGGACTTCGTTTACCTGCCGCAGGTGCATCCGGAGGTGGTGGAGGCCATCGGTGGGGGGCGGGTGCCACAGGTCACGGACGCGCTGGGTGTGGTTGAGACAACCACCGTCGCGGCCGCCATCCACGCTGCCGACGCTGGCATCAAAGGGGCCGAGGTGCGATTGGTCGAGGTGCGGCTGGCCGATGGGCTGGGGGGCAAAGGCATTGTCCTTTTCTCCGGCCTGGTCGCCGACGTGGAAGCGGCGGTCGAGATCGGCGTGGGCGTGCTGGAGCGACCAGAGTTGCTGGTGCGGCAGGTCATTATTCCACAACTCCACCCCGAGATGTGGGAGAACGTCGCCGATGCCACACGCTTCCGCACCAGGGTGATAAACAGGCTATGAAATTCGCCCGCGTGATCGGCACGGTGGTTGCCACCCGCAAGTATGAAGGGCTCGAGGGGATCAAGTTTCTCGTCGTCCAGCCGCTGGACAGAGACTTGAATCCCCAGGGCCAGCCCAAGATTGCGGCCGATGCCACGGCTCAGGCCGGTCCGGGTGAACTGGTCTTTATGGTGGCCAGCCGAGAAGGGGCACAGGCGCTACCGGAGGTCTTTGTGCCGGTGGATCTGGCGATCACGGGAATCGTGGACGAGGTCGAAATCGAGCGCGGACCGCGCCGCCAGCAGCCCACCGCCGTCTGGCACCACTTGCCGCTTGTTCTGAGCCAGGTCGAAGGAGAGGATGACTGACGATGTACATCGGCAAGGTCATCGGCACAGTAGTCTCCACGATCAAGATCTCGCACCTGGAGGGGCGCAAACTGCTGCTGGTGGATCAGGTTGACCTGCGCGGGCAGGAGACCGGCTATTACGACATCGCAGTGGACGTAGCGCAGGCCGGCCCCGGGGACACGGTGCTAGTGATAGACGAGGGGAACGGGGCGCGGCAAATCCTCGGGCTCGACCCCGGCGCTGTGCGTGCCGTCATCGTCGGCGTGGTGGACGAAGTGACGCTGATCTAGACCGACGCCGCCCGCCGCACTAACTTCACAAAGTCCGGTTTGAGGCTGGCCCCACCAACCAACGCGCCGTCCACCTCCGGCATCGCCATAAAGGCAGCGATATTCTCCACATTGACGCTGCCGCCGTACTGCACTCGCATGGCTTGAGCAGCGGCTTCCCCGAACATCTCGGCGATGCTCCCCCGGATGGTCAGCCCGATGACGCGGTTCGCATCCGCCGGGGTCGCTGCCTTGCCGGTGCCGATGGCCCACAAGGGCTCGTAGGCGATCACACACCGCTCGGCCTGCTTCGCCGTCAGGCCCGCCAGCGCCGCCCGCACCTGGGTGCCGACGAATTCGTGGGTCTGACCGGCCTCATTCTGCGCCAGGTTCTCTCCCACGCAGATGATGGGGATGAGACCGTGAGCCAGCGCTGCGTGGACTTTGCGGTTGACGGCTGCATCGCTCTCAACGCTTACCTGTGTGGTTCGATCCGGGGAGGCTACACGCCCGGTGCGGCGCTCCGAGTGGCCCAGGATGACGTACTGGCACAACTCCGCCAGCATAGCCGGGGAGATTTCGCCGGTGTATGAGCCCTGATCCTCCCAGTGCATCGTCTGCGCGCCCAGGCCGATGTGCGTGGGACGTAGCACCTCGGCCACAGCCGCCAGCACGGTGAAGGGTGGACACAACACTCGCTCTACCTCCCTGATCTCGTTCAGTCGGTACCGGATGCTACGCACGAAGGCCAACGCCTCGTCAACACGACCCAGGTGCATCTTCCAGTTGCCAGCGATGATGGGGTAGCGCATTCCTTATTCATCCTTTGTTCATCAAGACCCACAGAACATCGGCTGTTGCCTTGATCCGATGTTGAGGTTTGTCATTTGCCATTAGTCTTGCTCATTCTACCGGGGAGGCGAGGAAAAGTCAAAATTGCGCATGGGCGCAATGCGTAATGCGCAAAACGTAATCACGCTGCACGTTTTGCGCTTCGGTTTCGGTTTGCCTCCTGCCCATACCTGTACTATAATGCAAGCACAACACCCAAGAGCGGAGGAAGAACATTGGAGGAACTCCAACCCGGAGAAGAACAACCTGCGCGCGCTCATCCTTTGGAAGGCGAAGAGATTTCCCTTGCCCGTGCCTTCGGTGGTCGCTCACTACTGCGCGAGATTCTGGAGACCATCTTATTAACGGCGATCATCTTGCTGGTCCTCAATACGGTCACGGGTCGCTTTCAGGTGCGTGGCTCCAGTATGGAGCCGACACTGTACAACGACCAGTATCTGGTGGTTAGCAAACTGACCTATTGGATTCATCCGCCGGAGCGGGGAGACATCATTGTCTTCCACCCTCCCAATAGCCCTGACGAGGACTATATCAAGCGCACCGTGGGGTTGCCAGGGGAACAGGTGGAGATTCGGGGCGGGGAGGTGTGGGTGGATGGCATCCTTCTCGAGGAGCCCTATATTGCCGACACTGGTTCCTACTCCGGATCGTGGATCCTGGGAGACGGGGAGTATTTCGTTCTGGGGGACAATCGCAGCCACTCCAGCGATTCGCACAGTTGGGGGGTATTCCCACGGGAGAACATCGTCGGAAAGGCATGGCTCTGCTACTGGCCACCAGAGGAGTGGAGTATGGTGACGCACTATGCCTTCCCGGAGCCTACTGACCAGGGAGATTAGGTTATGCATAAGGGATACAATGCGATGGAGAGACAACTGCACACCCCCTGGCTGGTAGCAGACTTTTTCACCCATCATTATCGTATATCTGGGCGCGTGAATGTGCGCCACCGGAAACTGGTCGACCAACTCAACGACCACACCACAGCCTTTCTCCAACTTGAGGATGCTTATGTTTCCAACATTGAGCATCCTGCGGACATCACCGCCAGCCACACCAGTTCCATCCTCCGTAAGAACAACGTCACTGCCATCGTTGTCGCCCGCCATGAGAATGGGTTGGCGCGAGAACATACCTACGGCAGTTATTTTGGCACCTACCTGTGCAAAGTCTTCATCACCGTCCCATCTTTCGAGATCGAAGGCTATCTGCGCCTCTCGGGCAAACTTGACCTGCGCACGGTGCTCACCACCGGTACAGATAGTTTCGTCTCTATTCTCGATGGACAGATGAGGTCTTCGGTGCGTCCGGACGTCACCTTTACCGGTGGCGCAATCCTGGTCAACAAAGATCGCATCGGAGCCTTCTGGGTAATAGAAGAGGAGACGTAGCCCGACAATGGCGAAGATACTGGTCATAGACGACAATGCCGAGTTTTTGGAGATGATCCGCCTGTTGCTGGAGCAGCGAGGAGGACACCAGGCTGTGCTCAGTGCCGATGGCACAGACGGGCTGGCCAAAGCCCTGGCCGACCCGCCTGACCTGGCGATTATTGATGTGATGATGCCGGGCATAAGCGGCTACGAAATCTGTCGCCAACTGCGCGCCAATCCCCCTACGGCCTCCACCCCGATCATCATACTCACGGCACGGGGCCAATCTGTGGACCGCCAGGCCGCGCTGGATGCTGGCGCCGACGACTACATGGCCAAACCGGTGACGGCGGTGGAGTTGCTGGGACGGGTTGATGACTTGCTGGCGAAACGAACGGCGGGGAAGCCGCCTGTGCCCGCAGGTACGGTCGTGCTTATGAGCCTGCGCGGTGGCGTCGGCGTCACCACGCTGGCGGTCAACCTGGCAGCGACGTTGGCTCAGACCGGGGATGGTGCAGCCTGTCTTGTAGATCTCTGTCCCTCGTCAGGGCACGTGGCACTGCAACTGGGCCTGCGCCCCAAGCCCAACTGGTCGAGCCTTACCCAGGCCAGCGTTCTTGACGTGGAGTTCGTTGAGGCGTATCTCCTGCAACATGCTTCTGGGTTACGGGTGTTGGCGTCGCCGGCCCTCCCGGTCGTGGGGCAGGGGCTGTCGCGGACGTTGGTGCAGATGACCCTCGGGGTCCTGCAACAGCGGTTTGTCACCACTGTCGTCGATGCACCGCCGGTGCTGGATGAGATGGCAATGGTGGCCCTGGAGGCAGCTGCCCTCGTAGGATTGGTGATCACCACCGAACCTCCCTCGATCCAGACAGCCGTCGGCACACTGCATGCCCTCAAACAATGGTCGGCCAAACTTCAGATCATCCTCAACCAGATCACGCCGGGTTCCCAGGTGCCGACCGGAGCAATTGAGCGTGCCCTCAGACATCCGCTGGCGTGGACCATCCCATTCGATCCGGCGCAGACGCGTGCCCTGACACGCGGAGCGCCGCTGGCTCTCCAGAGTCCCAGTTCGCCACTGGCTCAGGCTGTGCGAGGGCTGGCCCAGGAACTGGATCGAACCGCACGGGAATTGGCCGTTGGCCGTTAGCCACTGCTGATTGTAATATAAGGGGAAGCAATGCATCGTACTATCGCTGTGCTTGTTGCTGCGCTGACTATGCTGACTGCGGCAAGTTGTTGCTGCTGTGGCGGTGGCTTCGATTGGGATTGGGATGGGTTCTTCCGACCTACGCTGGTCTTCGAAACGGCCGTGCCACCCATTTACGAGACCCCCAGCCCTGAACCCACTCCCGCCATCACCCGCGAGCCTGTGGGTGAAGCCGGAACCGAGACGGAGGGACTGCTGGAGATGACCGACGTGCCGGTGCGCGACCTGCACGACCTGGCGATCCGGTTGCGTGGCCTGCCCGCCGACACCCCCAGCACCGTCAATCCAGGAGGCTCCCCTGATTACCCTGTGGACACCCGCCGTCTCTTCTACGTCCACAACTCGGATACCAACGCGCTGTTCGACATCCACGCCATCCTGGAATGCAAGACCGAGCACGTGTATATGTGGGTCGAGGAGGGAGTGCGCTTCGACCGGGATGATCTTGAAGCTGCTGCCGATTTGTTCGAGGAGCACACGTATCCCACCAACCGGGCCTTCTTCGGATCCGAGTGGACACCCGGAGTGGACAATGATCCCCATCTCTCTATCCTCCACGCCCGTGGCCTAGGGGACACCGTCGCTGGCTACTATTACAGCCCCAGCGAGTTCGTCTCCGCTGTGCGCGAAGATTCCAATGAGATGGAGATGTTCTACATTAGCATGGACAATAATGTGATTAACAGCGATTACTACAACGGCACACTGGCTCACGAGTTCCAGCACATGATCCACTGGTACAACGACCGTAATGAGGAGACCTGGCTCAACGAGGGCTTCTCCGAATTGGCTTCCTACCTCAATGGCTTCAACCCTGGTGGGTTCGAGTGGGTATTTGCCACGGAACCGGACACACAGCTCAACTCTTGGCCCGAGGGTCCTGGCTCAGCAGGGGCCAACTACGGCGCGAGCTATCTCTTCACCTCTTACTTTCTCGACCACTTCGGCTCTCAGGCCACTCAGTCGTTGGTCGCTCACCCCGACAATGCCTTCGCCAGCGTGGATGTCGTGCTGGAGGAACTGGGCACTGGGATGACCTACGAGGATCTGTTCGCCGATTGGGTTGTCGCTAACCTGCTGGATGATCCCACCATAGCGGATGGACGCTATGGTTATGAGGAGATTGACCCACCTTCCTCTGATGTCGAAGTTACCTACCATGGGTCCGACTACCCTGTTTCCAAGAGCAGCACTGTGCACCAGCACGGTACCGATTACATTGAACTGGTCGGCAAGAAGCCGCTGGTGTTTCGCTTCACCGGCTCCACTCAGGTCGGCCTGATGGACACCACCGCCCACAGCGGGCGCTACGTCTGGTGGTCGAATCGGAGCGACGACTCGGACATGACACTCACGCGCGCCTTCGACCTCTCGGACGTGAGCGAGGCCACGTTGGAGTTCTGGGCCTGGTATGACATTGAGGAGGACTGGGACTACATCTACGTGGAGGCCAGCACCGACGGAGGCGGGACCTGGGAGATTCTGACCACCCCCTCCGGCACTGATACCAATCCCAACGGCAACTCCTTTGGCTGGGCCTACACCGGCAAAAGTGGCGGGAGAGATCAGGCGGAGTGGATTCAGGAGCGGGTGGACCTATCCGCGTACGCCGGGCAGGAGGTGTGGCTCCGCTTCGAGTATATCACCGACGACGCGGTCAACCGCCCCGGCTTCATTTTGGACGACGTCACCATCCCCGAGATCGGCTACTTCAGCGATTTCGAGGAGGACGGGAACGGATGGGTGCCGGCTGGCTTCATGCGCCACACCAACGTATTGCCGCAGCGCTGGCTGGTGCAACTGATTCTCTTTGGCCCTGAGACGACGGTGCGGCGACTGGAGCTGAACGAAGACCAGACGGGCGGGTGGGTCATCCCTCTGGGTAGCACAACAGACAGGGCCGTCATCACTATCTCCGGCCTGGCACCTGTGACGACGGAGGTGGGGTCGTACAGTTACGAGATTGAGAAGCAGTAACAATAGAGCGTAATGCGTACAGCGGCTCTGTTCCAGGGGCGGATTACATCTTACGCTCAAGGGGATGTATCTTTGTCCAATATCCGGGTACTCGTCGTGGACGATAGTCGCGAGATGCGCAAGTTTGTCATCCAATGCGTTCTAGAACCTGAGGGGTTCGAACCGCTGGAGGCCGCCAACGGGGCCGAGGCGTTGCGTAAGGCTTTTGAAGGCAGCATTGACCTCATGCTGCTCGACCTCGAGATGCCTAAGATGAATGGCTTCGAGGTACTTGACGCCCTGCGCGCCCAACGCTCCGAAATCCCGGTCGTCTTGATGACCTCCCACGGGTCTGAGGCCATCGCCGTCGAAGTGTTTCGCAGGGGCGTGCGCGACTATGTCATCAAGCCTTTCACTGCCGAGGAGATGTTGGCGACCATCGAACGCGCGCTGAGGGAGGTGCGACTGCAACGCGAGAAAGAAGCTCTCACGACCCGGTTGATGCAGGCCAACCGGCAACTCGAGCAGCGACTGCAAGAGCTCCACGTGCTTTCTCGTATCGGAAAGTCGGTCACGGTGCTGATGGAGCGCGACAGGTTACTGGAGCGGGTCGTGGACGCCGCGCTCTACGTGACCGGTGCTGAGGAGGGGGCGATCTTCCTGGAAGATGAGGGGGTGGGTAAACTCCAGGAATACGTGCGCAAGCGACGTTCCAAGGGAAAGGAGCAGCGGGTATCGCGGCGCACGGAGGATCAACTGGCAGTCGATGCGATGCGTAAGGGTGATGCCACGATAAGCGGTGCGATGCTTTACGCACCATTGAAGGTCGGCGGAAGACCCATTGGCGCGCTGGGTGTGAACAACAAGGTCACGGCCCGCTTCTTCAGCGATCACGACCGACGGCTGCTCGTGGCGCTGGCCGGTTACGCTGCCATCGCCATTGAGAACGCTCGACTGCTGCGGCAGGTCGAACAGACCAAAGAGCGGGAGAAAAAACAGATACGCGGCCTGTTCGAGCGCTACGTCGCTCCCAGCGTGGTGGAAAAACTCATGGCCCGGCCCGATGCCGTAGCGCTGGGCGGCGTACGTCAGAAGGCGACTATCCTCTTTGCTGACCTCCGTGGCTTCAGCAGCTTCAGTGTCCGTACCACGCCTGAGGTACTGGTGGACGTTCTCAATCACCACATCGCCGTGGCTGCAGCAGCCGTTCTGGCCGAGGAGGGAACACTGGATAAGTTCCTGGGTGATGCGGTGATAGCCTACTTCAACGCTCCTCTCCCGCAGCCGGATCACGCGCTGCGGGCGGTACGGGCGGCTTGGCGGATATGCCGGGCAATTGATGAATCTCACTCCCAGCTTCCTCCGGCCTCTCAACTCCAGTTTGGGGTGGGCGTTTGCACGGGTGAGGTGTTGGTCGGCAACATTGGCGCACCACAACTGATGACTTTCACCGTCATTGGCGATGCAGTGAACGTGAGCCGGCGGCTACAGGAGCAAGCCCGTGGAGGGCAGGTCTTGATCTGCCAGCAGCTCTACAGATTGGTGCAGGACCGCATTGAGGCGCGGCCAGCAGGGGTGGTGGAGATCAAGGGACACCAACAGCCAGAGCCGATATACAAGGTGGTGGCGGTGCACATGTGAACCTGCCCGTCGGAGTTCATCCGCAGCCGGCGCCCCGAGACAAACTTGGAGCGCCGTTCGTCCAATCTACCAACTATAGCGATCAGTAGTGAATGTTGACCAGCGTCCCTACCTCGGCCCAGGCAAAGAACCACTCTGCCTCCGGCGTGGGCCGGTTGACGCCGCCATGGCTGATCGGATGGCCGAAGTTATTGTGCCAGCCACGCCATCCACAACAGGGCAACCACGTTGGGGGGATCGAAGATCAACACAGCACGGAATTTGCGCCGCGCGCTGGCTCTCTGACCGGCGCGGGTTGCAGTCTGGCCATCCTGTAGCAGGTCAGCAATACGGTCTTTCATCGGTATCTGAGATTTGAGACTTACTGCGGTCTCTCACCTTCAATGAAGCAGACGATGCCATCCACGATGCCCCGAGCCACCAGATCGGTTCTTTGGGTCAATATGTGGCGGTCAGCCAACATGAAGCCGGTCTCAATAATGGCAGCCGGCGTCCGGCCGTCAATCTCGTAAAATGTGTGGTAACGGGTCATGTCGTAAGTGATGCTGTTGGCGTGAAAATACATCCCTGTGTGCTCACCGTAGCACTGCGCCAGGCAAGCGAGTAGACGCTCCTCTGCCTCCGGCACCAGGCTATCCTCGACGCTGGCGACCTTGAACCCGCTGGCCGGTGGGGTGGCATTGGGGTAGGCTTCACAGGAATCGGCGTGGATGGAGAGAAGCGCGTCGGCCAGGTAACCCGTCAGGCGCGGATCGAATTCCTCCAACAGGTCAGCCTGGTAGCCAAGGGACTGCAGGATGTAGACGACCCTTTGGGCCACGTCGCGGTTGATCTCGACCTCAGTGAGACCGTCAGGGCACATTGCGCCCACGTCGCTTCCCCAGTGACCAGCGACGATGCCGATGTGCGGAGGAGGAGCAGCAGCAGATGGAAGAGGGTCTGTGGGTGGGGTAACAAGTGGAAGGAGGCTTGCGGGTGGGGCCGCGGATAGTGGCGGATTGGCAGATGGAAGAGTGCCTGTGGGTGAGTCAGCGGATGGGGTAGGAGATGCTATGATCTCCGGCACAATCCAGGCAGGCAGCCGTACCCCCCACAGCCCGTAAGCCATCGCTCCGATGGCGGCTATGCAGGAGACGATGACGAGCAGGCGCGAGGCATTGGGAGCAGCGCCTGCGGACTCTCTGTGTGCAGTTGGTTCGTGACCGCCCATCTGATGTGCTACGCTCCTCTCCGGTGCATCTATCTTACATCGGAATGTGAGGGAAGTCAATTGTCTTCCCCGAAGCCTCTGCCTTCGCCGTCATACAACTTGTCAGGCATGAGCGTATCGTGTAGAATGATGTCAACCATTGGAAGGAGGCTGCAAGGAGACAACGATGCAAGAACTCAAACACCGCATCCTGGCCGAGGGCAAGAACCTGGGCCGGGGCATTCTCAAGGTGGATAGTTTCATCAACCATCAGATTGATACTCATCTGATGTTCGATGTTGGACGGGAGTTGGCCCGTCACTTCGCTGACGGTGGCGTGACAAAGGTCATCACGGCCGAAATCTCCGGCATCGCCCCGGCGCTGGCGACAGCGCACGCGCTGAACGTGCCGATCATTTACGCCCGTAAGATCAGGCCGATCACGATGACGGGGCCGGTCTTCGTCGAGGTCGCGCCCTCGCGTACTAAGGGGAGCGACGTGTTCCTGATGGTCTCGGCGGAATTCCTGGGACAGGACGACCGGGTGTTGGTGGTGGATGACTTCCTGGCCTCAGGGGCGACGATCGCGGCGCTGGCGAGACTGGTCGAGCACGCCAGTGCGAGGTTGGTCGGCATCGGTGCGGCCATCGAGAAGCGGTTCGAGGGTGGACGAGAATCGCTAGCCTATCTCAACGTACCCATCGTCTCGCTTGTTGTCGTCACCGACATGAGCGATGGGCAAATTGTGTTAGGGGAGTGAGACTGTGGCGCATGACGCTATTGCCATCCTCGACTTCGGCTCGCAGTACACGCAACTGATCGCCCGGCGCGTGCGAGAGGCGCACGTCTACTGCGAACTCTTCCCCTGGGATGCCTCACCGGAAGAGGTGTTGGCGTTGGAACCGCGCGGCTTCATCCTCTCAGGCGGCCCTTTCAGCGTCTACGCCCCCCGCGCGCCCCGCTTGCCGGATCACGTGTTGACACGGGGCATACCGGTGCTGGGCATCTGCTACGGGATGCAACTATTGGCCCATCGCCTGGGTGGTCGAGTGGCGCCCGCCGCCAAGAGGGAATACGGACCGGCGGAGGTGGAGTCGGTTGGCCCAGACAGCCCATTGCTTGGGAATCTCAAATCTCAGAATCTCAAGGTTTGGATGTCCCACGGCGACCGCATCGAGGCGCTGCCGCCTGGCTTTGAGGTGCTGGCCTGCAGCGCCAACTCTCCCGTGGCGGCGATGGGCGATCTGGCGCGGGAACTCTATGGTCTCCAGTTCCATCCTGAGGTCGCGCACACGGACGAAGGAGGGGAGATTTTGCGCCGCTTTGCCGTCGAGGTCTGCGGCTGCACGCCCGATTGGGCACCGAAGGCGTTCATTGAACAGGCGGTGGCGGAGATCCACGCTCGAGTGGGAACAGGCCGGGTCGTGTGCGGGCTCAGCGGCGGCGTCGACTCCGCGGTGGCAGCGACGCTGCTGCACCATGCCGTGGGCGATCAACTGACCTGTGTCTTCGTCAACACGGGCCTCCTGCGGCGCGGAGAGCCGGAGCAAGTGGTGCGCACGTTCCAGGACAGGTTGGGTATGCGGCTGGTTCCGGTGGACGCAACTGAGGAGTTCCTGAGTGCGCTGAGCGGGGTGACGGACCCGGAGCAAAAGCGATGCATTATCGGCGAGCGCTTCATCCGGGTGTTTGAGCGGGAGGCAAAGAGATTGGGGAAAGCGCGTTTTCTGGCTCAAGGCACGCTTTACCCCGACATGATTGAGAGCCGCGGGCCCGAGCGGCGGGCGGCGGCGCGCATCAAGACGCATCATAATGTGGGTGGACTGCCGGCCGACATGATGTTTGAGTTGGTCGAGCCGCTGCGCTATCTCTTCAAAGACGAGGTGCGGGCAGTTGGGGAGGTGCTGGGTCTGCCGGATGAAATCGTGTGGCGGCAGCCTTTCCCCGGGCCGGGGCTGGCGGTGCGCATAATCGGCGCGGTCACTTGGGAGCAATTGGAGACGCTGCGGACAGCGGATGCCATCTTGCTGGAGGAATTGGGCGCAGCGGGACTGCTGCGCGGAGCGACGCAGCAAGCGTTTGCCGTCCTGCTGCCGGTGCGGAGTGTAGGTGTGATGGGAGACGAGCGGACGTACCGGCAGGTTATCGCCATCCGTGCCGTCACGACCGAGGATTTTATGACCGCTGACTGGTCGCGATTGGATCACGAACTGTTGACCCGCATAAGCAACCGCATCGTTAACGAAGTGCCGGAGGTCAACCGGGTGGTGTATGACATCACCTCCAAACCTCCGGCGACGATTGAGTGGGAGTAGAACGTGGACCTGGGCTATGTCCTGCGCCGCGCGTGGAAGATCACCTGGCGGCACAAAACCCTGTGGCTATTCGGCTTCCTGGTCAGTCTGGGGACAGTGGGCAGGCGCATTGGTGCAGGCGGTAGCGGTCGTTGGGAGCAGCCAACGCGCGGGTTGCCGCCGGAGGTGCAGCACGCCATCTCTGATTTCCTCTCCAGCCCCTACTTTGTTGTGCTGCTGGCAGCCCTCGCGCTGTTGGCGCTTGCCCTCGGCGCCGGGCTGGCACTTCTGGGCGCGTTGGGGCGGGCGGCCCTGGTGGATCAGGTGCGGGCGGTGGAAGACCGGGGTGTGGTGGAACTGCGGGCAGGCTGGCAGGCGGGCAGGCGTTACCTATGGCCGGTCTTTCTCATCCGTCTGCTGCTCGGACTGCCGGTGGTCGTGGTGACGTTGGTCGGTGTGCTTCCAGCGATCGGAACGTCGCTCCTAATCACCGGGCAGGAGCGGCCAGAGGTGGTGATGCCTGGCCTCTTCATTACGCTACTCACTTTTTTCGTTTGTCTCTTTCCTGCTATCTGCCTGGCGGTACTGTTCTCCGCCCCTCTCAGCGTGTTGCAGAGACTGGCTGTTCGGGCCTGCGTGCTCGAAGGGCATGACGCACGTGATAGTATCGTTCGTGCCTGGGCGATGCTACGACGACACCTGGGGCCGCTGGCGTTGTTATGGTTGCTCCTTGTGGGCATTGGGATCGGCGTGCTGATCGTGATTGGCCTACCTCTAGCGCTGGTGGTGATACCGTTCCTGTGGCTTGTGCTGCTGACAGCGCTCGTCTCACCGTTACTGTTCGCCCCAATGGTATTGATCATCGGGCTATTGGCGTGGCTGGCAGGGGCTGCTGTCAACAGCGTGGTGGAGACCTTCACCTCCGCCGTGTGGACGCTGGCCTACCGTGAGTTGACCGGATTGGGGCTGACTGGGGAGGAGACGGCGCTGGCTGCGGGACCTGCTGTTGCGCCAGCGCGAGAGTGGCGGTATAATGTCAGGGCTGAGAAGACAAATGAGCAAGGCTAATCCTACTGATCTCCCAGCTGGGCCCGTGATCGGCACGTTGCGCGTCGCTGGTGGCATGCGCCTGGAGGATACTGCGCCTTATGCCCTGGCCTTGACCCCTCCGCCCCGGGCGGCCCGTGGCAGGGAAGGCGAGCACTTTTTCGTCCTGCTGGACCTGACTGGCCCAGCATCGTCACACCTCTACTGGGAACTGCGCGAGGTGGCGGCACATGCATATTGGTCCACCGCTGGCAGTGTCACGGCTGCGTTGCGCCAGGCGGCGGCCGCCGTTAGCCGCCGCCTGTTCCACACCAACCTGCTTTCCGATCCCTCCGACCGATGTTACGGCGGCCTCACCTGTGCCGTCTTGCACAATGATGACCTCTTTATCCTCCAGGCCGGCTCTGCTTGGGCCTGTGTTCTTCACAGCGAGTACGTAGAATGCTTCCCCCGTGATGAGGAGTTGCCCCCCCTGGGGACAGGACCGCTGACCGACGTATTTCTCTACCACGTCTTCATCGTCACTGGCGACACACTGCTGTTGGCCTCGCCCGTCTTGATGCGAGAGGCTGGTGACCAGGCTATCGCCCGCGTGCTGCTTCGTGCTGATGTGCGGGAAGTGCTGATCGGATTGGAGCAAGTCGGGGCCGAGGCCGACTTCACCGCCCTGGTCATGCGCCTGACTCCGCCAGGGGAAGCACCGGTAGTCCACGAAGTTCCTCAGCCTCCCCTCCGCCCCAAACGTAAGCCGCTCTGGCGGAGGCCCCGCGCGCGCCCGAAGCCAGCCCGCAAACCGGGGCCTGGCCTGGGAGAACGTCTGAGAGAACGAGTGAAGGGAGGCGCCCGTTCCACGTGGCGCGGGATTACCGCCTCCGGCGTGTGGCTGGCTGGCGGGGTGAGCACATTGTTCCGGCGTATGCTCCCCAGCCCCGAGCGGGGGACCCGTCGCCGGACACGTTCTCCACGACCGATCCCTAAAGAGAACCGCGCTGTGATGATGGCTATCGCTATCGGCATCCCGGTTGTGCTGGCTATCATCGTGGCGCTGGCGTACCTGTCGTTTGGAGCAGAAGCGCGGTTCCAGGGTTTTCTCAACCAGACGGAAGCAGAGATCGTGCTGGCTCGGGCCGCCGGGACCATCTCAGAGGAGGCGCGGCCCCATTGGGAGGCTGCGTTGGAGCACGCCAATGCCGCCTCTATGTTGCGGCCCGACGCCCCGGCTGTCTCGACGCTGCAGGCTCAGGCTCAGGAGTCCCTCGACCTCCTCGACGGCGTTGACCGCCTGGCACCTATCCAACTGTGGAACTTCGGACCGGGTACCGTCCCACGTCAACTGGTCGTCCACGGTCAGATGATCTTTGTCCTGAACCCGGCGCGGGGATGGGTGGCCCAATTGACCCTGAACCCGGCTGGCGACGGTGTGGTCGAGGATGGGATTGAGCCCGTCATCGTGCGTACTGGGCAGCAGATCGGGGAGGGAGATGTAGGCGATTTGGTGGATTTCGTCTGGGTCGATCCGGGAGGCGAGCGACAGACGAGCGGTCTCCTGATCCTTGAAGAGAATGGAGTGCTGATGAATTACGACCCGGCCTGGGGGGCCGGAGGGGGGAATCCCCAGTTGGTGCGCTCGTTTCTGGGCACGCCACCGACTGGCACGCCCAGGGCTGTTGGCTCTTTCGGAGGCCGTTTCTACATTTTGGACACGGTCGCTGAACAGCTCTACCGTTATGAGCCTCGAGGCGATACTTATCCTGATTTACCCGACCGCTACTTCGTCACCCCGCCGCCCAGGTCACTGGCGACTGCGTTGGATATAGCGATAGATGGCAATATCTACGTCCTCTACGCCGATGGGACGATCCTGAAGTTCCTGCAACGTGAACTCCAGCCCTTCGATGTGCGTGATCTACTCGGCGACATCAGCCAGGTCGTCGCGATGGCAGTGGACCCGGACGGCGATAGCGGCGCGGTCTATGTGGCCGATCGAGGCAGCAGGCGGATAGTCGTATTGGGGCCTGATGGGGCCTTCCAGGCGCAGTTCCGCGCCGAGGAGGCCTTCGATGAACTGGAGGCCCTGGCGGTGGATGAGGCAGCGAGGCGGCTGTACACGGTCAGTGGGGGGCGGCTCTACATAGCATCGCTGCCCTGATTGCTCGCAAGTGTCAATCATGTTATAATTTCATCGAACCAGGAATTGGCCTTCTGGCAGGATAGCAAGTAATTCATCGCCGGTTCTGGTTTTATGTTTTGTAGGGAGGGTAACAGTGGGACGCAGGGCGAAGCGGGTACAAAGTGTGGGCGGTATAGCCCGGACACTCTTCACAGCAGGCCTGGTCGTACTCTTTCTGATGATCGCTGGTATGGCAGGATTGTTCGTCTTCGACCAGGTGCGGCAGTTCATTGCCGCTTCCAGTATGTTGCCTGATTTCACCATAGAGTATAGCGAGTCAGGCGATGTGATCTACGAACCGGGAAAGCCGCTGCCGCGCTGGAAGGGCACTGAGCGAGTCAACATCATGGTGATGGGCATTGACCAACGCGAGCACGAACAAGGCCCCTGGCGCACCGACACGATACTGGTGTTGACGCTCGACCCGGTCACGATGAGCGGCGGGATGCTCTCCCTTCCGCGCGACCTGTGGGTGCCAATCCCTGGCTACGAGGAGGGGCGCATCAACACCGCCCACTACCTCGGTGAACTCGACGACTATCCCGGCGGCGGCCCGGCGCTCGCGGTCAATACCATGCAGTACAACCTGGGTGTTCCTATTCACCACTACGTGCGCGTCAACTTCACCGCCTTTGAGCAACTGGTGGACCTCATCGGTGGGATTGACGTCTACGTGGAGGAGGAAATCGCGGACCCTATCTATCCTGACGAAGCGCACGGCTACGACCCCTTGTACATCTCGGCCGGTTGGCAGCACTTCAATGGCGAGATGGCGCTCAAGTACGCCCGTACCCGCCACACCGCTGGGGGTGACTTCGACCGCGCCAGACGCCAGCAACAGGTCGTCCTGGCAGTGTTCGAGCAGGCCACGAGGCCTGACCTGCTGCCGCAACTGGCGCCGCGCGCGCCTGAACTGTGGAATGTGTTGCAGGGCTCGGTAGTGACCGACCTGACACTGGAGGAAGTGATCGCGTTGGCACAATTGGCGAGCGAGGTAGACCCCGAAGACATCCGCTACGGCGTGATTGACGAGCACTACACTCAGTTCTGGACTACGCCCGACGGGCAGCAGGTGCTGATCCCGCTGCGCGACCAGATGCGGGAACTGCGGGACTATATCTTCACCACCGAAGCCACTTTGCCCCAGGCGGACGATACGGCCGCACGCTTGGCGGACGAGGCGGCCACCATTGAGGTGCTGAATGGGACGACGACGGAAGGGTTAGCCACACTCACGGCTGAGTACCTTCAGCAGCAGGGCTTACAGATCGCCCGCGCCGACAACGCCGACCGCTCCGACTATCCCGAGACGCTAGTCATCGTCTACACGGGCAAGACCTACACGGCCGAGTATATCACCCGTATGCTCGGCCTCCCGCCGACGGCGGTGGTGCACGGGGCCGACCCCACCGCCGAGTACGACATCTCCGTCATCCTGGGAGTGGATTACCGGCCGCCGGACCAGCAGTAGCGCGGGCTGCTCATCTCACTTCACCAATGAGCGACCACGGCCCGGTCCAGGTGATGCGCACCTGGGCCAGTCGCCCGCGCCAGTCCCGCTCGTCCTCGAAAAAGACCAGTCTGGCCGTGCGGGTGCGTCCCCACCAACGACCCCTTCGGTTACGCTCAGGGCGGGCCTTCTTCCGTCCCTCGACCAACACCTCGACTGTCTGTCCCAGCAGTCGTCCGTTGATCTCGGCCACCACGCGGGACTGCAGGTTGTCCAGGGCCTTGCGACGGCGCTTTTTCTCCTCCGGCGGCACGTCGTCGGGGAAGCGGCGGGCGGCCAGTGTCTGCGGACGCGGGGAGTAGCGGGCGATGTGGGCCTTGTCGAGCCGCAGTTCGGCCAGCAGATCGTAGGTGCGCTGGAACTGGGCCTCCGTCTCGCCGGGGAAGCCGACGATGACGTCGGTGGCGATGGAGCAGTGCCCTGAGTCTGTCGCAGGGTCGCCAGGGACACGCTCGCGGATGCGCGCGATCAGGCTCCGGTAGTCATCGGCGGTGTAGCCGCGCCGCATCTGAGCCAGCACCTCGTCGTCGCCGGCCTGCACCGGCACCTCGATGTGCTCGCACACCTTCGGTAACCCTGCCACTGCGTCGAGCAACTCGTCCGTCATCCAGTTGGGGTGGCTGGTCAGGAAGCGGATGCGCTCCAGTCCCTCAATCTCGTGGACGCGCTGCAGCAACCCCACCAGGGGAGAAACCGGGTTTTTTCCAAAAAACCTGGTTTCTAACCCATACCGGTCCACAATCTGCCCCAGCAGTGTGATCTCTTTCACTCCCTGCGCCGCCAGCGCCCGTGCCTCGGTCAGAATCTCCTCGACAGGGCGGCTTCGCTCAGGGCCACGCCGGTAGGGGATGATGCAGTAGGTGCAGGCGTGGGAGCAGCCCAGGACGATGGGGACATAGGCTGAGACCAGCCGCTCTCGCTCGTGGTCCGGGAGGAGCAGGTCGCCGTCCTGCAAGCGGTAGCGGCGGGTGGTCTCCGTCGCCCCTTCGACGGGCTCAGGGCATCGCTCCAGCGCCCGGCCCTCGTCCACCATTCCCCGCTCGGCCAGGTGGTCCAGCAGCGGCCCCGGATCCGAAGGGGGCATGAAAACATCCACCCAGGGGAAGCGGCGGTGCAGCGGGGTCAGGTCGCGCATGCCCGCCAGGCAGCCCATCAGCCCGATGACCGTCTCCGGCCGCCGTTTCTTCAGCGGTTTCAGTGACCCCAGCCGCCCGTAGACTTTGTCCTCGGCCGACTGGCGCACGACGCAGGTGTTGAGCACAACGACGTCCGCCTCCTCGGCCCGGTCGGCATGCGCGTAGCCCAGCCGCTCCAGCGCTGAGGCCAGCCGCCGCGAGTCGGCGGTGTTCATCTGACAGCCGATGGTCCAGATGTAGTATTTCACGCTTACTCCGGGGGATGAGGTTGGTGCTGCGTCCAGTGGGGGAGACACCGCACGGTGATCGTGGCAGGGGGTGTGTCAGGCCCGTTGAAGCATCAGGCGCTCCTGCAGCCAGAGATTGATCAGGCTTTCCTCTTCCATCATCTCGGCTTTCAGCGTCTCCCAAGGCACGATGGGTTCACCTCGGCGTGATTCCGAAACAAGGATGTCATAAATGTCTTCCCAGAGTTCTCCCCACTTCTCCAAGTTTATGATGACGGCCGTCTTTCTTCCGGCGTCATCCACCACGAATTGGACACCCTCCACTATCTAGCCCTCCCTGAACCTTGTCTCGTGATGTCGTCTAGCGAGTATTCCGATCGCTATCTTCTACACAACTTGCATTGATTACCTTATCACCGTACCTATCCCTTCATTCTACTTCATTTCGACCAGGGGTCAAGGCTTCTGCGTCTTTGCTCACCAATGCGAGAAAAGTGACCCCGCCCTGAACGTCGAATCCTGCTCCCCAAACAGCAATTCCCGTTTTAGCATCGTTGCCGTGTGATATGGCATCGTAGTGGCGACTTTAGTCGCTAGTTGCGCGGCCCAAACGACTAAAGTCGTTACTACGAACCCCATAACGGGAATTGCTGCTCCCCAAAGCTCCCAGCCCTCGTCCTCAAGGGCGTCTCAGGCCAGAATATTGCGTCAAGTAGTTACTCGCTGCATGGGCCGCCTCCGTCTCGGAGGCTGCGAGCGGGTAAGTGTGGCTTTCCGGAACCCCACCACTCTACACCTACACGTCCAGACTTGACGCCTGCAAGCAGACATGCTATAGTGACTATCGTATTTCTAGCGAAAACGGCACGATGACGCTGAATGAGGTAGCAAGATGACAACAGTACGTGTCCCAGCACAGGTAACGGTAGATGCTTTGGTCGAGGTGGTCGCACAACTCCCACCTAACGAGTTAGATGATTTTCTGACACGGGTCAACCTCGCCCGGCAACGCCAGGCGACGGAAGCCGCTTTGTTGGTCACCATCCGGCGGCAACTGCTCGCTGAACAGCAGCAGCGGTTGAGCGAACTGCGCGACAAGCTAGAGGCTGAAACATTGACTGAGGCAGAGCGAACCGAACTGTTGGAACTGGTCGAGCGCGTCGAAGCGGCCGATGTCGAGCGGGCTGAACCGTTGTTAGCCCTGGCCCAGAGGCGTGGCGTTTCAGTGCGACGACTGATGGACGATTGAACCGCTCCGGCCTGGTCAACTTGCGCCGCGTTATGCGATTGGCTGGCGAGCACCCGCCATACAACACAGGGGTGGCTTAAGAACTCAAAATGGAACACGGATAGTCACAGATCAGACAGATTTTCACTGATTTTTCCGTGTTTATCTGTACAATCTGCGTTGATCCGTGTCCCATTCATCTGCCTGTGTTGTCAAAAAAGAAGTTCTTAAACTACCCCAACACAGTATAAGGGGTTCAAATAACGCGGGATTCAGGACAAAATCCACTTCTACAATATCGCAGAAGGTTCCTTGGAAGAACTCAAGTACTTCTTCATTCTCTCGAGGGACCTGGACTACATCTCATCCAACGACGATTTGATGGCCCAATCGGAAACAGTCGGCCGCCTCCTCAACGGTCTCATCACCAGCACCGAACGTCGCCGATAACTCACTCCCTACCCCCTACTCCCTACTCCAAGTATACCACAGTTTCAAGGAGGCCAACATTGACAGACCCACTACACACTTTCTTCCATCCTCGCGGCATAACAGTCATCGGCGCGAGCAACAACCCTACCAAACTGAGTTACGGCGTCCTGCATAACCTGACGAGCCACGGCTACCCCGGCCCCATCTACCCGGTCAACCCCAAGGGCGGGGAGATGATGAGTTTGAAGGTCTACCACACCGTGGCCGGCGTGCCCGACCCGGTGGATCTGGCGGTGATCGTCCTCTCGGCCGAGCGGGCGGTGCGGGCGTTGGAGGAATCCGGTCAGCGCGGCATCAGGGCCGCCGTCGTGATCGCCAGCGGCTTCGGCGAACTGGGCACAGGGGGACAGGAGCGGGAGACAGAACTGCGGGAAGTGGCCCGCCGTTACGGGATGCGTTTCATCGGCCCCAATTGCATCGGCGTGATCGACACCTACGCGCCGATTGACACGACCTTCGTGCGCACGATGCCGGGCCGGGGAAGCATTGGCTTCGTCTCTCACTCCGGGGCGGTCTGTGGTGGCACGATGGACTGGGCCAGCGCGGTCGGCGTCGGCTTCTCCCGCATCATCAGCCTGGGCAACCAGGTGGACGTGGACATGGCGGACGCGCTGGAATCGTTGGAGGCAGACCCCCATACCCGTATCGTGGCCGCCTACATCGAAGGGCTGCCCGACGGCCAGCGGTTCGTCGAGGTGGCCCGCCGCCTGACCCGGCATAAGCCGCTGGTGGTGCTCAAGGCAGGGCAGACGGCCAGCGGTGTGCGAGCGGTGGCCTCCCACACGGGGGCGCTGGCCGGTGTCGAGAGGGCGTTTGAAGCCGCCTGCCGCCGGGCCGGGGCGATCCAGGCGAGCACGCTGGAGGAACTGGTGGATAGTTCCATCGCGCTGGCCTACCGGGAGGTGCCGTCGGGTCCGCGCGTGGCGTTCCTGACCAACGCGGGTGGCCCGGCGGCGGTGGGCGCCGACGCGCTGGACCGGCAGGGAATGCGGCTGGCCGATCTCTCGGAAGAGACGCAGGCCCGGCTGCGGGAGGTCTGCCCGCCGGGGACGATGACCGGGAACCCGGTGGACATGCTCGGCGGCCCCCACCCGGACCAATACACAGCGGCCCTCGATATCTTGCTCGACGCGCCGGAGGTAGACGCGCTGATGGTGGTCTTCGTGCCCCAGGCCATCACCCCACCGGCGGAGGTGGCGGAGGTGGTGGGGCTGGCAGCCAGTGGAGTCTCTAAGCCCGTAGTCTGCTGCATCTCCGGCGGCGGCGGTATCCGGGCGGCGGCGCGTACCCTCCACGCCCACAACGTGCCCCACTACCTGACGCCAAGCCGGGCGGCGGCCGGTCTGGGGGCACTATGGCACTATGCCCAGATGCGGGCGCGTCCCACGCTGGACCCGGAGCCGGTGGTGGGTGTGGACCGGGGACGAGCACTACCGCTGGTGCAGGCGGCCCGTGCTTCGGCAGGGCCCAGCGCCAGGGCGGCCGGGGAGCACGTTCTGGACCCGCAGGCCGGGGCGGAGATAGCAGCAGCCTACGGCCTGCTGGTGCCTCCCTCCGGCCTGGCTTCAAGCGCAGAGGAGGCGATGGCGCTGGCTGAGCGGGGGGGCTACCCGGTCGCGCTCAAGTTGGTCGCGCCGGGGGTGGTGCACAAGGCGGACGTGGGCGGCGTGGTGCTGGGCCTGGTCGACAGTGACGGTGTGCGGGCCGCCTTCGAGCGGATGGCAGGGCCGGGGCAGCAGACGATGGTGCAGACGATGGCCCCGGAAGGGCTGGAGGTCATCGTCGGTGCGCAGCGGGACGCCCAGTTCGGACCACTGGTGATGTTCGGGATGGGCGGCGTGTACGTCGAGGCATTGGAGGACGTGACCTTCCGGCTGGCCCCGCTGAGTGCGACGGAGGCGCGGGAGATGGTGGCGGAGACAGCGGCTGGGCGGCTGCTGGCAGGCGTGCGTGGGCAGGAGCAGGGGGACGTGGATGCGGTGGTGGAGGCGCTGCGCCGGGTGGGACAGTTGATGGCTGACCTGCCGGAGGTGGCAGAAGTGGACCTGAACCCGCTGATCGTGGGTGCGGCGGGGGAGGGGGCCTGGGCGGTGGACGTGCGGATCGTGTTGAACTGGAAGCCCCGGTGAGGTGGAGATAACTGCTTGCTGCTACGCAGACACCCCGCTCCTCAGGGGTACTCAGATTTACCTTCCCGAAAGCTCCAACGGGCCGAGTTCTGTCAAGATTCTGGTCATGTGGCAGATTTTGGTCTATCTGACAGTTAACTTTTAGCTTTCGGGAAGGTAGCCTGAGCAGTCACCTCAATCCGTCGTTCTGGCCTGCTCGTACACCCGCCCGAATTCGGCCACGAACAGTGCCGCCACCTCGGGGTCGTGGATGATGAGCAGGTTCTCATCGTTTTTCTCCTCGGCGCTAGCGGTGAAGTTGTAGGAGCCCAGGATCACCGTCGCATCGTCAACGATGATCACCTTATGGTGCATGATGTACGGGTTGCCGTCGAGGAGTACGTCGTGGACCTCTGCCAGCAGTCGTTTGTACTGGCTGTACTCCCGCTTGGCGTTGCGGCTTTCCATAACGCCCTGCACCACGACCCCCGCCCGTGCCCGTTCCAGCATCGCGTCAGCGATCTCGTCGCTGGTGAAGATGAAGGTCAGGAAGCGGATGCGGCTCTGCGCTCCCTCGATCTCGGCGATGATCCGTGCTGCCACCTCTTCCTCGGGCGCGAAGGTGTTCTCCACCTCGACCTGCCGCTCCTGCCCCTCATCGGTCTCGATGGTGACGATGACACGGGGGTTGGGTGTATCGGCCGGGGAGGTGGGGCCGAACTGGCCCGCGAACATCTCCTCGAACTCGGCGCTGTAGTTCTCTGCCAGCGCGGTCGAGGTGATCAAGACAGCGTTGTTGTTGTTCCGGTACGTGCCGTTCTCGGTCAGGTTCCACGACCCCGTCCACACCCACTGCCCGTCAATGACGACAAACTTGTCGTGCATCAGCCCGCTGCTGCGCCCGTCCTTGACGACGGGGATACCAGCCTGCTGGAGGTGGGCCACGGCCTCCTCGTCGGCGTTGTCGCTTTCGACGACGACGCGTACTTGCACGTCCTGGCGATGGGCCGCGATCAGCGCGTCGGCCACGCTCTCCAGGTCAAAATCGTAGGCCACCACATCCACGCGGGTCTCTGCCCCCTCGATCACCGAGACCAGTTCCTCGTCCAGCCCACCATAATGGTAGCCATCGTCGTCTGGATAGCGCGAACTGGTGAAGTAGACGCGGATCCAATCGCCGCTCACCGTCTCCGTGACTGTGTGCGATTCGTCCAGGAAGTCCAGGTTCAGTTCGTCACATGCTACCTGGCTGAACACTATTCCGATTGCTGCCAGGATGACGAATGACCAACGATAAATGACCAATGACCAATTGAACGGGACGGCCGGTATCTGTGATCTACGCGTCAATCTCCACCTCCAGGTCTTGCTCCATCTCGGTCTCCGCCAGCAAGACCCGCACCTGTTGCACCTGGGCCTCAGGCACGGCCTCCCCGGCCTGTCGCCCGACCCGCTTCATCGTGCGCCGCAGGGTGGCGAGGCGCGCGTCCAGTTCCTCTTGCGGAAGTCCCTCTGTCTGCTGCACTATCGCTTCCGCTTGAGCCACTCCCCAATCGAGCAGGAATGTGGCCGCATCGTCGGTCAGGTCGTCGGTCAGGGCTTCATCCTCCAGTATACGTCCCACAGCACGGCTGCGATTTTCGAAAGAGGCCATCGTTCTCCTTATGAGCCATCCACCTCTCTCCCTCCTTGCTGCCCGTTTTACTTTGGCGTCTGGCGGATGGCTAAGCATCTTGTGCAATCTCGCCCAACACGTCTTCAAGTTTGATTAGCGCATCCCAAGCCGCTGGAAAACCTGCATATGCTGCCACCTGAAACAGGGCTTCAAAAATCTCTTCAATCGTAGCCCCATTGTTCAGTGCCATTTCGAGGTTAAGCTTGAGTGCGCTATTGCGTCCTAATGCGGCCAGAATACAAATGCTACACAATGACCGGGTTTTCAGATCAATACCTTTTCTGGTCCAAATACGTCCTCCTACAACTGAAACCACTTCCTTTTCGAAATCCGGACAGACGGATCTGAATCGCTCAATGAGTCCATTGATATGCTCATCACCAACCATCTGTTTGAATTGTTCGAGTCCACGTTTGTAATCATCCATCTTGTCCTCCATAGGTGCTAACGAAAAGCATGGCTGTCAGCCAAGCCCTCCCACGGATAAGGCACGATCCTGCTAAGGCATTGCCGCACAACGGGAAAACTCACCCGCCTGCGGGTTTGCAACGGGTCTTACTATTCAAGACTATGCACAACCACGAAGCCGGTTTCGAATTCGAGCCGCGATTAGCAGGTCGGGTGCAGTGGGGGTTATGCGGCCCCTAAAGACGAGATTACCACTCCCGTCTTCCAGCATTCCTGGGAATCAGGGAGTTGTCTGCATTTCTCGAGATCAGAACCAGATAGCCTGAATCCCCAGCCAGGGACACGGCAGACACCAATCGTGGGAAGGTTACGCTCACGCGGCAGCGCAGTACGATTTCCCACCTCATCGGGAAATGGCAAAGGGCCTTCCACTAAATATGGACAACGCATCTATTCCCCCTCCCAGGCACTTGACAGAGTTGCTCATATTAGGAACATTGCACAGCATTGACGACATCGCTCACAACCTCAGCATTGGGGATTCTTGCATCCAAAGCCCAGGTATGGAGCTACGCAGTTCATGCACGAGTTGCATGTTCTTTCTCCGCCGCGTCTAACAGAGCCAATACCGATAGCTTCTCATTCAAAGCGGTGACATCAATCCCAAGGATCGGAGCTATATGTCCAGCCCTCATCATCTATCCACTCCTGCAATTGAAACTCTTCATCATCCATTGCATACTGTGGATCTATCCCCATTTGATGACACCGAAGCAGTTGTAGAGGATCCAAGCCGAATGTCTCCTCGTCCGTAAACTCAGGTTCGGGTTTAGTTTGCGATTGGAAAGCGTCAAGCGCAGCTTGGATATGATTGGTTATCTGTCTACCCCATCTTACCCATCTATCGTCTCGTTGTTGACAACCAGAGCGAATGAGAGATTGAATTGCAGGCCAATTGCGCTTAGTTAAGGTAACAGAAATTCGAGGATTGTTCGTTTGAGACATTCTTCACCCCCTAGCAGTCTGTCGGAGAGACAGCTTCCCTCCGAACCCGGTTTGCGGTACAATTGCGGCCATCTAAACAGACCTGATTTCTGTGGCGAGGAGCAACGATTATGGCACGCAAATTCAAGACGGTTGAT
>Ga0208279_1000037_pt1 | contig 117582 bp, 107 predicted proteins | sample AntAceMetag02UKM_FD_184766 | JGI IMG/M metagenome (GOLD analysis project Ga0208279, IMG submission 184766) | Saline lake microbial communities from Ace Lake, Antarctica - Antarctic Ace Lake Metagenome 02UKM (SPAdes) (version 2) | ecosystem: Environmental > Aquatic > Non-marine Saline and... | reverse complement strand
AGGACAATGTACGTCAGGCGCTGCCCCGCTCTTCGAGCGGTATGGGGTAGACGTGGTGTTCAACGGCCACAAGCACAACTACGAGCGCAACGAAGTGAACGGCGTCACTTACATCGTCACCGGCGGGGGCGGAGCGCCGCTGTACGCGATGCAGGAGCAGGAACCGACACAGGCCGCGTTCGCGCTGGCGTACCACTGCGTGCTGCTGGAGATTGACGGTAATCATCTCAAGGCGACGGTCATTTCCAACGAGGGAGAAGTACTCGACGCATTTGAGCGCAGTGCGGACTGAGTGCAGGATGGAGGACAAATCGCGCTGGCTTGACCGCATCCCTCACCTGGGCTACAATCAGGTGACTGACAAGCAAAGATGGGAGGCTGCAGATGCACTTTGCCTCCGACATGGTTTGTGTTACACTACAGATGGCATTCACGCTTCTATAAGGGAGTAAGAGAGAAATGGCGCAAACAGTGACCTTGGAACTACCTCACACGATCTACCTGCCGGCCAGACGTATGGCCGAGGCAACCAACCGTCCGTTGGAAGACCTATTGGTGTGCGCTCTCCAGGCTTCGCTCCCGCCGCTTGATGGATTGCCATCGGAGCTGGTTGAGGAATTGGCCCAATTGGAGAACCTGGACGACGATTCGCTCTGGCAGGTAATGGTGAGCAGGGTGCCGGCAACACAACAACGCAAACTGGACCGCTTGCTTCGCAAGAACCAGGCAGGCACGCTGAGTGAACAGGAACAACAGAAGTTGGATTGGCTCCAGCGTGAGGCGGACCGCGTGATGCTGCGCAAAGCCCGCGCGGCCGTGCTACTGCGGTTTCGAGGTCGTCGTCTTCCCACCCTTGAAGAACTGCGCCGGCTCACGTCAGAAGCATGAGCGCTGGAAAGAAGAGCATACCCGCCAGTGTGCGAAAGCAAATAGCCGACAAGGCGCGGCGCGGCTGTTCAACCCGCGCCGGCAGAAGTGGAGCGAGCACTTCGCGTGGAGCGAAGATGGAACAGAGATCCAGGGGCTGACCCTGTGCGGGCGGGCAACTGTGGTGGCGCTCCAGTTGAACAACCCGGCAATCGTCGTCGCTCGACGACTCTGGGTCAGCGCTGGCTGGTGGCCTCCAGAGGACTGACCAAAGGGGACGTGTGGCGTAAATCAGGTGTGCACCCAACGAGTGGAGGAAGTTGCATGCCCCTCCCCCCCAACCAACAACTCTTCGAGCACCGCATCGCCCGCATCCTGGGCCGGGGTGCCTTCGGCACCGTCTACCTGGCCCACGACACGCTCCTCGACCGGCCCGTCGCCATCAAGGAACTGACCATCACCGCCCAGACCGACGAGGTGGCCTTCAAGCACTTTCTCCAGGAGGCCCGCGCTGCCGGTGGCCTCAACCATCCGCACGTCGTCACCGTCGTATCCTCTCAAAAAGTTGGGGGAATTGATGAGACCAAGATTACCACGGATAGGGAAATACACGATAGTGTCTGCCCTATCGTCTGCGATGGTCTTTATCGTGTATTTCTGCATCCGGGGTAATCCTGCTGCCCCAGAATATTGAGAAGATACTCACTGTCTATGCGCTCAAGGTCGTGGAACCCAACGTCTATCTGGTGATGGAGTACCTGGCGGGTGGCAGCATGCGGACGTTGCTGGAGCAGCGCGGCTGCCTGCCAGCAGAGGAATCAAGTTGACCGCTAACCCCGCCTGGGCTACAATATCAACTGAGGCAAACGTATTAGGAGAGAGACGATGACTAAGCCGATTCGCCTTTCAGGGCACGCTAGTGGCCAGTTGGCGCGCAGGGGAGTCAGTGAGGACGAGGTGATCGAGGTGATCCGCACATCGTCCCGGCAGCCGGCCGAACTTGGGTGGTTGGAATGTCACAAGGATTTTCCCTACGGGCGCGAGTGGAACGGCAAGTTCTACAAAACCAAGCGAGTTCGCCCCATCTTTGTAGAAGAAGCGGATGAGATCGTGGTGGTGACGGTTTACTCGTACTATTTCTGAAGGAGGCTGAGCGATGAAGATCACCTATGACGCGGAAGTGGATGTCCTTTATATTCAATTTCTAGAGACCACGGTGACCACCGAACACCTGGCGGAAGGGATTGCAGCCGATTATGACGCAGAAGGGCGGCTGGCTGGCATCGAGATTCTGGACGCACTGAAGCACTTCGGTGGCCCTCAGACCCTGCGCCAGGTCGTACTGGAAGACGTGGGGTTGGTCAGGGCGTGAAGTAGGGCGAGGCTGCACTCAAGCGTACTTTCGACGAACGGAGGACGAAAATGCCCCTCGCCCCCAACCAGCAACTGTTCGAGTACCAGGTCGTCCGCGTCCATGGCAACGGCGTCAGCCGGGTGGAGGCGTGATGTTTAGCCGGGAGAGCTAGTGCATTTTGCATCCGGCATAGTTTGTGTTACACTACAAGATAGCATCACTTTTCGATACGAGCGAGTGCCAGGCCAGTTTGACCTGGAACGCGGACTGGGACTAGGTGCGAGGAGCAAACAATACCCGATGGTACAGATTCCCATCAGTTTCCTGCCTGCCCATCGGACCGCTTTGTACACCTACATGACCGATGACCGTCGGTTGACACGCGATCAGTGGCGCATGCTGTATGAGGCAATTGATATCCTGGACGGGGCACAGATAACGATTAGTGGTCAACTTCGCACGTTTCGGCAGATATATCAGGAACGAGTTGATCAGGTCTTTGCTGACCCTTACATTGCGCAACTGTTGGAACTGGAAGATGTGCCTGTCCAGAGCCCGGCACTGACAGCAACCTTCGCCCGACGTGTGAGCGCCGCGCTGAAGGAAAGCGGTCTGATTCACCGAGAGGAGCCCGATAGTTGGATGCTGCGGGCTTATTGTATCTACTGGTGGCAAAGTTTTGCGCGGGACTATGCATTCGAGGTTGAGATCTTACGCGACCTGGCTGCGTCTGGCCTCTCATTTACCGCGCATAACGTGCGCAGTCGGTACGAACGGTTCTCGCCAGCCGATCTCGTCGTGCTGGACTTGCTGGGCGATTTCAAAACCTCAGTCTACTTCTTGCAGACGGAGACAGGTGAGTTGTCCAATGACTTCTACGTCACGCGGCTGCGGGGGGCCGGCCGTGAGCGCACACTCGTCGTGTTCCAGAAGACCCATGCATGGGAAAAGATCAATGGCGAGACGGTGGATGGCACACTGGACAACGTCCTGGCATTACTGCCACGCCCGGTGCGGCTGCGGCAAGGGGAGCACGAATTGATCGTGGTCGAATATGAGACGTGGAAACGAAAACTGCTGCATATACAGCGAGGAGGGAGCAATGAGTGACAACACCCCGGCCGACATGACCTACGAACAGTTTGAGGCAATGATAGACGGCTACATTGAGCGTTCGTCGCGGGAGAGCGGGGAGATGCCGGCCTCAGCGTTCTTTGCCCTGCTGTTTGAGAAGATGGCCGCGCGTGCCCAGGAGACGGTCAAAGTGCATGGGCGCATCGTGGACGGTCAGTTGGTGCTAGCGCCCCTGCCTGCGGAGCAAAGCGCTGTTCAAGTACGCGGGAATGAGATTCTGGTAGACCGGTGGCGCATCGTCGTCTCACTTCAGTCAGCGTAGAATGTCTCTCTCTCCCAACCAACAACTGTTCGAATACCGCATCGTCCGCCCCCTGGGCCAAGGTGCCTTCGGCACCGTCTACCTGGCCCACGACGCGCTCCTCGACCGGCCCGTCGCCATCAAAGAACTGACCATCACCGCCCAAACCGACGAGACGGCCTTCAAGCGTTTTCTCCAGGAGGCCCGCGCTGCCGGTGACCTCAACCACCCCCACGTCGTCACCGTCTACGCGCTCAAGGTCGTGGAACCCAACGTCTATCTGGTGATGGAGTACCTGGCGGGCGGCAGCCTGCGGACGACTTCGGCATCGCGCACGTGCCCCGGGGCGCGGGCGGGACCTACCTGAGCAGGTTGACCGCGGCTGGCTTGACCACATCCCCCGCCTGGGCTACAATTGCAAACAGTGAGGCAGCATAATGGCTATCAGAGAACCAGGTATGACCCACGCTATCAGTGATACTGGTCCACTCATCTCTGTTTTCCAGTCAGATAGCCTTAACCTGGTAACAACGCTGCTGCCCGTGATCCACATTCCGTCAGCGTGTGTGGATGAACTGGTCAGACACGGATGGGGTAAGTCACTTCGGTCTGCCGGCCCGCAGATCAAGACACACTACCTCACACGGGCGGAAAAGGAGATGGCCTGGACTATCGCTCAGGCAATTGCGCTTCATCCACTGTCGCGAGATTCTGTGCCAGATAATCATCTGGGCGAAGCACAGGCGATGGTGCTGATCGCGCGTCCCGAGTTCGTCAACGATGTGCTTCTGCTGGATGAACTGGCTGCCAGGGCGGTGGCAAAGGAAATAGGGTTGACGCTATCGGGGTTTGCCGGTGTATTGCTGGTAGCGGTGCAAGAGGGACTGTTGACCGCCGATGAGTTGAAGGAGCGGCTGGAGACCTGCCGACGGCAGGGGACACATTACAGCGAGGCGTTTGTCAGGCAGGTCTACCTGGCGGCGAAAGGAGATGAATGACAATGGATGAGCAGAAAAGCGTACACGAACCGGAAGCACGGTTGCTTAGCGCTCAAGATGCCATTCAAGATGCTGAACGGTTGCGAATGCACCTCCGGCGCAACCGGGAGCGGGCGGAGCAGGAGGTGCAGTTGCGGGTGCCGTTCACTGCCATTATCGAAGCGATTGACCAACTCGAGACCGGTGAACTGCGCCTGTTGGCCGAACGGCTTGAGGAGCGGCTGGCCGGTGTGCAGCGTTGAGCAATGGATAGCAATGGCACGGGTTCCAGGCCGCTCTAGCCAAACCTGCTACAATCAAGTGAGCATCTGACGAGTGGAGGAAGTTGCATACTCCTCGCCCCCAACCAACAACTCTTCGAGTACCGCATCGCCCGCGTCCTGGGCCGGGGAGCCTTCGGCACCGTCTACCTGGCCCACGACACACTGCTCGACCGTCCCGTCGCCATCAAGGAACTGACCCTCACCGCCCAGACCGATGAGGTGGCGTTCAAGCGTTTCCTCCAAGAGGCCCGCGCCGCTGGCGGGCTCAACCACCCCTACGTCGTCACTGTCTACGCGCTCAAGGTCGTGGAGCCCAATGTGTACATGGTGATGGAGTACCTGGTGGGTGGCAGCATGCGGACGTTGCTGGAGCAGCGTAGCCCTCTGCCGGTGGAGGAGGCTGTGCGCATCGCGGCGGACGTGTGCGAAGGGCTGGCGGCAGCCCATGCCAAAGGCATCGTCCACCGGGACGTGAAGCCGGGGAACATCCTCCTGACGGAGGATGGGCGCGCGAAGGTGGGAGACTTTGGCATCGCGCATGTGCCCCGTGGCGCGGGAGGCACGTCATTGACGCAGGTGGGCTTCCAGCCGGGGACACTGATCTACATGTCGCCGGAGCAGATACGCGGGCAGCAGGTGGACGGGCGAAGCGATGTTTATCAGGTAGGTGCGCTGCTGTACGAGATGCTGACGGGGCGGCACTACGTGGACATGGGGGCATTGGAGGAGCGGGCGCGGGAGACGGCGGGTTCCAACGCGGCGTTGTTCCAGGCGAGGCTGTACGAGTTGCTGTCGGAGGCGATTTGCGAGCGGGAGCCAGAGGGGGTGTGCCCGTTGCGGCCCGAGGTGCCGGAGTGGGCTGGGGAGGTAGTGGCGGCGGCGTTGGCGAAGAGGGTGGAGGAGCGGCCAACGGCGGAGAATCTGGCGAAGGTACTCCGCAGTAGAGAAACGCTGCATGTCAGCAGGTCACCAGGTCTTGCTTCAGCAAGCGTCACAACAGCCGAGGAACACTTCCGCCGTGGGATAAGTCTCCACGAACAGCGCCGTTTCGGTGATGCAGTCCGCGAGTTCCAGTCTGCACTGCACATTGACCCTAATCACACTGATGCACACTGCAACCTGGGCATGGTCTATTTTGAATTACTCCGCGTGGATGACGCCGTCCATGAATTCCAGACTGCACTGCACATTGACCCCGGTTACGCCGAGGCGCATTGCCACCTGGGCAAGGTCTATTATATGCAGGGGCACCTCGCCGAAGCTATCCACGAGTGCCAAGCCGCGCTGCACATTAGGCCCGATTACGCCGAGGCCCACGCTAGCTTGGGCTTGGTCTACGGGTTCCAGGGTCGGCTAGACGAATCGCCCCGCGAGTATGAGGCTGCACTGAGTATCAAACCCAATGATGCCGAGATGCACTACATGCTGGCTACGATCTATGCACGGCAAGGCCGCCCGGAGGCCATCCGTGAGTTACAACTCGCAGCCCAGTTGGGCTTCGAGCCAGCACGACACGGACTTGCCCAGATAGGCTCACCACGAATACCCTTCGAGCAGCAAGGAGACACACGGCAGAACAGTTAAGGCAAGTAGAGCCAATTCAGCAACAAGGAGTAAGTCAATGGCAAAAATGCAACCGCTTCGGAGTGCCAGTCAAGTACACGGTTTAGTCGAGATGCTCTTCGTGCAACTCGACCAACTGGGCGACTCGGTCAAGACACGGGCCCACAATTGGTTGGCAGAGAAGCAACGGTCGTACTCTGGACCCGCGTATTTGGATCAAATCGAGAAGAACGCAGTCTACCTCTCCGAGAGCGCGCGGTTGATCAATGCGGCAAGTGCTCACTATCTGTGCGTGGGCGAGCCAGTATTATCCTCTGACGAAGCCCTGGCGTATGCAAAGTGCGTAGGTATTGACCAAGCCCGACGCACTGCGACGCTGCACCTTGGTTATGTACGCAGAGGCAGTTGCCCGGGGTGTGAAGTGTGTGCTGATCACCGTCGCTACACCGCTTGGCGAGATCTGCGACAACTTGGAGATTGGCCCAGGTATGTCGAAGAAATGGAGTCTGGCTCTGTATGCTTTCAAGGCCTTCTTATCACCGCACAGATGTTTCTCATCCACCTGCTTACGAACCCTCAGCTTGCGGGAATTGCTCAGTGGGTGCCGCCCGCTGAAGTGCTAGAAGTCATTGAGGAGCGTGTGCAAATCCGTTCGAACCTATGGTTGGACAATATGAAGTTCGTGATGCCTGGATTGGAGCAAATAAGCGATCAAGTAAAGGGTGAGAGTACATCATTGCCAGCAGACTTGGCATTGGCTGAGGAGCACTTCAGCCGTGGGTTGATCTACGCAGAGCAGGGTCGCCTGGACGAGGCTATCAAGGAGCTCCAAGCCGCGCTGCGCACCAACCCGGACCACGCCGAGGCACACAGTAGGCTGGGCATGGCATTCGGTCGTCAAGGCCGTTGGGACGAGGCTATCCGCGAATACCAGATTGCACTGCGCATCAACCCCAACGATTTCAAGGCACACGGCAATTTGGGTGCCACCTACGCACACCAGCGCCTGTGGGACGAGGCTGTCTATGAGTACCAGGCTGCGCTGCGCATCAACCCCAACCACGCCGAGGCTCATGGCCGTCTCGGTGAGGCTTACTCACAGAAGGGACTCCGGGATAGAGCCATCGCCGAGTACCAAGCTGCGCTGCGCATCAACCCCAACCACGCCGAATCTCATGTTGGGCTGGGCGATGCTCACGCGAGACAGGGCCGGTGGGATGATGCTATCCAGGAGTACAAGGCCGCCATGCGGATCAATCCGCGGTATGCCACGGCGCACGTCAACCTGGGTGCAATCTACGTAGAGCTGAGCTACTGGGATGATGCTATCCGGGAGTTCCACGCTGCGCTGGGAATCAATCCCAACCTCGCTATGGCGCATTTCAACCTCGGCGAGGCTTACAGGCAGCAGGACCGCCTGGATGATGCTATCCACGAGTTTCAGGCCGCGCTGCGCATCAACCCTGAATACGCTGAAGCGCACTGCAATCTGGGATTAGTTTATGGAGCACAAGGTTGGAGGGAGGAAGAGATCCAAGAGTACCGAGCTGCATTGCAGATAGTCTCTGATGACTTTGAGGTGCGTTACAATCTGGCGGTGGCCTATGTTCAGCATGGCCTACTAGACGATGCCATCCGCGAGGCAGAACGTGCCCTGCAGTTGGGCTACGAACCGGCACGTGGTTTACTGAACAATCTTCGGCAGTTACCCTCGCCAGATCGTGCACAGCGACGGACAGAGGTAGAGACTAGACCCCCAGGCAAGACAAAAGACGAACCGGGCAAGGGGGCCAGAAAGGGCAAGAAGAAACTGGCGAAGGCTTCAGGCAAGACAACAGGGCGAGCAGCTCGGGAATTCGGGAAGGAGCAGCCCAAGAGAATACCAGCAGCAGCGGACTTAGCGGTGGCTGAGCAGCACATCGGTCGTGGGATGGCCTATGCAGAGCAGGGCCACCTGGATGAGGCCATCCGCGAGTTCCAGGCCGCGCTACGCATCGCCCCCGACGACGCCGGGGTGCACCTCAACCTGGGCGGGGCCTACGGGCAGCAGGGCCGCTTGGACGAGGCCATTCGCGAGTTCCAGGCCACGCTGCGCATCAACCCGGACTACGCCGAGGCGCACTACGGCCTGGGCATGGCCTACGGGAAGCAGGGCCGCTTGGACGAGGCCATCCGCGAGTATCAGGCCGCGCTGCGCATCAACCCGGACTACGCCGAGACACACTGCAATTTGGGTGTCGTCTACTGGGAGCAAGACCGCCGGGACGAGGCCATCCGTGAGTATCAGGCCGCGCTGTGCATCAACCCAGACTACGCCGGGGCACACCTCAACCTGGGCTTGGCCTACAGGCAGCAAGGCCGTCTGGACGAGGCCATCCGTGAGTACCGGGCTACGCTGCGCATCAACCCCGACTTCGCTGAAGCGCACCTCAGTCTGGGCGCGATCTACACCCAGCAGGGCCACCTGGACAAGGCCATTCGTGAGTACCGGGCTGCGCTGCACAACAACCCCGACTTCGCCCACCCACACTTCAACCTGGGCTTAGTCTACAGGCAGCAGGGTCGCCTGGACGAGGCCATCCGCGAGTTCCAAGATGGGCTGCACATCAATCCTAGCGACGCCCGCGCGCACTACGAGCTGGGCGTGATCTACGTACAGCGGAGCCGCCTGGACGAGGCCATTCGTGAGTACCAGGCAGTGCTGCGCATCAACCCCGACCACGCCAATGCGCACCTCAACCTGGGCGCGATCTACGCCCAGCAAGGCCACCTGGACGAGGCCATCCGCGAGTTCCAGGCCGCGCTGCGCATCGCCCCCGACGACGCCGGGGCGCACCTCAACCTGGGCGGGGCCTACGGGCAGCAGGGCCGCTTGGACGAGGCCATTCGCGAGTTCCAGGCCGCGCTGCGCATCAACCCCAACTACGCGGAGGCACACTACAGCCTAGGCATGGTCTACAGGCAACAGGGCCGCCTGGACGAGGCTATCCGAGAGCTGCAAATTGCAGCGCAGTTGGGCTTTGAACCGGCGCGGGAGTTGCTGGCTCAAATGGGCCTGCTGTAAGGCCTCCTACGCAATATGCAACGAGAGGTGCTCCATGCCTGATCCATCCCACGAAGCCGAACAAGTCCTCGCCCTGGCCCTGGCAGAGGCCCAACACCAGCACTCCCCCATCCTGGGCACGCCGCACGTGTTCATCGCGCTGACCAAACTGGACGGGGCCACTGCCGCCACGTTGCGCGCCCAGGGCCACGACCCCAAGGAGGTGCGCGACGGGCTGCGGGCCGCGCTGGGCCGGGGGAAGGCCCCGCCCGGGGCCGAACCCCAACTGACCGGTCGCGCCACCGCCAACCTCCGGCAAGCATCGGCGCTGGCGAAAAAAGAGGGTGCTTCTCAGGTCGAGGAGCGCCATCTGCTGACGGCAATCCTCGACGATGACGAGTCCAGTTTGACGCTGCGCACGCTGCGGGCCCTCGGCGTGGACGTGCAGGCCATGAGCGCCGGTCTGACCTCTGCCACTCCCATCCTGAACCGCATTGGCCGCGACCTGACCGCATTAGCCCAGGCGGGCGAACTCGACCCGCTCATCGGGCGCAAGCAGGAGTTGCGCCAACTGGTGCGCACGCTGGTGCGCAAGAAGAAGAACAACCCCGTCCTGGTCGGCCCGGCTGGTGTGGGCAAGACTGCTATCGTCGAGGGACTGGCCACGCGCATCGCCGCCGGCCGCATCCCCGGCGAACTGAAGGACACCCGGCTGGTCGAACTGTCCACCGCCGGTCTCGTCGCCGGTACCAAGTACCGGGGCCAGTTCGAGGAGCGGCTGCTGGGGTTGGTGAGAGAGGTCAAGCAGGCTGGCAACGTGATTCTGTTCATTGACGAGATCCACACCATCCTGCGGGCGGGGGCGGTCGAGGGTGGCGCGCTGGACGCGGGCAACATCCTCAAGCCTGCCCTGGCGCGAGGCGACCTGCGGGTCATCGGCGCCACCACAACTGACGAGTACCGGCAGTACATCACGCAGGACGCGGCCCTGGAGCGCCGCTTCCAGCCGGTGTGGGTGGGGGAGCCGACGACAGAGGAGACGATGTCCCAGAAACCGGGTTTTTTCCGAAAAACCCGGTTTCTCACCAGCACTGGAGGTGGCTGTGCAACTCTCCGCTGGCTGGCTGCCCGACCGCCACTTGCCCGACAAGGCTTTGGACCTGCTGGATGAAGCGTGCGCCCGCGCCCGCATCCCCACCATCAGCGGGCCCGCCGACCTGAGCGCAGGGCTGGTCGTCACCGCCCGCACCGTCGCTGAGGTATTGGCCGGGTGGGTTGGCGTGCCGGCAGAGGGGCTGCTGGAGAGCGGCTGAAGATATAGTTCCTTCTTTGGCGTTCCCCTATCCTTCGGCAGGCTCAGGACAAGTTCTGGGCACGCCGCATGTGTTAGTCGCGCCATACAACCGGGCCGCGTCGTTGACTGGGCCAATTCGAAGAATCCATGCTATAATAGCCATAATCATAAGAGCGTATCCCTTCAGGAGGCAGAGGAATGCCCGTAGTGAGTCTGACCATCCCGGACGAGGTGTACCGCCAACTTCGGGACGAGGCGGCCAAGTTGGGCAAGTCGCCCCAGGCTATGGTGGAGGAGTGGCTTGCCAAGCGCGCAGCGCGATTGTCCATAACGTCTACCCACCTCCAGATGCCTGCCGAGTCTGCGCTCCGCTATGGAATCCAGATTGGATCGCCTGGTGGGAATTCGGCGCTTGAATTGGGCGGCAGTGCGGGCCATACCGCAGATACACCACCGAAGGAATCGGACGATGACCGTAAGAAGGCATACCAGGCGCTCCGCGCGGCCGGGCTGCTGACCGGATTGGGAGCAAACCTGCGCAGGCTTGCGGACCCAGCGGTGCGTTTGGAAGACGTCAACGCTGCTCTGGCTCGAGCCGGAGGCAAGCCGCTCAGTGAAATCGTCCTGGAACAGCGTGGGCCCAAGGGATGAGCCATTTCTACCTGGATGCCAGCGCTGTAGTCAAGCGCTACAGCCCGGAAACTGGCACTGCCTGGGTGAAAACGACTGTGATGCTGAGTATACACTGGTCGCCATCACCCGCTCTATCATTCACCAGAGTGTCATTCTGACTCAAAATCACAAATTGCGTGGCTACGATGCTGTGCAGTTGGCTACAGCCTTGACCGCCAATGAGGCCTTCACAGCGGCAGGTCTCCCTGCGCTCACATTCGTGGCCGCCGATGGCGATCTGCTGACAACGGCCAGCGCCGAAGGGTTGGCTACTGAGAACCCTAACCTTCATCCGTGAGATTTTGAGCGGGAGTCCATCCCACTGTGCCTGAGCAATCCCCCGCTATCGAACCGCATTAGCCCAGGCGGGCGAACTCGACCCGCTCATCGGGCGCGAGCAGGAGTTGCGCCAACTGGTGCGCTCGCTGGTTCGTAAGAAGAAGAACAACAAGAGGCGCTGTCCCAGAAACCGGGTTTTTTCCGAAAAACCCGGTTTCTCACCAGCGTCCACAACCTGCTCATCGCCGAAGATGCGCTGGAGGCTGCTGTGCAACTCTCCGCCGGCTGGCTGCCCGAGCGTCACCTGCCCGACAAGGCGCTGGACCTGCTGGACGAGGCGTGTGCCCGCGCCCGCATCCCCACCATCAGCGGGCCCGCCGACCTGGGCGCAGGGTTGGTCGTCACCGCCCACACCGTCGCTGAGGTATTGGCCGGGTGGGTTGGTGTGCCGGCCAGAGGGGCTATTGGATTATGGGACGTAGCAGGGGCGACGCATTCCACAGGTGTCACTTCGGCAACGGAGGGCGGTTCGGGAGATGTGGAGCCTCACTCAACGAAACATGCTTCCAGGAATGCGTCGCCCCGACCGGAGGTACATTGTGACAAGATACGATCCACACAAACACCATCGCCGTTCCATCCGCCTGAAGGGATACGACTACACCCAGGCCGGGGCGTATTTCGTCACCATTGTGACGCACGGGCGCGAATTGCTGTTCGAAGGATCGGTCCTGCGCCGCGTGGTCGAGACGATGTGGCAGCGCATCCCCCATCATTTCCCCCACGTGGAATTGGACGAGTGGGTGGTGATGCCCAATCACATCCATGGTATTATCGTTATCACCGATGTAGTAGGGGCGACGCATTCCTCGGATCACCCTTCGATCACGACGGGCGGTCTGCGAAATGTAGAATCTCACTCGGCGAGACGCCCTGCTGGGAATGCGTCGCCCCTACTACCACCGACCGGACCGCCATCGGGGTCGCTGGGGGCCATGATTGGCAATTTCAAATCGGTAACGGCGCGGCGCATCAATCGCATCCGCAAGACATCCGGCACCCCTGTCTGGCAACGTAACTACTACGAGCGCATCATCCGTAACGAACGAGAATTGAATGCTATCCGCCGGTACATCCGCGACAACCCAGACCGCTGGGCCGAAGACCGGGAGAATCCAGACCGTGTCCAATGAAGTAGGGGCGACGTATTCCTCGGACCACCCTTCGATCACAACGGGCGGTCTGCGAAATACAGAATCTCACTCAGCGAGACGCTCTGCTGGGAATACGTCGCCCCTACCTCCAACTTAGGGGCACATGCAAGCATGGCCGGAGAGGGGACATACTATAGAGACCATAACCTCTGCACCTGGCTACGAGCGCGTGGCGCGCTGGCGCGACTTCGAGCGTACATCCCACGGCGTGCGGTTGCGCGCCGAAACCGACGCTGGTACCCCGGTCGAGGTCGCGTTGGACCTCGTCCTGCCCGAGGTGGTGCGGCTGCGCATAAGCCCGGAGGTACTCGGCCCGGCCCGTGATCACCTTCTCGTGCCGGAGGAGTGGGAGGCTGTCCCGTTCCTGGTTTCGGAGGCCCCCGACCGGCTGCACCTGGCGACCAGCCTCCTGCACATAGACGTGGCTCGTGACCCCTGGGCCCTCCGTCTTTTCGACAGGGCCGGGGACCTGATCTGCTGCGAGGCGAGCGAGCGCACGCCCGACGGCTCGAACAGGGTTCGCGAAGTTCCCACCTTGACCGACCTGGGCTTCTTGCGCGACCCTGAAAGCGGGCGTATAGCGGTGCACGAGACCTTCGGGTTGGCCCCCGATGAGGACCTGTACGGCCTGGGCGAGCAGTTCGCCCGCATCAACCGGGTCGGCCAGCGTTTCGAACTCTGGGCCACCAACGCCTACGGCATCTCCCATCGCGCCACCTACAAGAACATCCCCTTTCTATGGTCCACCCGTGGCTATGGCCTGTTCGTCAATTCCACCTTCCGCGTCACTTTCGATCTGGCTACCGTCTCCCTGCTGGCCCACGGTTTCACCCACTGGGGGCCGGAATTGGACGTCTTCCTCATCTATGGCCCCGAGCCGGCCGCCATCTTGCGCCGTTACTGCGATCTCACCGGCTATGCGCCCGCCCCGCCCCGCTGGTCCTTCGGATTGTGGATGTCCCGCTGCGGCTACCAGACCCGCGCCGAAGTCGAGCAAGTGGCCGAGGGGCTGCGGGTCCACGATATCCCCTGCGATGTGATTCACGTTGATCCCTGGTGGATGGGTGATTCGGTCAACTGGTGCGACCTGCGGTGGGACGAATCCCGCTTCCCCGACCCGGCTGGGATGATCGAGGGGTTGCGCCAGCGCGGGCTGCGGCTCTGCTTGTGGGAGAACCCCTACGTGGCCGAAAGCGCGCCTATCTTTGAGGAGGGACGCCAGCGGCGCTACTTCGTCAGAGACGAGCACGGTGAGCCGGCCATGATTCGCGTCTGGGCCGAGGTCGTTCCTCCGGTGGCGGTCGTGGACTTCACCAACCCAGAGGCGGTCGCCTGGTGGCAGTCGCTCCACCGCCCGCTGCTGGAGCAGGGCGTGGCTGTCTTCGAGACCGATTTCGGTGAGGCTGCGCCGGAGGACGGTGTCTATCACAACGGGATGAGCGGGCAGGAGGTGCACAATCTCTACCCGCTCCTGTACAACCGCGCTGTCTTCGAGGTGACCAAGGAGGTGACCGGGCGCGGGCTGGTGTGGGCCCGCTCGGGGTGGGCTGGCTCGCAGCGTAGCCCCATCTGCTGGGGCGGCGATTCTTTCGCCGATTTCCCCCACATGGCCAACCAACTCCGCGCTGCGCTCAGCATTGGCCTTTCGGGGGTGCCGTTCTACAGCCACGACATCGGTGGCTTCGTCGGCCAACCAGACGCCGAGTTGTACGTCCGCTGGGCGCAGTTTGGTCTCTTCAGTTCGCACAGCCGTTGTCATGGCACCACCCCCCGCGAGCCGTGGGAGTTCGGCGAGGAGGCTGAGACTATCTTCCGTCGCTACGCTAAACTGCGCTACCGGTTGCTGCCCTACATCTATTCCACCGCCATACAGGCCACGCAGACAGGGCTCCCGGTGGTACGGGCGCTGGTGCTCAAGTACCGTAACGATCCCAACGTGCGCCACCTGGATAGCGAGTACCTCTTCGGCGATAGTTTCCTGGTCGCGCCGGTTCTGGAGCGGGGAGCGCAACGGCGTATGCTCTACCTGCCAGTCGGTGAGTGGGTGGACTACTGGAGCCGGGAGGTCTACGAGGGGCCGATCTGGCTCAACTACCCAGCGCCTCTGGAGATCTTGCCCCTCTTTGTCCGGCGCGGCGCGATCATCCCGATGGGCCCGGAGGTGGATCACACTGGTCAGTCCGTCGGCGCTGGTCTCATCTTCGACATATATACCGCCGACGGCGGGCGTTTCACCGTCTACGACGAGGACGCGCCGCCGGTTGAGGTCTCATACACCGCCGACGAGACCGCGCTGCGGTTGACCATCGGCCCGCTATCCGCCCCGCCGGTGGTGGTCCTCAACGACTTTCCCTCCGTCCAGCGCGTGACCGTCAATCGCCGCTCACATGACCGCTGGCGAGCCGAGGGTGGTGGGCTGGTCATCGAACTGACCGAGCCTGGTGAGGCAGAGATCATCGTGTGGCGTTAGTGAATTATTGAATCCGTTGCCGTCCTGTAATCCGAGTTCTATGCGCGCCGATCTACATATTCACACTGTTGCTTCCGATGGTCGCTGGACGCCGGAACGAGTCGTCGCCGAGGTCCAGGCCCGGGGTATCGGTCTCTTCGCCGTCGCCGATCACGACTCCATCGCCAGCGTGGTACCGGCCGAGACGCTGGCCCACCAGGCGGGATTGGCCTTCCTACACGGCGTCGAGGTCTCCACGCTCCTGGACGGGCATCTCTTCCACGTGCTGGCCTACGGCTTCGAATTGGACAACCCGGTGTTGGATGTGTTGCTGCGGGAGAACAGCGCCAGGCTGACCCAGGCCAACGAGAACGACATCCGCCGCCTGATTGGTGCTGGCTACGAGATAGACCTGGACGACTATGCTGCTTACGATTACGACTGTACCCGTGGCGGCTGGAAGGGGCTCAACTTCCTGATTGACCGGGGCTTCTGTACCGACTTGCGCGACTACTTCCGCAATATATCATCTCGTCTGCCCGTCGAGTGGCCTCCGTTCCCTCACCCTGCTGAAGCCGTCGCTGTCATCCGGGAGGCCGGGGGTGTGCCCATCCTGGCCCATCCTGGCGTCAGCCTGCGTCGTGCAGCTGAGCACTCACGACAAGGTTTCGCGGGCGTCACTGAGGAATCGCTGCGTCCGTTCCTCGACTTCGGCATCGCCGGGCTGGAGTGTTACTCCCACTATCACGATGAGGCCACGACCTGCTTCTGCCTGGACTGGTGCAACCGCCACGACCTGCTCATCACTGGTGGCTCCGACTGCCACGGTGGGTTCGTCGGGCGTGAATTGGGTGTCCCAGCCGTCGATACTGCCGACCTGCGGCTGGGCGAATTGGAGGAGCGGATCATACGCTGATGGAGGATCTGTAATGACTGAACTGTCCATTTCCTTACGCAGCATTGAGATGCCGATGTCAGCCGTGCGCAAGTTGGTGCCCCTGGCCCAGACTGCCGAGGAGCGCGGCGTGCGCGTGATTCATCTCAACGTCGGCCAGCCCGACATTGAGACGCCCCCCGAGTTCTGGGAGGCAGTGCGCAACTTCCCGGAGAGCACGCTGGCTTACGCCCCGTCGGCCGGCCGGCCCGAGTACATCGATGCCCTGCTCGACTACTACGCCCGCTTCGACATCGAATTGACACTGGAGCAGGTCATCGTTACCACCGCTGGCTGTGAGTCGCTGTTGTTCGCGCTGTTGGCCTGCGGCGACGCTGGCGACGAGGTCATCATCCCTGAACCTTACTACTCCAACTACAATGGCCTGGCGGCGATGACTGGCCTGCGCCTGGTACCCTTCACCACTCGCGCTGAGGACGGGTACCGGCTGCCCTCACGGGAGGTGATTGAACGGCTGGTGGGAGAGCGCACCCGTGCCATCCTCTACTCCAGCCCTGGCAACCCCACCGGTGTGGTCTACACCCTGGACGAGGTTGCCATGCTGGGGAAGATCGCCCGCGCCCACGGCCTGTTCCTCCTGGCCGATGAGGTCTACCGCGAGTTCACCTATGACAACCATACGCCCACCAGCGTGTTCCACATCCCCGGTCTGGAGGAGCACGCGGTCGTGCTGGATAGCATCTCCAAGCGTTATTCCGCCTGCGGTGCGCGGATCGGCTGTGTTGTCTCGCGCAACGCGACCTTTATGGGTGCGATCTTGAAACTGGCGATGGTACGCATTTCGGCCCCGGCGCTCGACCAGATCGGCGCTGCCGCGTGCGTGCGCATCCCTCCCGTCTACTTCGATCGTGTGCGGGCCGAGTACACCCGCCGCCGCGACATCGTCTTTGAACGTTTGAACCGCGTCGAGGGGGTCATCTGCCCCAGGCCGGCGGGTGCTTTCTACGCTATGGCCAGGATCGAGGGGGTGGATACGGAGGACTTTGCTCGCTGGCTGCTGACCGACTTCGAGCGGGACGGCGAGACGGTGATGGTCGCGCCGGGGACAGGCTTCTACGGCACCCCTGGCCTGGGCCGTGACGAGATCCGCATCGCCTACGTGCTGGAGACGGAGGTGCTCTCGCGGGCGATGGGCCTGCTGGCGGCAGCCATCCGTCGCTACCGCCGGGAACGGCCAGGATGCCAAGACGATCACTGAGGAGGAGATTGGCTCCGTTGAAGGTCGGCAATGAGAAGGAAGGATTGACGACTACGTGATTTTCGGACTCGCCGTCCAGTCGTAGCCGATCTCCGGGTCGTCGTGGGGGATACGCCCCTCGTCGGTGGAGTCGTACTCGTGCGAGACGACGTAGAAAACGTGCGCGGGCCCGTTCAACACCCGGTAGCCATGGGCCACGCCGGGCGGAATTTTCAGCACGATTGGCGGCTGCCCTTCCCCCATCAGCAATTCCTGTACCTCGCCGTGGGTGGGCGATTCGGGCCGGGTGTCGTAGAGTGCCGCCTTGATAGTGCCCACCGCCACGTACCACCAGTCTATCTGCTTCTGATGCACGTGCCAGGCTTTGGCGATGCCCGGGTAGGACATGGTGTGGCTCCACTGGCCGAAGCCCTCCGGGAAGATTGCATCGCTGGCCCGGATGACCTCGCGGAAGAAGCCGCGCTCGTCTGCGTGGGTCACCAGTTCTTTGATCTCGACGCCGTGGATCATTGAGTGCTCCTCACTATAGGTGAATCTCCCGCAGTGGCGCGGGCATGAACGTCAGGATAAAGACCGCCAGCACCAGCAGTCCGAGGGCGACCCGTGGCAAGTCGGGTCTGGTGGCGTCGTCGAGTGGTGGCGGATGACGCGGGTTGATGAGCAGGTTCAGGAACCCCCAGGTCATCCAGAACCCGCCCGCCTCGTTGCCGCCCATCAGCAGCCACCCTCCCCAGGCCACCATCGCGGCGATGGCGGCGTAGCCCAGTCGCCAGGCCCGGCGGCCCAACAGTGCGTAACTGGCGTGCCCGCCATCCAGTTGGCCCACCGGGATCAGGTTGATCATCGTGACCAACAGCCCGGCCCAGGCGGCGAAGGCGACCGGGTGGAGCCAGACGTCCTCTCCGTTGCTGGGGAGGATCTTCCCGAACATCAGGTATTTGATCGCCAGGTAGAGCAGCGAATTGCCCTCTTGCCAGACAACTTCTTCGCCAGGGGGAGGCGTCCCGACGCTGGAAAGGGCCAGCCCCAGGATCAGCAGGGGAATGGCGACGATCAGGCCACCCAAGGGACCGGCGACGCCGATGTCGAACAGCGCCTTGCGGTTGCGCATCGGCGCTCGCTGCACGATGACCGCGCCCATCGTCCCGAGGATGCTGAATGGCATGGGGATGAAGTAAGGCAGGCTGACCGGAGAGCCATACCGTCGGGCGACGAAGTAGTGGCTCAGTTCGTGGGCCAGCAGGATGGCCATGAGCGTACCCGCGAAGGGGATGCCCCAGTGCAGGTGGGTCAGCGGCGCGATCAGCACCTCGAGGCTTTGAGAATCTCCGATCAGTTCGGCGTATTGTGGCGAGGACAAGACGCCGATGTAGAGCACGCTCAAGAGTGTCGCCACGAACAGCACCGCGTTGAGCCATATCCGGCTGGGCTTGGGCTTGACCAGGCCTTTGATGGCGATGACCTCGTGGCCTCCACCGGGTCGGTCGCGGAGCGAGGCAGTGTAGCCGTGGGTGGCAAAGCGCTGCGTGATGTGCTCAAAGGCGGTCTCTGTGTCGCCAAGCACCTGGCCCCGGAAAGCGATTATCGCGTCGGGTTGCCTCACCACCTCGTGCTCCTCGACGCGCATCAGGGCCCCGAGTTGCCGTCGCAACCGGGCTATGATCACCAACTTGGTGGGAGGCGTAGATTCCGCCGGTTGTGTCTCTTTGATTTCTTGATTCATTGATTCTTTGCTCCCTCGCTCCTTTGCTCTGGATTATACACCATAAGAGTGAAACGTGAAACGTGGAGTGTTGGGCAGTCATTCATCTGCTGGCCCTCCCGTGGTGAACTTCTCCATCTGATTGCGCATCATCTGGAGGTGGCTGCCGGACCAGTAGATTCGCCCGCAGCCGGGGCAGTGACGGAACTCGGTCTGGGTCTTCAACACGTAGGGGGGCACGCGGTCGGCGACCCCGGCGGCGGGGACAGTCTCCAGCGCGACGTTGCACACGGGACAACGGGAGAGGGGCGGGTGGGGCGGGGGGCCGAGGGCGTCCTGCACCTCCCGCACTTGCTCCTCCAGCACCTCCGATTGGATCAACAGCGTGCGCAGGCCACGGCGGGCCGCCAGTTCACGGTCGCGAGTGAGCAGCACGCGGCCCTCGGCGCGGGCGCGGTGGGCCAGTTCGGGGTCAGTGGCGGCGTTATCGTAGTCGGTGTCGTAGCCCAGTAGCCGCAGCCATTTCGCCAGCCGGCCCAGCATGCCGTCGGCCAGGAGTGCCAATGGTTCGTCGTTCATCGTACTTGGCGAAAACGGTGGAGTCTGGTAAGATTGGCACATTGCTACCATTCTACTCGAAGGGAACAATTATGGCAATCGAGACTTGGCTTCCTGCATTGTTGGGCTACTTGATCCCGGTGGGGCTGTTCCTATTGGCCTGGGGGGGAACCGAACCGCAGCGGGCGCACCGGTCGGCTACGGTGGGCACGCTGGCGTTGGCGCTGGCGGTGCTGAGCTACTTCGCGGTGGGCTTCGCCTTCCACCTGGGCGGCGCAGGCCTGATGAGCGACCAGCAGGGCCTGGAGGGGTTGGTGCGGCTCTTTGCCGGCGAGGGGGAACTGGGGTGGGGGTTGATTGGCCTGGCAGGCTTCTTTTTGGCCGGCGAAGCCGCCACGCCCGAGGCGCTGGCACTGTTCGTGATCTACCTGCCGCTGGCAGCGACGGCGGTGCTGTTGCCGGTGCTGAGCGTGAGTGGGCGGGCGCGCGGCTGGCAGGTCACCGTCGGCGGACTGGTACTGGCGGCGGTGCTCTTCCCTCTGGCTGCCTGCTGGGTCTGGGGTGGTGGCTGGCTGGCAAACCTGGGGCTCACGCTTGAGCGAGGGCACGGGTTTGTGGACCACGCCGGCTCGGGAGTGGTGTACCTGTTGGGCGGGATGGCTGCCTTGGGGGCGTTGGCGGGGTTGGGTCAACGGTTGCCGCGCGGTGAGCCTGGTGAGCCGGAGGAGATGCCGCCGGCCCACTTCCCGCTGCTGGCGAATCTGGGCACGCTGCTGTTCGGTCTGGGCTGGCTGGGTTGGTCGCTGAGCGTTCCTTTCCACGTGGCTGGGGCGACACTGAACCTGCCGCGTATCATGACGAACGGGCTGCTGGCCGGGGCAGGGGCGATTCTCGTCTCGCAGACCTACTGTTGGATCACGGTGGGGCACGCCGACGCGCTGATGGCGGCGCGAGGGGCGGCGGCCGGATTCGTCGCCATCTCGGCGGGCGCACCGTTTATGCTGCCATGGGCGGCGCTGGTGACCGGGGCGCTGGCCGGGCTGCTGCTGCCGCTGGGAGTCTACCTGGTGGAGCGGGTGCTGCGGCTGCCCGACGGGACGGGGGCGGTGTCGCTGGGCGTCTTTGGCGGGCTGTGGGGGGCGCTGGCGGTCGCGCTCTTCGCCGACGGACGCTGGGGTCAGGGCTGGAACGGCGTGGGGTTGGAGGAGTACCGCACCGTGGTCGGGCAGGGCGTGACCGGCTTCCTCCCGGCGGAGATCTTCGTCGGTGACGGTCCTGGCCAACTGATCGCCCAACTGGCTGGGATCGGGGCTATCGGGCTGCTGGCCTTTCTGGTCGGTTGGCTGGTATTCCTGGGGTTGAATGTGCCGTACCGCCCGCGCAAGGAGCGCAAGCCGAAAGAGAAAAAAGTGGGGGAGGCGGGCGGGTGGCTGGCGTCCCTGGGGCTGGACACGCTCATGCCGCGAAAGCGTGAAATGGAGTCTGGGAAGGCCAGTGAAGCCGTTGACTTGGAGGTAGAGGAAGGAACAGCGGAAGAGTAGGTGGCAGAGGAGTAGGTGTATGCCGTTATGCTGACTGAGAGGAATTCGGGGCCTGGCATTATCGCCGGGCTCTTTGTTTCTTGGTTTCTGGGCCGTTATCGCCCCTGACGGGCAAGCGCCAGTGCACGGGCGGCCGCCTCCTCCGGCGTGGCGGCGTAGATGATGGGCGCGGGCGCGTGTCCCTCGCGCTTTAACTCCCATGTCCCCAGCCCCACCACCGGCACACCGAACCTGAGCGCGAATCCGATCTCGCTCAGCGTGCCGTAACTCCCCCCGACAGCGACCACCGCCTGGGCGGTACGAGTGATGATGACGTTGCGCGCACAGCGGATGCCGGTGACGATAGGGATGTCCACGTAGGGGTTGGCCTCCTCCCGGTCGGTGCCGGGGAGAATGCCGATGGTGAGGCCGCCGGCCGTCTTGGCTCCCCGGCAGGCGGCTTCCATCACTCCGCCGCGTCCGCCGCAGATCAGAATCGCGCCCCCCTCGGCCAGCGCACGGCCCACGGCCTCGGCTGCCGCCGCCTCCTCTGGTATCGGCGCTGAACCGCCGATGACAGCGATTATTGGGCTGGTGCCGGATGCCCCTGGGGGCTTCAGTCGTTCCACCGGTGCCTCGCCATCATTCTGGCCTGTTCTTGCTCGATCCGCTCCAGCAGCACACCCCATGGGTCCGGCTCGTCGGCTAGTGCGATGAGTCCGCTGCCCGGCCTGGAACCGAGAGTCTCGCTTGGCGGCCTCTGCGGAATCTCTGGCGGGGTCACCCCCCACATAGCGGGAACTCCTCTAATGTGGTGTACTCTGCCCCTGTGGGCTTGAGGATGCTGCTGATGAGGGCGAAGTGGTCGGCGGGGACCTCGGCCAGCAATCCCGCCGTGGTTCTGGTGACGACCTGGCCCACCTGCGTCGCGTCGCTGCGAGGAGCGCGGCGGCGCACCCGGCCCAGCGTCAGATGCGGCGTGAAGCCGCGTCCCTCCGGTGGATAGCCAAAGGGGGCCACTACCTCCTCAATACCGTCCTGCAGCGCCGCCATTCGCCCCGTCGGCTCCTGCACCCCAACCCAGACAACGCGGGGGCGGCTAGGATTGGGGAAACAGCCCAGTCCCTCGACGGTGAAGGTGCAGGCTGGGGCGTGCCGGGCCACGACAGCCAGCGCTGCCTTGATGTCCGGCAGTTTGTCTGCAGGGGTGTTGCCCAGGAACTTGAGCGTCAGGTGGATGCCCTCCGGCTGCACCCAGCGCACGCTGCTGGGCGGGACCTGTCTCCCCAGTTTCCGCTGTAGAGCGGTCAGTTTATCCAACAGCGACTGGGGTAGGGGGATGGCGATGAAAGCGCGAATGGTCTCCATTATGCCTGCCTTTGTTTGTTACTCGTTACTCATCCTGACTGACTGATAGAACATACTAGATCGCCAGATCAAACGGCAGGTCGCTGATGTCGCGCAGCCGTTTGCCATCTACTAGCAAGTTGAACATCTCACTCAACGTTTCATCGCCGACCGCCTCAACGGATTCGCCTAACTCGTAGAGCGCCATGTGGTACACGCAGTCCAAGTCGCCCGTGCCCAGTGCAACCGACGCTATCCGGCTGGGCAAAGGTTCAGCCGTCACGATGACGATGTGGGGTGTGTTCCCTTTGCGGTTGCGGATCAGGTTCAGGCCTTCGGTGCGCGCGTTTTGTGAGCGGTCGCTGCGAATCGTCCACTTGCAAGAGATGCTGGCGTGCAGAATTGGCTTGGGGTCTGGGAAGTTGCTCGCACGCAGGGGCGTCAACGTGGCGATATCTCCCTGCAGAATGTCGGCGTCCTGGTTGATTTGGTAGTCCGAAACGGGGCTTCGCCCTACCAAAATATCGGGTTTTACCAGATAATCCCCCAAGGTCGCGCGCAAACCAGGATGCTGTGCCAAAACCTGCGCCAGATCGGTCAGGTGTTCATACTGATCAAACGCGGTCACGCCCCCATGAACGGAGAACATCCACTCACCAGGGCGGAGATGTTGAACCAAGCGAAATGCTCTCTCTAGATAATCACAGGTCAGCGATTCAAGCAATGCACCTGCTCTTTGCCCTGTTGGAGGCTCTGGACAGGGCGGGAATCCCATCCGAGTCAAGATACCCCTGGCTAGCTGGATACTTTTCGTATTCCTCTTATCCGCAATATTGGGCACGTTTGTTTTCTTACCCTTTTCTATTTTATATCCCAGCACTTGCTGACAGATCGTCTCGTGATACATCTTGCGCAACTGTTCCAGTCTCATCTGGCGCTCCTATCTCGCTTCTGGTTTAAGAAAACCGGTTACATACTCTTCGTGCATTCGCTCCTCGATCTGGGAACGGCTCGAGGAGTGTGTTCGGCGCGCTGGCATCATGCGCCTATCGCGGTCCAGCCTCCGCACCGCGATATGGATCAATTCAAGCCCAACCTGTTTTCCAATCTCTCCCAGGCAAACGTTGGTTCGTGTGCCCATCCCGCGCATTGTGGATGAGCCAACTACGACAATGGCGGCTTTGCCTGGCTTTAACACACGTACCATTTCAGTCAGGCAGCGCGTCATTTCCGAATAGTAGCGATGTAACACTTTGGCCTTTTTGGGGTCAACTCGGGCGATGCTGGCAACTACCTGAGCGGCAGAGTCGGGCAACTCAACATACTCAACGCCTGTTACAGCGTCGTGGCCGATGTATTCTCGGCGCAGTTGTGAAAGTCTGTCAAGGGAATGTCCAAACCACACCAATGAGAACTTGTGTGCTCGTATATAGTCAATGGCATTTGAGGCGTAGGGTGGAGAGGTAACAATAAGGTCAATCGTATGGTCACGCAGAGGCAACTTCTGAGCGTTGCCACAAAAGATCTCAATCGATCCACTTCCACGGGCCAGTGTAGTAAGGCTGTTTAGATTCTTGTTCAACCGTTTACGGTACTCACCCAATGCTGGGCGAGGGGTCTTATCTCGGACGCGATGTGGGCGCGTGTGTGCCAGGTCACGCGCCAGCGAGACGCCGCCCGACTTGGTGATAATGATGGCCGAAAACGCCAGTTCCAGGAACTCGCGGATACCAGGGTCTTGAACACGCTCAATCTCTCGAATCAAGGCCATCAGTTCGACTTGAGTGGAGGGCAGGAACCAGTAGTCCATAAACTTGCGCTCTGCCTCTCCAAAACGGGTGTCCAATTCTCGGCGCACCTCGGTTCCATCTCGCTGCAGGCTCTCCCCAGCGTGGTGGAGTACCTCATCCCCTGCTGCTGTAGTCTCTTCCAGCGCCAATGGCGTGATTTTGACCTTACACAAACGCAACGCCATAGGATCAATGTCAAAACCAATGCCCCGGCGCCCGGCCAGAAACGCTTCCACAACTGTTGTCCCCGACCCTACCATAGGATCAAGGACGCAGTCTCCTGGCTCTGTGAGCCCTTCGATGAACTTCTTGGGTAACTGTGGGGGGAACTTGGCCGGGAAGGCGTGGAAATTGTGGGAAGCATAGGTGCTACTCTTGCCGTGGAAATCGAGGTCACTCGACAGGAGAGCGCTAAGACGCTCTCGATAACTAACGTCGAGGTGCGGCGCAGAGGATTGTTGGACAATCGGGAGTTCGAGTTGTTGCGCGGACATTCAATCCCTTCTTTAGAGTCACGAATAGCAGGATTATACATTATGATGTTCCACTGGGCAACCTTGCGAAAAGCCATCACTACACTGAGCGTTCTTGCCAGGTCATTTGCCAATTTGCCGCTTTTGTGCTAACGTATACGTGAAACGTAAAACGTGAGAACGTGAGACAACTGCCCTCAAATCATCACGTTTCACGCATTACGTTTCACGTCTCTCGCATCACGCAATACGCAAGGAGGTCATCTATGCCTGTCAAACTTCCGTGGCTCAAGGGGGTCTTCCCCGCCCTCGTCACCCCCTTTGTGAGAAAGACGGAGGAGGTTGACGAGGATGCCTATCGCCGCCTCATCCGCCACACCCTGCCTAACGTGAATGGGCTGGTCACCAGCGGCACCACGGGCGAGTTCCCCTATCTCACCCGCGAGGAGCAGCGGCGGTTGGTAGATATCGGCGTAGAGGAGGCGGGCGGTAAGCCGGTCATCGCCGGCTGTGGCGCTTCGTCCACCCGGGCGGCCATCGCCCTGGCCCGCGATGCCAAAGGCGCTGGCGCGTCGGCGGCGCTCATCGTCACCCCCTACTTCCTCCACCCCTCCGATAAGGGTGTCTACCAGCATTTCTACGACATCGCCACCACCGTGGACCTGTCCGTCATCCTCTATAACATCCCTCAGGTGATGGATCGTTACCTGCCGCGCACAGTCGTCGAGGACCTGGCCGACCTGCCAAATATCGTTGCTCTCAAAGACTCCTCCGGCGACCTGACCTACACGATGGAACTGCTGGAATATGTCAGCGACCGCATTGACATCCTCATCGGCCACGACGAGGTCGTGCTGCCCGCGCTGGCCGGCGGCGTGAGTGGTTTGATCCTGGCCAGCGCGCAGGTCTACCCTGAGGTCTGGCAGGAGGTCATCCACCTGGTCGGTGAGGGGCGGCTGGAGGAGGCCCGCGCTCGCCAGCGCAGCGTGCAGAAACTTTCGCGCATCTTCTGCCGCTACGGCGGGGGCGTGGCGGTGAAGGCGGCCCTCAAGATGATGGGGCTCGACATGGGGCCCCCGCGCAAGCCGCTCAAACCGGTCGGCGGGGCGCTCATCCACGAGACCCGCGCCGAGATACGCCTCGAACTGGAGAAACTGGGCCAGGTGCCGGTCGAGGAGGTGGATTTCGAGTATCCCGGTGGCTCGCTCGTGGCCCGCTTTGGTGATCTGGAGATCACGCCGGAGGTCATCACTGCGTACGGTTTGCGTGTCGGGAGCGGAGTGGCTGGCGAGGGTTTGAACAGGGTCCAGATTGACCTCGTCGCCGGCGGGAAGGATACAGTGATGGGCGACGCCTACGCGCTGCAACTGACCTACCCGCTGCACGGGCGCGAGGCGCTGACGGCTATCCTGGAACCAGCGCTCACCGTGCGCCCATCCACGCTGCTCCTGCCGACACTGCCGCAGAAGAACCTGCGCCAGGCGAATATGATCTACGGCCCCACGCAGTCGGCGCTGGGGCGGGCCATTGTGGACGCGTTGGAGGAGGGGCACATTCCGTCCACAGCGGTTGATGATGAGGTGATGGTCGCGCTGGCGACGGTGCACCCCCGCGCGTTAGACCGTCACGCGCTCTACCAGAGCGTCTACGCCGCCGCTACCCAGGCGCTGGCGCAGGCATTTGCATAAGGAGAGACATCATGGGCTACAAGACCGGCTGGCTGAAAGGTATTTTCCCTGCGCTGATCACGCCTTTCACGGCGGACGATGAACTGGACGAGGGAGCCTACCGCGAACTGATCCGCTTCGTGCTGCCTCATGTGAACGGTGTGGTGCCCTGTGGCACGACCGGCGAGTTCTCGTATATGACGCTGGAGGAGCGCAAACGGGCCGTCGAGGTCTGTCTGGACGAGGTGGGCGGGCGCGTGCCGGTGGTGGCCGGCACCGGCTGTACCTCTACCCGCGAGACGGTGGCGCTGACGGAGTTGGCCAGGGACGCGGGAGTGACCGGCGCGCTGGTCGTCGCTCCCTATTTCCTCAAGCCGACCTTCAATGAGGTCTACGACCACTTCAGAGCGGTGGATAAAGTGGGACTGCCTTTTATTCTCTACAACATCCCACAGTGCTCCGGTACCCACTTCAAGTGGTGGACCGCCGAGGGGGGACTCCTCGACTTCGACAACGCCGTCGGCATCAAGGATTCCTCCGGTGACCTGCCCTTCCTGGCGGCGATGTTCGAGAAGGTAAAGGGCGAGGTGTCCATCTTCGTCGGCCACGACGAGGTGGTGCAGCCTGCGTTGGCCGCGGGCGCTGACGGGGCCATCCTGGCCAGCGCCAACCTCATCCCCGACGTCTGGCAGCGCGTCTATCGTGCCACGCTTGATGGTGACCTGGAGACGGCGCAGTATTGGCAGCAGCGGGTGCAGAAACTGGTGCGCATCGTCGTGCGCTGCGGTTCCACTCAGGCGGTTAAGGAGGGACTGCGCATGATGGGACTACCCATCGGTGACTCGCGCCATCCCGTAATGCCCGGCGGCGCTTTCCGCCGCGAGGACCGCGAGGAACTGCGCCTGCAACTGGAACTGACGGACGTGGGCAAGATCAAAAAGGCCCCGGTCACGTATTATGTGGGGGGACGGCGGGTGGAGACGGAGGTTTTTGCCACGCCGCAGACGGGGCGCACGGTCTCCGGCTTCACGCTGAAAGTGGGCGAGGGGTTCGCCGGCCCGCCGTTCCAGGAACTGGCGCACGTGGACCTGCTGTTGGGGCTGAAGGACGGCCCTGTGGGACGAGCGATCGAGCGCGCGATGGCCGGGTGGGGAGAGGAGCGAGGGCTGCGGGTCATCAACGAGCGGCCACGCACGTTGCTGGTGCCCACCGTGACCATCCGCACGGCCAAGCAGCGTCGTCTCTTCTACGAGCACGCCGCCGAGGGGGTCAACCTGGCCATTCGACTGAGCATCGAGGACGGTTTCTTGCCGGAGATGATCCTGGACGATGTCGTGCTCATCGCCAATGTTTTTGTCCACCCGGCCGCTTCTATCGCCAAGCGGGTGGAGTTCAACAACTACAAGGCCACGCGCCACGCCATCCGCAAGGCGCTGGAGGGCCGCCCCACGGTGGAGGAACTGGTGCGCGAGAAAGCGGCGGCGCGCCATCCCTTCCGCTACGCGCCGTGAGTCCCGCCTGGACCAGGCCATCGTGACAGCGACCCGTACGGGATTTGACAATAATGGCGTTTTGGGTAAAATTATAAGAGTCTGCAAGAGGGAGACTTAGAGGCGCAAGCAGCAGGTCTCCATAGAGCGTACCTTCGTGGCCAAGCGAAAGGAGGTGATAACCGCTCACGTTATCTTCCCAACGACGGGCTCCTTGTGTAGGGGGTGGCATCCCCGTGGCAAAATGAATGAAGGAGTCTGTCTATTGTGATCGTTACTCTCACGTAACATTATCAAGGAGGAGAAAGAACAATGAAGAAGTTAGCGGTTATTAGCCTGTTGCTGCTCGTCAGTATGCTGGCGACAGCCTGCGGGCCCAAAGCAGCCCCGTTCGAGTGCACGGACGCGATCGGCTGTGTGACTGTCGCCCCGGGCGACCCGGTTCGTATCGGCTACGCCCTGGTGATCGCGGGCGCGAACGAGTCGCTGGGCGTGGACTCCCGGAATGGCATCGAGATCGCCATTGGCGACCACGACACAGAAGTCCTCGGACACCCGATCGAACTGGTGGGTGAGGACGCCATGTGCAGCGCCGAGGGTGGCCAGACTGCCCTCACCAAGCTGGCTGCCGACCCCAGCCTGATCGGGGTCATCGGCACCAACTGCTCCAGCGCGGGTGAGCCGGCCTCGAGGATCGCTTCCGACGCCGGCATGGTGCTACTCTCGCCCTCCAACACCGCCCCGTCGCTGACGAATCCGGACCTGGCGTGGAACCCTGGTTACTTCCGCATCTGCCATAACGACAACATCCAGGGCGCGGCCATGGCAAAGTACGTGTACGAGGAGTTGGGCGCGCGTACGGCCGCCACGATCCACGACGGCAGCCCCTACGCCGACCAGTTGCAGGAGGTGTTCGCTAACACGTTCGTGGAACTGGGCGGCACCATCACGGCTCAGGAGGCGGTCAACGTGGGCGACACCGACATGCGCCCCATCCTGACGACCATCGCTGTGGACTCGCCAGATTTCCTCTACTACCCGATCTTTATCCCCGAGGGCGCCCAGATCACCAGGCAGGCGGGGGAGATCGCCGGCCTGGAGAACACGATGCTGGCGGCCGCGGATGGGTGTTACTCCCCGGACTTTGTCGAAGCCGCCGGCGACGCCTGCGAGGGCATGTATATCTCGGGCCCGAACCTGGCATACGAGAATCCAATCTACGACCACTTCCTGGAGGTCCACACGGAGAAGTACGGCTATGATCCAATGAGCGTCTTCCACGCCCAGGCCTACGATGGGACGATGATGCTCCTGGCCGCTGTCGAGAAGGTCGCGGTGCAGGATGAGGATGGCACACTGCACATCGGGCGGCAGGCGCTACGCGACGCGCTGTACGCCACCAAGGACTACGAGGGCATCACCGGCAGTCTGACCTGCGACCAGTACGGCGACTGCGCTGACCCGCAGATCGCGGTCAACCAGATCACGAACGGCGAGTACGTTCCACTCTGGACGTACGTGCCGTAGTACGCTCTACGTCCGGCATCCAGGCTGTTGGTCTGGAGCCAGTGATTCTGGGAATGAGGGGATGAGTCCAGGTGAGGTTTGGCCAGGACTCATCCCTACCTCTGTAAGTGGAGAAAGACTATGCAAACGACTATGCGTCAGCGGTTTGAGAAGATTGACTATCTGAATATTGCCCTGTGGGTGCTCCGGATAGCGCTCATCGTGGCCGTCTTATGGGGAACTGTAGCCACCATTCTCGACAACCCATATTCTACTGAGCAGTGGCTGGACTTTCTGGTTTTTGGTCTGGCTCAGGGCAGCCTCTACGCGCTGATCGCGCTGGGTTACACGCTGGTGTACGGCGTGTTGCTCATGATCAATTTCGCTCACGGTGAGTTTTTCATGGCGGGGATATTTACCGCCACCGTCTTCGTTGCCATCCCCCTGAATGCGTCTGGATTCACCGATCGCCATCCCATCTGGGCCTTGCTCGTCATCTCGGTCGTGGCCATAGCCACCTCGATAGGCATCGCTGTGCTGACGGAGCGCGTAGCCTACCGCCCGCTTCGACGCGCCCCGCGCCTGGTGCCGTTGATCACGGCCATCGGCGCTTCGTTCTTCTGGCAGTATTTCTTCCGCGGTTTGTACGGCTCCGGCGTCACCGCCTTTCCCGACGTCGCTCTTCTAAAAGGATCATGGACCATTTTGGGGCTGGAAATCTTAAAGTCCCAGGTCGTCGTTATCGTGGCCTCAGTCCTGATGCTGATCGGATTGTATATCTTTGTCATGCGAACCAAGACCGGGAAGGCGATGCGCGCCGTGTCGGAGGATAAGGATATTGCTGCGCTGATGGGGATTGACGTGGACCGGGTGATCATGATCACCTTTGCCGTCGGTGCGGCGATGGCCGGGGCGGCCGGGGTTCTGTACGCACTGATGTACCGGCAGGTGCACTTCTTTATGGGTTTTTTCCCGGGCCTCAAGGCGTTTACCGCGGCTGTGCTGGGAGGCATCGGCAGCGTCCCCGGCGCTGCACTGGGCGGGTTATTGCTGGGGCTGTTCGAATCGGTCGGGCCCTGCCTGTTTCTGGAGGGGTTGGGCATAAACTCGCCCTACCAGCTCAAGGACGTGATCGCCTTCACCATGCTGGTGCTGGTGCTGTTGGTCCGGCCCCAGGGCATCATGGGCGAGCCGTTGGCCGAGAAGAAGGCCTGAGGGGGAGATGACGAAAACAATGGAAACAGAAACACGCTTTGACTGGGGGGAGATCGTGCGGCTGGGACTCCTGGCCGCGATCATCGCATTATCGCTCAACCTGATCGGCATGGTAGGGACATTCGCCGGACGCGACATCATCGGCGGGATGGTCTCCGTGGGTCACGTTTTCCTTTTCGGAGCGGCCCTGGGTTGCGGATACATCGCGGCTCAGCGGTTTTCCGGTGGTGGCGCGGGCAATACGCTCCTGGGCGGGCCACCGCGAGTACTCGTGGCGGGGTTGGTGATTGGTCTGCTCTCCGGCCTGCCGTTGGTCGTCCTGGTTTTGACAGCCGAGCCGCTCAATCTGCGCCAGTTTATGCCTTATGTCTCGCCTGCACTGCTGGAGGTGCTGACTTTTGGACAGGGGCAGGCACTGGGGTCTCTGATCCTGATAGTGGTAGCGTCCGTACTTGGTTTGATCGGGGCTGGTATCCCCCTGCTGCCCTCGCGCGTGCGGCAGCCGCTGATCTGGGGCCTGGCGGCGGTCTTTTTGGTCGGGCTGCTGGCCGAGGTCATTATCCTGGCCTGGGGCAACCAGGGGCTCGGCTTGGCGATCAGGCGGGTCGTGTTTGCGGCCAGGGGGTTGTCCATACTGGGCGCCTCGTTGGTTTTTTTGATCGTCGCGGGGTTGAGTGCTTGGTGGAACAGCCGAGGGGAGGGAATCAAGGCGCGCGTCAATGCGCTCCCACCCGAGCGGCAGCGGAATGTGCGCTGGGGCGGAATCGGTCTGGGGATCCTGCTCTTGCTGTTCCTGCCCCTGTTCCTGCGCACGTACCTGAGCGAGGTGATTGACAACGTTGGCATATATATCCTGATGGGGTTGGGGCTGAACATCGTGGTCGGCTTCGCTGGCATGCTGAACCTGGGGTACGTGGCCTTCTTCGCCATCGGGGCCTACACCATGGCCCTGCTCACCCCTAGCGAGTATGGCGTGGCGGGCCTATCGTTCTGGACTGCTTTGCCCTTTTCGGTGCTCGCTGCGGTGTTGATGGGCCTTATCCTGGTCATTCCGGTGCTAAAGATGCGCGGCGACTACCTGGCGATCGTCACCCTCGGCTTTGGAGAGATCATCCGCATCCTGGTGCTGTCGGACTTTCTGGCTCCCTGGATCGGCGGTGCACAGGGCATCCTGAAGATTCCCAACGTGCCCATCGGCGGCCTGGAACTCGTCAAACCGGAGCAACTGTACTACGTAATCCTGGCCGGCTGCCTGCTCGCTTTATTTGTCTCCTGGCGGCTGCGGGATGCGCGCATGGGGCGGCAATGGAGGGCATTACGCGAGGATGAGGACGTAGCCGAAGCGATGGGCATCAACCTGGTCAAGACCAAACTGCTGGCCTTTGCCATCGGCGCTGCCTTCGCCGGGATGTCGGGGGCGATCTTTGCCAGCAAGTTGGGCTCGATCTTTCCTCACAGTTTCAACTTGATGGTTTCCATCAATGTGTTGTGCCTGATCATCGTGGGCGGCATAGGGAGCCTGCCTGGCGTGGTGGTGGGGGCGATCTTCCTGGTCGGGCTGCCAGAACTCTTACGCGAGTTCGCCGAGTACCGGTTGCTGATGTACGGCGCGCTGCTGATCGTGATGATGGTCGCCCGGCCGGAAGGTCTCTGGCCATCCGAAGTCATGAAGCGCGAATTGCGTGCTGATTCGGAGGAACCTTCGCCCTCTGGCGGAGGGAGCATGATTGAGCCAGTATAGCCCACGAGAGGACAAAGCCTATGACTACCATTCTTACTTCCAAGCAAGTTACCAAACGGTTCGGCGGCCTGACGGCGGTTGACACGTTTGACTTCCAGGTCCCTGAACATTCTATCGTCAGTATCATCGGGCCGAACGGCGCGGGGAAGACCACCTTTTTTAACTGCGTCACCGGTTTCTACGGTTTCGACGAAGGCCAGATTTTCTTCAACGACCACTTGCTGAACGGGCGGTCGCCGGACCGGGTCGCCCGCCTAGGCATCACCCGCACCTACCAGAACATCCGTCTCTTTGCCAACATGAGCGCCATCGAGAACATCCTGGTCGGCATGGAGCCGCAACTGAAGCGCGGTTGGATCGGAGCCGTCATTGGCTCGCGTGGCACGCAGAGAGAAGAGGCGAGGGCCGTAGAGGAGGCCAACAGACTGCTTCAGTTTGTCGGCCTGGCGGGTCAGGGGGACTTCCTGGCCAAGAATCTGCCCTACGGCGCTCAACGGCGTCTGGAAATTGCGCGCGCCCTGGCTGGCAAGCCCAGTCTGCTGCTCCTCGACGAGCCGACGGCGGGCATGAATCCGCGTGAGGCCATAGAAATGGTGAAGTTCATTCGCAACTTGCGCGACGAACTCGGGATCACCATTCTGCTGATCGAACACAACATGCGTGTGGCGATGAGCATCTCTGAGCGGGTGACGGTGATTGACTTTGGGAGCAAAATCGCTGAAGGTACTCCGGAGGAGATCCAGCGTAACCCGCGCGTGATCGAAGCCTACCTCGGACGAGGCGCTGCTACCGGCCTGGCCGCCCATTCGACAGACCTGTCTTGAGCAAAGCCGAAGGGCTCAAGGCAGGCCAGTGCTTGAACCTGAGCCTTAACCCTTAGCCTTAACCTGAGGAGCAACCTCCATGCCAATGCTAGAAGTTGATAACATACATACCTACTACGGCAACATCCAGGCTTTGAAGGGCATCTCACTCACTGTCGAGGAAGGCGAAATCGTGACGCTGATCGGCGCCAATGGGGCCGGGAAGACGACGACCTTGCGCACAATCTGCGGGCTGCTCAAGCCCCGCCAGGGCAAGGTTTTCCTCGAGGGTGAGGATCTGACTGACTACAAGGCGCACGAGATTGTCTACAAGGGCGTGGCTATGGTGCCTGAAGGCCGCGGCGTTTTCGCAAAACTCACCGTCTCCGAAAACCTGGATCTGGGTGCCTACTCCCGCAGCGACCGCGCGGGTGTCGCCGAGGATCTGGAACACGTCTTCACCCTCTTCCCACGCCTCAAGGAGCGTCGGAGACAGGTGGCCGGAACCTTGAGCGGAGGTGAGCAGCAGATGCTCGCTACTGCCCGCGCTATGATGGCCCGGCCACGGTTGTTGTTGCTGGACGAGCCTTCAATGGGGCTAGCGCCCGTCCTGGTGGAGGACGTCTTCGATAGGGTCCTGGAGATCAACCGCGAGGGGACGACGATCCTGCTCGTCGAGCAGAACGCCAATATGGCGCTCCAGTTTGCCAGCCGGGGCTACGTTCTCCAGACGGGTGAGATTGTCCTGAGCGACACGTGCGAGGGACTGCGGCAAAACTCGATGGTGCAGAAGGCTTACCTGGGGATGGAGTAGCGAGTCAGCGAGTTTGCAAGTAGAGGCCTTCCGCCGAGTTGTACCGATGGGAGGCTTTGTGCTTGCCTGGTTGTGGCAAAAACCACACTTTGCTCCGGCTGGATCGCCAGATCCAGCCGTTAAGCGTGGGAGTGTCGCTTCTGCCTCAACGGGTTTACCTGCTGGCGGCAGGCGGATGGAATCAGCGATCGGCTTTCAGTGGGCGCAGGTGCTCCCGTATCCGGGCTGTCACCGTGTCTTTGTCCAAATGTCCGCTGGCAATGTCTATCGTGAATTGGTACAGGTCCTCGCTTCCCACATCCAGTGTATACCCGTTGCTCTCCAGAAACCAGAAGCAGGCCGATAGCGCAGTACGTTTATTTCCATCCACAAATGGATGGTTCTGGGTCAGAAGGTACAGGATGATTGCCGATTTGTCCGCGATTCCGGGGTATAACTCCTCACCAAACATCGTCTGGCGGGGGGCTGCTAACGCTGACTGGAGTGCTCCCATGTCACGCAGACCAGTAGAACCGCCATAAGCGTCCACGGCCAACCGGTGCAGTGTCAGGACCTCGTCGAGTGTGGGATAGCGCACTATGCCCCCGCTTCGATGCCAGCTAATCGGCGCAAGACATCATCGTACCGCTGGCGAAAACCATCAAACCACTCTATCAATTCTTGCTGCTCAGGGGGCTGAGGGCGAATGATTACCTCACCTGGCAGGAAAAACAATTCTAGTGGCATTGTCAGTGGTATGTCGCTGGCGATCAGCCAGGCTTTCAACGTTGGGGCCAAATCTTCCTGTTCGATAGTTCTACTGACCGTCATCTTATTGCCTCCTTCTATGTGGAATTATGCAATAGCGCAAAACCTGCCCTGTCACCCTGAGCGAAGCGAAGGGTCTCCACCACCGTAATAAGGAGATTCTTCGCTACGCTCAGAATGACGGTCAACCGTCAGGGCGACTTTTGCGGCACTGTGGAATTATACTTGGCTTTTTCCCTGGGCAAGTTGCTCAGAACCCCTCCAGCCGGCTCAGGTCCACGATGCCATCGGCCAGTGCGGCGATGTGTTGCAACTGCGCCAGCCGGTTCTCTTGCAAGACCTGCTCCTCCGCCATCACCAGCACCCCCGACTCCCTGGCGAAATACTGGTCAATGATGTCTACCAGCGGCAGGAAGGCGGTGAGGAACTCGTCCATTGTGCTCTGCGGCGTGACCTGTTCCCGAACTCGGAGGTAGGCCGCGTATAATTCCTCTTCCGCCGGCTGGACGAAGCGGGCCGGGTCTAGCGGGAACCGCTCCTCGTACTGGCGGGTGATGCGCACGCAGCGGGCGTAGTTGTCGAGTATGCGGGGCCAATCGTCTCGGATCACCCAGCGAGAGAGTTCTTCGACCGCCTGGTGGGCGCGGAAGGGATCGTCGCCCCGCGCTGCTAGTACGGCGTCCACCACGTCGTAGCGGAAACCCTGCTCGCGCAGGGTGGACCGCAGCCGTTCGACGACGAAGTCCAGCGCCGCCGCCAGCCACCCCTCCCCCGGCCCCTCCCCGAGGGGGGGAGGGGAGGAGACATCCACCGGCAGCAGGCGGGCCGCCGCCACCAACCCATCTCGCACCGAGAAGGGGAGTTGGTGAACGATTAGGTTCTGCACCAGGCCGATGGCATCCCGCCGCAGGTGGTAGGGGTCGGACGAGCCGGTGGGAGCAAGCCCCACCGCGAAGAGGCCCGCCAGGCTGTCCAGCCGGTTGGCCAGCCCCACAACCAGACCGGGCTGGGTCTGGGGCAGCGTATCGCCAGCGAAGCGGGGTAGGTAGTGCTCAAGAATCGCCTCAGCCACAGCAGGGTCTTCCCCCAACCTCAGAGCGTACTCCCGCCCTATTACCCCTTGCAGGCTGGTGAATTCGACCACCATATTGGTCGCCAGGTCAGCCTTGCAGAGGTGGGCCGCCCGCTGGGCGATCTCTGCTTCCTCCTCGTTCAACCCCAATATCTCGGCCAGTTGGCCCACCAATTGTTCCAAGCGGTGAGTCTTATCGAGCATCGAGCCCAATTGCTCCTGGAAGGTGAGCGTTGCCAGTCGCGGCAGGAACTCCTCCAGCGGCTTTTCGGTGTCCTCGCGGTAGAAGAAATCGGCGTCGGCAAATCGGGCACGGATGACTTCTTCGTTGCCGCGACGCACGATGTCCAGGTGCTTAGCGTCCCCATTGCGCACGGCGATAAAGTATGGAAGTAGATGGAGTAGATGAGTAGATGAGTAGTGAGGTTCTTCATCTACTCGTTCCTCATTTACTCCTTCCTCATTTACCCATTTACTCACCACGGGAAAGCACCGCTGATGCTTCTTCATCACTGCCACGAGCACGTCGGCGGGCAGCCGCAGGTACTCTTCCTCGAAGCGGCCCAGGAGTGGGGTGGGCTGCTCGACCAGATTGGTGATTTCGTCCAACAGGGCCGGGTCGTCTGGGATGCAGCCTCCCACGCTCTGGGCCAGTTCTGCGGCGTGCCCGGCGATGTGGGCGCGTCGCTCCTCGGGGTCGGCCACGATGTGGTGCTGGGTCAACAGTGGCAAGTAGTCCTCCGCCCGCGCGATCTCGAATTTGGGAGAGCCTTCTGGTCGCGCACCTCGGCTGACGCGGTTGCTCCTCACACCGGCGTACTCGAAGGGCACGACCGCGTCGCCCAGCAAGGCCACCAGCCAGCGAATGGGCCGGGAGAAGGCGATGCCGCTCTCGTTCCAGCGCATGCTTTTCTTGAAGCGCAGATTGGCGATCAGTTCGGGCAGCAGGGTGGTCAGCACTTCCGCGGCAGGTTGGCCCTCCTCGCGCCTGATGGCCACGACGTACTCGCCGCCGCCGACCTCCCGCACCTCCAGCGCGTCCACGCTCACGCCCTGCTTGCGGGCAAATCCCTCGGCAGCCTTCGTCGGCCTGCCCGCTGCGTCGAAGGCCACGCGCGCCGGCGGTCCCTTCATCACCTTCTCGACCGGCCGCTGGCGCGGGGCCAGCCCCTCGACCAGCACCACCAGCCGCCGTGGGGTGCCCATCACGCGCAAGCCCTCGTAATCGAGCCGCGCCTCCGCCAGGCGGGCCGGGGTCAGTTTCTCTAGTTGCGCCAGGGCGTCGTCGAGGTCGCTGGCGGGAAGTTCCTCGGTGCCCACTTCCAGCACGAAGGTTGATGGGTATTGGGTATTCGGTATTGGGTATTGGGTACTTCTTGCTTCCTGCTTCCTGCTACCTGCTTCCTCCTCCAGCCACGGATACTCCATCCGCTGCCGTTGCTCCATGTAAGCCTCCGCCACCTGCCGGGAGAGGTCGCGCATACGGCGGAAGTAGGTCGCCCGCTCGGTCACGCCGATGGCGCCGCGCGTGTCGAGCAGGTTGAAGGTGTGGGAGCAGCGCAGGACGTAGTCGTGGGCGGGTGTGAGCAGCCCGACGTCAAGGCAACTGCGCGCCTCGGCCTCGTAGAGGTCGTACATCTGGGCCAATCGCTCCACATCGGCTAACTCGAAGTCGTAGCGGCAGTGCTCGATCTCCGGCTGGAGGAGGACGTCGCCGTAGGTGAGGGTGCCGTCCCAATCAATCTCCCACACCGAGCGCACTCCCTGGAGCGCCATCACGATCCGCTCCAGGCCATAGGTCAGTTCCACCGAGACGGGGTCGAGTGCGAAGCCGCCCGCCTGCTGGAAGTAGGTGTACTGGGTGATCTCCAGCCCGTCCAGCCAGACCTCCCAGCCCAGCCCCCAGGCTCCCAGCGCCGGGCTTTCCCAGTTGTCCTCGACGAAGCGGATGTCGTGCTCCTCGCGGCGGATGCCCAGCGCGTACAGACTTTCCAGGTACAGTTCCTGCGGGTTGCCGGGATCAGGCTTGAGGATGACCTGGAACTGGGTGTGCATCTGCATGCGGTTGGGATTGTCGCCGTAGCGGCCGTCGTCGGGCCGGTAGGAGGGTTCGACGTAGGCCACGTTCCAGGGCTCCGGCCCCAGGACGCGCAGGATGGTGGCGGGGTTCATCGTCCCCGCGCCGACCTTTTCACTGTAGGGCTGCCAGACGAGACAGCCGTGGTCGGCCCAGAACTGTTGTAGGCGTAGGATGACTTGTTGGAAGGTGAGTGGATGGTTCATCTCAAGCTCTAGCCAGCAAGCGTCTATTCGCCGTCACGACCATCAGTCCGGCATCCGCAAAATCGTCATCGTCTGTTACGAGTATCAGTTCTTTGCTTCTGCATAATTCGGCCAGAACCTGGTCGTTGAAGTCCGAGGCGCCCTTTTCGTATTCCTCAACCAGGGCGACGATATCAAGTGTGTCGAAACCACTCTCTACTCGCTCGCAGTGTTGTAGGACTCGCCTGACGTCGGCAGCGACATCTTGAGCGATGGGTTTGAAATCTGCGCTTTTCCGGAATTGTTTGAAAGAGTGATATGCGTCTGGATTGGGAAAATGAATGTGGTATTTCAAGCGTGCGTAGCGATTGATAAACTCGGAGATGATCAAAACATCAACGTAGATTGGACTTTGGGCCTTCAGTATCTTATCCAGTGCCCTGGAATAAACTGCCACTTTCCAGTCACCCGGCTTGCTAGGACCATAGACGAAAAGCCAGATGTTTGCGTCCAACAGCAACTCATCCGTAGGCTTGAAGATATAACTTCTGATATCTTCAGCACTATTCCTCATCAGTATCCTCCCCCAAAGCTTCCCGCACTGCCTGCTGGAAACGCTCTGGGTCTTTGAAGTATTGCTTGGCTGTTTCCACCACGCGCTTCAGGAGGGCTATGTCGTCCGGCTGCATATCCTGCACCTTTAGCAGCGAGCGTATCTGCTCTTCGGTAAACGAACCGTAAAGCTGGCCTATGGCGGCATTGAGGAAGGCTGAAGTCAGACTGGTGACATTCAAAAAGGAAACAGTCACATGCCGTCCCTCTTTCAGAGCGAGCGCGACTCGGTCATGGACTTTTTGACCATCATCCGAGGCGACGCATAATTGGCTTCCCACGGTTTCAAATATGGAAATGTGTAAATTTTGGCTCATTGCGGTTTCACCTTTCTTATTGTCTCAAAAGATGTCGGACTCTGACATCTCCGCAGACAGCACATAAGATTGTGTGTCTGAGGTGTCAATTTCTATACTCACGACGGTTCCAGGAAATGGGTCGCTAAGTCGAGCAGTAGACGTATGACCTTTTTCCAGTTTCCAATATCCGGCGTCTGATACGATCTGAAGTCGTCCACCGTTCAGATTGATAAACTCTCCTAGCAATTTCAGGCCTAGCCCGCCAGGGATCCTCCCTCGCTTGGTTGTGTTCCTTCCCTGAGTTGCCCAGACAATTGCCTCCTCGGCCGCTAGGTCAAGCCCGGCGTTTTTCCTCACGTTTTTTCTGATACCGATTCCCAAGTCTGCAACAGAGAAGTCAAGTCGATGCCGGTTGGGGAAATACTGGCCGCAGCTAAAAATCCCCAATTTGGTCTGGGAATGAATCACGGAATTGCCAAAGATCTCGAAAACGCTCTCCCGAAACTTTTTTAACAGTCCAGATGACATGCTTGGCATCTCTGACCGATGAACCAGTTTGGTCTCAATGTACCTGGCAAAATAGCGATCATCCTTGACATCAAAACGTTGGTATGGAATCGTGGTTCCCCATGTGTCGGGCACTCTCTTTCGCCCATAGTTGCTCAAAAATCCGTTCTTCGAGAGGATGCTCTCGACATTGGTGCGGATGTTGGTCAACTGTACTGTATTCGCACTCTGGCCCAGATAGTAGAGAATGGCACCAAAGGCGGCACACATGTCGGCATCAAGCCAATTAGCAGCGGTCATATTGATCTCGATGTCCTCGAAAAAATGGTTTTTCGTCTGCGCGTACAGGCGGACTAATACCTCGAATCCTGTCCGATCATGACGAATTGGGGGCAAGGTGATTTCCACCCTTCACCTCCATGACTTTGTCGTTGTCGAAAATATCAAGATATCAAGTTTCTCTTCGAGGGCATTATATCACAGTGGCCTGACAACTCAAGCGATCACAAATGGTGCTACCATACCGATCTTGCCGCGCTTCGAGGACAGAATCTGTTCAGCCGATCGCTGTTCGCTTCAGTTGCCGCAGGAACACCCCGGACTTCACACTACGTTCCAGATGGTATGTGATGTAGTGCTGCATCACACGCTCGACTTCTGTGTGCAGCGCGGGCGCGATCTTCTGCGTGCACAGCCTGGTATAAGGACGCCGTTGACATTCCTGCAGGAACCACAGTCCGCCGGGTGAAAGGGCTACGATCTCCTGGCGCGGCCCACGTTCGGCATAACAATGCTGGCACAGTGCCCCGCCCCGTTCCGGGTCGAAGCCGTAGGGCCGTTCGTCGTCGTCCGCCGGCTCTCGGGTCCGGAGCGACACACGCCTCTCGTGCTCGCCCACGCAGGCATTCAGTTCTGGACGGAAACCCGCTAACCCCAGCAGATGTTGCTCGTAGAAGCGAGCGATCAGGTCCAGGTCATCGTTCTCGCACAACCAGGTGAGCGTGTGATTGAGTAGGTCAAAGAGCGCCCGGCTGCCCTCCCCCTGGGTGAAGAAGTGGTCGAGCAGTTCGACGGCGTAGCGACTATACGTCCCGCGCAGCAGGTCGCTGCGCAACAACTTGTGCGATTCGACGGTCTCGGCCTGGCTGATGATGTCCCAGGAGTTCTTCACCCGTGAGATCACGAAACTGGAGCGGGTAAACAGTTCCACGTGACCCGCTTTGCGGCTGCGCAGTTTGCGTGCCCCTTTGGCGATTGCTTCTATTTTGCCCAACGGCGTGCACAAGGTCAGGACGCGGTCCGCCTCGCCCTGGTCGCGCCGGCGCATCACGATGCCCTCGGTACGGTACAGCCTTCCAGTGCTCACGGTCCCGTCAGTTCAGGTCCGCCGCGCTGAAACTGTCCGGCAGCAACTCCGCTACCGTTGTCTCGCGGCAGGCACCGCTGGTATCAGCGATCAGCACCACGATGTCCTCGCCGAACTCTCGTACCGTCTGCCGGCACGAGCCGCAGGGGGCTCCGCCGTTCTCGGTGACCACCGCCAGCGCGACGAACTCCCGCTCTCCTTTGGAGATGGCCTTGACGACAGCCACTCGCTCGGCACACGTGCACAGTGGGTACACGGCGTTCTCCACGTTGCAGCCGGTGTAGACCCGGCCCGATTTCCCCAGCAATGCTGTCCCTACAGAGTAGCCAGAGTAAGGCGCGTAGGCGTGTTCGCGTGCCTGCGTTGCCTGTGCCACCAACTTCTCCCGCGACCACTTTTTCATCCCGTCGCCCCCCGATATCTATTCCTGTGTCTTCGAGTCTCGCCGCACCCGCGCCGGTACCCCGTAGACCACTGCGCCATCAGGTACGTCGTGAGTCACCACCGCCCCGGCCCCTGTCTTGGCTCCCTTACCCACCCGCACCGGCGCGATCAGCATTGTGTCGGAGCCAATGAAGGCCCCCTCCTCAATCACTGTCTTGTGCTTGTGCACCCCGTCGTAGTTACAGGTGATGGTCCCTGCGGCGATGTTGGCTCTGGCTCCGACCTCAGTGTCGCCCAGGTAACTGAAGTGGCCCATTTTCGCCCCGGGGCCGAGTCTCGTATTCTTCATCTCGCCGAAGTTTCCCATGTGCGCGCCCTCACACAGCCGCGCCCCCTTCCGTAGGTGACCAAACGGGCCAGTGTCGGAATCATCCTCCATCACCGCTTGCTCCAGAACCGAGGCCAGCGCCTGGCAACCGTTGCCAATCTGGCAGTCTACGATGATCGTGTTGGGGCCAATGTGGCAGTTCTCACCGATCGTCGTTTCCCCGCGCAGGTGTGTGTTGGGCCATACGGTCGTGTCCTGCCCGATGGTCACGTCGGGCTCAATGAAAGTCGTTGCCGGATCGATAATCGTTACGCCGGCCAGCATCCAGCGCTCGTTGATGCGGCGACGCAACATGCTCTCCGCCTCCGCCAGATGCACCCGCGTGTTGATGCCTATCGTCTCCGTTGCGTCTTCAGCGACCACGGCCTCGACCCGCAGTCCTTCTGCGATCGCCATCCCGATCAGGTCGGGCAGGTAGTACTCCTGTTTGGGGAGGCTGAGTGGGATACGATCCACGTGGCCCCACAGCCAATCCGCGTCGAAGCAATACACGCCAGCATTGAGTTCCCGGATCGCCAACTGCTCCGGCGTGGCTACTGCTTCCTCGACTACCTGGATCACCGCATCGCTTTCGTCCCGGACCACTCGCCCGAATCCACGGGGGTTCTTATGCACCAGGGTGAGTATCGTGATTGGCCCAGAGTTCTCCTGTTGCCGCTTTACCATTCGGCGCAGCGTCTCCACCGTCAGGAGTGGCATATCGGCGTAGGTGACCAACACCAGGTCAGACTGGCCCCGAAGTACCTCCTGCGTCTGGAGCACGGCGTGGCCTGTGCCTAGTCGTTCGGCCTGCTCGACGAAGACGACAGCGTCGCCCACTGTTTCTCGCACCGTCTTGGCTCCGCGTTCTACCACCAGTGCCGGTTTGGCGCCTGTCAGTACCCGTGCTGTCTCCACTGCGTAGGTGACTAGTGGCCGTCCCGCCAGCGGGTGCAGCACCTTAGGTAGATCAGACTTCATACGTATTCCCTGGCCTGCTGCCAGAATCACGGCCGCTAATTTCATGTTTTTTACCTCCAGTGACCAAGAATGGCCGTGGACCGATCCCGTGAGGGGGGCGCCACGGCCACCGAGTTACGTGCCGCGTCTAGTTATCTGGTGTAGGGGTTCGATGGTTCAGGCTGGGGCGGTAGGATTCGAACCTACGATTTACGGATTCAAAGTCCGTTGCCTTACCACTTGGCCACGCCCCAGTAAATGAGATGGGCCCACCAGGATTCGAACCTGGGACCGACCGGTTATGCATCCCACTACAGCTTTCGCTGCCCCTTTCGAGTTTGTGGGCTGGACTATCCCTTCACCTCATAGGGTGCCTGCCGTCTAGTCTCTACACCTTCCCTTGCGGGCTTGGCTCGGGATTACCGTATCCGCGACCTTAGGCTTTGTGTCCGCAGACGTAGGCTTCCCCGAATTTGACAGGTATCACCTAAGGGTTTCCCCCCAGGCAGCCCTTGACAGATCAGCATATCCTTGTGCAACCCACACTCGGACTTAGCTGACCTTGTCCCCTGAGCCGGCTGCTCTAACCACTGAGCTATGGGCCCTGGATAATATGCAATTGTCAAGAGCGGGCGGCGGGAATCGAACCCGCAACAACAGCTTGGAAGGCTGGGGCAATACCATTTTGCAACGCCCGCAGTCGGGGCGGCCGGACTTGAACCGGCGACCTCCGCGTCCCAAACGCGGCGCGCTAGCCGTCTGCGCTACGCCCCGTTCATCTTAAGTATACCGCCTTTGGTACTTCTCGTCAAGGTTACGGAGCCCACGAGAGCCGCTGCGCCGTCCAATCAGGGAGATTGGGACCGAGCGTGAGAATCTTGTGCGGATCTTCCCCGTTCGGCCCCATCAGGTAGAGGCCCCAGGCCCCGTCCCGGTTGGAGACGAAGGCGAGGCCGGAACCATCGGGAGCCCAGGCAGGAAGACCGTCGGAGGCTGGGTTGTCGGTGAGCACTACGATGCCACCGGTGATGTTGAGCAGGTAGATTTCCCAGTTGCCAGTGACGTTGGACATGTAGGCTAGCATCCCCCCGTTGGGCGCCCAGCTCAGGCCAGTGTCGTTGATGCTGGCGGTCAGGCGGGTCGGCGGCTGATCATCGTCGGGGTTGTCCGCGAAGATACCGCAAGCACCACTGGCCTCGCAACCGGTCCAGGCCAGCAGGCCGGTGGGACCCCACGCTGGCCCCCTTCCCTCCGCGTATGTCTGCGGTTCGGTCGAACCGTCCGTTGGCGCAATGGTAATCCACCAGGTGCCGGCCGCGTCTTGCACGGCGTAAGCCATACGGCTGCCATCGGGTGAGAAGGTGGGCCATGACAGCCCAGCGCCCGAAGCCAGTTGCCGTGGTACAGCCTCACCTGGCACCAACAGCGAGATGCCTGGCGAGAGCAGGTTGCGATACCCCAATGCCCCGCTGCCCCACAGCCAGCAGGGCTGATTGGCTCCACCGGCCATCCTGATTAGTCGCTTGTCGTTGAAGAGAGCGTAGATGTCGTAGAGGCCGGTCTGCGTGTTATAAATGGGATACGCCAACCGGCCTGTGGTGAAGCCCGGCGGCAGTTCGGTCAGCGTGATGGGCAGCGTGCCGGTGATAGGCGCTATGGGAGTCGGTGTGGCAATCAGGCAGGTTTGGGCTGCTTCGGTCCGCTTCTGTTCGACCTCGGAGTCGACCATCAGTTGCGTGGCTAGCGTGTATTGCTTCTCGGCCGGGCACATCTCCCCCTGGGCATACCAGGCGTCGGCGTAGGTCACGTGGGCGCGGTAGAGTCGCCAGAGGACATCTTTGTAATCGGGCGCGATGGCGTATAGTTGCTTGAAGCGTTCAATGCAGCGCTCCCAATCCACTCCCCAGTAGCCCAGCGCAGTCATATACTGTACGGCCAGGCTGCGCTGGGTCAGTGCTTCTTCGTCCAGCGGGCGCAGCGCGATTGCCTGGTCGAGGTAGAAGATGCCTTCTTCAAGGCGGTCCTCGTCCAGCAATGCCATCCCCGCGCTGTAGAGGCTGGTGAAAAGCATCTCCTCGACCACTTCTGCCTCGTAGGTCGGGCCTAGCACGCGTAGTTGGGTGAGCACTGCGACCGCCTCCTCCCACCTCTCGGCCTCATAGTGGGCTACCGCTTTCTGGTACAGGTCGTCTGCGACGATCTCGTAGGTCTCCGAGGTGGGGGTAGGACGAGCGGCGACGCGTGCCTGTGCTTCGGCGATGCCTTGTTGGGCGAAAGCGTGGTCGGGGTCGAGTTTGAGCACGTATTCGAACTCAGCGATGGCAAGTTCAAACTCGCCGGCATCGAGCCGCTCCAACCCGGTTTGATAGTGCTGCTCGGTCAATTCTTGGTGTTGTCGCTCTCGATCGCGTTCCCCCTGATAGAGGCCACCGTAGGCTGCCCCCCCCAGGCTCAGCGCCAAAAGACAAAGGAAGCCTATTGCCCAGAGCAGGAGCGGTCGTATCCGTTGCCAGCGCGTGGTCGTTTCTGAGTCCGGTGTGGGTGTTGCTGGCGCAGAGGTGGGCCGTCCGGGTCGTTGGGCGCGCGTGGGTTGTGTCTCCTCCACCATTGTGCCGCATTGTGGACATAAGAGCAGGTTATCAGGGACCTTGGTTCCACATTCGGGACAACGCATCTGATCTCTTTCTGGATAGGCTGGATAGGTTGGGAGACGGATGCAATTATAGCCCTTTTAGCTCTACTTGTCCAGTGATGCGTGAGACGATGCGCATTGCGTGGGGCGCATGTTTGGCGGTGGACTGCATTCGTGCTATACTAATCGGTGGGGAGGGGTGAGATGGAGGAGCACAATTTACTGATTGTGAGTGACTTGCATCTGGGTGAGGGGTTGGACCCAGGGAGCGGTAAGTTCTCCCGCCTGGAGGATTTTCTGTTCGATGACACATTTGCGCGCTTCCTGCGCTACCATGAGGAGGTCAAGGGGCAGCCCCGTTTCGACGGCCGCCCGTGGCGACTGATTATCAACGGCGACCTGTTCGACTTCCTGCAGGTTGTCTCGCTGCCGGAGGAGGGGAAATTGCTACGGACCGTCAAGGGGGTAGAGCGTCGTAAGGAGTTGTGCATCAACGAGCGGGACTACGGGCTGGGAACTACGGCGGAGGAATCGGAGTGGAAACTCAAGCGGATTGCCCGGGGGCATCAGTGTTTCTTCGCTGCGCTGGGCTGGTTTGTGGCGCATGGCAATCAGGTCGTTGTTATCAGGGGCAACCACGATATCGAACTTCATTGGGTCAAGGTGCAGGAGAGATTCGTCAAAGAAGTGGAACGAGCATACACGTGGGAGCGACTGGCACTTGACCACGGTCCGCCCGTCACGTCGGAGGAACTCGGGGCGCGCATACATTTCTACCCCTGGTTCTACCACGAGACTGGGCGGGTCTATGTCGAACATGGCGGGCAGTACGAGACGGTGAATCACTTCCGCGATTATCTCAACCCGGTGATGCCTGGCGACCCGGAGCGCATTGAGTTGCCGTGGGGGAGTCTTTTTGTGCGCTATCTGTTCAACAAGGTGGAGGACGTACACCCTTTCGCCGACAATATCAAGCCAGCCACGCGCTACCTGAAGTGGGCGTTTGAGAGGGATCCGATCAGGACAATCGAGGTACTCGTGGGCCGGGGCTGGGTCTTCTTGCGGGCTTTCTGGAACATGGCGCGTAAGACAGTGAGCTCCGCGCTCCATAGTGCACGACGACTGGGTCCGCCTGGACAGCCTGGCCCCGTTCCTCTGCCGCCGGATGTGGTGGAAAAGATCGCTGCCCTGGCACAGCAGCGGGTTGACATTTCGTGGCAAGAATGGGTCGGTTCAGCGGTGCAAGGTTTGCTCTCTCTGCTGATGGTCCTGATCGTTGTCACCTTCGTCGTCCTTGCGGGACTGACCTCCATTGGTGGCCTGGGGTGGATGACAGTAGTATACCTGGGAGCGGCGGCGTTGGCTTACTTCTTACGTCGTGGGCTGAAGCGCAGTCTCGCCCATCTCTTCGACGGCGACTATCTGCTGCGCTCGGCGCGTGAGTTGGAGCGAACCCTGAAGCCCACCCACGCGGTCTGTTACATCGTGCTCGGTCACGACCATCGGGCTGCTCTAGAGCGGCTGGATCAGGCATGGTATATCAACACTGGAACCTGGGTACCGGTCTATGAGGAGGAAGGGCCAATCGGGGGGCGGCAGGAACTGACCTTCTTCCGCCTGGCCTGGGGGTATGAGGGTGCGCCGGAGTTGCTACGCTGGGACGACGCGGCGGGTGCGCCGGCGCGAGCGGTGCTGTGGCTGGATACTGGAATCTAGATGCTGGATGCTGTTGCTCGTTGTTGGTAACCGGTATTCAGTAACCAGTATCCGGTCACAGGATGCCGACCTGGCTGTGATCGCCCAGCATCAGTTTGTACGCTTTCGGCTTGATGGGAGAACGGGTCAGGCTGACACGGCGGCCGATGAGACTATCCTGGATGCGGGCCGGGATGTCACGGATCAGGCTATGCTCCAGAACAATAGTCCGCTCGATCTCGCTATCCTCAATCACGACGTCGTGGTAGACCGAGGTGAACGGGCCGACGTAGGAGTTGATGATGCGGGTGCGCTCGCCGATGATGGTCGGGCCCCGGACCACACTGTTGATAATCTCCGCCCCCTTCTGGACAATGACGCGGCTATCCACCTCGGAGTCGTGGTTTACATAGCCCTTGATCTCCGGCGTCAGTTCCTCAAGCACCAGACCGTTGGCCTCCAAAAGGTCCTCCATCTTGCCTGTGTCAATCCACCAACCCCGGTGGACGTAGGGGTAAACCTGATAGCCGTGCTCCACTAGCCACTGGATGGCGTCGGTGATCTCCAGTTCGCCCCGCCAGGAGGGGGTGATATTGTCCACCGCCTCGTGGATGTGGTGGTCGAACATATAAATGCCGACGAGCGCCAGGTCGGATATTGGCTCCTTTGGCTTTTCGACCAGCCGCATAATGCGCCCATCTTCGTCCAGTTCGGCCACGCCGTACCACTCTGGATGCACTACCCGTGTGAGGACGATCTGGCTGTTCCAGTCGCTGGTACCGAATTGCTTGATGAGCCCGGAGATGCCTCCCTGGATGACGTTATCGCCCAGGAACATCACGAATCGCTCGTCTTCCAGGAAATCGCGACTCACCTTGACGGCATGGGCCAGCCCCAGGGGCTGCTCCTGGTGGATGTATGTGATCTTGACGCCCCAGCGACCGCCCCGTCCGACAGCAGTCTTGATTGCCTCGGCGGTATCGCCGACGACGATGCCGATGTCGGTGATGCCGGCGTCGTAGATGGCCTCGATGACGCGGAAGAGAACTGGCTTATTGGCGACGGGGATGAGTTGCTTGGCATTGGTGTAGGTCAGTGGGTAGAGACGGGTGCCTTTGCCCCCGCTGAGGATCAGACCTTTCATTTTATGCTTCCTTGTGTCCTTTCTTTGGCTAGTATCCCCCCAGTACTACGTCGCGTGGGGCATCGTTTAACACGGCTCCTATGACACGGACGTGCACTCTCTCCAACAATTCCCTGGCCCGTTGGGCGTGCTCTCGCCGGGTACGCCCGGCGCAAACGACCAGCAGCAGGCCGTCTACCTTGGTGCCCAACACGGCCGCATCGGTCACGGCGACGACGGGTGGCGCGTCGAACAGGACGACGTCGGCACGGGCCTTGAGTGCGGCGATGACTTCCTCCATCTTGCGTGAACCGAGGATGTCGGCTGGGTTGGGAGGCAGCGGGCCACTGGGTACTAGCGACAGGTTGTCCACGCCGACATCTATCAGCGGCGGGTCATCCAGTGCTCTCTCCTCGACGATCATGGTGGTCAGTCCCCGGTCGTTTGCGATGCCGAAGATCTCGTGTAGGCCGGGGCGGCGCAGGTCGGCGTCCACCAGGATGGTGCGCCGTTCTCCCTGCGCCATTGTGATCGCCAGGTTAGCGAGGACAATGGACTTACCCTCGTTTGGTGCGGCAGATGTGACGACCAGGGTCTCAATCGGTTTGTCGAGCGCGGTGAAGGTCAGGTTGGTGCGCAGCGTGCGGTAGGCCTCGGCTGCCGGGCTGCGGGGGCTAGTCAAAGTGATTAGATTGGGTTGTTCGACCATTGTTTGTCCCTTGGTTAGTTGGTTAGTTAGTGAGGTTTCACTCGGTGGGGGGGATGGCACCCACTACGGTCAGGTTCAGTTGGCGCTCCACGTCCTGAGGAGTGTGCATGGTGCCTGCCTCGAGCCACTCCAGGAAGAAGATGACCACACCAGCGATTACCAGTCCGAAGATGGCTCCCACAGCGGTGACAACCTTGGTCTTGGGCCACGACTGGACGTAGCAAGGCTCGTCGCGCAGTTCGGCGTAGACCCGATCTTCCTTGCGCTGGTCAGCATTCTTCTCGTTGCGCCACTGGACAAGTCGCTGTGCCCAGGTGCGGGCGATGTCGTTGGCCTGGTCGCCGTCATAGTCCTCAATCTCGATTTTGATCACCATGCGGTCGCCCTCAGCAGCGAAGCGGGCCTTGCTGCGCAGTTGCTCAGGTGTCATCGGCAACTGCAGTTCGTCGATCACCTCCTGTGCCTTGCGATTTGAATCTATCACGGTCATATAGGTGCGCAAGAGCATTTTGGCTGACTGAGCCAGGCCCCAGTCCGGTCGCGCTGGTTCGATGATGATCTCGGCAGTGGATGTGTACTCAGGATGCTGAAGTTTGCTGAAGACGAAGGCACTGCCAGCGGTAAATGCAATGGCAACGACGATAATCCACCAGCGCTTGCGCAGGATACGCATGTAATCTCCAAGTTCCATCGTTTAGTATCTCCTCAGGGTAGCGGACGGTATTGTACCACCCTGAATGACAAATGACAAATGAGCAAATAAGCAAATGCTCTTGGTTTGTCATTTGTTCATTTCATTTGCGGGGTATCTCCGCCAATACGACAAATCCTAACACCTCCAACTCCACAGCCTCGTGGACGGTGGGGTCCAGGTAGTGCCACAAAAGCGCCAGTGCGAAGCCGATGACCAGCGCCAGCCCGATTTTGATGACCGGTCCCATCAACTGGGTACGCAGTCCAGGGGGAAGCGGGATGGGCGTGGGCGCGTCTAACGGACGGACAACCGGCTCAATGCCCTTCAGTTGGGGGAAGTAAGCCACGCCGTTCTGGGTCAGTTCGGTTGTGATGGCGTCGGCTACTGCCACAATCTGCGTCTCATCAGGCCAGGTGAGGTAGACGACGAGGATGGACTGGGCGTTGTCGGTGCGGATGGCGGGCTGGACTGCACCAGGGCCGATTTCGTGGCCCGCTTCGGCCAGGCGCGAGGCTACCGCCTGGGCAAAGGCTCCGGTCTCCGCTACGTCGGCCAGGCCGTTGGCGATGTACTCGGAGGTGAGCCATGGGTAATAGCGGTCGTAGTCCTCGCTCAGTCCAGCCGGCTCCGTCCCCGCTGCGAAACGCATCACCACCTGGTAAACTGACCCAGGTGGGGCGTAGGTCGCGGCGACGTATACGGTTACGACGAGCACTGGCGCGACGACGAGCCACCAGCGGCGGGTGAGGATTTTCCAATAGGTTCGTAGTTCCATTTGACTGTTTCCTCAATGAATCTCATCAATCGCTGCTTAAAGACGCTCGTATCGAAGCGAGCGGCGTTCTGGACGCAGGCGCGTGGCTCCACGGCGTCGGGGTCGAAGGCGCGCACGGCGGCGGCCAATGCCTCTGGCGTCGGTTCGTGGAAAAAGACGCCGGTCTCTCCCTCGATAACCGTGTCGAGTGCACCGCCGCTACCGCAGGCAATCACCGGCCGGCCGACTGCCTGAGCCTGTACCGGCGCGATGCCGAAGTCTTCCACCCCCGGCAGGACGTATGCCCGGCATCTCGCGAACAGATCCGGCAGGTCTTCGTCGGGCACCCGGCCCAGGAAGGTGATTGTGGGGCCTGCCAGTGCCTCCAACGGTGCCCGGTCCCGTCCATTCCCGGCGACGACCAGCGGCAGCCCCAGTTGATTGAAGGCCCGCACCGCCAGGTCAATCCGCCGGTAGGGGATCAGGCGGGAGACGATGAGGTAGTAGTCGTCGTGGGTGGCGGCGGGGCGGAAGCGTGAGGTGTCCACTGGCGGGTGGATGATGACCGAGTCGCGGCCATAGATGCTGCGGATGCGGGCCTGGATCTGGCGCGAGATGGCGATGAAGTGATCCACCTGCTGGGCGGCCCGGTAGTCCCAGCGGCGCAGCAGCCCAATAATGGGGCGTAGCGCAATTTTGAGTGCGAGCGGCAACGCCTCGCGGGCGGCGTATCCCTCGAAGCCCCAGACGTAACGGGTAGGGGTCAGGCAGTAGCAGATGTGCACCGCCTCCCCCGTGCGGACCCCGTGGCAGAAGCCGGATTTGTTGCTCAGCACGACGTCGTAGCCAGAGAGGTCGAGCCAGGCGAAGGCCAGGGGATAGAGGAGCAGGTAGGGCTGGTGGTGGTGGTAGATGCCCGGAAGGTGGTCCATCCAGGTGGTGCGGATGTCCCAGGCGCGGTAGGCCGGGGGCATTCCCTCCCGCCAATACATTGAGGTGTGGATGGGGGCGTGAGGGAACATCTCCGCGAGTGTCGTCAGGACATCCTCCGCGCCGCCGATCTGATTGAGCCAGTCGTGGACCAAAGCCAGGCGCACCTATGCCTCCATCTCCCGCATTGGACGCCAGCTCATCCGGTGGATGGGCGAAGGCCCCAGGCAGGCCAGGGCTTCCTGGTGTTGCGGGGTGCCGTACCCCTTGTGGCGGGCGAAGCCGTAGCCGGGGAAGTCCCGGTCCAGCGTCACCATCAGCCGGTCGCGGGTCACCTTGGCGACAACGCTAGCGGCGGCGACGCTCAGGCAATGTATGTCCGCCTTCGGGAGGGACCGCTGGGGCAGGGTCAGGTCCGGAAGCCGCACGTAGTCCACCAAGAGCGCGTTCACTTGTCCATCCAGCCCTGCCACGGCGTGGCCCATCGCCAGTCGCGTGGCCGGGAGAATCCCCAGTTCATCCACCTCGGCGGGGGTGGCCCAACCCACTCCCATCACTTCCGCTACCTCCATGATGTGCGGTAGGAGTGCCTCCCGCTGAGCCGGGCTCAGTTGCTTGGAGTCGCGCACGCCGTCCAGCAGGCTGGGCAAGTCGGGACGATCGAGCGGAAGCACCACCGCCGCCGCACAGACTGGCCCAGCCCACGCGCCGCGCCCCGCCTCGTCCAGGCCGGCCACGTGGGCGTATCCAGCGGCGCGCAGAGCAAATTCCTCGGAGAGATCAGGGAGTGGATGGGTGGTCATCAGATTGGTTAGTTGGCTGGTTGGCTGGGGCGGTCGTAGAGGCCGGCGTGGCCGTTACGGCGGATGTGGAAAACCTCCCGCAGCATGTTCCACGAATCGCGGACTGGGCTGACGCGGCTGCCTGTGCCGTAGTACCAGTGAATGGGCACCTCGACGATGCGGTAGCCCCGCCTTCGAGCGATGTGAAGGATCTCCACATCGAAAGCCCAGCCGTCAATCGTCTGGGCAGAGAATAGGTCACGCGCAGCCTCCCGGCGGAAGCATTTGAAGCCGCACTGGGTGTCCTGGATGCCAGGCACGGCCAGCAGGCGCACGATGAGGTTGAAAACCCGCCCCATCAAGTGACGGTGCCAGGGCTCGTCGTAGCGCACTGCGCCGGAGGTCTCACGGGAAGCAATGGCGATGTCATAGTCGGAGAGAGTGGGCGGGAGGAACTTACGGATTTCCTCGATCGGCATTGCCAGATCGGTGTCACAGATGAAGAGGTATTCTCCCCGGCCTTCGAGTATGCCCTTGCGCACGGCTGCTCCTTTACCCCGGATGGGTTGATAGAGCAGGGACACAATGGGGTGCTCGGCGGCTATCTCTCGTGCGATATCGGGGGTGCGATCGGTGCTGGAGTTGTCCACCACCAGCACATCCACTGGATAGTCTTGTGCCTCGGCAAAGGCTACTACCTGCGGCAGTGTCTCTGGCAGGCGGCTTTCCTCGTTATAGGCAGGGATTACAATCGTCAGCAGCGGATTGGTTTGGTCTATGGCTACGCCTCGGTTTGCAGAATCGGGTGTTGCTGCAGGGTGTTCTCAGTTCGCATGATACCCGTTTCAAGTGCTTTCGTCAACCCCGGTCAGGATACTCTCGAGATACGATCGGTCAACGGTTCGGCTACGCTGGACTGCCCGACGCTTGTGTAGCATTCTGGGGATGCCCAGGAGCCCTGCCAGTTGACCGCGCAGTCGTGCCCGCGCCGCTGCGCCTCGCCAGGCTCGCTGCGCCTCGGCCGCGATGCGCAGTTGCGCCCGCAGGATGGCCCGCCAGTGGGTACTCCAGAGGTCGCCAGGGTAGTCCTTTGCCAGCAGGTAGATGGAGTTGCGCCCGTCGTAGGAACTGGCGGTCACTCCCCCGCCGGTGGCGCTCAATTTGTGGTAGACGACGGCGCGAGGAGCGTAGATGCACCGGTAGCCGGCCAACTGGCCCCGCCAGGCCAGGTCCACGTCTTCGCAGGAGAAGAAGAAGTCCTCGTCCAGCGACCCCACATCCTCCAGCATCGTCCGCCGGTAGGCTGCGCTCCCTCCGCAGGCGCTAAAGACGTATTCCTCGCGGTCGTACTGGCCCACGTCTCTCTGCCACACCCCCCGATTGCCAGGGATGCCGTCTATGCGGTAGAAATCGCCCGCCGTGTGGAAGGTGTCGCGCCGGTCGAAGAGCAGCATCTTGGAGGCGACGCTCCCTGCCTCCGGGTGGCGTTGGAAGGCGGCGACTATCTCGCTTAGCCACTGTGGGTCGGCCTCGGTGTCGTTGTTCAAGAGTACGACGGACTCTCCCTGCGCGGCCTGCATCCCAGCGTTGCATGCGCCGGCAAAGCCCCGGTTCTCCCCCAGGGCCAGAACCCGCACCTCGGGATAATCGCGGGCTAGCAGTTCCAACGAGCCATCGCTGGAGCCGTTATCGACGACGATAACCTCGAAGTCGCGGAAGGTCTGATGGCGCAGGCTCCCCAGACAGGTGGGGAAGTGGTGCGCGCCGTTCCAGTTGGGGATGATGACTGTAGTCATTTGAGGAACTCATCCAGCGCCTCCTGCCAGGGGCGTAACTTGATCCCCAATGCAGCAGCGGCGGTGTTGGCCAGGGGGGCGAAGCGCGGAGGGGTGGAGGCGCGCTGGAAATCGGCCAACGTGATGGGCTCGACGGGTATGTGTCCCCGCCCGCTGAGGCGCAGGATCTCACAGGCGAAGTCGTAGCGAGAACAGTATCCCGCGTTAGTGAGGTGGTAGACACCATAGGCGTCGGTGCGGATGAGCGCGGCGATAGCCGCTGCCAGGTCGGGCGCATAGGTGGGATTGCCTACTTCGTCGGCCACCACCCGCAGCGCGCCGCCCTGTGCTGAGCCTGTCGAAGCATCGTCGGCCAACTGGACGATCCGGTGGGGGAAGTTGCGCCCGCCGGGTGCGTAGAGCCAGGCGGTGCGTGCAATGTAGAAGCGGGTGAGCAGGTGGCGCACGAACCACTCGCCGGCCGCCTTCGACCGGGCGTAGGGGTTGATAGGGTGGGGCGGGTCCCATTCCCGGTAGGGCTCGCGGGCCTCGCCGTCGAAGACTTCGTTGGTGCTGACGTAGGCCATCGCTGTACCGCATGCTGCGCACGCCAGGGCGACGTTTTGCGTGCCCAGCGCGTTGACGGAGTACGCTTGCGCCGGGTCGCGGGCGCAACCGTCCACGTCGGTCCAGGCGGCGGCGTGGATCACCACGTCAGGAGCGAAGTCGGCGATGGCCGCGCCGATAGCCTCCCGGTCGGTGATGTCCAATTCCGGTAGGTCGCAGCCTGTCAGCGTATGCTCTGCCAGCGCCGCGTAGAGCGCGCGGCCCAGTTGTCCCTTGTGGCCGGTGATAAAAATGCGCATTGTGACCTCCGTTCTGAGTTCCCTCGGAAGTTTCATCAGCTCAACACGGCGAGACGCTATCGAATGTGCTTACCAAACACTTCACTTTCTGGTGGCCCATCCATCAGTTGCGGGATGGAGTAGCCTTCGGGAAACAAACCTGTCACATTTGTTGCGGCGGCTATTGCATCGATTAGCCCGAATCTTTCCTCCACAAGGGTAATGGAGTAGGTATATGGTTCAAGCAGCAGGGTATGTTCACGAGTCAGTCCCCACCTCTCTGGCGAGCCACATCTCTCGGCTGCTTCCCACAGCACATCCCCATACACCGGAGGAACTTCTACGAACGAAGTTTCTGGCTCTATCCCAGACTGATACGCAAGAGTGAGTAAGCTAGAACCGTGGATAGTGTTTCGCAGTTCATAGAGGGGCGTCAGCACATCCTGACAGTTTTGATCAGAAACCAGATTGTGCAGCTCTTGGGCACCATAGCGCTTCAGCGCTTTTCTGAAGTCTTTCCGACGAAAATAGGCCTGCCGCTCCTTAGGCTTTTTGACACTGTAGGCACGGTGAGCGACGCGAGCTTGCGCGTCAAAGGCGCCGGCTAGTACGAGGGTTAGATAGTCAAAATGATACATCGTGTTATCTCTCGTGTCGTTGTTCTGAGGCACGTAGAATCGCTCTCCGATGGCATCGCGTGCCTGCAGGGCTCGCACGCATCGTGTTAAGATGCTTTGACCCAGAAGCAGAATGTCGTCATTCCGAATCTTCTGAGCCTCTACACAAGCACTAAAGTAACGCCACGTGCTCGGTAGCCTATGACGAGCCAATACCCAGTAGAACAAGCCGCGGTTGAATCTTCGTTGGCCGCTTTCACTCGCCCAAAAGGTGTAATTGCCACGTGAGCGCAGGAACAAACTGACTATTTGTGCTGCCTCGGTTGGCGTGCGGGGATTTGCTTCGCGCACGATTGAATGTGTGCGATGTTCCAAGAGCCACGGGGATGAAGTGATCAGTATATCTTGATGGAGGGCACGGTGTGCTTGAGCGGCGATAAGATCTTTACGCATAGCCTGTACGTCTGGATGGTTTAGATCGGATTGTCCGATGATGCTTGCAGCATGGTATGACCACTGATGTGGGTAGTATATGCCTGTTTCTACAATTCTATTTTTGTGCTTTACAATGACGGGGATGTAGTCTGCACTGCGATCAAAAGCACCGATCTCCAAATGTGGAAACATGCCGGGTTGAGTCTGCAGCGCTTCTATTTCAGGGAGATGAGATAACTGGCGCAGTGCTTCGATTGCCTCTGTATCCTCCGCAGATAGCCCGACCAGTGTTGAGGTATGGAACGTGATCCTAATTGGTTGTTCGTGCTCGCCTCTGAGGAAAGGGCTAGGTAGTTCATCGATTACGGGTTCAGGCCAGTAAATGCGCTCTATCATAGCTAAATCTGATCTTGTTTCCGTAGACGGGTTCTAGCGTTATACCTGATGCTGATGATTGTCCTACTTTACCTCCGTGAACATGTCTCTTTTCCCACCCGCTCGCCCCGACGAAACGGCGGTACGGCCCGGTAGGATGTCTCTGTGGACTGCTAATGGCGCACGAGCCAGCGCGGCAGCCGTCCCCACTGTTCTCACGCCAGCCGCTGGTTACATTGTCAGCGGTAGTAGTAGGGCGGTTTTGCTAACCGCCACTCTCATCCTGTCGCCATGCGGGTCGGATAGCAAGTCCAACCTACCGTTATTCGCCGAATGCAGCGTCGTCGAGGTCACGCAAAATCTCCGGTTCCACGTGCCCCCAACCAATCTCGTAATAGCCTTTCTCGACCCAATATAGGTAGCTCGAGCAAGGCCAACCCTCGGGCTTCGTGACTAATCCGTGCTTGACCGCGTTCCAATGAATGTAATCGAAATGCCGATTCAGGTCTTCTTCGTCACGGATGACGTGATCCCAAAAGCGGTGTTGCCAAAGCCTCAAGGAGCCATTGATACCGTAGTGGTCCTTGTACTCAAATGTATAGCTGCGTTGTACTGATTGCAAGATGGAGGAGAAATTGGCTTCGCCGGTCGGTCGCATGAGCAGGTGGATGTGGTCCAGCAGGAAGATGTAAGCGAGGAGCTTGAAGGGTTTGAACTTGCGTACCGCTCGCATCTTGTCGAAGAACATGTCCACGTGGCGTGGGTGATCCAGGTCGAACAGAACCCGCCGGTTCCTGGTCACGAGCGTGAGGAACATTATCGCATTCGGCACATAGAATCGTCGCACATTGCTCACTGTCATCCTCCATCAGGACGGTCTTGCTGTAACCGCCATAGTCGGATGACAAATCCGGCTACATAGGGCGGTTTTGCTAACCGCCACTCTCGTCCTATCGCCATGCGGGTCGGATAGCAAATCCGACCTACATCGGACGGTCTTGCTGTAACCGCCATAGTCGGATGACGAATTCGGCTATGTAGGGCGGTTTTGCTAACCGCCACTCTCATCCTATCGCCATGCGGGTCGGATAGCAAATCCGACCTACACCAGTCGGATAGCAAATCCGACCTACATCGGACGGTCTTGCTGTAACCGCCATAGTCGGATGACGAATTCGGCTACGTAGGGCGGTTTTGCTAACCGCCACTCTCATCCTATCGCCATGCGGGTCGGATAGCAAATCCGACCTACATCGGACGGTCTTGCTGTAACCGCCATAGTCGGATGACGAATTCGGCTACATAGGGCGGTTTTGCTAACCGCCACTCTCATCCTATCGCCATGCGGGTCGGATAGCAAATCCGACCTACACCAGTCGGATAGCAAATCCGACCTACATCGGACGGTCTTGCTGTAACCGCCATAGTCGGATGACGAATTCGGCTACGTAGGGCGGTTTTGCTAACCGCCACTCTCATCCTATCGCCATGCGGGTCCGGATAGCAAATCCGACCTACATCAGCCGCTGATTGCAGTGCTGCCGGTAGCCGCAGGCCCGGCAGCGACGTGGTTCGTTGTGGCTGCGGGGTGCGTCCTCGGCTGCCAGGTCGGCTCGCATACAGTCCAGCGTCTCCAGCAACTCATCTTCCAGTTCGGGCGTGTAGTCCATCTCGAAGGCATGGTCGGCGTATTTGATGATACCGTAGGGAGGCCGCCGCCCGTAACATTCCTCGACCAGCAGGCAATAGGCCGCCAGTTGGAGGACGTGTGAGGAGTAGGGTCGGGCTGGGGCGCGGCTTGATTTGACTTCGACGGGGATGACCTCGCCCCCATCAGCCACCAGGTAGTCGGGCTTGCCGGTGAGGCGGAGTGCGTGTGAGAAGAGCGGGCGCTCCAACCGGCCCCATCCACCCGTGTCGGCGTAGACCACGCGTCCCTGTGGCAGCCCGCTGTGGGCTCGCCCACGCCGTGCCAACCAGAGTAGCAACAGCCCCAACGCCAGCAGAACGAAGGACCACGCTGCCATTACCGTCCAACCAACCAACTAACCAACCACGCAACTCCGACTACCGCCGCCAGCAACAGCACGGCATACGCTAGACGGCTCAAGCGGATCGAGGTTCTCACTCCGCGCCCGTGGCGCAGGTGGGTGGCTTCACCCGCCGCCATCTCACGTTTGTGGGCCGAGGGCAACCCCTGGACGCTCCCCAGCCACCAGGCGCGGGCGCAGTATATGTACCGCCCGATCTCGCTGGCGCGAATATCCCGGTCGCTCCTTTCACCCATCCTCAACCTCATCCTCAGCCTCAGCCTTAACCTTAACCTTAGCCTCAAAATCGCGCAGGGCGCGGACCAGGCGATCCTGGCGCAGGCTGTTGGTCAGGTCGCCCCGCGTGCGCTCCAGCACGCCGCGCAGTTGGTCCACGCGGCGGCGCAACCCGCCGGTGATGGCGTCGGGGAAGTCGAATGTGACCAGTAGGTCGTAGACCTCATCCATCGCTTCCAGCAAACGCTCGGCTTCAGCGGTGTTGCCGCGCCGCAGTTCGTCCAGGCAGCGGCGGCGCATCTCGCTGGCTGCCTCGCACAGTCCGTTCAGATAGGCCGGATAGGACACACCTATCGCTTTCGGTTCTGGAACAGGGGTGGAACTGGCCAGCGCCAAAGTGGCGTGCGCTTCGACCAGTTCTTTCAGCGCGTCCTGGGTGTAGCCTGCATACAGCAGGTCGGGGTAGAGCACGAGGGATTCCATGGTCCCGTGTGCGACCGCATCGGCCTGGGCCAGCAGTTCGCGGGCCGTGTCCCACTCGTCACGGTGGCTAGCGCGGATGGCGGTCGCGCACAGCCGGATCAACTCGCGGGAACGGCGCAGCGCTTCGTCGCGGGCACCGTTGCGGGCCTCAAAATCGGCCCGGATGTACTCCGATATCGTCTCCAGTTGGCTCACAATGCACTCCAGTGAAAGGCTCACGCTGTCGGAGGGTGCGGCGACCTGGCGGTACCGAAGAACTGTTGTGCCAGTTCGTCGCCCTCAGCGGGCAGTTTGACCTCGCCGAACTGTGCCTCATATTTCTCCAGGTTGTCGTTGAGTGCCCGCAGCAAGAGTTTGGCGTGCAGTGGGGTGGTGATGATACGCGCGTGCACCTTGGCCTTGGGGGTGTTGGGCAGCACGCGGGCGAAGTCGATGATGATCTCGGAAGCGGAGTGGGTGATCAGGGCAAAGTTGGCGTAGATGGCGTCCAGGTCGGGCGGAACTTCGATGTTGATCTGCATCTGGCGGCGTCGTCGAGTTTTCATCGCGGGCACCTCCTTATGATGACGCGGTGGTAACGCGGATTCCAGGATACCAACGGACCATCCATCCTCGTCCTGGAATCCGCGTTCTGGACCGGGAGGCCATGCCGCTGGCGTGGCCTGATCATGTGCCTGGCTCATCATCGTGCCGGGGCCAGGGGTTGGAGCACGCGGCAGCAGTGAAGCCAGGGACTGGCCTAGAAGGGAATCTCCTCCTCTGGTTCGGCAGGAGGCTCCTCGGGTGCACCGGGCACCTCAGCCGGGGGCGCTTCCCCTCGCCCGCCCAGGAATTTGACTGTAAACGCCGTTATCTCATACTGGGCACGGGTCACCCCGTCGTTTCCCGTCCAGATGCGCGGGCCGCCGGTGGCAGGATCGGGTTTCAGTTGGCCTTCAATAAAAACTTGCCGTCCCTTCTGGAGATACTCGTTGCAGGTCTCGGCCAGCCGCCGCCAGGCGCTGACGCGGAACCAGATCGTCTCCTCGCCCTGGCTGCCGTCGGGATTGTTCCAGCGCCGGTTGGTCGCGACCGAGAAATTGGTGACCGGGGTGCCGTCCTGAGTGTAGCGCATCTCCGGGTCCTGACCGAGATTTCCAATGATGATGATCTTTTGGTACATGATTACCTCCCTTGTGAATGGTTAGCGATTAAGCGCACTGTTATCTTACCTCAAAAACCCCACAAAGTCAAAAAGCCAAGCCCCTGCCCATCGGGCAGGGGCTCAGGTGTACGCGTTGGACAGGGCTACACCCAGCCGCGCAGTTTGCAGACCTCGGCTACGCGGGCTATGGCCACGATGTAGGCGCCCATGCGGTTGTTGACTCCGTGCTTCTGCGCCGCGCTGTGCACGGCGTAGAAGGCGGCGGTCATCTTCTTGTCCAGCCGCTCGTGGACGGTCTTCTCGTCCCAGTAGTAGCCGTAGGCGTTCTGAACCTGTTCGAAGTAGGAGACGGTCACGCCACCGGCATTGCACAGGAAGTCGGGGATCACGTACACGCCGCGCTCGTCGAGCACTTTGTCTGCCTCCGGGGTGGTGGGGCCGTTTGCCGCCTCGGCCAAGACCTTGACCTGGGAGGAGATCCGCTCGACTGTCTGGCCAGTGATGACGTTCTCGATAGCGGCTGGGATGAGGACGTCCGCTTCCCACGCCAGCCAAGCATCGCCATCCTTCACCTCGTACCCGGCCTCGATCGCCGCCTCCTTATCAACAGTTCCGTAGGCATCGGAGATGGTCTGGAGGAAATGAGGGTCTATCCCTCCCTCTTTTGTGTATGTATAAGCGGTGCGGTACTTGTGATCCCAGCAGCAGACACACATAACCTTGCCACCCAGCATTTCGATGTAGTTGATGGCAGCGGACTGGGCCACATTACCGAAACCCTGGATTGAGGCGGTCGTTGTTTTGGAATCAATGCCCATGCACTTGAGAGCCTCGCGGATGGTCACGATGGTTCCAACGCCAGTAGCGGGACCTCTGCCCGCCGACCCGCCCAAGGACAAGGGCTTACCGGTGATCACCCCGGGAGCGTGATGCCCTACAATCGTTTCGTACTCATCCAGCATCCAGGACATGATCTGGGCGTTGGTGGCGACGTCCGGCGCGGGGATGTCTATATCATCACCCAGGATGCAGCCGACCTGGCGGATGTAGGCGCGGCTCAGTCGCTCCAACTCCCGCTTCGACATCTCGTTGGGATTGCAGATGATGCCGCCTTTCCCACCGCCCAGCGGGATGTCAGCCACAGCACATTTCCAGGTCATCCAAGCAGCCAGGGCGCGGACTGTGTCTATGGTTTCGCTGGGATGGTAGCGAATGCCTCCCTTCATTGGCCCACGGGCGCCGTTGTATTGAACGCGGAAACCATGGAAAATCTTGGTGGTGCCGTCGTCCATCTGTACTGGGAGCGTGACGCGCAGTTCGCGCATCGGCCAACGCAACAACTCGTGCGTCGCCGGATCCAGGCCCATAATCTTAGCCGCCTGATCCAACTGCTGCTGTGCGATGGCAAAGGGGTTCAGTTCTTCTGGCATATTTGTTCCTCCATATTCAAGTTATGTGAGTAGTTCCACAGATGGGTACAGGCTTCGGTGTTGGTCGTCGGCCTGCACTGGTGCGCCGGTAACTCTTTCGGTCATCGTTGTTCACAGTTTACCTTGCTGCACCTCCTTTACCTTGTGCTTGATTCAAGTATAAGCCGCTCATCCTGAGCGCGCCAGTGACACACGGCACGTTTTGGCTATGACAATCTTCGGGGCTGGTGCCGGACTAACCGTTTACCTGGGGGCTAACAGTCTCCGACCACACACTGCACTGCCAGAGATAAATACTCTGTACCTTCTATTTTACTAAGAGAGTGTGGTTTGTCAAATCTGCATCTCCTCATTTGTCGTTTTCCTATGGCGTCACATTTGCTCTGTAGCCGGTTTAGTGGTAATCTGTAAAGGGGTTGAGCAACGGGATAGCGCGATCTGGGAGGCGATTATGTTACCTGATGTACAAAGCAAACCCAGTGCCGACGTGCAACACCAGCATAAAGTTCTGGGGATTTACCTGGAATTGGCGCAATATCCTATCCTGGCGCGTAAGATCCGGGAGCGAATGCGGCAGGAGTTATTCACTAAAGGGTTTATTAGGGTTGAGGCCTTTGAAGCAGAGGTCAAGGAGAAAGCCATCCTTTCGCAGCAGCGAGAAGGGGTGTTGGAGCCATTGACCGAAGAACCGGCGCAGGTTTGGAACGAGCGGTTGGCTTGTGTGCGCGATCAGATCACTGATTTTTATTTCGCCTACAATCTGCCCCACGACCGTTTGGAGGAGATTATCCAGTCGGTGCTGGTGGGCAATGTGCCCTACGATGAGTTGGGGCTGACCTTTAATCCCGAGTTGGCTCCCTGGGATTTGTTGTTCGCCCAGGGTGAAGAATACGAGGGTCTGCCACCGGAGAAGCGGGCCAAGGTCCAGCACCATCTGCAAGAGATCATTGTGGTGCTCATCAAGGGGATGATCAGCGATCAACTGGCGTTCGTGGGGGTAGCCAAAGAGTTATTCACCATCCAGGACTTGAAAGAAATCCGCCGCCGGCGCATCGGCCGGGGAAAGATCGGTGGTAAGGCGGCCGGTATGCTGTTGGCCTGGAAGATATTGCAACTGGCGGATAGCGAGGATGAGATGTGTGTGCGCGAGCATATCAAAATCCCCGCTTCTTACTTTGTCGGCGCCGACGTGTTCTACGATTTTCTCTTGACTAACGGTCTCAACTGCTACATGAACCAGAAATACAAACCCCGCGAAGAGATTGAGGCCGATCATCCACGCATCCGGGCGGCCCACATGGGCGGTCATTTTCCCGACGAGATCGTCTATAGCATCAAACAGTTGCTGGAGGATGTGGGTGACGCTCCGTTAATTGCGCGCTCTTCTAGTTTGTTAGAAGACAACTTTGGCAAGGCCTTTGCGGGCAAGTACGACAGCTTTTTCTGTCCCAATCAAGGCACGCTCGAGGACAACCTGGCGACCTTGTTGAACGCCATCAAGCGAGTGTACGCCAGCGTCTTGAACCCCGACGCGTTGCTATATCGCCAGCACATGGGGTTGTTGGATTATGACGAGCGCATGGCGGTATTGATTCAAAAGGTGCAAGGAACCCGCTACCGGCGCTACTTCTTTCCCATGCTCGCTGGCGTAGGTTACAGTCGCAACCCCTTTCGTTGGAATCCCAAAATCAGGCGCGAGGACGGCTTTTTGCGGCTGGTGTGGGGGCTGGGCACGCGCGCGGTGGAGCGGGTGGCTGACGATTACCCCCGTATCATTGCCTTGAGCCATCCCCAGTTGCGGCCTGAGGTCGGCGTGAAAAAGATTCGCAAATACTCGCAGCGTTTTATTGACCTGGTGGACCTGGAAGACGATTCATTCAAGACGTTGCCGGTCCAGGATGTGATCGCCGACGATTACCCGGCGCTGCGCTATCTGGTCTCAGTAGATAAAGGGGATTATTTGGCGCCCCTTATCTCGCGCCTGGATGCGGACAATGCTGATAATTTGGTGTTGACTTTTGAACAACTGATCCAGGACAAGCGATTCATCACCTTGATGAAGACCATCCTTACAAAACTGGAACACCACTACAAATGGTCCGTGGATATCGAATTCGCGGTGGACATCCAGCCCAAGTATCCCCATGCCGAGTACACCATCCAACTGCTCCAGTGCCGCCCTCTGGTCAACTATGAATGGATGGAGAACGTCGGGGTCCCGGAGGGGATCCCCGAGCAGGATTTGATCTTGACGGCGTGCAAACTGGTCCCGCAAGGGGTGGTGTCCGGGATACGCTACATCGTGTACATAGATCCAGTGGAATATAACCAGGCGCCGGATTACGTCACCAAGCTCGAACTGGCGCGGGTGATTGGGCGGCTCAACAAGCGTCTGGAGGGGGAGCGGTTCATCCTGATGGGGCCAGGGCGTTGGGGCAGCTCAAACCTGGACTTGGGCGTCAAGGTGACTTATGCCGATATTTACAACACTAAAGTACTGATCGAGATTCCGCTGACCAGGGAGGGGGTCATGACTGAGGTTTCTTATGGCACACACTTTTTCCAGGACCTGGTAGAGACAGGCATCTTTCCGCTGCCCATCACTCCCGGCGAGGACGGCGCGATGCTCAATTCCAGGTTCCTCACCGAGTCTCCGAATCTGTTGGCCGAGTTGCTGCCGGCAGATGCGACATACGCCCAGTATGTCAGGGTCATTGATGTGCCGGCCGTCACAGGAGGGCGTTACCTGGAGATTGTGATGGATGGGGAGCATGGGCGGGCTGTGGGGTATCTGAAGCGGGCGTGAACGACCAGGTATACAACCTGGGTCGACTGGCATGCCTCAACCTATTCGCTCCGTCGAGTCTCCAGTTGTGCCTGTAGCAACTCCCGCACCACCTGAGGGTTCGCCTTGCCCCGTGTGGCCTTCATCACCTGCCCTATCAACCATCCGAGCACCTGGACTTTGCCGCCCAGGTATCGTGCCACCTGCTGCGGGTTTTCCTCCAGCACCTGCGCGACGATCTTTTCCAATGCGGCCGTGTCGGAGATTTGCGCCAGCCCGCGTTCCTCCACGATCTGGCGGGCGCCCCGCCCGCTGGCGAACATCTCCTCCAGCACCTCCTTGCCCGTGTTGAGGTTGATGGTGTTGTCCTTGACCAGCCCAATCAGTTCCGCCAGCGCCTGGGGCGATACCGGCACCGCGCCGATCTCCTGTCCTGTCTCCTTCATCAATCGGAACAGCTCGCCGGTGATCCAGTTGGCGACCGTCTTGGGGGCGGCTGCACTGGCTGCGGCGGCAACAGCGGCTTCATAGTAATCGGCCACGGCTTTATCGGCGACCAGCACCCCGGCGTCGTATTCGCTCAGCCCATAGTCGGCGATGAAACGGGTGCGCTTGGTCTCCGGCAGTTCCGGCAGTTGGGCTCGCAGTTCCTCCACCCATTCGCGGCTGATTTCCAGGAGCGGGAGGTCTGGCTCGGGAAAGTAGCGATAATCGTCGGCGTATTCCTTGCTCCGCTGGAGCACCGTGACTCCCCGCGTCTCGTCCCAGCCCATCGTCTGCTGGGTGACCGTACCGCCAGCCTCCAGCGTCGCGATCTGGTCCTCGATCTCGTAGGCCACCGAGCGGGCCAGGGCGCGGAAGGAGTTGAGGTTCTTGACCTCATGGCGTGGGTTCAACACGTCGGAGCCCACAGGACGCACGCTGACGTTAGCCTCGAAGCGCATCACACCATTTTCCATGTTCCCCGAGTTGACACCCAGGTAGACGAGGATAGCGTGCAGTTTGGTCGCGTATGCTCGCACCTCCTCGACCGAGCGCATATCCGGCTCGCTGACGATCTCCAGCAGCGGCACCCCAGCCCGGTTGAGGTCCACCAGGCTGGCGCCGTCCACGTGGTACAGTTTGCCGGCGTCCTCCTCCAGGTGAGCGCGGTTGATGCGGACGCGCCTGACGCCCGCCCCGGTCTTGATCTCCGGCCTGATCTCCAGGTAGCCGTTCACTGTCAGCGGTGGGAATACTGGCGTGTACTGGGAGATCTGATATCCCTTGGGCAGGTCAGGGTAGAAATAGGACTTGCGGGCGAAGCGGGTGAAAGGGGAAACCTGGCAGTTGAGCGCCAGCCCGGTCGTGATGGCGATCTCGACCGCGCGCCGGTTGATGACTGGCAACACCCCGGGCATAGCAGTGCAGACCGGGCAGACGTAGGTGTTGGGCTCCAGGTCGCCGGTGTCCTCCACCACCGGGCAGGAGCAGAACATCTTGGAGGCGGTGTGGATCTGGGCGTGGACCTCCAGGCCGATGATGGGTTCGTAGCGGGTCACCTTCTCTCTCCACTCACGCGAATGCGGGCATCTTCGACGACGACAACGTGCCCCATCATCCGCTCCTTGGGCACCGTGGCTAATACTCGTTCGAGTGCCCGGGCCGCACTCTGGGGCGTTTGGCGACGCAAACGTAGCAGGATGACACCGCCATGCTGTTTCAAGGGATAGCGCAGAATAGCGCCAAAGTCCTTGTCGTGGGTGACAATAGCGACGTTTTCATCCACAAGGAACTTCACGCTGGCACAGCCTCAAAGGATACAATCACTTCTTCGTTTGCAATGGTCTGGGCTGCGTAGCGAATGGCCGCCAGTATGTCCTCTCGCTCCAGGTGGGGATACTCTTCAAGTATCTTGGAGATGGACATCCCGGCGCTGAGAAGTTCCAGGAGAAACTGGACGGAGATACGCGTGCCGCGAACGATGGGCTTACCCCCTAGAATGTTGGGATTGCACACGATTCGTTCCATCAACTGTGCCTCCTCTTACCTTATACCGTTTTTCGTGCTCTGTGCCACAGGCTGTGGTCTGCGCGCATTGATTTTAGTGGGTCAGAATCTGGCTCAGGAATAGCCTGGTGCGTTCCTCGCGCGGGTTGCGGAAGAATTCCTCCGTCGTGTTCCCCTCCACGATGGTTCCTTCGTCGAAGAAGATGATGCGGTTCGCGACCTCTTTGGCAAAGCCCATCTCGTGGGTCACGACGATCATCGTCATGCCTGAATAGGCCAACTCGCGCATCACGTCTAGCACCTCTTTGATCATCTCCGGGTCAAGGGCGGAGGTCGGCTCGTCAAAGAGCATGATCTTGGGTTGCATGGCCAGGGCACGGGCGATAGCCACCCGCTGCTGCTGCCCACCCGACAACTGGCCGGGGTATTTGTGGGCCTGCTCTGGGATCCCTACCCGCTCTAACAGTTGCATGGCGGTCTCTTCGGCCTTGTCTTTGGGCCACTTGCGCGCCCAGATGGGCGCCAGGGTGATGTTTTGTAACACCTTCAGATGTGGAAAGAGGTTGAACTGCTGAAACACTATCCCCACTTCGCGCCGGATGGCCTCGATGTTGCGGATGTCGTGGGTCAGCTCAATGCCGTCCACGATAATATCTCCCCGCTGGTGCTCTTCGAGACGGTTGATGGTGCGGATGAAGGTGGATTTGCCCGACCCCGAAGGGCCGCAGATGACGATCACCTCCTGCCGCTTGACGGTCAGCGATACGCCTCGCAGCACGTGAAAGTCATCGAACCACTTGTGCACGTCACGGCAGATGATAATGTCATCGGTGGACGGATGTGTCGTGTTGGCTTCGGTCACGTCATCCCCCTTCTACTCTTTCTAACGCTCCCCCACGCCCAGAGCCACCTCCAGTCGCCGGCTGGCGTAGGACATCGCATAGTTAAACACCCAGAAAACGGCTGCAATAAACAGGTATACTTCCATGTTCAGGAGCTTCCATTCCACGTTGATCTCCAGAACGGCCTTGCCCACGGCGAGCAGTTCCATGAGCCCCACGATGATGGCCAGGGTGGTGTCCATGAAGAGGGCGATGAACTGGCCCACGATAGCGGGAATGACCAACCTCAGCGCCTGTGGCAGTACGATCAGCGCCATCGTCTGAAAGCCATTGAGCCCCACCGCTTTGGCCGCCTCGATCTGTCCTAGTGGAATGGCCTGCAATCCGCCGCGCACGTTCTCGGCCATGTAAGCAGCCGCAAAGAGAGTCATCCCTATCATGGCTCGTAGCACACGGTCAATGCGCACGCCCCTGGGCAAAAAGAGAGGCAGGATGATAGATGCCATGAACAGAATCGTCACCAGGGGCACACCCCGGACAATCTCGATGAACAGGACGCAAAAGGCCTTGAGCACCGGCAGCGAACTCTGTCGTCCCAGGGCCAGCGAAACGCCGATGGGGAACGAGGCCACGATGCCGATCAGTGCCAGCAGGAAGGTCAAAAGTAGCCCCCCCCACAACCCTGTCCCTACCTGGGGTAGCCAGTCTACGCCTTCAATCCCGGTCAATAAAATGATAGTCAGAGCAAATGAGAGCAGCCAACCCAGCGCCACCCAACGGGATTTGCCGATGAGGGTGCGTCCCACCTGATAGCCGGTGAAGATCAGTACCGGATTGGCCAGGAACGCAAGCCGCAGACTCAGCCCCATGCTGATCGGCAGTAGAGCCAGGGCACCGAAGGCCACGGCCATGGTCAGGGCAAAGGTGCGCACCGTGCCGCCCCATACGCACCAACTGAGACCCAAGAGAAAGGAAACCATAAGCACAATGGTTCCCACGCGCCACAGTTGATCCGGTGGGTATTGCCCCACTGCAAACAGTTTCAGGCTATTTGTAACCGGCGCCCAATTGGCCGTGAAAAAGATCCAACCCAAAACGCCCCGCAAGACAGAGAAGACGAGCACTGCTGCCAAGACGGTGAGTAACGTGTTGTACCATGTGCTGAACAGGTTCTTTTGGAGCCAACGAACGAGTCCCGGAGGGGACGGCGGTCGCACGACGGTCAAAGTTGTGCTCATATTATCGCTCCACGTAACTACCCAGTCGCTCGGCCTGGGTTGCCAAATCCAGGCCACAGCCGCCGGATTTGAAAGTCCGGCGGGAGCAGGTGAGTATCATCGCTCCACTATTTGAATGCGACGGTTATAGATGTTCATCAGAATTGATGTGGTCAGGCTGGTAAAGAGGTAAACGGCCATCACCATCATAAAGACGGGGACCGCCCGGCCGGCCTGGTTAATCATTGTTCGTCCCACGAAAAACAGGTCGGGATAGCCGACCGCTACGGCCAGGCTCGAGTTCTTGGTCAGGTTCAGGTATTGGCTGATCAGCGGCGGGGTGATGACTCGCATCGCCTGGGGAAAGACCACCAGGCGCAAGACTTGCATCTGGCTAAGCCCGACTGCCCGCGCTGCCTCGAACTGACCCCGGTCAACCGCCAGAATGCCAGCGCGCACTACTTCGGCGATAAAGGCTCCGGTGTAGACCACCAGCCCGGTCAACACGGCAGCGTACTCGGTCGTGAGTTGCATGCCCCCTTCAAAGTTGAACTTGCCCAGGATCGGCACCTCCCTCACCAATGGGTTCTCGCTGACCAGGAACCAGCCCACGGTGGGCAAGGCCAGCAACACGACGGCCGCCATCGCCACAGGGTAGGTCGTGCGCCCTGTCTTCAGTTGATAACGACCCAGCACGAAACGCAAGATGCCGGCCACGATGATTCCCACTGCCACAAAAACGACCCAGGTGCCAAAAGTCGAGGTCGGCACCGGGGACGGCAGGTAGAGGCCACGCTGGCTGAGATAGATGGGACCAGGCCACTGGATACTCTCCTGCACGAACGGCAGGCTTTGAAAGACGGCAAAGTACCATATAAAAAGTTGAACCAAGAGGGGGATGTTGCGGACGATCTCGATATAGACACTGGCGATCTTGCTGACCAACCAGTTGGAGGAGAGCCGGGCCAGGGCGGCCACTGTTCCCAGTGCTGTTGCCGCAACGATACCCACCAGCGCCGCTTTGATCGTATTCAGGATACCGACCAGGAAGGCATAGCCGAAGGACTTGGAGGGATCGTACGGGATCACCGACTCTGCCAGGGGAAACCCGGCCGCTTCATCCACAAAGTTGTATCCCAGGCTCAACCCTCTGTAGTGGGCCGCCTGGAGCACGTTGCTGACAAAGAAAATCAGAAAACCAATCACGAGGGCCGCAGAGACGACCTGGGCAACTCCTTGGATAACCCGCTCGTCGCGCCAGAGGGGAATGCTGCTTCTGGTGATGACTTGAATGTGGGAGTCTTGACTCATCCTTATCCCTTCTAAGGGACCAGGTCCCTTAAAGGAACCTGGTCCCTATGCTCCCAGACTCGATAGACTCGATTAGCGAAGAGGCGGCGCGTAGATCAAGCCGCCATCGCTCCACAGTTTGTTGGGGCCACGGGGGAGGGTAAAGGCATCCCCGTTGGGTCCCATGTACCGATCATAGATCTCACCATAGTTGCCGACGGTGCGGATCACATTGGCAGCAAAATCGGCGCTCAGGCCCAGGTCGGCCTGGCCAAACTCGCCTTCCACGCCCAGCAGACGCTTGATGGAAGGGTTGTCGCTGCCCATCATCTCGTCCACGTTCTGCGAGGTGATGCCCAGTTCCTCGGCGTTGATCAGGACGTACGCCACGGCCTTGACCAGGTCGAACCACTGATCGTCGCCCGTGGGGACGGCCGGCGTCAGGGGCTCCTTGGACATGGTGACGTCCATAACCATGTGGTCGTCGGGATTGGCAAAGCCCTCCCGGACGGCCGCCAACTGCGACTTGTCGCTGGTGGCCGCGTCGCAGCGGCCCTCTTCGTAGGCGTTGTACACGGAGGCGGTGTCCTCGAACGTTACCGCCGTGAACTCCAGGCCGCGCCCTCGGAAATTGTCGGCCAGGTTCAACTCGGTGGTGGTGCCGGTGGTCACGCAGACGGTCGCACCGTCCAGGTCCTCCAGCGTGGTGGCGCCACTGTCCTTGCGCACCAGCATCCCCTGGCCGTCGTAGAACAAGACGACCGTGAAGTTGCCCCACTGCGCATCGCGGGTGGAGGTCCAGGTGCAGTTGCGGGCCAGCAGGTCTACCTCAGCGGTCTGCAGGGCCGGGCCACGCTCTGCCGCTGTCAACGGCACGAACTCGACCGCGTCCGGGTCGTTGAAGATGGCGACAGCCACAGCCCGGCAGAAGTCAATATCAAAGCCGATGTTCTTACCGTCCGCATCCAGGTAGCCAAAGCCGAGCAGATCGGTGCGGCTACCGCAGACGACCTTGCCTCGATCCAAGACGATCTGCAAACGCTCCCCGCCCGCTGCAGACACCTCGGGGCATGGAGCACATTCGGGGCACTCGGCCACCTCGGGACACGGGGGGCATTCGGCTGGCCCGCAGGCGGTGAGCACGATGCTCAAGGTTAACAAGACGACTAGCAGTGTAGATAGTTTGCGATTCACAGTTCTCCTCCTGTTATAGTATGGCTATGCACGATCGACGGATCCAATTGGAGATTCCCGGTGCTTCACCTCCTTTCCTTTTTGGTGTCTGGTGCGAAATGGGGTAGGGGGCCAGACCTACGCCTTTTGTACAGCGGATTGCTCTATCGCGTTGAACTGTATCAGCCGAGCACCGGCGTTTGTGGCAGATGTCTGTGGTTTGGGAGACTGTGAAAGGCACTGTTACCGTATCCAAAGCCAGGATGCGGCAGTGTGAATGTGCTGGAATGGCATACTGACAGTTACATTATACTCATATTGCTACGTGCGTCAAGGCAGCGTATCGCCTCTACAGGGTTGTCCGCTCCACTTCCTCTCCTGCCCTCAGATAGATGCGCGCGACCCGTGGCAACAAGCCGGTAGTAACCTCGTAGTTGATCGTCTCGGCCCAGCGGGCGACCTCCTCGGCCGGGATGTGCTCCTTCCCTTGCCGTCCTATCAGCACTACCTCGTCGTGCAACTGAACGGCGGGGATATGGCTGACATCTACGACGAACTGGTCCATACACACACGCCCGACGATGGGTGCCCGCCGCCCGTGAATCAGTACCGCGCCCCGGTTGGAAAGAATACGATGGTAGCCATCACCGTAGCCGACGGGGATGAGAGCCACACGCGTGGGCTCGTTGGTGATGTACGTCCGACCGTAACTGATGCTGGCTCCGGTGGGCAGCGTGCGCACGCGGGCCACCCGGCTCTTGAGTGTCAGGGCCGGGCGCAGTGGAATGGCCGGCTCCACTTTGTCAGAGGGAGACAATCCATACAGGGCGATGCCGCAGCGCACCATGTCCAGCGCCATCTCCGGCAGATCGAGGGTAGTGGCGCTGTTGGACACGTGTTTGAGGGAAAACGTGAAGCCTGCTTCCTTCAACCTCTTCACTACGTCCACGTAGATGCTGAACTGATGGCGGGTGAAGGTCTTGTCGGCTAGGTCGGCCACGGCGTGGTGGGTGTATAGTCCCTCCAGTACCAGGCCCGGCAGGTTGCTCAGGAAGCGCGCGAAATCGAGCACTTCGCTGGGCAGCAGGCCATAGCGGCCCATACCGGTGTCCACTTTGACGTGGACGGGCAGTGGTTTGCCTGCGGCCACCGCCTCCGCCGACAGCGATTCGGCCTGGGGCTTGCTGTTGACCGTCGGGGTCAGGTCCCAGTGCACGAGACGCTCCGACTCGACGGGCAGAGTATACCCCATGATGAGAATGGGCGCGGTGATGCCCGCCTGGCGCAGTTGCACGCCCTCCAGGGTGCGGTGCACTGCCAGGCGGGTGGCACCGCCCTCCAGCGCCGCCCGTGCCACGGGTGCAGCCCCGTGGCCATAGCCATTGGCCTTGACGGTGACCATCAACTCCGCTTTCCCTCCGGCGCGGGCCTTCAGGCCGGTGGCGTTGAAGGCGATGGCGTCCAGGTCAATCTCTGCCCAGGCTAGAACGTCTAGTTCCATGCTTGCTCCTCAAGAACACAGATTGGTAGGATTAACGGATAGGCAAAAGCCCCCTGCCTAAGACGAGGGGGCTCTCTTGCATCCTGGTGGGGCAAGGTGGCATCTTGTTCTACGCTCACCCGCCCAGGTAAGCCTTCTTCACCTCTGGATTGGCGGCCAGTTCCGCCGACGTTCCTTCCAGGACAATGTCCCCCGTCTCCAGTACGTAGCCACGGCTGGCCAACTTGAGGGCCATATTCGCGTTCTGCTCCACCAGCAGGATAGTCGTGCCCTGCGCGTTGATCTCCTTGATGGTGTTGAAAATATCCCGCACCAGGACGGGGGCCAGGCCCATCGAAGGCTCATCCAGGAGCATCAGCCGGCCCCGGGTCATCAGTGCCCGGCCCACGGCCAGCATCTGCTGCTCACCTCCGCTCAAGGTCTCACCACGTTGCTGCTTGCGTTCCTCCAGCCGGGGAAAGATCTCGAACACCTGCTTGAGGTCTTTTTGGATCTGGGCCTTGTCCTTGCGGGCGTAGGTCGCCAGTCGGAGATTTTCCAGCACCGTCAGGTTGCCGAAGATACGGCGTCCTTCCGGCACCTGAGCGATGCCGAACTTGCTCACCACCTGGTGGGGCTGGTACTGAAGGAGGTTTTCCCCCTGGTACGTGATACTCCCGTCCACGACCTTCCCTCCTAGTTCCGCCACGTAGGGTATCTGGCGGGAGATGGTCATCAGCGTGGTGGACTTGCCGGCGCCGTTGGCCCCGATGAGGGTCACAATCTCCCCTTCGTCCACGTGGAAGGAGATGCCGTGCAGCGCCTTGATGTTGCCGTAATTCACTCGCAGATCCTTCACCTCAAGCAGCATTAAAACGCCTCCTTGCCCAGGTGTTTAATCCGTTGATGTCCTGGAATCCGTGTTCTGCCAGCATCAGAACACCTCCTCGCCCAGATAAGCCTCGATCACCCTGGGGTTATTTTGGATCTCCACCGGTGTGCCCTCGGCGATAGTCTCCCCGAAGTCAATCACCTTGATCCGCTCGCAGATGTTCATGATGACCCGCATCTGGTGCTCAATGATCCAGATGGTCAGGCCAAAGTCCTGGCGGATCTGCTGGATGAGAGCCATCAGTTCCCCGATCTCGCCGGGGTTCATTCCGGCCGCCGGCTCGTCGAGCAGAAGCACTCTCGGCTCAGTGGCCAGCGCCCGGGCGATCTCCACCCGTCGCTGTGCGCCATACGGCAGGTTCTTGGCTGCCTCTTGTGCGTGCCCCTCCAGGCCGAACACCGCCAGCAGTTCCAGCGCCTGCTCTTCGATCTCTTTCTCCTCTTTCCGATACCGCTGGCCGTGTAGGATCGAATCCAGCAGGTTGTACTTGACGCGAGAGGCGTGGGCGATGCGGATGTTGTCCAGTACCGTCAGTTCGTTCCACAACCGGATGGTCTGGAAAGTGCGCGCGACCCCTTTGGTCGTGATCTGATGGGGTTGCAGGCCGACCATGTTGTCGCCATTGAGCCGTACCTGACCCTCGGTCGGTTTGTATGCCCCGGTGACCAGGTTAAAGATTGTCGTCTTGCCGGCTCCGTTGGGGCCGATCAGGCCAACCAACTCACCTTCTTCCATGTTGAGGTTGTAATCGTAGACGGCCCGCAGCCCACCGAAAAAGTGGGTCAGATCCTTAATCTGAAGCAAGGACATAACTTTCCTCCTCGGAACCGAAAATCTTGCGCAACCTGGGGAAGACATCGCCTAGTTCCTTGCTGCCCATAATGCCGGAGGGACGGCGCAGCATCATCACCACGAGCAGCAGAGGGATGAGCACCCACTTGAACACCCCCAGGGGCCGCAGGAGTTCCAGCAGCAAGGTAAAGCCGATGGCGCTGATGATGGAGCCACTGATAGAACCCATCCCACCCAGGTAGACCATGACCATAACCTCGGTGGACTTGAGGATAGTGAACGTCCCTGGGTTGATGTACCCGCCGGGCCCGTGGGCGAACAGGCCGCCGGCCAGCCCGGCCAGCCCGCACGACAGCATGAAGGCGGTGACTTTGACACGCTTGGTGTTGACGCTCATCAATTCGGCCGCGATCTCGTCCTCGCGAATGGCTTCCACACCTTTGCCCAAAGTGGAGGACGTAAAGTTGCGGATGATGAGGATTGTGACGAGCATCCCGATGAACGTCCAGATGAGGAGCCACGGCACGTCGAAGACGTCGCCCATGCCATTCATCACCCGCTTCATGCCCACAAAGCCCCGGGGTCCGCCGATGACCTCCATGTTCTCGATACCGCTCTTGATGATGTAATTGACGGCCAGCGTGATGATGGCCAGGTAGTCGCCCCGGGTTCGGAAGGAGGGGATGGCCACCAGCAACCCTATCAGAGAGGCGGCGATAGCGCCGATGACCAGGGCCACGGGGAACAGCGGGATGGCCCAGCCGGCGGGAAGGACGGGCGGGCCGAACACTTTGTCATCGGCGAACAGCCAGACGGTCAGGATGCTGGTCACGTAGGCCCCCACGGCCATGAAGCCGGCGTGCCCGCAGGAGAACTCCCCCATGTAGCCGTTGATCAGGTTCAGGCTGACTGTCAGGATGATGTTGATGCCCATAAACAGCAGGACGAGTTGCCAGTAGTCGTTGAAGATACGCAACCAGGAGCCACCTATGGCCACCACGAAGAGAAATAGAACAGCCAGAGGTAGGTAGTATTTTCTCATAATCTTCGTCTTCTCCTCTGTTCATCTAATAACTGGTGCGGTCTCATCGTATCAGGCCGCTAGACCTTCTGTCTTCTAGCCACGCCGAAGATGCCAGTTGGCTTGATGGTCAGGATCACCAGCAGAACGGTGAAGGATACGAGGTCACGATAGGTGGAGGACAGCCACTCGAAGCCGGGGACGCTGCCCAGGGCGACGACGAAAATCTCAATGAACGCCAGGAGGAACCCGCCCACCATAGCGCCTCTGACTTCCCCGATCCCACCTACTACGGCGGCAATGAAGGCTTTCCAGCCAATGATAATGCCCATGTCAAAACTGATGACGTGATAGGCCGAGCCGTACATGATGCCGGCCAGCGCTGCCAACGAGGAACCGATGATGAAGGTGACTGTGATGATGGCGTTTACCGGCACGCCCATCAGAGGCACGGCGATCTTGTCGTAGGAGATGGCTCGCATCGCCATACCCCATTTGGTGCGGCGCAAGAATAACTCCAGGCCGACCATCACCACGATAGACAGCCCGATGACGATGAGTTTGACGTTGGTAAAACTCACGCCTCCCACTGAGTATATTTTGGTCGGGATGAGTTCGGGGAACCCACGGTCGGCAGCACCCAACGTGGACAGGTTTAGATACTCCAGAAAGAGACCGATCATCAGGGCGGTGATAACCAGGTACAGGCGGTGGGCGCCTCGCTCCCTCAGAGGCCGGTAGGCTACCCGTTCGATCGTCACGCCTACTCCTGCTGTCAGGGCCATCGAGCCTACAATGGTCACTGCCAGGATGATCCACGCCGGTATGCCAGTTCCCAGACCCAGCAGGAAGGCAGCGATGAAGAACCCGACGTAGGCGCCGACCATAAAAATGTCGCCGTGGGCAAAGTTGATCAGCAGCAACACGCCGTAGACCATCGTGTAGCCCAAGGCAATTAGAGCATAAAAACTACCCCACTGCAAGGCGTTGAGCACGTGCTGAAGGAAAGTGGCTAGTGCCATGTGTATCTCCTTGGTAAGTGGTCAGCCACCATTTTCTGGTGCTAGAAAGAGAGGGGCCTGAACTACAAGGCCCCTCTCTAAACTATCCCCTCTCCAATCAAAGTTGGGAGAAGTAAAGGGCTGTCGAGGGGAGGTGTCCGTTCTTACGGACAGACCTGCTTATAGAAAGTGAAGGCTCCGCCCTTGATCTGGACGAGGACCGCACACTTGATGGGATCACCCTCTGGGGTGAAGGTCATCTGACCCGTGATGCCGTCAAAGTTCTTGATCTGGCCCAGTGCGTCCCTCACGGCCGCTCGATCCTTGGCCAGATCGCCACTCAGGCCACCGGTGTCCTTGATGGCCTGTATCACGAGGCCCATCGCGTCCCAGGTCAGGGCGGCCACGTCGCCGGGGATCTCGCCATAGTCGTTCGTATACCGGTCAATGAACTCCTTTGTGGCTCCCGTCGCGCCCTCGGCGGCGTAGTGGGTGCTGAAGTACAGCCCCTCGCAGGCGTCGCCGCACAGTTCCAGCGTCTTGGGGTCGCCCCAGGAGTCAGAACCGAGGATGGGGAAGTCCAGCCCCAACTCTCGCGCTTGTTTGACGATCAGGGGGACCTCGTTGTAGTACTGGGGTGTGAAGAGGAATTCGGCGCCCGTGCCCTTGATCTTGGTCAACTGGGCGCTAAAGTCCGTGTCGCCGGTGGTGAAGCTCTCGTAGGCCACCACCGAGCCCGCCCCGTGGAGGTCCTCCCAGGCCGCCGTGAAGAATTCAGCCAACCCTTTGGGGTAGTCGGAGGCCACGTCGTACAGTACGGCTGCCTTGGTAAAGCCGAGATCGTCGGTCGCGAAGTTAGCTGCCACCGGCCCCTGGAAGGGGTCGAGGAAGCAGCCGCGGAAGACCCAGGGCCGGTCCAGCGTGGTGTTGGGGTTGGTGGACCAGGGACTGACCATGGGGGTCTCGTTCTCGTTGCACACCTCGCCAGTGGGCACGGCCTGCTTGCTGGACTGCGGGCCGACGATCGCCAGCACCATGTCCTGGGCGATCAACTTGGTCGCTGCCGCCGTGGCCGATTCGGCCTTCGATTCGTTGTCCTCTACGATCAACTCAATCGTGTACTTCTTGCCGCCGACATCCAGGCCGCCAGCGTCGTTGATATCCGCGACCATCATCTCGGCTGCGCGTTTGGATTGGGTGCCAACGTAAGCGATGTCGCCCGTCATTGGCACATCAAGCCCGATCTTGATCGTCTGTGCTCCTGCACCGCCACAACTGGTGAGAACAGGGACAGTTACGATCAAGGCTAAGACTATAAGCGTGACTTTCTTGAACATGGTTGTCTCCTCCTTAGTGAATGAAACTAGCGGGACCTATTGATTGTACGGAAAACGGGGAAGTTAGTATATCTTATTTCGCGTTGCACCTCCTTTCCCTATGGATCCTAGGACTTCGCTTGTCGGTGTAGTGTGGTTACACCTGGAAGTCCGCATCTTGACCAGATGCGTTCAATAAATACAGATTATAGCATCTATTTGCCAAGCCGCAAATGCCCGCGAGCGCTTGCCGCCCGCTTCCATACTCCCACACCCCCACACTCAACCGTGCCTTCTCACGAACCGGTGCAGTCGCTCCAATGCCTCCTCGATCTTCTCGTAGGCGGTAGCGTAGGAGCAGCGCACGTAGCCCTTCCCAGCCTCTCCGAAGGCACTGCCGGGTATCAGCGCCACCTTCTCCTCGTGCAGCAGCGTCTCGGCGAACTCGTTCCCATCCATCCCTGTCACCTCGATGGAGGGGAAGGCGTAGAAGGCACCCTGGGGCTCGAAGCACTTCAGTCCAATCTCGTTCAGCCCGTCCACGATGAGGCGGCGGCGCCGGTCGTATTTGGCCACCATCTCCTGCACGTAGGGCTCCCCCTCACGCAGAGCCGCCAGGGCTGCGTATTGCGAGACGGTCGGCGCGCTCATGATCGTGTACTGGTGCACTTTGCGCATCATGCCCAGTATCTCAGCCGGGGCGGCGATGTACCCGATGCGCCAGCCGGTCATCGCGTACGACTTGGAGAAGCCCTGTAGCAGCACTGTGCGGCTGTACATCCCCGGCAGGCTGGGGAAGCAGACGTGCTCCACGCCGTAGACCAGCCGGTCGTAGATCTCGTCGGAGATGACCAGCAGATCGTTCTGTTTGGCGATGGCGGCGATCTCGTTGAGATTCTCGCGGCTCATCACCGCACCGGTGGGGTTGTTGGGGTAGCCGATCAGCAGCGCCTTCGTGCGGGGGGTGATGGCGGCTGTGATGGCCTCGGCCGTCACCTGGAAATCGTCCTCGACCGTCGTCGGTATGATGACTGGCTTGCCCCCGGCGAAGATGACCTCCGGCGCGTAGGAGACGAAACAAGGGTGGGGGACGATGACTTCGTCGCCAGGGTCGAGCGTGGCGGCGAAGGCCAGGTAGAGCGCCTCGGAGACGCCGACGGTGACCAGTATCTCGCTGGCCGGGTTGTAGGTCTGGCCGTACATCCGGTCCAGGTGCTCGGCGATAGCGCGGCGCAATTCCATCAGGCCGGAGTTGGAGGAGTAGTGGGTCTCTCCCCTCTTCAATGCCTCGATGCCCGCCTGCAGGATAGGCTTGGGGGTGTCGAAGTCAGGCTCGCCGATGCCCAGGCTGATCACGCCCTCCATCGTGGCCGCGATGTCGAAGAAACGACGGATGCCGGATGGGGGGACAGCGGTGATACGGTCGGAGACAAAGTTGCGAACGCGGTGCATTGGGACCTCCTTGGTGTGTGAAACGTGAAAACGTCAAACGTGAAACGTCAAACGTGATGCGTGTGTTTTGTTTTACTCTTCGAATACGAGGTCCGAGCGTTCGTTCCAGATCAGTTCCGCGACGCCTCGGAACTGGTCTTTGACTGCCAGGGGAATGAAGACGATGCTTTTTCCCAGGCCGTTTCCCTTGTCTGTGTGATAGCGGGTGGGGGTCAGGTCGCCGGCGCGGTAGCGGGCGTACATCTGGCGGAGACTGGCCTGTGAGTCGGTGTTGTGGCAGTCCAGCAGGTTGGTGCCGACCAGCGCCTCGCCTCCCCTGGTGGCATAGTGCTCGATGGCCAGGTCATTCATGAAGACGATGCGGTACTCCTCGCCGGCGATAGTCACCGCCGTGCGCAGTCCGCCGAACAGTGCGCCTAGTTCTGCTTTGCTGATCATTACTTATCCCGTATCCTTTCAATAAACTGTGGTAGGGGCAGGTCTTGTGCCTGCCCCAGATGGGTGACCACAAGGGTTCGCCTCTACTCATCCTCCTTACGCTGGCGCAGGAACCACCACGCGCCTGCACCGAGAGCAGCGGTCAGCAGGCCCAGGCCAGCAGCGGTAAGGGCGACCGTTTTCGGTTCCATCCCCGGCATCACCGCGCCGCGCAGCCCGGCATCAGCCCCGTATGCGCTGAACAGGCGGCCCCACTTGGCCTCCAGCGCCGCTTCTACCCGTTTGCGTCCCACGAAGGGGTACCAGTAGACGTTGTGGTAGAAGTTGCTGGCGAAGTAAGACCAGGGCACCAACGGTGTCCGCAGCAGCAGTGGCTCCAGCGGGTGGAGCCAGCCGTGGTAGATCAGTTTCTGCCCTCGGCTGGCGAAGGTGTCCTCTTGAACGAAGCGCCAGTTCTGGGCCATCACCCAGTCCCGATCCTGGCCCACGATCTCAATCTGGTCAGGGTCGCCCACGCCCAACCCCATCTCGTGCGCGGTGCGGATGAAGGGGATAGAGAGGGGGTCGAAGCCTTGCAGTTTGGCGGAGATGGCGTCAATTGCGACCTGGTCGGCGGAGGCCAGGATGATGTCCTTCTCGTGCCAGCGCATCGCGCGGGGGCCTGGGCCGTCTCCGGCGAAGGTGCCGTCCATCACGGCGAAGAGGCCGGGGTGGATGTCCTGCTGGATCATCAACAAGTCCACCACAGTCTCGTGGATGACTGAATGGGTCCAATGGCGCTTTTGCCCCAGCAGTCCGCCGAAAGCGTTCTTCATCGCGCCGGTGATGGTGGTAAAGACGTGGGTTTTCACTGTCGGCAACTGGATGATGTTGCGCCCGATGAGGAACTCGGGGATATATACTCCCTCAGGGTAGACCTGGTCCAGTACCAGGAAAGGCTGTTTAGGCTCGTAGCGCACCCAGTTGTACTCTGGCTCATAGAGGTGGACGTTGCGCAGGCCGTATTTATCGGTGACGTATTTGTGCTTGTTGTTCTTTTCGCCCACATAAGCGTTCACGACGACGGTGTCGTTGTGACCGGCGATCAGGTTCTCGTACCCGGCATCCTGCAATGCCCGGATCACTCCCTCCAGTTGCCAGGGGGCGGTCGAGCAGGCCGGGTACCAGGTCTGCCAGGAGATGTTGATTTTCAGGATAGTTTCTTTGTCCTGGGGCAATGCCTCCCGGAAGCCCGCCAGTTCCATCAGACGGACGTAGTCCTCCAACACCGTCTCCGGCCTGGTCTTGAGAATCGCCACTTTGCCCCGGCCAGCGAATTCTTTGCCCATCGTTCCTCCGTTCGCAACAGGTACAGAGTATACCCTACTTTTGGTTGGCTGTCCAACGCCGCCGCTGCCAGAGGGGAAGGAGCAGCGGCAGGCCGAACTGCCAGGGGACGGTAAGGATGTGCATGGTGAGCCAGTCTGCCTTGGGGAACACCTGGCCGTTGAACCACCAGCGCCAGGCCAGATAGAACATTAGAATGGACAACTCCGAGGTCAGGCAGAATAGGAAGGTGCGTGAGCGAGTGCGGGGTGTAAGGTGCAGCGCCGCCAGTGGCACCAGCCAGAGAGGGTACCAGATGCGGTAACTGGTGCTCGTGAGCAGGTAAACGAAGTAGGCCAAAAAGCCGGCTTCTGCCAGGCACAACCGGTGTCGCCACACCCGCGCCAGTGTCCAGAGATACAGGACAGCGAAGATGACCCTCCCGGTCGTGCGGGGAATGGCCATTGCCAATTGGTTGGGGATGAACTCCCGCAGGATCATGCGCAGGAGCGCGGCGATGGTATAGGTGTAGTGGCGCGAGAGTTGTTCGAGCACGCTTGTTATGCTTTCCCACGGCGGCCAGATAGGCAGGTAGGCCAGCAACGCCAACCCCAGTGCCAGTGCGCCCGCGCTCATCAGTACCTCCATCCGTCGCTGCCATCCCCGCTGGCTGCGCAGGATGGCGACCATCAGCAGTGGGGCCAGGAGTGCTGCCGAAGCCTTGGTCAGCACGGCCAACGTGAGCGCTACCACCGCTGGCGCCCACATCCGCCGTCGTTCCCAGAGCAGGAGCGCCAGCAGCATCCAGACCAGCATCAGCAGATCGTTGTGACCGTTGCCCAGCCCCTCCAGCAACACCAGTGGGTTCCAGGCGAACAGCAGCAACGCGTGTGTGTCCCCGTTCGTTCCCCACCACAACAGCCCCACGCAGGCCAGATAGGCCAACAGCGCCACTCCCTTGTAGGCCAGTGCACCGCCCACAGCGTCGCGGGGTCCCAGCCAAAGGATGCCCTCGGCCAGCAGTTCCCAGGCCGGGCCGTAGGGGGCAAGGTTCCCGGCCCACTCACCCGCGAAGGGGAGCAGCGGGTCATCGGGAAAGCGGTTGGGAGGGACGACCAGCGGGCTTGCGCCGTGGACGACGCGCACGCGGGCCTGGAGCACGTATTGGAACAGGTCGGTCGCGGTGACCGGGTAGAGCCAGACGAGGGTGAGGCCGAACAGCAGCCCGAAGGCGGCGATCAGCCGCAGCGGGACATGCACCCGCTGGGCGATGCGCAGCGATGCCCAGAAGAAAGCGAAGAGCGCGATCAGTCCCAGGGCGTAGATGTAGGCGGCCCAGGGGCGCGTGCGAGAAAGTTGCTCCAGATCAAAAGGACGGCCGGCGTGGCCATAGACGGTCAGAGGATATAGAAGGGCGTAGGCCAGGTAGATGACCTCACTTGCCGCGCCGAGGAGAGCCAACGCGGCGAGGGGGTGCCGGCGGGACCAGGCGATAGGGCGACGAAGCAAGTCCTTCTGTGGCTGTGTCACTCTAGTGATTGTATCATAGCCTGGAGGGAGCGTCAACTGGCGTGGGTCTCTGCTGAGAATAGCCCCGCCTTCGTTCGCCCATCAAGACCCGTTGTTGTCTAGATCCGGTGTTGTCCTTTCGTCCACTCTATGTTACTATACCATCATGCCAAGCAAACTTCGTATCCCCAACAACCTGCAATCCGCAATCTGCTGCCTGTGCCTCATCCTGGCGCTGTTGGCAGCCTGCGCGCCGGCCACGCCGCCTCCAGTAACTACTACGCCCACGCGCACTCCGTCGCCCACGCCGACCCCTTCCCCGACCCCGACTCCGACCGCCACCCCGATCCCACCGATGGTGCTGACCATCCGCTGGCCTGCGCGAGCCTCGGCCCTGCAGCCGGTGCCCATTGAGGTGGAACTGGTGCCACCAGCGGGCATCAGCGCGACGGCGACCGTCCGCGCCACCGTGCTGAACCCCAAAAACCGGCCTTACGGACTGTTCGACCTGTTGCCACGGGGGGGAGACCTGTACACTGCCGATGAGATGTTGCGACTGCCGCTCGAACCGCTGGAGGGAGACTGGCGGCTGGTGCTGTACGTGCAATCCGATCTGGAGGTTGAAGGGGAGCGGAAGTTGCTTTTCCAGCCATCCCCTATTCGTTTCCGTAACCTGACCAGTGTCCTGCCCGCTGGGGTGGACATGCGCGTGCCACGGGACTTTGTGGAAGCAGTGGCCCAGGGGGACCAGTGGGCCGGAGGGCGCGTGTGGCGCTACGGAGACGGCGATGTGGCACTGTGGTGGGCGCCTGGTCCGGTCGAGCCGTTGCTGCTCAACAACGCGGTCGTGATGCTGGAGGCGACTTACGGTCTGGATGAACCGCCGCGTGTGTTGAACGTCGAGGAGAGGGAGTGGGGGGGCCAGACGGCGTTTCTATTCTATGAAGACTGGCCCGAATCGGAGGGTGGTCCGGCCGAGGCGCTGGTGGTGCAAGCGGCTGATCACTGGCTGTACGTGCTACGGGTGCGGGCGCTGGGCCGCGAGACCGTTCCATCGCTCCTGCGCCAGGTGTGGGAGACGTTTGCCTTCACCGATTGATGTTCCGCGGTCATGGTCGTGGGGCAGGGCTGTTGCCAGGCCACTCCACTCGTCGCCAGGAAATCCTTTCGTGACCTGGTACACCGTCAGCGCCAGCCTGCAGGATTCCTGCCAAACTTCCGACTGCCGAAAATGCAGAATCCTCCCCGTACTTCCTACTCCCTACTCCCTACTCCTTACTCCCTTAGAAGATGTTGATCGGCGTGCCAACCCGGCTGTTGCTCTGGATGAAGTCGTCCTCGTAGCCGCCGATGGGGTAGGTCCAGTGGTAGATCCAGCGGGCAGCAGTGGTCGTGACGTTCAGGCAGCCGTGGCTGCGCCGCATGCCGAAGTCGTTGTGCCAGTAGGTGCCGTGAATGGCGGTCCCGCTCAGGTCGAAGAAGGTGTTCCAGGGGATGCCCGGCAGGTCGAAGATCTCCACCGGTGGTGCTGGGTCATCTGGTTTCTGCGGACGGTTGCTCATGTGGCGCGAGGGCTGCTTGAGCAGCACGTGCGTTTCTCCTGTATGCGTGGCTAAGTCAAACTTTGCGCCATCCCCCAGTTGTGCCCATCCCACGCCGGAGGCGACGAGCGTGGTGAACACGATCCGTTGCCCCTCGTAGCAAGTCAGCCGCTGTTTGCTCAGGTCCACCTCGATGCGTTTTTCGCCGACGAATGGGTTGATAGGTGTCATCTCGGCGCGGGGGATACGATGTATGTCTCGCGCCAATACCCACTGGTGACTCGTCGGCGGCAGTTCGTCGAAGATTTTGTACCAGCCGGCACCCTGCTCGTCCTCAAACGCATCCACGACGTGGTAGACGGTGCTGCCGTAGAAGCGGTAGGCCTTCCTGGCCTGGGGGTGGGGCTCGGCGCGGGCGTCGGTGAAGGGCTGGGAGACCTCGCCCCAGAAGCCCCATTCGCCGACGTCGCGGATGAGGGGCTGGGGGGGATATACGCGCACCGGGAGCACCCAGGCGGAGTGGACGTAGCCCAATGGGGTCTCGTACCACAGGTCATTGTGGGCACTGAAGGGAGCGCGCACCTCGCCCGTGATGAGGAAGGACTGGTCGCGAGAGCGGGTGTCCAGCCGTGCGGCGGAGGTGGCCGGTTGGTCGTAAAAGGCGACGGTGTGGATCGCCCGGCCCATCCAGACCCAGGTGGAGATGTCCTCGCCCTGTCTGAGTTCTGACAGGACAGGATAACGGGCGCGGGCGTGGAAGACAGGCGAGAGCGCCGCTGCCGCGGTGGTCGCGGCGATCAGTTTAAGCGCGTCACGGCGGGTAATGGTGGTGGACATCGTTCGCTCCGAGGGAAGAGTATAACATAGGAAGGGCAGGGGGGCAAGGGAACGCCGTCTTTTCTCTGCAATCAAGACTCGCTCGTTGATCAATCGCGACTAACCAGTGCAGCGTTCAATACTTCTTGGATCTCCCTCACATAGACCAGTTCAACCTTATCCTGCATATAGTCGGGCAGAAAGCGCACGTCCTGCTCGTTCTCCGCCGGCAGGACCAGGGTCTTGACTCCAGCCTCGATGGCAGCCAGCAGCTTGGCCTGGATGGAGCCCACGCCGAGCACCTTGCCCATAATGGTGATCTCGCCGGTCATGGCGATGTCGTGACGCACAGGCACGTTCCTGAGCGCCGACACGATGCCTGTGACGATAGTGATGCCCGCTGAGGGACCTTCCTTGGGAACCCCCATCATGGTCGCCAGCACAGCCACGTCAAAGTTCTCGTGCCAGTCGGCGGCAATGTCCAACTCTTTGTAGTGGGCGCGGATGTACTGCGCGGCGGCCTCGATGGACTCGCGCATCACCCGCTGGATAGAGCCCAGGGGGACGATCCGCCCATGCCCCTTGGTGACCTGCATCTCGAAGCGCTGGATGACGCCCTGCTCGCCCGCGACGGCCAGGCCGATGACCTCGCCCACCAGCGGATGGGTGGGCAGTTCGACCCGCTGTTTGCGGCCGGCCTCCAGGAGGGTTGGCGCGATGACCTTGCCCGAGGGGATCATCCGGGCGCTGAGCTGTACGGGGTAGTACTCTCCGGGGGCCATCAGGTGCAGTTGGTTACGGATGCGCTGGCGGCCCTCTAGCGCCAGCAGTAACAACTCCTCCAGTTGCTCGTCGGTGACCTCACCGTGGGGGTAGAGCAGTTTGAGCAGGCCGGAGAGGGTTTTGTGCACGCCGCGCACGTCGCGCGAGGTGATACCCTGACTCAAACCGGACGCATCGAACAGCTCAAAACGGTTCTTGACCCGGGCTTTGGTTATGCCGTCCACCCGGCGCAGTTCGTGCATGATCTCGCACAAGTAGTCGGTGATAAACCCATAGTCCTGGCTGGCAGACTCCGGCCCGATCTTGGGTATCTCCCAGCCAGGCAGGTAGTAGTGCAGCCGGTCTATGAGTGCTTCCACCTGTATAAAGCTGGGCAGCGGTTCGAAGAGATGGTAGTACTTTTCGTGAGGCAGCCTGCCTTGCACGTCCAGGTTGCCCACCAGGACGATGGAGCCAAAGGCCAGGATCTCCTTCTTGCCCCGGCTGAACTTGGCATCCTGCATGTAGCCCTGCATGATGCTGACGGTGGCCTTGGGGTCGGCAAAGTCGGTGTTGGCAATCTCGTCAAAGACCACGGCCTCGCGGGTACCAACGAGGCCGACTTTACCCGTATTGAGGTTGATGAAGAGACTGGCCGGCGTGGCCTTGCCCCCCGAGAGCACGTGGGCATAGTAAGAGACGTTGCGGTACAGATAGGTCTTGCCTGTCTCCCGAGGGCCCAACTCGATCATGTTGTGGTTGGTTTCCACCAATGGCACGGCGCGGCTGATGTAGAGCAACTTCTGGCGGCGCGTCATCGAGGCTGGCTTGAGGCCAAACGAGTTGATCAGAATGTCTATCCACTCGTCTGCGGTGAACTCTTGCCGTTTCTCGACGAACTCGCTGACGTCAATCATCGAGATTTGGAAAGGGGTAAAGTCTATTATCTTGAAGGGGCGGATCTTTTTGTTGTGCACCTCGGTCTCGTCATACGTCAGTTCGATAGTGCCCCACATTCCTCCAGCCAGAAGCATGGGATACCGCTTCACCAGGTCTTCCGGAACGTTGACAAAGTTCTCGTTGATGGCGCCGATGGTGCCCCAGTATTTGTCCTGGGTCTCGACCAGGCGCACCTCCAGGGTGGCGATGATGGTGTGCCCCCGGTTCTCGCGGACGTAGGAGCGGATACGCTCGGCCTCTGCCCCGTGGACAAAGTTCTCCCGCAGGCTCCGCTTGACGCGCTCAAAGTCCTCCTCGAAGGTCTCCTCGTCGCAGTAGTTGTCAATCAGGTACTCCAGCACGTAGCGCGGGAACTCGTCCATCCCGGTGTTGAAGGTGAGGCGCTTGTTGACGACCTTGCCGGCAAAGATGTCTTTGAAGTGTGTGTTCATAAGGTTTCTCCATAGTCGGCGGAGAAACCGGGTTTTTTCTGAAAAACCCGGTTTCTTACCCGGTTTCTAGTGTTGACCGAACCACTCTTGACCTAATCGGCGCGCTTCGGTTGTAAAGAATGTTTTGACCTGCTCCCACTCAACAGGCTGTAGCATGGTTGGTTCATCTTGCTGGTCAGCGATGTCGAAAACGACCAACGCGGTCAGCACCCGCATGCCGAAATGACGCGATCCCGGGTACTTGTCGCTGCCGCGGGCGAACAACTCGTCCAACGAGGTATGAGAAGCGATAAAATACAGGTCGTAAAAGTCCTTGCGCGTACCTCGACCTGCGATGGCGTCCAGCTTCATGAGGCCGATGTCGAGGATGCCAGCGACCTGAACCCCGCTCACCAGGTCGGTGGGAGCCAGCAGTGGATAGCCGTAGCTAAAGAATCTCACGGGTTGTCCGTCCACTTTCAGAACCAGGCCCAGCACTGAATCCTGCAGCAGGTCAATCGAATGGCCCTGGCGTAGTTGCTCCACTATGCTGTGGCGGAGGTGGTCATCCAAAGTCTCAATGTTGGCAACCAGGTCCAGGTCCAACGAGATGCGATGGCCCAGTCGCAGCGCGAGCGCTGTGCCGCCAGCCAGGTAGAACGAGCGTAAAAGAGGCAACCGGCCCAGGAGGGCCAGTAAATCTCGTGCTCCCGGCGTGGTGGCCTTCCAGTGCGGTGTGGCTAATGGGGCCATATCCGTTCTCCACGACGGTAGTCGGCCAGCTCGAAGAAGCACAGCCAGTACCGCAGCCGTCGCCGGGGCAGGCAATACCAGCCCGCCTGGCGTACCCATTCGGCCAGCCGTTCTGGCCCATAGCGGGCAAAGAGCCAGCGCAACTCTGGTACATCTCCCCAGGCCAGCGTACGTTCAATCACGGTGAAGGCGCTGTGTTCTGGATCAAGGTCTTCTAGTACATACTCTTGAAAGAACGGTCGCAGGCTCACGGGGATGCCAGCCGGTGTCTGTTCGAGTCTATCATCGGATGTTTTCACTTGACCGATCTCCTCAGAGCACCCAAGAAACCGGGTTTTTTCTGGAAAACCCGGTTTCTTTCTTAGCTCCTCCGCACGCAAATCTGATAATCCTCTTCCACCTCCAACTGCCCCTCGTCGCCCAGCTCCTCGAAGTTGAACCCACCCTTCTCGTACAAGACTCGTCCAAACTCGTACAACCCAGCCCGCCGGCACTGGCGGATCCAATCGGCGGCGGTGGCGACGTTGGCCGGGCAGTCCCGCTCGTGCGGGGGGACGCCCTCCAGCAGCGCCCTGGCAAAACGCTTGATGCGGCGCAGCGTGCCGCTGGTGCGCAGCGCCTCTTTCTGGGCCCGCTCTTCGTCGTTGACCGGAGGTCGCCAGGTGCCCTCAGGAGTCTTGAAAAAGTACTCCGGCAGCCAGTCCGCCAGCAAGCGACGGGGCTTGTCCTGCACAGGCAGGTATTGCTCGAACAGATCGGAGTAGTGGACACCTTCGCCAGCGAAGAAACCGCCGGAGAAACCGGGTTCTTTCTGAATAACCCGGTTTCTTTCCCCCTCCCACATAAACGCCTCCAACCGCGCCGCCGCTGCCGTCTCCTTGACGCTCTCGGCCTCGTCCACCTGGTCAGCGGTCTCCAACAGATACCAGCGCGACCCCCCTCCTGCTCCCCCCTGCGAGGGGGGAGTGATCACCTCCTCGGCTACGCTATGCAGGAGTTCGTCAAAGTTGTGGCGCTCGAATTCACCCTTGCGCACCATGCGGGAGACCAGTTCATCGTAGAGACGGTCAGCGGGGCTGCCAGGGTGGGCTTCCAGGGCCTCGCGCAGGATGATGCGCGCCTTCTCGGCGAAGGTGGCGGCATCCTCATCGCCGAAGAGGGTAAGTTGGGCAATCAGCTCACCGGGGCGCGGCTTGCGGAAGTTGATGACCAGGTCACGGCGGGTGACTTTTTCGGCCATCAATTGGTTGTATGTTTTTTGATCTGTGTCAATAAACAGGGCCGAGTCGGATTGCTCTGGAATAAAACTGACTTCAGTCATCAAGTCTTGAACGAGTTGCCAAGTGCCCTCACTGGTGTCGTGATAACAAAGTGAAAGCCAATGACCAGGTTTGAGCACGCGGTAACATTCGCTCATTGCCTGACGCAGGAGTTCTGCCCAATCCGCATCAGTCTTGCCTCGTATTCTGTTGACAATGATTTCGTCACTGTGCCATCTTGTATTTAGATCAAGCCAAGCTTCTATGGGGAATGTCAATTCCCCATATTGGACTTTGTCAGCGTAAGGAGGGTCAGTGAAAATATAGTCAACACTATTGGTACTTATTGAACCAAGATTGGTTGCCGATTGAGTTGAAATAAGAAATGGGGAGTCGTAGACGAGTCCTGATTTTGCCTCAACAATTTTATTAGATTTTCTCTCATAACTCATCAAAACGTGCCTTTCTGCATAAATCTGAGGGCAGTAGAAAGTTCCTGAGATACCACCACCGCCACCAAAAGCCGGTTGTCGTTTTGATACGTAATCAAGAATTCCAGTTAAGCAAAACTTCAAGGTGTCATTACCATTCACCAGTCTTCGAATCGCTGCCAACGCCCACAAATTGCGCTTGGTGAACAACTCGGCCACGGTGCGAAAATTGCTCGTCCCTGCGCGCCACTTGTCACCCCAAGGCTCCGTATCGGACTCGACGTTCATCATGCGGTGCGGGGGATACCAGTGAGGGATCTCCCTGGCCTCAATCTCGCGCAGCTTGCCCAGGTCGTACTTCTCAAAGAAGGCGCGCTTCTTGGGATCAGGGTCGTTGTGGCGGCGTTCACCCCGCTTGGGTTTGCACCCTTCTTCGCACAGGTAACTAACCAGCACTGGCACAGGATCAAAACGTTGACTGCGGGTGCTGATCTCTTCCTCGTATCCCCTGGCATAGCAATAGGGACAGACTCTGATCTTCTTAGGCTTGCCTTTGGCTGTCTGGCCCATCGCCTCCACGCAGTCAAACAACGGCATCTTCTCCAGGCAGCGGGGACATTGAAAGACGTAAGAGTAGACGGTGTAACCCGTCGTCGCCCGACCATCACAACGGTCGCAGCGGGTCTCGTACAGCCAGTCTATCTCCGGCTTGACCCTGGCCTGCAGTTCCTCGAAGGCGCGCTGCAATTCGTCCACGTCCACCGGGGTGCAGTAGTTCTTGGTGATGAAAGTGGCCGCCGGGGAGAGGTCAATGGCGATGGCAGCGCAACCTTCCATCAGCGCAGCCAGCGCAGTGCCACCGGAACCGCAAAAGGGGTCCAGCACCAGGTCGCCCGGTTGGGTGTAGTGACGGATGTACTGGCGGATGGCGTCGTGAGGTTTCTTGGACCAGTAGGTGTGCATGTTGTAGATGGCCGTGGCCTTGGTGGTGGTGATCGGCCGGTCGAAGGGAGGGACGTCGTAGTCGTCGGTCTCGGGATCGTAGGGTCTGGCGTGCTCCTCCACAAACCGGCGCAGGTTGGGATTGGGACCGGAGGAGTAGTATCCCTCCGGCATCCGGGGGATCTCGCGTTTGAAAAATGATGATTGTTGAGCCGATGTTCCTTTTCTGGTTCTGGGCATAGTGATTTTGCTCCTGGGACTGGGCGAGAAACCAGGTTTTTTCCGAAAAACCTGGTTTCTTGGCGGCGAAGAAACCGGGTTTTTTCTGGAAAACCCGGTTTCTAGTCCTCATCAAACAACAAATGCTCCATAACCCTGGTATCCTGTTCACGGTACGAATCCACGAATTCCCGATAGGTCTGGCGAGAAGGAAACTGGGACAGGACTACGTCGGGAACTGGCAAGGTGCCCTCGCGCAGGCCGACGTAGTCTTGGTAACTGGAAAAGACCCATTCCTCTGGCCGCGCTACCAGACCGGCGGCGACCGGGTTCATGTGGATGTAGCGTGACAGGTGCAACAGGTACTCGTTCTTATCCACCCAAGCGGCCTGAAAGCGACCCTGAAACAGGGGGCCGACGCGCCCTTGCTGCTTGTTGATGGCTTTGGTGTAGGATAGACTGAAAGGCTGCATGATGTGTTTACTCAGGTCGTCAGTCTTCAGGTAGATCAACAAGTGGTAATGGGTGGGCATCAGGCAATAGGCCAGGATGTCCACGAGTTCGGGCAGGAAGTAGTGTCTGAGACGCTTGAGGAAATAACCCCAGTTCTCGTCGCAGAAAAAGACAGGCTGGCGGTTGGCGCCCCGGTTGTATAGATGGTAGTAGTGGCCAGCGCGGAATTCGATCTTGCGGTAAGGCACGGTTGCCTCCGGTCAAGAACTGGATTAGAAACCGGGTTTTTTCTGAAAAACCCGGTTTCTGGCAAGTCATACCACTGCCTGCAATGCGGCAGGAGTAAAGGTTTCGCTTAGCCGGCTTGCTGGCGGTTCCTGGCCATGTGCTTCCACCAACTGGAGGAAGCTTGTTACGGGAGTGCGTCGAAGTAGGGACATGGCCGTCTCCCGTACCTTGGCCGGGGCGCGAGCCAATCCCTCAAGCGGGAGAGGGACTTGAGCGCTTGCCTGCAGCAACGCGCGATAACTCAGCAACACCAGTCCAAGTGGTTCTTCTGTCTTGGGGTTATAGTAAAGCACGATGTTGTCCGAGAGTTCAACCCCTGTGTGAGTCTGTCCCTCGGTCTCGGCAAAAGTGACCGAGAGGATATCACCTTCTGTATCATAGTGTATGTATTTCATTCCATCACCATCTTTCAACCAGATAGGCTGTGAGCACAAAGTTGTTAGCCGTGGAAAGGTGGGCCACTCGTAGTCATGCTGCATTGCCAATCCCTTTCAGACCGATGCCCTCTGAACGCCTACACTTGGAAGTATAATACAATCGGAGGGGAGGGTCAACTGGACGAGAAACCGGGTTTTTTCTGAAAAACCCGGTTTCTTGGGTCTCTTGCCCCAGGTCTCATAGCAGCACCTTGCCCCTGTTTTCAATGAGCCGGGTAAAACGGGTCGGCGGACTCAATGGGACAATGTCCAGAGATACCCCCAACTCTTCTTCAAGTCGCGCTCCCAACTCATACAACTTCCATCCAGTAACGCCCTCAAAAGCCAGGTCCAGGTCTCGGGCCTGTTCTGGGTCTTTAAGGGCGCTCCCAAAGAGAATCAGACGTGTAGCACCGTACACCCTCGCCAAAGCTACGGCCCTTGCAATCTGTCTATCAGTGATTGCCATCTTTTTCCCTCCCTGGTCTGTTGTTTGCTCTATCCATTTCCCTTCTCCCTTTTGCGCCCTTTGCGCTCTCTGTGGTTGGACGTTGCTTCGACGATGCGAGGCAGATCAAAAAGGAACAGGTCATCGCGCTGCGCAGCTTCCTCCTCGACCTGGGGCGTAAAGCCGCTGCGGGCGCAGAGGCCAAAGTACAGCCGTCGTGAGCCTATCTCCTTGCCGACCAGGCCGGCTTTACGTTCCAGATTGCGCAAGATGTCCACGCCAATAGGACGGCTGGTCCACTTGCACTCCACCAGCAACGCGCTGTCCTGCCCCACGGCGACACCGTCTATTTCCTCGTTGGCGCGCCACCAGCCACCGATCCGCAGGGGCAGGAAGGGCAATTCGCCCGCCAACCCCAAGCGCCACAGGAACTGGCGGCAAATCTCCTCAAAAACGGGCGCGGTGAACGAATCGAGTTGAGGAGTCACCAGGGCGTCGAGCGCCACCTGGGCCCCACCCCGTTCCAGCAGAGTGCGGTTGGGATGGACGAAGCGAAACCAGAAGCGGAAGAATTGATCTCGCAGCCGGTAGAGGCCACGACGGCTCTTGTGGGGTTTGTCCTCGGTGACCGGCACGACGCGCTCGACCAGCCGCAACCCCTGGAGAGTGTTGAGGTAGGAGGTGACGCCGTCCAGGCCAGTGGCTTGCTTGATCTCGTTGAGCCGGGTGCGGCCGGAGGCGATGGCCTCCAGGACGGCAAAGTAGTTGCGCGGTTCGCGCAGTTCTTGCTGGAGCAAAAAGCGCACCTCGTCGTAGAGAAAGGTGCCCCGGGTCAACACCTGCCGGCCGACGTTGGCCAGCAACGGCTGGGAGGCGGAGACCACACGCACGTAGGCGGGGACGCCGCCAAAGACGGCAAACGCCCGCACCTGGTCGGCCAGATCGTAGGCCGGAAAAAAGTCGCGGGCGTTGTGGAAGTCGAGGGGCTCCAGCAAGTATTGGGCGGTACGCCGGCCGTAGAGGGGCGCGTTATATCCCAGGACCGCCTCTTCCATCATGCCGACGTAGGAGCCGCAGAGGACCAGCATCAACTTGCTGTGTGCCAGGTTGCTATCCCAGATCCGCTGTAGCGTCGAGGCCAGGGGGGGATGGGCATCTACCAGGTAGGTGAACTCGTCCAGCACCACGACCAATCGTTCCGTTTGAGCGTGGTGGGCCAGCAGCAAGAAGATGTCCTGCCAGGAGGGGTAGACGGCGCTGGCGGCCTCGGGACCCAATAATTCGGTGTTGACGGCCATCGAGAAAGCAGCGCGCAATACTGGCTCTACGTCCAGGTCGGCCACAAAAAAGATGTGCCGTTTGCGTTTTTCCCTGCAGAACTGGGCCAGGAGTTCGGTCTTGCCCACCCGTCGCCGGCCGTAGAGGACAAAGAGCTCGGCCTGATTCGAGACATACCGTTCCTCCAACAGTTGTAGCTCTGCCTGACGGTTGATGAACACCTGGCACCTCTTTAGGAAATTGTGATTATGATAATCCTGATTTCCTTATTATACCAAGAAACCGGGTTTTTTCAAAGGCAAAGAAACCGGGGTTTTCAAAGCCAAGAAACCGGGTTTTGGGGAAAAAACCCGGTTTCTCCCGTGGCTAGGACTTGAGACCCTTGGGCACTTTGCCCATAAGCAGGTCGAGTTTGGAGTCAACGCGCCGATGCAGACGGGTAGGGTCGAGCTTGATCCGCACGTCGGCGGTTCTGCTGAGACGCACCGTCTCTTTCCCTTTCCCTTTCCCTTTCTCCTTCTCCTGGCGATAGGTCAGGAGAACCGTAACCGGCTGGACGACCATACCCTGACGCCGGTTGTCGTCCGTGATATCGTCCAGGCGGGGCTTCCAGCGCACGGTGTACGTGGTGCGTGCCCCACGAAAGACCTCCCTACGGGTGGGGATCTCATCCCGGCTGAAGGCTAACGTGACAGACATTTCAGGGAGCACGATCTGCATAGGTGCCACGGTAATCTCCAACTCCAGTTCCTCGCCTTCGCTGACGGATCCTGCCTGCTGGACACTTTCGATGAGCAGTGTCGGCTGTTCCGCCCGCCGAGGCCCCATGACGACCATCGGCACCATACACTCGGCCAGGCTGAGGCCACCGTGGGTGTAGCGATCAGGAGCGCGATGTCCTTTCTTGCGGCGTAGAGTGACCCCGGGGCGCGGGAACAAGACGTAACGAATGGGGACGTTGGGCAATGTCTCACTGTGGGCGGGGATACCCATCACGCGGGCGTCAAACTCGATCACCCGCTTGTTACTCCTCCCCTCCATGTGGGCCGTGGTGCGGGCGTTGCGATACTTGACGTCGTGCGAGTCCGCCACAATCGCGTCGGGTATAGTCACGGTTCGCCTGGGCACCGGGACGAAGCCGTGATCGCTGGTGATAAAGATCAGAGCATCGTCAGGCAACTCGCGCAGGACGCAACGCACGTCCTGGCGGATGATCTCGCGCACGGTGGTGTTGTAGATGAACGCCAGGTCCTGGGGGTTATTGTGCAGGTTCTTGTCGCTGAAGTTAAAGATGATGTATTCCAACTGGTCGGAGACGTAACGCACGGTCATGCCCGAAGCAACCGTGTCGTCGTCGTGGACCACTTCAAAGCGGGGATTCAGCCCCAGGTGTTTCTTGAGCCAGGTTCTCAGTAAATCCAGTTCACTGGTAGCGGTGAACTCACTCGGCAGGCACCCAGCGCTAATCGCTTTGCGGCTCAAGTGGGTCTCGGTGGGAATCAGCGCGCTGCCGGGAAGGCTGATGACGAGCTCGAACCGTTCCTCAAACACCGGGCGCAAGAACTCGTCCCAGGCGTCGGTACGCAATCCATCAAAGACCATCACCACGGCCTTGCGGCCGGATTGGGGGTCCCAGTGGGCCTGCAACAAACGCGGCAAGAATTGATGAGTGAACACCACCGGGACGTCGGGCTGCTGAATCCACCTGGTATAATGCAGCCGGTAAAAGTCTTGGAAGCGAGCGTCAATCAGGTTTTGCACCTCGTTGATGGCCTTGACGGTCTCTTTGAGTTCCGCACGGGCTGCCTCCCAGCGTGTTTCCAACTCAGGCCAGAAGGCTTTGCGCGGAACAGGCAAGATATTACCCACGCGCAGTGTCCGCTCCAGTTCGGAGGTGTAGTAATCCAGCCGGTTAAAGCGTTCCTGGTTCCAGAGCCGGTCAAATTCGCCAAAGGTTAGATCTTCGGCGGATGTGACCGCGAACTTTTTGGCGTATCTGGCCAACCGTGTCCATAGCCCGTAGACTTCCACGGCCCTCCGGTAGAGACTTTCCAGGGCCTGCCACTGTTCGGTAGGCCGGCGCAGGGCCGGCAGGGTAGTCTCCTCTGCCTGATGATCCAGCAGTTCCAGAACCAGGCTGTGGAAATGGAACCTGGTCTTTTTGTGCTCAAGCAGGTCTGCCAACAAGGAGGCTAACGCCATTCCCCTGATGAGGGTAGAGAGTCGTTCGTGCTTGAGCACCTCAAAGGCGTGGTCGGGATCGTCAATCTGCAATCGGTCGCGAAGCAGAAAGGCCAGCCGTGCCGGATCTTGCAGCAGAAAGTCTTCTATGTCCTTCACGTCGGCGATGAGACGGTCGGGATCGGCCGCCAGTTGCTCCTGCATGGCCTGGTCCAGAAAGTGAGGATCAACCTCGCGGTAGTCGTATAAGCCTGGGTCGAGGTTGCTGAGTAAAAGCTGGTACTCTAGACCGTGCTGATGCATGATGGCCGCGAGCGTGAAAGCGCGGATGACCAGCCCTGGGTCGCGCTCCAGCAGCCAGCAGAATGGCTTGGGAGTACTGGCGATGGTCTGGCGGAGCGTTTCCATGACTTCAGCCGGAAGGACGTTGTTGAGCTCATCCAGGGCGTGATGCTGCTCGATGCACAGGCGGCGGACCTCTGCGGCAGAGGGCTTCCTGAATGGATTGATTTGGAGAGTCGCACCCAACACAATCTTGTAAAGATCGGTATCGCTGAAACGGCTGCCACTCAACTGGCGCAGTTCTTGGTGGGCACGCAAGGTGCCAGGTAGATGGTTCAGGATCCAGCGCGAGAGAATACGATCATTGACCAGGTGGGGCCAATTGAGATCGCCGGTCTTTTCCACCAGGAAATCGCGCAGCGAAAGCGCCATCTGGCAACGAGACTCGGCCTGTGCGGCCAGGTCCGGGTAGAATAAGGGTATCCTGGCACTCTCTCGGCTGCGGTCAACGAGCAGCACACGGGCGTCGGCGTCGTCCCGAATGGCCTCGTACATCTCACGCAGGGCCATATTGCCGGTGCAGAAGAGGACAGTGTAGCCGTTCTTCTCTGCCCAGCCATCCACGACGTGCGCGCCGGCCTGGATCATGCGCTGAGGATCACGTAGGATGATCAGCGGGGCAGGCTTGAGCGGTTCGATTTTGTCGAGGATCCACTTTTCGATCATAAGGGCTCCTTAGAAACCGGAGAAACCGGGAGAAACCGGGTTTTTTCTGAAAAACCCGGTTTCTTATTCTCATCTCACTCCAACTCTACCACTGGCAGCTCATCCTCAGCGCCGGATTCCAGGGCTTTCAGTAAGAAGGCACGGAACTCGGCGACGATGCCATCCACGTCGCTGCGCTCCAGAGTACGCTTGCTGGGGGAAAAATCGGTCAGACGCAGCTTGCGCACGCGCAGTTTCTTCAGGTAGCGGGTCAGCAGATCCACCGGAGAGAAACCCGGTTTTTCGGAAAAAACCCGGTTTCTTAAGTATTCCGCCACCTCTTCGGCCGTCTGGGCTTCCAGCAACCCGGCAATGAAGGGCTCGTTACGTCCCTGGGCCAAACGATTGCGCAGGGCATCACTGTGTAGCAGGATAGCCTTGTCGAGCAATGCGGTTCCTAGAGCGTTCCGGCAGCGGTCGAGGGCGACATCGGCCTTCCGCCGCCACTCATCGGCGTTCTGCAGGGTGAGGGAGCACTGCTGCGGTTGTGGCCGACGGCGCAGATGGCGCTCTACATCAGCACGCGTCAAGGTTGTGGGAAAGAGTTGCGATGGTTCGTCCAAGATCCCATCAAGCACACACTGTACCTCAGGGCGTGGATCGGATCCCAGTTGCTCCACCCGCGCCAGACGGTCCAACGCGCGGAAGGCGGGCTGATCTGGCAGGGCTTCAATCTGCTGGCGAACCTGCTCCGCATGCGCGGTCACCTGGTCAAAGACCTGCAGGTAGCGCACGCTGTAACTCTGGATTGCCCCCTCTGATGGTTCCAGCAGTTCACTGAGCAGGCGGGCCTCACTGGCAAGTAACTCGTCGAGTCGTTCCAATGAAGCGCGCGCTTTCTGAAAGGTAGCGCGGACCTCAGCCAGTGCCGGCTCATCCGGCAACTCAACATTCTCAAGATTCGCGTAGCGCGCCACGGCGCGAACCCGGTCACGGTGCCGGAAGAAGTCTTCGGCCTGTTTCACCTCGACACGACGTGTGGTCAGATCGTCCACTTCCGCCCGGCGCGCCACGTCATCCTGGTAAACGTGGTAACCAAATGCCTTGTCCAGCGCGTTGCGCAGGAAGGGAATCGGGTTGCTCCTATCAACTGGGCTGTCCAGAAACGCTTCCCAGGCAGCCAGTTGTTCCAGAAATCGGGTTAGAAACCGGGTTTTTCCCAAAAACCCGGTTTCTTCTTCCAGCCCAGCCCGCAGGCTGCGGAACGGTTCCAGCGCATCCTGTTTGAAATCCAGTAGACGTTCTACCCCCTTCTGGATCTCGGAGTCCTGTCGGGCAAGTAGCAGGCTATCATCATCTAGCAACACAGCAGCAAAGGGAGCCAGTACATCCCACCCTTCCGGCGGCTTGACCCGCTGGATCTCCTGGAAGGATTCCAGCACCGCCGCCTTGAAGTCAATGGTGGATATGTTGCCGTAGTCAATGACCTCGACCGGCGCTTTTCTCCCGGAGAGCAGGATGCGGATCTTGCCCTCGCGTACCAGGCAGAGAAGATAGAGCTGAACCATTCGCTGAGTGAGGCCATAGTTCATCTCGTTGGGACCACCAATCCCCATAAAGTTCTTGTAAACCGTCACCACCGGCATAGCCGCACCCGAATCGCCTAACTTCTCTTGGACCCAGTCGCCCATATCTTGGGCGTAGCGACACTCGCTCAAGTCCAGACTGCGGTCGTTGGGACGGCGCATGATCTGCAGGGCAAAGCCATAGTTCTGCGCTGCCGAGATGTCGCGGTTGGGCCTGGCTCCACGCGGGATCTCACCGGCCTTGACGATGCCATTGATGACGTTGATAGCATTGGTGTCGTTAAAGGGTGCTGGCGCGTCAAACTCTAACTCTTTGCTCACATAAGTCGCATCTAGTACCTGCCCTACCAGTGAGGTGAGGATGGCCGGCAGTTCGCCCTGGCAAGCAAAGGTCATCTGCGAGTGATCCAGCGCTGCCATGCGGCCACGCCCGTAGCTATCGGGCACGATGCGATAGATGGTGCCCATCTGGTCACGCAACTGACCCTGCACCCACCCCAGCACATCTTTGGCCAACTGATCGTCACGTCCACGAAACTCGGCCACCAGAGTGCGGTAGGCAGCAAAATCCACCAGCAGGGATTGCTCAGAGGGAGTCAGGGCGTCAGGTGCCCAGAAGAGCACCCGAGGGTCCTTCTTGGTGACGATCAGTTGATCCATCAGGCTCTGGCCGGTCTCTGACCGAGCCAGTGGCGTCGCACTGATGAACACGGCATAGTCCAGCCCGGTTTCGGCACTGTTGATTGAGGGCAACGGGGCCTTGCGTTTGGTCAGGTCCAGCAAATCGCGCATATAGACGCGCCCGGTGCTCTCCCGTCCATGCCACTTGATGGAGATGTCCTTCTGGCTGCTGGGGGCGACATCGCGGAAGATCGAACGAATGTCATACGCCAGGTCAAGAGTCATGAGACGCGTCGTTACCTCCCAGCCATCCAGGGCCAGCAAGGCTTCCCAGGCCTGACGTCGCTGAACTTCGTCATCTTCGGCTTCAGCACGCGCTTTCTGAAAGAGTTCACGAGGGTCCGGTCCACCGCCGGTGGGATTGAAACGATAATTCTGCCCCACCTTGACGACCTGAGCCAGTTCCCTCGCCACTCTGTCCGTCAGTATCTCATAATGGTCCAGGTTGTCCTGCAGGTCTGCCCGCTGCCCCTTGTCATGGTCATGGTCTTTCCACTCCATGACACTGTTCATCAACTCCTCGTGTCCTAATCCGTTGGGGGCCAGATTGGCTACGTGGTAGAGGAAGAGCGTTTTGATGACTTTTTCACAGCGGCTGCGATAGACCTTGAGTGGTCCTTTGACGACCGTATCAAGTTGACGTTTGCCCGTCTCGTAGGCTTGCCATACCTCGGGCCACTTGGTCTTGATGCTGGCGATGCCCTTGGTGGTGCCCGAAGGGTCTTCTTCGTATTTCACTACGTCGTCGAACAGCGCCCAAAGGGTGATTAACTCTCGCGAGTGGCGCTTGCGTTGTGTCTTGAGCGTCTGCAACATAAAATAGAGGGCCGAGCGCACTGTGGTCAGGTTATAGGAGACAGCGCGGACCACATCAATGCTGGGTGGGTGGAAGGGAAAGAAGCGAGTAAACTGCTCGCGCCCGACGGCCTGCGGCCAGCTAAAACTGCGTTTGTAGTCCTCGTAGTATTGATCTACCGCAGTCGGGTCGGTCACCTCGCGTACGCGCGACAGCGCGATGTCGTAATACGCATCGGGATTGTTCAGCAGTGGTACCAGGTCGAGCCGCTCGCGAGCAATGATATTCTTGACGCCGGCCATTCTGGTTTCAATGGCCTGCTGCGCCGAGCAGACCGTCCACACCGGCAAGTTCTCTACCTTTGCCAGCCGGTTGGAAAGCACCACCAACGCTTTTTCGTCATCGAAGCGTTGCACATCGGTACGGCTTCTCATGAAGAGAGAGACCTCGTCCAAAATCAAGAGCAGGCCGGCGTACCCCTCATCCAGCAGCCGCTGGACCATGTGCTTGAGCACATCCTCGGTCTCCATCGGGATCTGTGGGCGGATCTTGAGATAACGCTCATAGAAATCCCACAGGCGCTGACCGCAGTCTCGCTGCACACCGGGATCAGGATTGTTCTGCAGATCATCCAGAAAGTCGTTTATGTCTTCTTGCTCTTCTTCGTCAAAGAAATTGGGGTCTCGGAGGAACCGGGCCAGTTCGCGGCGATAAAGATCAAAGTCGCCTGTGTTCAAGAAACGTTCGGCCAGAATCTCTGTCGGATAGAGAGGCAGCGACCGGCCAGTCTCCAGGAAAAACTGCTCGGCCACGGCATCCAGGATATACTCGGTCAGTGTCCTGCCCGTATCACTGACGCCAATGGCTCCCCCACCTTGTCCCACCAGCGTCTTGACGGCGACAAAAACACCCTTGCTCTCCTGAGTCTTTTTCGCCAGGCCGTTCTCGTAAAAGTAGTGCAGGCTCTCGCGTCGTCCCAGGTCAGCCTCGCGTTCTTTCTCTCTGATCAGATCCCACTCTGCCTCGCCGCCTAAGGCCAATGCGCCGATGAACGACAGCAAGTGTGACTTGCCAGAGCCAAACTCGGCTTGAATCCAGTAGCCCTGTCCGATGGGATTGTCCTTGCGCTCCGGCACGTAGGGCGCGGCCATCTGCCGGAAAATGTCGTTCAGAAACGGACGTACAGGGTTAATGAGGAACTCATCCACTGTGCGCCGTTCCGCTTTGCGAGCTACGCGTGATTCCTGGGAACCGCCATCAGCCCAGATGTGGTTTTCGACGACGTAGACGCTGATGATGCTGTCGGGGACTTGGGTGATTTGGTCGAGTGACTTGCGTTGGAACATCTGCATATCAGACTCCTTAGAAACCGGGTTTTTTCCGAAAAACCCGGTTTCTCAATTGTCAATCCATCAACTCCCATAGATGATTATCGGCGATGAGGTTAGTGGGCAGAGATCGGTGGTATCGCGGATCGGCTTTGTGAAAAAGCGTGATGTGATCGCCGCGCCGCTCTCCTGGCAAGAGCAGGAGAATGTGGTTTTGGTCGGTCGCACGGGTGCGAAAAACGCCGAGATCCAGGCTATAGGCGAACGTGATCTCGAGTTGCTTTATAACCAGAAGACGAGAAACCGGGTTTTTTCCGAAAAACCCGGTTTCTTTCCTGAAAAGCTCACTCAGTAGGTTGTCCAGTTCCTGACCCAACCGGCGCTGAACAGCCTGCGGGCGACGCGCTTCATCTCCTACCAATCGGCGCAGGTCATCATCGCCGATGCGCGCCAGCAACTCGCGGTTCAAATTGATCGGTTGGGGGAATGGGTTTCCATGCGGGGTTTGCGCTTGGGCCAGGTCACCCTGCTCAAACTGTGTCAACTGTGTGTATGTACCCAGTACCCCATACAGGTGTCGTCCCATATTGAATCGAAGTTTCTGGCGCAGTTCGGTGATGATCTGGGGACCGGTGATTTTCATAGATTGACTCCATTAGGGTCGAGAAACCGGGTTTTTTCTGAAAAACCCGGTTTCTCCGGTTTCTGATCGTTCGCGCAACGCCAGAGTATCTCGCTGTGGGTGCTCGAAATAGAGTCGCAGGGCCGTCGTTTGGTCAAACGGAAGGGTGAACTGGCGTACAGTGTCAATCTCGCTGACCTTGGAGACCAGTCCAAAATCACGCAAGTTGTAGAGTTGCCGGCGCATCCACTCCCGATCCCACAACAGCCAGTGGCGCATCGAGCCCTGTTCCAAGGCCTCAAAGGTGTATATCCCTGGTTGGGGAAACTCGGCGACCAGCACATACAGGAACTCTTCCAACGTGCCGGTGTGAATCTGGAAGCGCAATGTGGTCTCCTCCTGAATCCCAACGGATAGCAAGTCATAGGTCAAGAATAAGGACCGGAGTGCGTTCTTCTGCGAAGAATTCCCAATATCCGGCAAGTAGCGCAGTATGAATCCGTGCATATCCTCCCGATCCACCCGGCCGATGGGCAAGGCAGGCCAGATAAGCTCCTCAGCCACCTTGGCTGCCAATGGTTCTGCCTGCAACACGTGGTAGAAGAGCGCGGGCTTGAGACTCTCCTGCGAAGTGCAATGTGCAGCGTAGTAAGTCAGGGGGACGTCCAACCGATCATCGGGGAAGAAGCGATTGAGGATGTAGTTCGCCCGGCGTTGGCGAGTGGAGGCCGAGTTGTATGGCAGCCGCTCTGCCAGATGTGCCTTGAACGCCTCAAGGGTCTCAAATTGCGCTGCCTGTGGGATAAAGGTGAGCGCGTTGGCGATCTCGTCGTTGGCGTATGTACGCATTTCTGGCTCGGCGGGCTCCGGTTCGTTCTCATCAAAATCATCGAACAGCGGCCCCAGAGTCGGTTCTATCTCAAAGAGACCAGGCTGCTGAGCTGGATCAGGCACCGGTTGGGCCTGGCCAGACACGATGCGTGTCAACCGGTCCACAAGTCTGATCAGCACCGCCGTGTGCTTCCCAATACCCGGCACACCGACCAGTTCTTCCATTGACGCAGCCAGCACACCGTCCAGGCTGCCAAAGTGGGTAATGAGACTCTGCGCCTGGGGGGCCACATCCTGGCGAGGGATGGCGTAAGTCAAGAGAAGCTCCATCAATTCAGCTTCCGATAATGCGGTCGGGCTTGCCAGAAAGCGTTCCCGCAATCGCGCCCGGTGACCGAGTTTCGGTTCGTTTTGGCCCATCAGATACTTCCTATTCGCAGAGTTTAATCCGGCGCTGACTCAACAACTTGCGGAATCCTTCTCAATCCAACCAGGCGCTGAACTTGGAGCGCGGCCAGGGGTTGGACATCCAGGAGGTGTCCGGCTGCGGTAACTTCAGGGCCTCATGGACGGTGACCCAGCCCGAGGGCAGGGCCATTCTCCCTGTGCTGCCTCTGCGGGTGATCCAGTGGAGGTGGCGGCGCTTCTCGCAGATTTGGGCCAGTTCCAACGTGGTGCGCACGTCCTGGGCCACGTAGTCGAGCACCTTCTGGCGCTTTCCCTCGGCCCACAAGCGCGGGGCTAGCGCGCCACTCATCCCTTTCGGTTTTCCCGCCAGGCCCATCCCCTTGGCCGCACGGTCGAGGGCTATGGGGTAACCCAGCGTGCAGAACACGTGAAACATCATATCCACGTGGGCGATGGCCAACTGCTTGCATTCTTCCTCCATTCCCGACTCTTCGGCCAGAATGTCGAAGTCGAAACCCAGGCCGTTCCAGGTGAGGATGGTATATCTATCGTTGGCCATCTTCACCAGGTAGCGGACCAGGTTCACTGCGTCCTGCTGGCTCATCCGGTCAGCGGGGTGGTCGTCGCCAGTCAGGCTATACCAGAGCGACGGCTCGTCCGCGTCGCCGGTCAGCGTCGCGGCGCAGGTGATGCCCAGGGGGCGGATGGTCTTCCAGTCGCGTTCTCCCTCTGGTAACCTTTGAGCAATCTCAATGTCAAACGCCAGATATTTGCGCTTCATTGTTCTCTCCTTTTGGTCTCCTGACGGACAAGGGATCGCTCGCTACGCAGCCGAAGCGACCCTTAGCCAGACACGTTTCTGTCATACAAACGGGCAAACAGCGCATCGCCAACCAGACCACCCAATGCCCCAACTATACCGCCGCCAACCACAAAGACCGGGATAGACACCGGGCCGGTGGTGCTGAACAGTTGTTGTTCATTTGCCTTTACCTTGGTGTTACGGTAGATGGCGGTTCGCCCCGTCAGGGTGGCGGGAGGCCGCGCAGGATAAGGGGCAGGAAGACGCCTATGTTTCGGTCGGGTGTCAGCAGGCTCGGCGTGCGGAAGTCAGCCTCCTGCGGGCCGTTCCAGGGCAGGTACAGCCAGCGGCTGCCAGTCTGGCCGAGCGGGTTGCCGGATGGGTAGAGCAGCCGCACGCGCCAGCGGTAGACAGTGCTGCCGGTGAGGCCATCTATGGTCTGGCTCAGGACGACGCTGTTGGTCAGCACGTCGCTCCAGGCCTGGCTGGTGCCAGAGATGGCGGTTGTGGCGGTGAAGGGGGTGCCGAGAGGGGCGAGTTGCCACTGTAACGCCACCGACGTTATCACCTGCGACGGCCGGGCGGTCAACTGCAGGTGCACCTGGCTGGCGGAGTCTGAACAGCCCAGGATACCGATGGGGGTGTGATCATCGCTGCGTAGTTGGCGCGGACGCACTAGCAGATCATCTTCGCCTTCCCCCAGGTAGACGAAGGCGGCTCCCTCGTCGGTCTGCCCGTCGTTGTACGTGGGTGCGCCGACGATGATGTCACTATATCCATCGCTGTTCACGTCGCCAGCAGCGGAGACGGCGGAACCGCACCAGGCTCCTTCCTGGTCGCCCTCGGCTGTCCAGTCGGCCGAGCCTGTAGTGAGCCCGGTTGAACTACCGTGGTAGACGAAGACTGCCCCTTCGTGGGCCTGGCCGTCGGCGTAGCCGGGCGCACCGACGACGACGTCACTGTAGCCGTCTCCGTCCACATCCCCGGCGGTGGAGACGGCAAGCCCGAACTTGGCACTCTCCTGGCCGCCCTCGACCATCCAGTCCGCTGAGTCTGTAGCGAGCCCGGTCGAACTACCGTGGTAGACGAAGGCTGACCCCTCGCGCCACTGGTCTCCGGTGTAGCGGTAGGCCCCGACGATGACGTCGCTGTAGCCGTCGCCGTTCACATCGCCAGCGGTGGAGACGGCGTTGCCCAACTCGGCATGTTTGTCGTCACCTATGAACGTCCAGTCAGGGTCGGAGCCAAGGCCCGTGGCCGAGCCGTGGTAGACGAACACGGCTCCATCGTATATCTCGTCTCCTTCGTCAGTCTCGGGATTGTCGTACCAGGGTGCGCCGATAACGACATCGCTATAGCCATCCCGGTTCACGTCGCCGGCGGTAGAGGCCGAGCGTCCGAAGTTAGCGTAAGCCTGGCCGGTCGGGTGGGCAGTCCAGTCAGGGTCAGCGGCCAGGCCGGCCGGCCCGCCGAGGTAGACGAAGGCGGCTCCCTCGTTCGTCTCCGCGGCGTCGTAGCCGTTGGCCGTGATGATGACGTCCGAGTAGCCGTCGCCGTTCACGTCGCCGGCGGTGCTGACGGCGTAGCCGAGCCTACCGCTGGCCTGGTCGCCCTCGGCCGTCCAGTCTGCCGGGCCTGTAGCGAGCCCGGTCGAACTACCGTGGTAGACGAAGGCTGCCCCTTCATCCATCTCCTCGCCGTCGTAGCGTGGTGTGCCGATGATGACATCGTCGTAGCCGTCGTTGTTCACGTCACCGGCGGTGGCGACAGCGTACCCGAACCAGGCCCACTCCTGGTCGCTCTCCCCCATCCAGGCTGGACTGGTGGGAAGGCCCTCCGGCCCGCCGGTGTAGAGAAACGCGGCCCCCTCCTCGGTCTGGCCGTGGTCGTACCTCGGCGCACCGACGATGACGTCGGTGTAGCCGTCGCCGTTTACGTCCCTGGCGCTGGAGACCGACCAGCCAAGAAGCGCCCCGGCCTGATCGCTCGTCCCGCTCCAGGCACGCTGCGAGTACTCGCGGCAGGTTGCGGAAGCGGCCAGACCGCCGGGGCTGCCGTGGTGGGCGGCGGAGATGGTGAGACGGAGGGTGATGGGGTAGGTGGCGGTGGTATCGTTTATCGTGATGCGCAAGGGGTGAAGCGTGAAGCGTGAAACGTGAAACGTGAAACGTGATGCGTGGGGGGTGGCGGCGAGTTCCAGGCGGGTGGGGAGGGAGCGGCCGGTGGCGTCGGTGGCGCGTGGGGAGCCGTAGCGCAGGACGGGTGCGCCATCGGCGGTGGTGAATTCGACAGCCTGGTTGTCACCGGTGAGGCGAGGACTGAGATCGCCAGTAGGGACAAGTCTGAGAACAAGTTGAGATTCGGGCTTTGGGCTTTGGGCTTTGGGATTTGAGATTTGAAACGCTTGTTCCAGGCCATGTTCGTCGTTGACGTACCACTCGGTGATGGGGCCGCGCCGGTACTCGACGCGGTTGGCCTGGAGGATTGGCGCGGCCTCTGAGAGGTTTTGCGATGGCTCTCCTCGCCCGAAGCCGGTCAGGGCGAGGCCCCAGGTCCAGGTGGGGTGAACTGTGGTGCGTTCTACTATACGAATACCAGTGGGGTAGAAGCCGATGCGCAGGTTCTGCGCTCGATTGGGGGCCTGGTAGCCGCCTGCCCTGCCACCGCGAGTACCACCGCGAGTACTCGTGGCGGTGAGCCCTGTCGAAGGGGCCGGTCCACCGGGGAAGAGGGGGGATTCCTGCCACGTGGCGTGGTACTCCCGGCGGCGGAGGTCTTCTTGCACGGCGGCCCACCAGTCGGCGGTAGGGGAGGCAGGCGATTCAGAGACGGACGCCGGTAGTTTCCTCCCCTCCGTATCCGTTGACACCGTCCTCGCCGGTGAGGATGGTGTAGGAGAGAAGAGCGCCAACGGCATGAGCAAGATCAGGACGCCGAGGCTGGCCGGCAGCCGGTTGGCTGTTGGCAATTGGTGGTTGGCGAGTTTGGTCATCTCGCGGCGACTGGGCAGTCGGTATAGTACCATTGGGTCAATAACCACGTAACACAAGTGGGAGAAAGATCCTGAGTCGGACCTCGTCGGCTCCGACGTCGGGGAGTGGTCCGATGGGGCGAGTGTCGTCATCCACATCGCTGGTCACGCCGACGTCAATGCCGGCGTCAACGGCGGGCGAGTCGGGCAGCAGGTGGTAGTTCTGCTGCGCGGGAGCCACGAACATAGGCGGGTCGGCAAGCACGGCCGTGCCGCTGTTTGGGTTGTCACCATTGCCCCACAGCAGTGTGTTGCTTACAATCAGCGTGGCCCCCGCCGTCGCATTGATACTCACGTTGTGGTTGACGACGATGTTGTTGACGAGGGTGATTGTGATGCCAGTGACCGTGACGTCGATACCGGTACCCTGCTGCCCCGTCACACTGCCGACGAGCGTGTTGTGGTAGAAAAAGTTGTGAGGGCCAGCGCCGGTCTCAACCAACACACTCGCCTCGCTAGAGTCGGCCACGATGTTGTTGGTGACGGTGAAAGCACCGGCATCGTCCAGGTCTATGCCTGTGTCGCCAGCCTGGTAGACTTGATTGGCGTTGACGGTGGTATGATTTGCTTCCTCGGACTTGATGCCATTGTCTCCGCATCCATCAATGAGGTTGCCCGTGATCAGGACCGCGCCACCACTAGCGTCAATGCAGTCGTCGTCGACATTGTATATGGTATTGTGTTGGATGTCCACAGTGCTCGTGCCCTCAGCGTGGATACCGTCTTTCCCGGTGGTGTAGACAACGTTCGATGCCAGGACAATAGTCTGCCCGCGGGCATCAATGCCATCGCTACTCGTGTTGTAGACGGTGTTGCCATAAACCTCTACATTGATACTCGGGGGGTCGGTGTGAATGCCGTCAATGCCGGTGTTGTAGATAAGGTTGGCAGAGATCACGGCCGTGCCAGCGCTGATTCTGAAGCCCTCTTCGCCACTGTCGGTGATAGTGTTACCCTCAACCCAGACCGTGCCGGTCGTGACCTCGATGCCCTGTTTGGTGACCGATTGTATGAAGTTGTTGGTCAGGGTGAACACGCCCGAGAAGACATGGATACCGTCCCGGCCATTTCGGATGGTAAAACCATCGATCAACGCAGAGCCGGTCTTGACCGTCGCTGAGACGACATGGGCACCGCTGCCGTCAATGGTGGTTGGGTAGGTGGCGGGAGCCCGGTCGGTGAATGAGTTATTCCATCCCCCCCGCAACTTGACGCTGTGGGCGATGGCCAGGTTCTCGACGTAGGTGCCGGTGGCGACCCATACCTCATCGCCGGGCGAGGTGGCCAGGTTGATGGCCTGTTGGATGATGCCGCAGGGGTCGGCGAGGGTGCAGGTTGTGCCGCTGCCGCCTGCGCGCACGTAGTAGATGCCCTGGTCGGCGCGCACGACAGGGGTGGGGTGGATCAGGAGTAACAACAGAACGATGGTCAACCCGAGACCCAGGGCGACCGCGGATAGCAGGTTTCGGCTTTTCATTTTACGCTCCTTATCTTGGCTAACTGCTTGGCTAACTGCAGCGATGGGGGTGCTGAGGTTTATCTTAGCATAACTTCGCGTTGCTTGTCAAGTCCGCGGACGTAGGGATTATATACTGGTTGGCAGGGATAGGAAAGTGCGGTATAATCTGCGCCATCAGGGAGGCGACCGTTGCGAGCATTGATCACCGGGGCGGGGGGGTTCGTTGGGGGGCATCTATGTGCCTATTTGTTGGCACATACCGACTGGGAATTGACGGGCACGGTCTACCCCCAGCCGGTCGAGGCCCAGCCTCCTGAGCCACGTCTGCGGCTCAGGCACGCTGACCTGCGCGACCAGGAGGGGGTGCGAACGCTCGTGGGCGAGGTGCAGCCCGACTACATCTTCCATCTGGCTGCCCAATCGTTTGTGCCCACCTCCTTTGCAGACCCCTGGGATACGCTGGAAAACAACATCCGCGCGGAACTGAACCTGTTGGAGGCAGTGCGGTGGTCGGAGCGCGAGATGCGGGTGCTGGTTATCGGCTCAAACGAGGAGTATGGTGCGCCGAAGCCAGGGGAGTTGCCCCAGACGGAAGAGAGCCCGCTGCGGCCCAACAACCCCTACGCAGTGAGCAAGGTCGCCCAGGATTTCCTGGGGCTCCAGTATCACCTGGCCTATGGGTTGCCTGTGGTGCGCGTGCGCCCTTTCAACCACACCGGGCCGGGGCAGTCGCCGCGCTTTGTCGTTCCGGCCTTTGCCAGCCAGATTGCCCGCATTGAGACTGGCCTGCAAGATCCGGTGATGAAGGTTGGCAACCTGGATGCGGCCCGCGACTTTACCGACGTGAGCGACATTGTACGGGCTTACTATCTGGCGGTGACGCAGGGGGAGCCGGGAGAGGTATACAATCTGGCGTCAGGGCGACCGCGGTCGGTGCAGGGGTTGTTGGAGATGCTCTTGAGTTATTCTCAGGTGGATATCCGGATCGAGAGAGACCCGGCTCGCTACCGGCCTGTTGATGTACTGGTGGTCTACGGCAACGCAGAGAAGTTCCGCCGCCGCACCGGTTGGAAGCCTGAGATCCCTTTTGAGCAGACTTTGCGAGATACGCTGGACTACTGGCGCAGGCAGATTGAGACGGAAAACAAGTAGTAGATGAGTAAATGAGGAGTAGATAAATGCCCAAATCTCTCATCACCGGCATCACCGGCCAGGATGGTTCCTACCTGGCCGAATTCTTGCTGGATAAGGGGTACGAAGTCATCGGCGTAGCGCGGCGCAGTAGCACTGTCAACTTCTCTCGTATCGAGGATATCCAGGACAAGATTACGCTGGTCTCCGGCGATCTGCTGGACCAGGGCTCTCTCATCAATGTTCTGCGGGAGCATCGGCCAGAGGAGGTGTACAACCTGGCAGCCCAGTCGTTTGTGCCGACCTCATGGGCACAGCCGGTTTTCACTGGCGAGGTGACTGCTCTAGGGGTCACCCGCGTTCTGGAGGCTATCCGCACAGCGGATGCAAACATCCGTTTCTACCAGGCCAGTTCCTCGGAAATGTTTGGCAAGGTCCAGGAGGTCCCCCAGAACGAGAACACCCGCCTCTACCCCCGCTCTCCCTATGGCGTCGCCAAGGTCTACGGTCACTGGATCACAATCAATTACCGGGAATCCTACGGCCTCCACGCTGCCTCCGGCATCCTTTTCAACCACACCAGTCCCCGCCGCGGTCTGGAGTTCGTCCTGCGCAAGATCACCCACGGAGTGGCGAGGATTAAAATGGGGTTGGCTAACGAGCTCCGGCTGGGCAACCTGGATTCCTGCCGGGACATCGGCTTTGCGGGCGACTACGTGCAGGCGATGTGGCTTATGCTCCAACAGCCCGCGCCGGATAACTATGTCATCGCCACGGAGGAGACCCATTCCATTCGCGAGATGTGCGCGGAGGCCTTTGGGTACGTGGATCTGGATTGGCAGGAGTACGTGGTGCAGGACCCCCGCTTTATGCGGCCGGCGGAGGTGGACCTCCTGGTGGGAGATGCCAGCAAAGCCCGGCGGGTGCTGGGGTGGGAACCGAAAGTCGGCTTCCGTGAGTTGGTGCGAATGATGGTAGATAGCGATGTGGATCTACTGAAAGAGGAGCATAGGCTGAGGTGAGCCAGAGAGGGCTGTTGGAGGGCTGGGAGGAACGTCTGGTGACCGTCCTGGCCCAGCCGGACGTGGAACGGATCCTCCTCTTCGGCTCGCGAGCTCGGGGAGAGGCGGATGCGTTCAGCGACCTGGATCTCATCATGGTGCGGCGGACGTCGTCTCGGTTCTTGGAGCGCCTGGGGGAAGCGTACCAACGCCTGGCCGAGGCAGCCTTGCGACTGGGAGTGGATGTGGACGTACTGGTCTACACGCCGGCAGAGTACCGTCGCCTGCTGGCAGAAGGAAATCCGCTAGTGACCCAGGCTCATTGGGAAGGAAGGGTGCTTTATGAGAAATCCGCGACGGGAGGCGGAGCGCTGGTATCGCCAGGCTGCCTGTGACCTGGAGTTGGCCCGCTACGTGGCTCAGGGAGGTTTCTACTTCGCTGCTTGTTTCCATGCCCAGCAGTCCGCTGAGAAGGCCCTCAAGGCGTGTCGGTATGCCCAAGGGGAGCGAGTCGTGTTGGGTCACTCCGTCCTCCGGCTGGCGGAGGAATGTGACAAGGTGGACCCCCGCTTCGCGAACATTGCCCGCGAGTGTGGGCGGCTGGATGTGTTTTATATCCCCACTCGCTATCCCAATGGCTTGCCTGATGGCACTCCCGCCGAGGTCTATACGGAAGCCGATGCCGAACTGGCTCTTCGCCTGGCTCAGCAGGTGCTGGGTCTGGTGATGAAAGTGCTGGACCTGAAGTCCGAAACCTGAAATCTGGTGAAGGAGAGTCGCTATGATTGACATTCATTTCGGCACCGACGGGTGGCGAGCACGCATTGCCGAGGATTACACCTTCGACAATGTACGAAGGTGTGCGCAAGGCTTTGCTGATTATCTGGTAGCCCGCGACAAGGGGGTCGCCGATGTGGTAGTCGGCTACGACAAGCGCTTTGCCGCCGAGCACTTCGGAGCGGCCGCCGCTGAGGTGATGGCCGCCAATGGCTTCCACGTCTGGCTGACGGATACTGCGACCCCTACGCCGGTGATCTCTTATTCGGTTGTGGAACGGGGAGCGGCTGGTGGCATCAACATCACGGCCAGCCACAATCCGCCCTGGGATTGCGGCTTTAAGGTGCGGGACGAGCACGGGGCAGCAGTGGCCCCGGAAGGGCTGCGGGAGGTCGAGGCGGCCATCCCACCCATCAGTGAGGTCAAGCGGGCACCGTTGGAGGAGGCTCAGGCGAAGGGACAAGTTGTGGTCTGGGACCCTGCACCGGCCTACCTGACACATATTGGGAAGTTGGTGGAGATTGAGCCGATCAAGAAGGCCGGACTCAACATTCTGGTCGAGCCGATGTGGGGCAATGGTATGGGTTGGTTCCCGCGCATTCTCACCGGTGGCAGTACGCGGGTGACTGAGATCCACAACGTGCGTCACCCTCTCTTCCCAGAGATGGCCCGTCCTGAGCCAATCCCTCCCAATGTGGATGTCGCGTTGCAAAAGACGGTCGAACTGGGGGCGGACGTCTGCCTGATCATGGATGGAGACGCTGACCGGATGGGCATCGGCGACGAGAACGGCACTTTCATCAACCAGTTGCAGGTCTTCGCTCTCCTGGTTTACTATCTGCTGGAAGTGCGCGGGGAGCGTGGGCCTATCGTCAAGACCATCTCGACCACATCAATGCTGGAGAAACTGGGGGAGATGTACGGCGTACCGGTGTACCGGACTGGTGTGGGCTTCAAATACGTGGGCCCCAAGATGATGGAGATTGGTGCGATGATCGGTGGGGAGGAGAGTGGGGGCTATGCCTTCCGCGGAAGCGTCCCGGAGCGGGATGGCATCCTCGGTAACCTGTACTTCCTCGATCTGATGGTGCGCACGGGCAAGAGTCCCTCCCAACTCATCGCCCAGCTCTACGATAAATTGGGCGCTTCTTATTACTATGACCGGGTGGACACCCGCTTTCCCCCGGAGCGGCGGCCGGAGGCCAAGGCCCGGCTGGACGCGGCTCAGCCTGAGGCGTTGGCGGGGGTACGGGTGACCGACATTGTGAGACTCGATGGCTACAAGTACGTGCTGGAAGACGGAGGATGGCTCCTGATCCGTTTCTCCGGCACCGAGCCCATCATTCGCGTCTACTGCGAGACGACCGACGAGAGCAAAGTGCAGCCGCTGCTGGAGGAGGGGCTGATACTGGCAGGGCTGGCAGAGTAGTAGGCAGGGAGGTGAGGGTATGGTTTCGGAGGCGAAAACAATGACGCTGTCAGCAGCGAATGTGTTGCGGCGTCTGGATCGGCTGATGGCAGAGATGTCGGCTGTGCGGGAGGAACTGGCCCATCTGGAAGTTGGCCGTCCGCTTTCGGCGCAGGCGGTCGAGTGGGTGCAGAAGGTGAACACGGCGATCAATGATCCGACACTGAACCCGGAGGAACGTGAGGCAGTGGTCGAGGCAGTGCCATCACCACTGCGTCACGTCGTCGCTGCCGAATGCTACCGCACCAACGATAATGTCACTTTTGGTTGGGCGGCGACCATCGCTGGCATATTCACCTGGGAGGTACCCGATTTGCTGCGGGCATTCGGTGTGGAACCAGACGAAACACCGCTGACGACCGAGGAGATGAGCGAGCAGGTCGCACTGATCAGGCAGCACCGCCACGAGTACTCGCGGTGGCACCGCCATGATTCTACTCGACACTAACATCCTTTCCATCCTGGCCAAAGTAGACCGCCTGGGCTTGCTTTTCTCGGTGTTGGGAAGAGACCTTGCCGTCTCTCCGAATGTTCAACGGGAATTGGAGGAAGGCATTCTGGCCGGGCATCAGGTTCTACAGCCGGCGTTGGACATCATTCAACAAGAGCGGATAAGGGTTGTTGTGCTCGCGGAAGCAGAGCGCCAGTGGTTTCCTCGAATACTGTTCGGGCCTGAGAAAGGGGAGGCCGACTCCCTAGCGTACTGCCAGGAGCATAGGGCGATCTTTCTTACGAACGACGAGCGTGCTTACCGTAGAGGGAGAGCGATAGGGGTGAATTGTTTGTTGTTCAAAGCGTTCTTGCGCTCAATGTGGGAGGATGGGTTCGCGTCGCGGGATGAGGTACGGCGACTAATCGCTGATCTGGAGACCAAAGCAGGAATGGTGGTCAAGTATCGGGATGAAGTCTTCGCTGGTGCTCCTGATTGACTCCCACGCCCACCTGGATTTTCACCAATTCGACGCCGACCGGCAGGTGGTCATCGCCCGAGCGCGGAAGGCAGGGTTGGTCGCCATCGTCAACATTGGCACATCCCTGTCCTCTAGCCGGGCGGCGGTGGCGCTGGCGGAGCAGTACAATTTCATCTACGCCGCCGTGGGGGTCCATCCCCACGATGCCGGGACTGTCACGCCGGATGTCCTGGCCAAACTGCGTGTACTGGCCCGCCATCCGAAGGTGGTTGCCATCGGTGAGATCGGCCTGGATTACTATCGGGACCGCTCGCCGCGCCCGGCTCAGCGGCGGGCCTTCGCCGATCAATTGGCGCTGGCGGAGGAGTTGGCGCTGCCCGTGGTGATCCACGACCGCGAGGCCCACGACGACGTGCTGACGGCGTTGCAGGGATGGGGGGGAACCGGTGTCTTCCACTCGTACTCGGCTGGGTCGGAACGGCTGGATGAGGTGCTGGGGTTGGGGTTCTCCATCAGCATCTCCGGTCCAATCACCTTCCGGAAGGCGGGGCGGCTGCGGGCGGTAGCAGCGGCAGTGCCATTGGAACGGTTGCTGGTGGAGACCGACTGTCCCTACCTGACGCCGGAGCCGTACCGGGGACGGCGCAACGAGCCGGCCTACGTGCGCTACGTCGCTGAGGCAGTAGCCCGCGCCCGAGGGGTGGTGGCGGAGGAGGTAATGCACGCAACGGCGGACAACGCCCGCCGCATGTTTGACATTCAGAAGGCTTGATAGGTCTCAGAAGACCTATCAGGTCTTGAGGGGAACATCTTTGACAGAGTTATCCTTTCCGAGTCTGGTTCGTGATGACCTAGGACGGGTAGAAGCCTTGCTGCGGATGCGTTCTCCTGAGCAGCACGAGGCCATCGGGATGGCATTGGATCACCTGGTCGGTGGGGGGGGAAAGCGGTTTCGGCCAACGCTGGTGCTTCTCTCTGCCAATCTCTGTGGAGCGGACATGGACCGGGCCGTCTTCATTGCCGCTGCCGTCGAGATGCTCCACACAGCCACCTTGGTCCACGATGACCTGATTGACGGATCGCTGATGCGCCGGGGGATGGAGACGCTGAACACTCACTGGTCACCCGGCGCCACGGTGCTCACCGGGGACTACGTCTTCGCACGCGCCGCCTACCTGGCCTCCCAAGCCTGCAATGTCCAGCTGATGCAGTGTTTCGCTGAGACCCTGATGGACATCTGCACCGGAGAGGTACAGCAGATTTTCAATGGGCGGGGTAGCCGGGTGAGCCGCCGGGAGTACGAACGGCGTATCCGCGCCAAGACCGCGTCGCTTATCGCCATGTCTGCCAAAGCCGGTGCTATCCTGGCCGGCGCTGAGGAGGAGGCGACGGAGGCCTTACGGACCTACGGGGAACGGCTGGGATTGGCCTTCCAGATTGTTGACGACGTGCTGGATTTCGTGGCGGACGAGGAGACGCTGGGTAAGCCAGTGGGGAGCGACCTGCGACAGGGGCTAGTCACGCTGCCGCTGCTGTTATTCCTCGAGGCAGAGCCCGATCATCCGGGGGTCTGCCGGGTGTTGCAGGAGAGTCTCTCCGAGGAGGTAGTGCAAGAGGCAGTGCGGGCTGTGGCTGGGTCGCCGGCTATCGAGCGAGCGCTGGAGGTAGCAAGGTGGCACGCGGATCGGGCTAAGCAGGCGTTGGATGGGATACCGGGGTTGCAAACCCCCTTTGAGCGAAAATCGCGCTCTTTTTATCTGGCGGCACTGTTGGACCTGGCTGATTTCACCGTGCGCCGCCGCTTCTGATAGCACATAGATACACCCAGATGAAACGGGCTCTCATTGATTTTTTATCTTTATCCGCGTACATCCGTATGATCCGTGTTGATCCGTGTTCTATTCCGAGACGGCAGTGGTTGACCTTTCTATCGTAATTGTCAATTGGAATGTTCGCAGTCTCCTGCGGCGATGCCTGCGCTCAATACTGGATACTGGATACTGGATGCTGGATACTCGATGCTCAATGCCTGGGACCAGGACGGGGCAACCGGTAGCCAGCAACCAGCATCCGGTACCCGGTGTTGAAATCATTGTTGTGGACAATGCTTCTGGCGACGGCAGCGTGGAGATGGTGCGGACAGAGTTCCCTGGTGTGCACCTCATCGCCAACGTCGACAACCGTGGATTTCCGGCTGCCAACAACCAGGGAATCGCTATCGCCGGGGGGCGGTACATCCTTATCCTGAATCCGGATACCGAGGTAGTCGGTGAGACCCTGGCAACGATGCTCGCCTTCGCCGACGCGCACCCGGACGTGGGAGTGGTTGGCCCGCAGTTGTTGAACCCCGATGGCAGCGTCCAGTCCTCCCGCCGCCGCTTCCCCGCGCTGTTGATCGCCTTTTTCGAGTCTACGTGGCTTCAGCCCTGCGCTCCCCGCCGCCTGCTGGAGCGCTACTATGTCCTCGACCGACCTGACGATGTGGTACAGGACGTAGACTGGGTGACGGGAGCAGCGCTGATGGCCCGCCGGGAGGCCGTTGAGCAGGTGGGACCGCTGGATGAGGAGTTTTTTATGTACTCGGAGGAACTGGACTGGTGCCGGAGGTTCCGTGAGGTTGGCTGGCGTGTGGTCTACCTGCCCGCCGCGCAGATCGTCCACCACGAGGGTAAGAGCAGTGAGCAAGTCGTGCCCGCCCGCCACATCCATTTCCAGACCAGCAAGGTCCATTACTTCTACAAGTACCAGGGTCCATTGATTGCCGAAGCGCTGCGGCTGTTCTTGCTGGGAAACTACGCCTGGCAGTTGGGATTGGAAGGAGCCAAGTGGCTGGTGGGCCACAAGCGCCCCCTGCGAGTGGCCCGGATCGCTGCCTACCGGCAGGTGCTAGCCAGCGGCCTGCGACCGGCTCTTGCCGCATCCGTTGACGCGGACGGGGGTGATGAAAGGAAGGGCGATGCGCATTGGACTGGTGACGGGCGAATACCCTCCTGACCAGGGTGGGGTGGGGGACTTCACCCGCGAACTGGGGCAGGCGCTGGCGGAGTTGGGGCACCAGGTACACGTGATCACGGACAGATCTCAAGACCCAACGCTCAAAGCGGGTTTGCAACCCCCACGTATACTCTCTACTCCCTACTCCCTACTCCCTTCCTCAGATGTGCCGGTGCACCGGATATTGAGCGGGTGGGGGTGGGGGTGCTGGCGGGAGGTGCTCCGGGTGGCGCAAGAGGAGCGGTTGGAGGTGCTGGACGTCCAGTACCAGGCCTCGGCCTACGGGATGCACCCAGCGATCAACTTCGTGCCTCGTCGCCGGGGCCGGCCGCCGGTGGCGGTGACGTGCCACGACTTGAAGGTGCCCTATCTCTTCCCTAAGGCGGGTCCGCTGCGGTGGCAGGTGGTGCGGATGCTGGTCTGCCGGGCCGACGCTGTCATCGTCACCAATCACGAAGACTATCTTCGGCTGGAAGATGAGGTACCTACAGATCGGCTGAGACTGATCCCTATCGGCAGCAATATCCCACCCGCCCCACCATCGGGATACGACCGGGTGGCTGAACGGGCCCAGTGGGGGTTGGGGCCGGATGACCTGCTGTTGGGCTATTTCGGGTTCGTCAACGAGAGCAAGGGGGGAGAGGAGTTGATGCAAGCGCTGGACACTCTGGTTACCCGTGGGATACCGGCCCACCTCCTGATGGTCGGCGGGCGGGTAGGCAGTGCCGATCCCACCAACCGGGCCTACGCGGAACGGGTGGATGATCTGATCGCTGGTTTGGGTCTGGGAGAGCGGGTGCACTGGACCGGCTACACGCGCCCTGAGGAGGTCTCGGTGGCGCTGTTGGCTGTGGATGTGTGCGTCCTGCCCTACCGGGATGGAGTCTCATTCCGCCGTGGCACGCTGCACGCCTGCCTGACCCACGGGCGGGCGGTAGTCACCACTCGTCCGGAGGTGCCGCTGCCCCAGGTGCGGGATGGGGAGAACATGCTGCTGGTGGAGCCACGGGACCCGCAGGGATTGGCAGAGGCGGTAGCCCGGCTGACGGCTGATCCGGCGCTGCAGGCGCGGCTGGCGGCGGGGGCGACAGCGTTGGCGGCGGAGTTCACCTGGGAGCGCATTGCCCGCCAGACATCGTATTCTTTCGCTGTGCTGGTGAAGGGGTGGGAAGGTTGACGTGCCGCGTCGGTTTTGGCGTAAAGGGCTCGGTCGGGAGACCTTCGCCCATCAACCTGAGGTTTTGGCTCTGGTGCAGCGTTGTATCTTTGCTGTTGTTGTTCTGGGGGCGGGTGCTGGTCAACGTGCGGGACCAATCGCCGGTCGTAGACGAGCCGGTGCACCTGACCCGGGCCGTGGCGTACTGGCGGACCGGTGACCTGCGTCTGCAGAGTGATCATCCTCCTCTGAGCCACGCTTTGAGTGGCCTGTTTCTGGTGCTGGAACCGGACCTTCCATCGCCAGCCGACCTGAAGGGCTGGGACCGTGCCTCCCGTACTGACGTCACCTATCACCTGCTCTTGAAGCCCAGGCGGCCTATAGAGCGGGTGCTGTTTCTGGGCCGCTGGTCAGTGCTGGCGTTGGGGCTGGTTCTAGCAGCGCTGGTGGCCCGTTGGGCGAGCGAACTGTTCGGGCCGGGCGGGGGTCTGGCGGCGTTGTTGCTGTGTACATTCGATCCGAACATTCTGGCTCATTC